>Ga0316201_10000215_pt1 | contig 28764 bp, 18 predicted proteins | sample CS6wburrow_MG_FD_204516 | JGI IMG/M metagenome (GOLD analysis project Ga0316201, IMG submission 204516) | Coastal sediment microbial communities from Delaware Bay, Delaware, United States - CS-6 worm burrow | ecosystem: Environmental > Aquatic > Marine > Coastal > Sediment | place: USA...
TAGTTCTCGTCTCGATGAAAACCAAACATCCAAGTCCTCCAAAAAAGCCTGGCCCTGCGTCCGAATATACTCGTCGAAAAGTTCAATTACCTCGTCCGTGCAACCATCATCAGCGTAAACAAATCTATCAAAGTGTCTGTCCGCATCACTTGTTCTATCTATATTCTTCGCTGCCGACGAAAAGACTCGATAACCTACTTCTCCTAAACGACCGATTGATTCTGGTGTCAGCTGTGAGTGCAAATACGCGCGATTCACCGCTTTGTACCGTCCATCATTCTCAATTACTGATCCCGATTCCAGCAGTTGATTCAGCATTTGTCTCGGCGCCATGTCACCGCTATAGCGCCTCACCAATTCAACAAAACTGGGCAACTCTGAGTCTGCATCGTCGTAAGGCAGTTCGAGTGGTATTCCGTAAGGCCCCTGAAACATTGGGTCTGAATACCAACCGGTCAGAACACGCGCCGGCCTCGAATATGTCTTCTCCTTGTGACTGGTTGACAGCGATCTATCTATTACGTTTTTAACTTCTTTTCGTGTAAGTCCTGTAAGTATTGCGACGCGAGATTTGTTAATACGCCCATCCGTTTCAAAATGTCGGAGCGCTATTTCTACATAAACCTCTTTTGCCGTCTCAGAGAACTCGGCATGTGTCACCCCTTGAGCTATTAACAGGCGCACCAACGGTTTGAACATCAGCGCTAGCGCGCGCCTCAAGTGGTGTTTTACTTCTTGCCCCATCTCAGGCCACGTCTTCTGCGTAATATGTAAAGTATATCGGTGTGCTTTCGTATGCAAGCAATTGATTGGCCTAGAAATTGACACCAAACCAGATCACGAAATCTCGATACACAATATGTCAAATCCCGCCATTGCAGGCATGAGCTAGACAGCGCAGCGAGGTTATGTAAATAGTTGATTATGTTAATTTTCTAGAATTCAGAGCATTGCCCTATGGCGAAAATATGGGAGAAGTGAACCTGGATCCAAGTGCCATGAATTTGACGTGCGGGCTTCAAATCAATGCACTACGACCAGCTAGTATCGCTCACGATTGCGCTAGATAAGGACCCTAGGGTAATCAAGATAATCGCTGGCATACGATGTAGAGGATCTCAGGCGATTTTTCATCATTACTGACACCGGCGGCTATCGCAATCTACACCCAGCCACAACGTCTTTTCAGAACGGGGCTCGCCTACCAGTCATAATCAGCGTTCTTGTCTCGCTCTTCAAAATAGAAGGCACCAACGGCAATTATGTTTTTTGATTCGTCCGGGCCACCCTCGTCCTGCAGCGACTCATACGCAATAAATACATCGTCGATCGCCTCTACGAATTCAACAATTCTGTCTTTGGCTATACGACGCAACTGCCTTGCATCGGTCATGCGAAGAGACGATGTGTGAGCGATCCTATTGGCCCACGTCGCATTCTTGCGTTCCGGACCAGTATTATGGGCCACGTTTGAAAGAAGCGGATATACAGAATGAACTAGTAGAGCAACCAGCGCCTCATGATCACTTTCCGGTCTATAAGTTCTGTTAACAACGGTTAATAGGCCCGCATCGTTTTCCCGAACAACGCCTACTCGCTTCATTTCTGTGCGCATTGCGCCGGCAGGAATATCCCCGCCGAAACGTTTAACAAGATCAGTGAATGAGCCTTCCTCGCCTGCGAATGACAATGGCTTGGGGGCGCCTGCTACATCCGTGAACTCAGGTTGTGCATGCCACTGATGCAGAACATCTTCAAAAGGGGTAGTTCTCACCGAAGCCAATGCGTCACCTTTCGAAATCTTGTCTCTTAGGCGCCTAACTTCTTTTCTAGTCAAGCCCGTCATGACAGCAATTCGCGATATGTTCGTCGGGCGACCTCGAATCCCGAAATCGGAAGAAGCGATATCGACGAATGCAGTCTTGGTGACCTCAGCGAACTCCCGATAACCAATCCCATACCTCAATAAGATACGAATAACCGGCCGTAGCATCAGTAGAAAGGCGTTCAAGACTCGTTTTTTGACGTCGTCATTCATGAGGCGGAAATATATTGTGCATATGTAAAATATTCTACATCAAGTACACTTATGGGATTTTTTGCCCATTCTATACTGAATCAAGCACCCAAGAGCTTTACACGAAAATCTGCTAAAAGCACCGAAATGCGACTTTCAATAGCCGCGCGCTATCGGGCTGCAGTCCTTGACCAGCTCGCCAGAAGCTCGAGCAACGCCGCCTCGTCCAGGACCGGAATCTCGAGTTGGTTGGCCTTCGTGAGCTTCGAGCCGGCTTTTTCCCCGGCAACCAGGAAGTCTGTCTTGCTCGATACGCTGCCGGTGACCTTGCCGCCCTGTTGGACTATGAGGCTCTTGGCCTCGTCACGCGTCATCGTCGGTAACGTACCGGTTATCACGAAGACTTTACCAGAAAGCGCCCCATCGCTGATCACTGTAGTCGGCTCGCTGTCGGCCCAGTGAACTCCGGATTCCTGCAGCCTGCGAATCACCTCGCGGTTGTGTTCTTCGTCGAAGAAACTGCAAACCCGCTGCGCTACAACTGGGCCGACGTCGGCCACTTTCGTAAGGTCATCGGCAGTCGCACTCATGATCGCGGGCAGTGATCCGAAGTACGACGCCAGACTCGTCGCCGTCGCCTCACCTACTTCCCGAATTCCCAAGGCGAACAAGAACCGGGCAAGAGTCGTCGCCTTACTCGCTTCGATCGCGCGCACCAGATTATCCGCCGACTTGTCGCCCATTCGGTCTCGACTGCTAAGCTCTTCCTTGCTCAGTCCGAACAGATCGGACGGATCCGCTAGCCTGTCCTCCGCGACCAGCTGCTCGATGAGCTTTGCACCCAGGCCGTCGATATCCATGGCCTTGCGAGATACAAAGTGTTTCAACGCTTCCGACCGCTGCGCCTTGCAGTACAACCCTCCGCTGCATCGTGCAACAGTCTCGCCCTCTTCCCGGCGAACATGCGAGCTGCAGACAGGACATAGCTCGGGCAACTGCACGCGCCGAGTCTTTGCAGGTCGTTTGCTGAGAACAACGCTAACAACTTCTGGAATAACATCTCCCGCTCTACGCACGATCACAGTGTCACCGACACGGACGTCTTTCCTGTGTAACTCGTCAATATTGTGCAGGGTTGCGTTACTGACGGTGACACCACCAACAAAAACTGGCGCGAGCCGTGCAACCGGGGTTAAGGCGCCGGTGCGGCCCACCTGAAACTCGATGCCTTCCACCAACGTCAATTCCTCCTGGGCAGGAAACTTGTGGGCAATCGCCCAGCGCGGTGCCCGGGAAACGAACCCCAACTCACGTTGCATCGCCAGGCTATCAACTTTATAGACAACCCCGTCTATGTCGTAGGCAAGCGCGTCCCGTTTCGCACCGATCGCTTTGTAATAGCTCAGGCAACCACCGGCACCTTTTACTACTTTGTTTTCCGGGCACGTTTTCAGGCCCCACTGCTGCAGACAAGCCATGATCTCACTATGACAGTCAGGCAAGTCTCCGCCCTCGACCAGGCCAACCGAATAAACGTACATGTCCAGCGGCCGCTCCGCGGTCAGTTTTGGGTCGAGTTGGCGCAGACTGCCCGCTGCCGCATTTCTGGGGTTAACAAACGTCTTCTCGCCTGCCTCTCGCGCTTTCTCGTTGTATGCCTCGAAACCCGCGCGTGGCATGAAGACCTCGCCGCGAACCTCCAGTGTCTTTGGAAACCCATTCCCCAGCAGGCGCAATGGAACGGACGCAATCGTACGGACGTTGTGCGTAATATCTTCGCCTGTCGTGCCATCGCCGCGCGTCGCCGCTCGTACAAGAACGCCCTTTTCGAACAGCAGGCTGACAGCCGCACCGTCGAGCTTCGGTTCCGCCGAGTAAAGAAGTTCAGGCGCGCCGTCTTCAAGCTCCAGTTTGTCCGCGACGCGTTGATGAAAATCCCGCAGCTCATCTTCTGAAAACGCATTGTCGAGTGACAACATCGGCAATCGGTGCTGCACCGTGCCAAGCGCGCTGCTCGGCTCTGCACCCACTCTTTGTGTGGGTGAGTCAGGGCTGATCAGCTCCGGATGATCTGTTTCCAAAGATTGCAGCTCGCGCAGAAGACGATCGTACTCTGCGTCCGGAATCTCGATGTCATCCAGCGTGTGGTATCGGTAGTTGTGGTAGCGAATCTCCTCGCGCAGAGATTCGATCTTCTTACGAATAGCAGCGGTTGCCGTCATCCTCTGACCAACTGCCCTCAGGCCACAAGAATGCTGTGCTGGTACTTGATGATCTCTTCACGCAGGTAACGCTCTCGCTGAATACTCAGGGTGCTGCCCGATTCATCAAGCAACTCTCCGTCCAGTGATTGCGACAAAGTTCGTGCTGCTGCCATCATCAGGTCGAAGCCTTCAACACTATCGATCGGGCCCGGCAAAACGAGAAACAGGCTGATGCCCGGAATTTGTTGGTCCTTGATATTCGCAAGATCAAAGCTGCCAGGCTCTACCAGGCTTGCCGCACTGAATATCGTTCGTGTCTCATCATTGCCATCGTAGCGGTGAAATATTCCGAACTTGCCATGCCGGAGGCCTATGCCGCGCAGGCTAAGAATCAGGTCATCTCCCTTGAATGCTTCTTTCTCACCTGCAACCAGTCGCAATGTCACGATCATCTGCGGGACTTTGTCAGGAGCCGCTTCTTCAGCGGAATCGCTATCCGGGGCATCGATATTTACATCGACGGCACCGTCGACATCAGGAGCATCATCTGCGGGCTGCAAGGTTGGCTCCACCCGCCTGATATCGTCTGGAGTTTCATCCAGCTGATTCTTGGCGCGCCGGCTGTAAACGTAAACGCCGATAATTACCAGAACCCCAAAGAACAACAGTAACCAACGCAGTCCGTCCATTTTTCAAACTCGCATTGCGGGCTAACTCGCGGCCATCTTCACCGCTGCGTCGAGGTCCACCGAAACCAATCGTGAGACACCTGGCTCCTGCATAGTGACGCCCGACAGTTGTCGAGCCAGCTCCATCGTGACTTTATTATGGGTAATAAAGATAAACTGAACCTGGTCCGACATGGCCTTCACGATTTCGCAGAACCGACCGACGTTGGCATCATCGAGCGGCGCGTCAACCTCGTCCAGCATGCAGAATGGTGCCGGGTTCAACTCAAAGATCGCAAACACCATAGCGACCGCAGTGAGCGCCTTCTCGCCACCTGACAACAGGTGAATCGTGCTGTTGCGCTTGCCCGGTGGGCGCGCCATAACCGTTACGCCGGCCGTCAGCAGATCATCGCCAGTCATTTCGAGGTACGCATGGCCCCCGCCGAAAAGCTTCGGAAAGAGGCGCTTGAAGCCGTCGTTCACGTTATTGAAGGTCTCCCGAAAACGCGTGCGTGTCTCGCGGTCAATCTTACGTATCGCGCCCTCAAGTGTTTCCAGGGCGTCGTTAAGATCGGCGAGCTGCGAGTCGAGGTACTCCTTACGCTCGGTCTGCTCCTTGAACTCGTCGATAGCAGCGAGATTGATTGGCCCAAGCCGATCAATTCGCAGGCGTAATTTCGCGAGCTTCTCTTCCCACCCTTCGATCGTTGCCGATTCGTCCATTTCTTCAAGCAACGTTTCGAGTTCAAATTCTGTCTGGGCCAGCTGCTCAGCAAATCCCTCATGGCGTACACGCAGTTCCTGCACCGACATTTCGGCCTGGCTCACCTGTGTGCGTGCGGCATCAACGGACTGATCGATTTGCAGTCTCGATTGGTCCAGATCTCGCAAATCTGCTTCGATCTTCTCGACGACTTGCCGCGCCGCGGCGAGCTCTTCCTCAACGGCCAGTCTTGCTGTGAGCTGCTCTTCGAGCAACTTCTTGTTCTCTGCCAACGGCGCGATACTTTGATCCAACTGCTCTCGTATCTCCCGCTCCCGCGATTGGAATTGATTCAATTGGGTCTGCATTCGCGCCAAGTTCTGGGCCGCTGACTCTTTGCTCGTACGACGACTTTCAAACTGAATCGCAATGCTCTGAACGTTCTGTCGATCCTCGTCAGCTTGCGCCCGAACACGCTGTAACTCCGCACGCAATTCCTCACGCTGCGACTCCAGGCTGGCTTTTTCCGCCTCAAGCAGTTCCATGGACTCTACGGCTTGACTGTGAACCCGTTGCGACTCCCGCAACTGCTCTTCCGCTGAGATTTTTTCGCCATCGAGTTCGTTCGCCTCTTCGGCAAGCGCAAGTGCACGGGCTGCAGCCTGATCCATTTTGAACCGAGCGGATTCCATGGCGGCTTTGATCTCGGAGTATTCGTTGAGTAGCGATGACGCATCTTGCTGCAATGCCTCGCGGCGCTCTTCAAGTTGCGTCAGTCGGACACGACCGTCGCGCTGGAGTTTGCGTGCACTCTCATAACGTGCCTGCATCTCGCGCATATCGGCTTTCATGCGACGCATCTCGTGTTCGCGTGCCAACACGCCGGCTTTGCCATCCTGGGTTCTTGCTACACGCAGCCAGTCCTTACCCAGCCAGATTCCGTCCTCTGTAACTACCGACTCGCCCGCGCCAAGCGACTCACGAATTGACAGGGCGTCTCCAAGCGACGTTGCTACTCGCACCTGCCCGAGAATCTGCACGACTGCCGCCGGCGCTCCGGACACTTTCCCGGCCAGCGTGCTTGCCGCCGTGGAGAAATCGCCGTCTCTCGATTGTTCACGGAACACTGTCAGGCTGCCACTCTTCAGGCTGGTTATCGACTCGGCAACCGGCGTAATATCAGACACGCAAACGGCCTGCAGGTAGTCGCCTAACACCGTCTCAACCGCCCGATCCCAACCGTCGGAAACATCCAGTGCCTGTGCGACTCGTCGATTGCCGCCAAGGCCTTCGCCCTCAAGCCAGCGTTTCGTGGCATCGTCACCGGTTCCCAACGCTGCGTCCTGCAGGGCCTCCAGTGACGCAAACTTGCCCTGAGACTCATGCAATGTCGTGCGACGCTCTTCGACCAGCCGTGTCAACTTCTCATCTTGCTCGCGGAGCTTGCGTATCTTCTCTGCCGTATCTACGAGGTGCCGCTCGAACTCATCGCGCGCCTGCCGTTTCTTGAGCTCTTGCTCGGCCAGCTCGTCATGCTTCGATTTCAGCTCCCCGGGGCTCGCTACAACTTGCGCATCATCCAGTTTCCTGCGGCGCTCGAAAAAACTCTGCAGTCGCGACTCGATTTGTTCGGCGCGAGTATTCTCGACATTGCGCTGCTGCAGCGACTCGTTGTATCGAACCGCGTGGGCGTCCCACTGCTTCTGCCACTCCGCTAGAGCCGCCTCAGCACGCTGTAAAGACTCTGCCGAGGATCGTTCGCTTTGTCGCGCTTGCTCAAGACCGGGCACCAGCTCACTAAGCGTAAGTTCGAGCTGTTCAATCTCATCTCGGTCCTGGTTTATGTGCGCGGTGATTTCCTTGGCACCGAGGACCGCCTGATCGAGATCCGCCTCCTGGCGCTCGCGCAGATCTCGTGCGTGCTCTATCGTCTGTTCCAGGCGGGCAATATCTGAACCAACCTTGTAATAGCGGCCCTGCACCGTATTGAATTCGTCTGTCCGCTCGCTCTGCACAACACGTGTGTCTTCCAACGCAGCCTCGAGACTGCGTTGTTTGGCAATGGCGGCTTCCAGTTTCGTCTTCTGCTCTTCCAGGCGAGTTTTCGCCGCCGCGGCCCGCTCGTCTACATCCTGCGTTCGCAGCGCAAGAACCTCGGCCGACATTCTGCGCTCTTCGTTCTTATAGCGACTGTATCGTTCCGCCGTCTTGGCCTGCCGATCAAGATGTTTGATCTGCTTCTCGACCTCGTCAAGCACGTCCAAAAGTCGATCGACGTTTTCTTTGGTGTGTTTGATTCGATTCGAGGTCTCGCGACGACGCTCTTTGTACTTCGATATTCCTGCAGCCTCTTCCAGGAAAACGCGCATCTCTTCAGGCTTTGCTTCGATTAGCCTGGAGATCATCCCCTGCTCAATAATGGAATAGCTACGCGGACCAAGGCCGGTACCCAGGAAAACGCCGGTAATATCTTTGCGCCGACAGCGTGTTCCATTCAGGAAATAGTTTGAAATCCCGTCACGGCTCACCTCACGGCGAATCGAGATCTCGGCATACTTCGCGTACTGCCCTTCCAGGGTGGTTTCGGTATTGTCGAAAAGGAGTTCAACCGAAGCTGACCCGATCGGCTTGCGGGAGCTTGATCCATTGAATATTACGTCGGTAATAGAGTCGCCACGGAGGCGGCTGGCGGAACTCTCGCCCATGACCCAACGCACGGCATCGATAACATTCGACTTGCCACAGCCGTTGGGCCCGACAACGCCAACCAGGCTGCTTGGGAATGTGATCGTTGTTGGGTCGACGAAGGATTTGAAGCCGGCGAGCTTGATCTTGCTTAATCGCATTGGTGGTGTAGGCCGATATCCCGTAAAAGCGGGTAAGTGTAATGCAATTCTGGCAATAAAACGATTGTCGCTCAAAAAAGACAATCCCCGAAAGCCCAGTAAACATGCGGTCTGCCATTGCCTCCCGGGGTTCTCCGATAGGCCGCAAAAATAAGGCTTCCATGGCGCTACCAGCCATGTATAATCGCGGCCTTTTCTTTCCCCGGCAGGAGTCAACAATGCCCGTTAAGAAAGCGGCTAGCAAGAAGCGAAAGGCCACAACGGCACGCAAGAAAGCAACCAGAAAGAAGGCTACGGCGAAGAAGGCTGTCGCCAAGCGAAAAACTGCGAGCAAAAAGAAGGCTCCGGCTCGAAAGAGCGCTGCAAGGAAGAAAGTGACTAAGAAGAAGGTCAGCAAGAAGAAGCCAGCGACCAGGAAGAAAGCGGCCAAGAAAAAGGTCAGCAAAAAGAAGCCAACGACCAAGAAAAAAGTGGCCAAGAAAAAGGTCAGCAAGAAGAAGGTCAGCAGGAAAAAGCCGGCAGCTAAGAAGAAAGCCAGCAAGAAGAAACCGGTAGCCAAGAAGAAAGCTGCCAAAAAGGTCGCCAAGAAGAAGGCGGTATCGCGCAAGAAAGCGCCGGCCAAGAAGAAGGCCATCAGCAAGAAGCGCGTGCCCAGCGCCAAGAAGGCGGCCGTCAAGAAACGCGTACCGTCTCGTGCGCCCGTCGCAACCAAGAAACCTGCAGCGCCACGCGCCAGACGCGACGTCATGTCCGGTCCTATCCATGGAATAGCGCCGTACAAGCCCAAGCGCGGCGAGGAATACATGAGCGACGCGCAGATCGAGCATTTTCGAAAGATTCTGTCCGCCTGGAAGCGAGAGTTGATTTTCGAGGTTGATCGCACTGTGCATCACATGCAGGACGAGGCAGCCAATTTCCCCGACCCCAACGACCGGGCCACACAGGAGTCAGAGTTTGGTCTGGAGCTTCGAACGCGTGATCGCGAACGCAAGCTGCTGCGCAAGATTGACTCAGCGCTCGCTCGCCTGGACGACGGCAGCTACGGTTTCTGCGATGAAACCGGAGAAGAGATCGGACTGAAACGCCTGGAGGCGCGCCCTGTAGCCACGCTCTGCCTTGAAGCACAAGAGCGGCGCGAGCTTGCCGAGCGGCAGTTCCGCGATCGGGACGATCGTTACCGGTAGCCCGGATTGCCGACGGTGACGCGCGAACCAGCCCAATACGTTGGCCGGTTCGCGCCCTCACCCACCGGCCCACTCCATTTCGGCTCGCTGGTGGCTGCAACCGCGAGTTACCTCCAAGCCCGATCGATGAACGGTCGGTGGCTACTCCGTATTGAGGATATCGATCCACCACGAGCGCAGGCCGGAGCCAGTGACGCTATCCTGAGAGCGCTGGAGCGGTACGAATTCGAGTGGCACTCGGACGTCATATTCCAGAGCAAGAGCCACGAAGCACACGAGAAAGCGCTTCAGACCCTGGTAGACGATGGCCACGCTTATCCCTGTGGCTGTTCGCGCCGTGACCTCGCGGATGCGCCACGAGGCCCCCTTGGCACAATCTATCCTGGCACCTGTCGGCGCGGCTGTGACGATGTAGAAACAGCCATCCGCATCAGAACAACGGACTCCGCGATCTCGTTCACGGACGGACTACAAGGCTTTCAATCGCAGGCACTGGAGAGCGAGTCAGGAGACTTCGTGATACGACGCCGCGACGGTCTCATCGCCTATCACCTGGCGGTGGTAGTCAATGACGCGCTTGAAGGCATTTCGGAGATCGTGCGTGGAATTGACCTGATGGACTCGACGCCACGACAGATATGGCTGCAACAGCTGCTCGGCTTCCCTACACCTGCCTACCTCCACATACCGGTAATAACTCACCCGGACGGCGATAAACTCAGCAAATTGACAGGCGCGCCGGCAATACCGATGGACGATCCTAGGCCTGTCCTCTTCGCTGCCCTCGTCGCATTGCTGCAACGGCCGCCCCAGGAGCTACAGCGAGCCACCCTTACGGATATCTGGCAGTGGGGAACCGAGAACTGGCGTATTGCCGAGTTACGTGGCAAAACGGCGATTCGCACCGATTCCGCACCGCTGGCGGCATTGAAGCCCATGGCCTGGTAGCCGGTGGATCTTGACAATTGACCCATATATGCCATAGCTTCACCCCTGCAACGGGGATACGCTCCCCCGCCCCCTGTTGCATATGCCTGAAGGTGAAATCACTCTACGGCAGGCCCCCTGCGCAAGCGGGGGGCCATTTTTTTTGCCACTTTCCGCCCGCCCGACTCAAGGCCGGCTGGTTTTCTGAACATGTCCCCTGACGACTACGACAAACGCATCATTCCCAGCGCCTTTCGCCCGGCCCGGTGGCTTCGCAACCGGCATGCTCAGACCATTTTTCCGAGCATGCCATGGTCCTGGCGTGGCAGACCCGCGCTGCGCCGCGATAGCCTGGAACTGCCTGATGGTGACATCACCGCGGTCGACTGGCTTATCGACGCGGACGATGTGCCCGATGCAGCACCATTGCTCGTAATTTTGCACGGCCTGGAGGGATCGGCCGAGTCTTCGTATGCGCGCATGCTGATGGAAGCAGCAAGGGATCGGGGCTGGCGCTCCTGCGTCCTGCATTTTCGCGACTGCGGGGATTACACCAACAGGTTGCCGCGGCGCTACCATGCAGGTGAAACCAACGACCTGCGCTTCTTCCTGAATCGATTGCAGGCCGAACGGGAGGACTCACAAAACCCGGGGCCTCTGCTGGCCGTCGGCTATTCGCTGGGTGGCAATGTGCTTTTGAAATACCTGGGTGAATCGGGCGTTGATACCCCCTTGGACAGCGCTTGTGCAGTCTCGGTCCCTCTTGATCTGCACGAATGTGCTGATGCATTAGATCTCGGTTTTTCAAAGATTTACCGTCGTTACCTCTTAAAACGGATGAAGTCTGCCGTTACGCGGAAGTTCGACCGGCACACCGCGGCATTCAACTGGGACAGAGCCATGAATGCTCGCACGTTTGCGGAATTTGATGACGCTGTCACGGCACCGCTGCATGGCTTCCAGGGAAAACAGGACTACTATGATCGCTGCAGCTCTGTCCACTATCTGCAGGGCATCGAGACACCAACACTGATCATCAATGCGCTGGACGATCCTTTTATGACGCCCCACGTGATCCCAACGGCTGACCGGCTGTCTGACCACGTGACCCTTGAGGTCGCCGAGCAAGGCGGCCATGTAGGCTTTATCGATGGCGGTCCACCCTGGCGGCCGACGTACTACCTGCCGGCCCGGATACTGGCGTTCCTCGAGCCATTTGCAGCTAAACCGGGACTATAAAAAAAGGCCAGATTGCGGTCGCAACCTGGCCTTCTTGTTTTGCCTGAGCTGCTGACTAGGCGGCGTCGACTTCCTTCATAGAAAGACGGACACGCCCCTGGCGGTCCACTTCGAGCACCTTGACCCGCACAGAATCGCCTTCGGCGAGCTTGTCACTGACTTTCTCCACCCGCTCATTCGAGATCTGCGAGATGTGCACCAAGCCGTCCTTGCCGGGAAGGATGGTCACAAATGCGCCAAAGTCCATCAGGCGAGCAACCTTGCCGTCGTAGATTCGGCCAACTTCGACATCCGCCGTGATCAGCTCGATCCTGCGGCGTGCTTCCTTGCCGGAAGCGCCATCAACCGAAGCGATACGAATGGTGCCGTCATTGTCGATATCGACAGACGCGCCGGTTTCCTCGGTGATCGCACGGATAACCGCACCACCCTTACCGATAACATCGCGAATCTTGTCGGGGTCGATCTTCATGGTCATGATGGTCGGTGCCCACTCGGACATCGTCTCACGCGGCTCCTGGATGACCTTGTTCATCTCACCGAGAATATGCAGCCGAGCATCGCGGGCCTGATCGAGCGCCTTGCTCATGATCTCGCGTGTGATGCCCTGGATCTTGATATCCATCTGAAGCGCCGTGATACCACCATCCGTACCGGCGACTTTGAAGTCCATGTCGCCGAGATGATCTTCATCGCCGAGGATATCGGTGAGAACGGCATACTCATCGCCCTCTTTCACCAGGCCCATGGCAACACCGGCAACCGGTGCCTTGATTGGCACCCCCGCGTCCATGAGTGCCAGGCTGGTGCCGCACACCGACGCCATCGAACTCGAACCGTTGGACTCGGTAATCTCCGATACCACCCGAATTACATAGCCAAAATCGTCCATATCCGGCATGACCGCCTGGATGCCACGGCGAGCCAGCTTGCCATGGCCAATCTCGCGGCGCTTCGGCGAGCCGACAAAGCCTGTCTCACCTACGCAGAATGGCGGGAAGTTGTAGTGCAGCATGAACGGCTCTTTGCGCTCACCCTCGATGGCATCAATGATCTGCGCATCTCGGCCAGTACCCAGCGTCGTGACGACGATGGCCTGGGTCTCACCGCGCGTAAACAGCGCCGAGCCGTGGGCCCGCGGCAACACACCAACACTGACGTCGATTGGTCGAACCGTCGACTGGTCACGGCCATCGATACGAGGCTCGCCCTTGATGACGCGCTGGCGAACAATGGTTTTTTCCAGCTTGGAGAGCGCACCCTTGACTTCATCGGCTGACCAGCGGGCCTCTTCACCGCCAGAGAGCGCTTCGGCTGCAGCCGACTTGGCTGCCCCGACGGCCGCCTGTCGATCCTGCTTGTCGGTAATGCGATAAGCGTCCGACAGACCAGACTCGGCCTCAGCGGCAACCGCTGCGGCAAGATCGTTGTCCGCCTCAGGCGCCTGCCAGTCCCAGGCCGGCTTACCGACTTCGGCGGCGAGTTCATTGATCGTGTCAATCGCCACCTGCATCTGCTCGTGACCGAACATGACCGCACCCAGCATGACTTCCTCGGATAAGCCAGTGGCTTCAGATTCCACCATCAGTACCGCGTCCTTGGTACCGGCTACCACCAGCTCGAGATCCGAATCAGCTACCGCTGCAACACCGGGGTTGAGGATGTACTCACCGTCCTTGTAACCGACCTTGGCTGCGCTAATCGGACCAGCAAAAGGCATGCCGGAGATAGCCAGGGCCGCGGAGGCACCGATCAAAGCCGGTATATCGGGGTCAACATCGGGGTTCAGAGACATCACTGTCGCAATGATCTGAACCTCGTTTGTGAAGCCCTTCGGGAACAGCGGTCGAACCGGGCGGTCGATCAGGCGACAGGTCAGAACCTCTTTTTCGCCCGGGCGCCCTTCGCGCTTGAAGAACCCACCCGGGATCTTGCCCGCCGCGTAGGTCTTCTCCTGGTAATTGACGGTCAGCGGGAAGAAGTCTCTGCCCGGATCTGCCGTCTTGCGGCCAACGGCGGTCACGAGGACGGTTGTTTCGGCCATATCGACGAGAACTGCGCCGTCGGCCTGGCGGGCGATCGCGCCCGTTTCAATGGTTACTTTATGTTCCCCATACTGGAACGTCTTACTAGTCGATTTCACGATGATTTCTCAGATAGATAATATGTGTAGGCAAGACCAACCGACCGCGAACCCTAGAGAGGTACGACGTGTCGGTTGATTAATCTGCCAAAATCGCTCGCTGAATTAGCGGCGCAGACCGAGCCGGGAAATCAGCTCGCGGTAGCGGTCCTGGTCTTTCGACTTGAGGTAGTCAAGCAGCTTGCGACGCTTGTTAACCATTTTCAAAAGGCCCTGACGGCTGTGGTGATCCTTCTTATGCTCGCCGAAGTGCTCGGTAAGCTCGGAAATTCTTTTGGAAAGCAGCGCGACCTGGACCTCAGGGGAGCCGGTATCGCCCTCGCCTCGCGCATATTCCGCGACGACGCTCTGCTTTGCTTCACTGGAAAGTGACATCTCTCAATTACTCCAATTAACTCTATATATAGCCCTTTTTCGAAGCGCGGTATTCTAGCGCCTGTTAGAGCCCATTAACACCCCAAAATCAAATATCTACGGGGTTTTTTCCTGCATGAGAAAGACCCGTCGCGGCGCAAGCGTACCCTCGCCCACAAGCTCTCCCACTCCTAAGAATCGATTCCTCGCACCATAAACGCGCGCCAGCCCGGCGCGGCTAATTGCTGTCACAGGGACGGCCTGCCCACCACTGAAACGCTCATCGGCACCCTCCTCAAGGGTTACCGACGGAAATCCCTGCAGTGCGACGTCAGGCGCCAGCAGCCGCTCTTTCAGGCTAGCCGCGCCTGCCTCCGCCAGATCCTTCACCAACGATAGCTCCAGCATATCTTCGGACCGAAAATGCCCGACCGATTCGCGGTGCAATCTCGCCGTATGCGCCAAAGTCCCGGCACGGCGCGCTATGTCCTCGACCAGCGTCCTTACATACGTACCCTTGGAGCATGAGACACGAAATACGAGCCGTGACCCCGCCTGCTCCAGGAGCTCAATATCATGGACGGTAATCGGCCGCGGTTCGCGCTCAACCACCTCTCCTTTCCTGGCAAGCTCATACAGCCGCTTGCCGTCTTTCTTCAACGCCGAGTACATTGGCGGAATCTGTGTGGACTGACCCCGAAACCCGTCCAGAACGCTCAGCCACTCGTCTCGCGACAGCTCAGGGACATCCGCGGTTGCGACCACCTGGCCATCTGCATCGCCGGTATCGGTTGTGCTGCCAAGCTTCGCTGTCACTCTGTAGCTCTTGTCGGCATCCAGAAGGTAGGCACACACCTTGGTCGCCTCACCGAAACAAAGCGGCAACATACCCGTGGCTGCTGGATCCAGGCTCCCGGTATGACCAGCCTTCTTCGCATTCAGTAGCCGCTTGACGATCTGCAACGCCCTGTTCGACGTTATGCCGCTGGGCTTGTTCAATAGCAACAGCCCGTCGACCGCCTCCTTCGTGCGTTTTTGCTGCTGCACGGACGGATTCACTGTGAAGCGTCAGATTTCAGTGCGCCATTGATCAGGTCGGCGATTCGCTGACCTTCCGCGGCACTGTCGTCATGCTCAAATCTCAGCTCCGGAACATGCCTGACCTTGATTGCCTGGCCCAGCTTGGCGCGCAGGAAGCCAGATGCCTTCTCCAGGCCCGTCTGCACCGGCACCGGATCCGCAGCCGGATCGAGCATGCTGTAGTAGACGCGCGCAACGCTCAGATCCCGGGACAGCTCCACGGCAGACAGCGATACACCTTCCAGCCGAGGGTCCTTGGTTTCGAATCGCAGCAGCTCGTTCAGCGTACGAAGCACCTGATTGCCGAGTCGCTGATTGCGGGAGAATTCGCGGGCCATGTTGTTCCGTCGTCGACTTAGGAGTCGAGCGTTCTTGCGACCTCAACGCGCTCGAAACACTCGATCTGGTCACCAACCTTGACGTCGGCGTAGTTCTTCACGCCGATGCCACACTCCGTGCCGGATCGAACTTCATTTACGTCGTCCTTAAAGCGACGCAGAGATTCGAGTTCGCCTTCGTAAATGACCACGTTGTCGCGCAGTACTCGAATCGGATTCGAGCGCTTCACGTAGCCTTCGCTGACAATACAGCCTGCAACGTCTCCGAACTTCGGCGACCGGAACACTTCCTTGACTTCGGCCAGGCCTACGATCTGCTCCCGGATCTCGGGCGCAAGAAGACCGGTCAGCGCCAGTCGCACGTCATCGATCGCTTCGTAGATGATGCTGTAGTAACGCACATCGACACCGGACTCCTTGATTGCAGTGCGCGCTGCAGCATCGGCACGGACATTGAAGCCGATAATCACTGCTTTGGAAGCGGCAGCAAGGTTAGCGTCGGTCTCTGTAATACCACCGACGCTCGAACTCAGCACGTTAACCCTGACTTCATCGGTCGACAGTTTCGTCAGCGCATCGCGTAAAGCCTCAGCGCTACCGTGCACATCGGACTTGATGATTACGGGTACCGTGGAAGCCTCGCCTTCCTGCATCTTGCTGAACATGTCTTCAAGCTTCGAGGCCTGTTGCTGTGCAAGCTTCGCCTCGCGCGTCTTGCTCTGTCGGAACTCCGCAACTTCGCGCGCCTTGCGCTCGTTTTTAACCACAAGGAAGTCGTCACCGGCACTCGGCGTTTTTGATAGTCCAAGCACCACGGCAGGCGAAGATGGACCCGCCTCTTTTATCGACTTACCTGTCTCATCAAACATGTTGCGAATACGACCGTATTCCTCGCCAGCGATGATCATGTCACCCTGACGCAGCGTTCCCGTCTGAACCAACAGTGTCGCAACAGAGCCGCGACCCTTTTCAAGGCTGGATTCGATAACAAGACCGTGAGCCGGCCCTTCGGCAACGGCCTTGAGATCCATGACTTCGGCCTGCAGCAAGATCGCGTCAAGCAATGCGTCCACGCCTTCGCCAGTAATGGCAGAGACGTTTGCGAACATCTGTTCGCCACCCCAATCCTCCGGGATCACCTCGTGCTGCGTTAACTCGTTCTTGACACGCTCGGGATCTGAATTCTCGCGATCGATCTTGTTAATGGCGACAACTAACGGCACGTTCGCCGCTTTTGCGTGCTTGATGGCCTCAATCGTCTGCGGCATCACGCCGTCATCGGCAGCTACTACAAGCACCACAATATCTGTCGCCTGCGCACCGCGTGCGCGCATTGCAGTAAATGCCGCGTGGCCCGGCGTGTCGAGGAATGTGATCTTGCCCTTGTCGGTCTCTACCGAGTAGGCCCCGATATGCTGCGTTATGCCGCCCGCCTCATGATCTGCAACCTTGGTGCGACGTATGTAGTCCAACAGCGATGTCTTTCCGTGGTCGACGTGGCCCATGATTGTGACAACCGGTGAACGCGGAACCTGCTCGCCGGTCTCCTGCTCTTCGGTCGCCAGCAACTGCTCATCCATCTCGGCGGAATCGACCTGCTTGGCGATGTGCCCAAGCTCTTCGACGACGAGCGTCGCCGTGTCCTGGTCAATGACCTGGTTGATGGTAACCATCGCCCCCATATTGAACAGGACTTTGACAACCTCGTTGCCCTTGATGGCCATACGCTGCGCCAGATCGGCGACGGAAATATTCTCGGGAATCTCCACCTCGTGGATAACCGGCGCAGTCGGGCGTTCGAAGCCGTGCTTTGAATCGCCGCCCATCGATACAGGGCGACGGCGCGTCGGCGTCTTTCGCTTACGTCGACCGCTCTTGTCGCCAGCAACGTGAAGCTCCTTGCGGCCATAACGTGTTTCCGCTCGGCCGGGTTTTGGCTTCGCTTTCTCTTTTGTGCGTCGGGCTCGAGCATCGGCCTCGGCTTTTTCCAGCCGCGTTTTTTCTTCAGCAGCATCCCTTGCCGCCTGCTCCGCGACTTGTCGGGCCTTCTCCTCAGCGCTTGCCTGAGCCTGCTTCTCTTTCTCAAGCTCCTCTTCTTTGCGCTTCTCGGCCGCTTCCTTCTCCGCTACCAGCCGCTCTTCTTCGCGCGCCGCAGCGGCAACCCGTTCTTCTTCCTCGCGCCGAACGCGATCAAGCTCTTCCTGCTCTTCCTGCGCCTGCTTTTCGAGAACGTCGCGTTTGATGTAGGTTCGCTTGCGACGAACCTCGACGTTCACCGTGCGCGAGCGGCCCTGGTTGCCCGATAGCCTCAGCTCGCTCTGCGACTTGCGCTTCAGCGTAATGCGTCGCGGCGCAGCTGCCGTTGCGGCCGTGTCATCCTGCCCGTGTGCCCGACGCAGGTGCGACAAAAGCTCAAGCTTTGCGTCTTCGCTGATAGTGTCGTCAGACCCACTGACCTTGATGCCTGCCTCATCGAGCTGTGTCAGCAGTTTCTCGACCGGTACTTTCAGTACCTCAGCAAATTGTGTAACTGTCACGTCAGCCATTCATTAACTCCAAACCTAATTCTTAAGGCCGTTACGCCTGTTGTTCTTCTTCGAACCAGTGTGCGCGCGCTTTCATGATCAGCGCCGCGGCATCTTCCTCGTCCATCTCGTGGATCTCGAGGAGATCATCGGTCGCCAGCTCCGCGAGATCCTCGCGAGTAACGACACCCTTACTGGCGAGCAAGAACGCAAGCCCTTTATCCATACCCTCAAGACTCAACAGGTCTTCGGCAGGCTCTACCTCATCGATTTTCTCTTCTTGCACGATCGCCTGCGTCAGCAGCACATCGCGCGCGCGGCTCCGCAACTCATCGACGATGTCCTCGTCAAATTCTTCGATCGCAACGAGCTCCGACGCCGGCACATAGGCAACTTCCTCGATCGTCGAGAATCCTTCCTGTACCAGGATCAATGAGACTTCTTCATCCACGTCCAGCTGCTTTGAGAACAACTCGATCAGCTCGCGCATCTCGGATTCGCTCTTCTCTTCGGCATCAGCCGCCGTCATCACGTTGAGCTCCCAGCCGGTCAGCTCGCTCGCCAACCGAATGTTCTGGCCACCGCGGCCAATGGCCTGCGAGAGCTTGTCCTCTTCAACAGCGATATCCATGCTGTGTTTGTCTTCGTCAACGACGATCGAAACCACCTCGGCAGGCGACATCGAGTTCACAACGAACTGCGCCGCGTTGTCGTCAAACAGGATGATGTCTACGCGCTCTCCGGCGAGTTCGTTCGAAACCGCCTGCACACGTGAGCCACGCATACCGACACAGGCGCCGACGGCATCGATGCGATTGTCATTGCTGCGCACCGCGATCTTCGCGCGCAAACCCGGGTCGCGGGCTGCGCCGAGAATATCGATCAGGCCCTGGCCGACTTCCGGCACCTCGATCTTGAAAAGCTCGACCAGGAATTGCGGCGACGTACGTGTCATAAACAGCTGCGGGCCACGCGGCTCGGAGCGAACCTCGGTCAACAGCGCCTTGATTCGATCCTGCGGCCGTACCGGCTCGCGGGGCACCATGTGCTCACGCGGCACGAACCCTTCGGCATTACCGCCGAGGTCGATGTAGACACCGTTGCGATCGACGCGCTTGACCAATCCGGAAAGCATCTCACCCTCGCGGTCCTGGTACTCTTCGACGACCTGCTCGCGCTCGGCTTCGCGGACTTTCTGTACGATTACCTGTTTGGCGGTTTGCGCGGCAATGCGACCGAACTCTACCGATTCCATAGGAACCTCGACGAAGCCACCCGGCTCCGCATTCTCGTCAATGTCTACGGCATCGATCATGCGCAGCTCGCGATCCGGCACCTCCAGCTCAGTAGACTCGTCTTCAAACACCAGCCAGCGTCGAAACGTGTCGTAATCGCCCGTCTCACGGTCAATTGCGACGCGAACCTCTATGTCTTCGCCGTGCTTTCTGCGCGTTGCAGACGCAAGTGCCGCTTCGATTGCCTCGAATATGATGTCCTTTTCAACACCCTTTTCATTAGAAACGGCGTCAACAACCAACAGGATCTCTTTGCTCATTACCTCAAACTCCAAATATCCCGCGCGGATTACGCCGCGTCGGGCACCAGCCGAGCAGTGTCAATGGTTGCCAGCGCCAGGCTGTGCATTTGACCGTCCACCTCGACCACAATCTCATTTTCATCCACCGACACCAGTTTGCCGCGGAACCGCCTGCGCCCCTCAACCGGAAAGCGCATCGTCACCTTCACGATTTCACCTATAAATCGTTGAAAATGCACAACTTTCGTCAACTTCCTGTCCAGCCCCGGCGACGACACTTCCAGTTCGTAGTTGCCCGGCACCGGGTCCTCTACGTCCAGCAACGCACTGACCGCCGCACTGACCTTTTCACAATCGCCTAGCCCAATACCGGCCGGCTGGTCGATAAACACTCGCACCAGGCCGCCCTTACCGCTAAGGCGCACTTCCAGATCCGCCAACTCGTAGCCCAAGCGCTCGACGGTTGGCTCAAGCAATGCCGCTAACTCATCTGCCGTCATTTTCCCGCCTGTAAAACACCTAACTACTTGTTTCAAAAACAAAAAAAGGGCCATTGGCCCATTCATTCCCAGCGCAAAATCATGTCGTCAAGACAACAAAAAACCCCTGAGCGGGGCCTGTATCTACCAAGAACTTGGTAGCGAGGCGTCCTGCAAGTGCCTCTATGCGGGCCCGTACTGCCGCCCTTTGGTGCGCTGGCGCGGGATTATACGGCAATCGCGGCCGCCCGCGCAATGGTGAAATAGGCCGCCGATGTGTGGCCAAAAAAGCCCGCCCCTCGCGCGCCCGAAATGGCAAAATGCGGCTCCCGAGAACACCAATCAGATGACCCTGGAAACGACCATGCTGACATTAAAAGACCAATCGCTGTTGAGATCCCAGAACTTCATCGATGGCGAGTGGGTAGCCGGTGGCGCCGGCTCGATCGACGTTACCAATCCTGCCAATGGGGAGGTCGTTGTCACGACCGCCAACGGTGACGCTGCGGACGCGGAGCGGGCCGTTGAAGCCGCGGCAGTAGCCTTTAAAACCTGGAGTCGCGTGCCTGCCAAGCAACGCGCAGTGCTCCTCCGTAACTGGTTCAACCTGCTGATGGACAACGCCGACGACCTCGGCGTAATCATGACCGCCGAGCAGGGCAAACCTCTGTTCGAGTCCGTTGGCGAGGTGGCCTACGGCGCCTCGTTCATTGAGTACTATGCCGAAGAGTGCAAGCGTGTCATGGGCGATACCATCCCCACGATCTCCAATGACCGCCGCCTGCAGACCTACAAGCAGCCGGTCGGGGTCGTGGGATGCATTACGCCGTGGAATTTCCCGAACGCAATGATTGGTCGGAAAGCAGGCCCGGCACTGGCTGCCGGCTGCACTATGGTCATCAAACCGGCGACAGAAACGCCGCTTTCGGCGCTGGCGATGTGCGATCTGGCTGATAGAGCCGGTATACCCAATGGCGTCATCAACGTGGTTGCTGGCACGGACTCGCGCGGCATCGGCAAGGTACTTACGCAACACGAGAAAATTGCGAAGCTCACATTTACCGGATCGACCGCGGTTGGAAAAATACTCATGAAGCAATGCGCCGAGGGCGTCAAGAAGCTCTCGCTTGAACTCGGCGGCAATGCGCCGTTTATCGTTTTCGAGGACGCCGATATCGATGCGGCCGTCGCGGACTGTATGGCCACCAAGTTTCGCAACTGCGGGCAAACCTGCGTGTGCACTAATCGAATCTACGTACAGCAAGGCGTTGCCGAAGAGTTTACGGCAAAACTCAAAGCTGCAATTGACGCGCTGCGCGTGGGCGACGGCTTTGACACCAACGTAACGACAGGACCGCTGGTCAATCAGACAGCCCTCAATGACATGCAGGCATTTGTCGAAGACGCGACCACCAAGGGGGCCAGTGTGCTGACCGGCGGACGAGCGCACCCTTTAGGCCACTGTTTTTTCGAGCCGACGCTGCTTACGGATATATCGCAGGATATGAGGGTCGCGACGGAAGAAATATTCGGTCCGATCGCCGCAGTACAGACTTTTGAAACCGAGGATGAGGTCATCGCGCGGGCAAACGACACCGAGTACGGCCTCGCCGCCTACTACTTCACACGCGATATAGGCCGCGTCATGCGGGTTGCGGAACGCCTCGAGTACGGCATCGTCTGCTCCAACTCCGGCGTTTTCTCCACCGAGGTCGCGCCATTCGGCGGCTGGAAGCAATCAGGCCTCGGTTCCGAGGGCGGCAAGGAGGGAATTGCGGAGTACTTCGAGACCAAGTTCCATTCGATGGGCGGTATCGAGTAGTGGGCTCATGTACGACTACGTAATAGTCGGCGGCGGCATTGTCGGCCTATCGACCGCCTGGCAGCTCAAGCAAAAGCTGCCGGACAGCCGCGTGTTGTTGCTCGAAAAAGAAGCGCAGTTGGCCCGCCACCAGACGGGCCACAACAGCGGCGTCATTCACGCAGGCGTTTATTACGCGCCCGGCAGCCTCAAAGCGAAATTCTGCAAGGCCGGCCTGGCTGCCACGATTGAGTTCTGCGAAGCGCACGATATCCCTTACGAGCAGTGCGGCAAGTTGCTGGTTGCCACCAACCAGATCGAACTTGAACGTATGCATGCGCTTTATGAGCGTTCGATAGAGAACGGCCTGGACGTCGAGTTGATCGATGCCGACGAGCTGCATCGCCGCGAACCGAATGTCGAAGGCATTGGCGCGTTCCTCGTAAAATCCACCGGCATCGTCGATTACACGAAGATCTGCGTGCGAATGGCCGAATTGTTCGAGGCTATTGGTGGCGAAGTAAAGCTGCAGACCTGCGTCACGGGCCTGCAGGAAAGTCCTGAATCAATCGCCGTATCCACAGCGAACGGACAGACGTTCGAGACGCGCTACCTGGTTAGCTGTGCCGGCCTGATGGCGGATCGCGTGACACGCATGCTGGGGATCGACACCGATTTTCAGATCGTGCCGTACCGGGGCGAGTACTATCGGCTTCCGGCCAAGATGGACACTATCGTCAAACACCTGATTTACCCGATACCCGATCCGGACTTGCCGTTTCTCGGCGTGCACCTGACGCGCATGATCGACGGCTCGGTTACCGTAGGCCCCAATGCCGTGCAGGGATGGAAACGAGAGGGTTACGGCGCATTCAATTTTAGTCCGCGCGACGTTGCCGACATGCTCGGGTTCCCAGGATTCTGGAAAGTCGCCACGAAAAACTTCGCAACCGGTATCGCAGAGACTTGGGATTCCTTGTGGAAACCAGGCTATTTGAAGCGAGTTAAGAAATACTGCCCGTCAGTTCAGTTGCAGGATCTCGAGCCCTACCCCGCCGGCATCCGTGCACAGGCAGTGCTACGAGACGGAACCCTCGTGCATGATTTCCTCTTTGCGGACAGCCCGCGAAGCCTGCATGTCTGCAATGCGCCCTCGCCCGCCGCCACGTCGGCGATTCCGATCGGCGAGTACATTTGCGAAAAGGTCATGCAATCGCAGAGAAATGACACGGCAGCTGGCCACGCGGCTGCGGCATCAGAATGAGGCCGGGTCAAACTCGCGCTTTTGCCGCTGCAGATCGAGCTCAATATCAGCAATGATCGCTTTGAACTCATCGCTGTCCCGAATGGCGTCCAGGTGATGCGTGCGCTGCGCATAGAATTGCCAGCTCATTCGCCAGCCATCGTCAACCAGGCGGCGTAACTCAGACACTGCTTCGTCATGGCGACCCAGTAAGGCGAGGGCCTCCACCTTGGAGATACCAAGCGGGTAATTGGCAGCCCCCAGCGCATACTCATCGTCAAAGGTCTCAACCACGGCCTCCAGCAGATATCGCGCTTTCGCCTCATTGCCAGAGGCGAGCATCATGTGGCCCAGATCCACCGCCTTCATTATATTGGTCGAATCGACCTGAGGCAGCTCGCCAAGCAGCTCCGGAACTTTCCGCTCAAACCACGCCAGTGCCTCTTGGTAGCTCCCGGACGTCAGCGCGTCGTCGGTAACCAGTCTGAGGAACACGCCGTCCGAGCCCCAGCGATCGTCGAGCCCCTTCGTCAACGAAGCCCTGGCGATGTCGATAGCCTTGTCTCGCTCGCCGGTGTGCAGCAGGAAGTACGCCTGTGCCGCCAGCGGGTAGGGTTCTTCCGGGCCGAGCTCGAGCGCCTCGATCATTCGGCGCTCCGCCATTTCCATGTTTCCTCCGCTGACGTAGATGAATACCGACGTTGAGGGGTTCTCATAGTCGACAGGGTCCATACTCGCTGCTTCGTCGGACCAGTATCCCGCCTCCACCAGCTGGCCACTGAGGATGGTTGCCATGCCTGCGCCATGTGCGGCATAAGGGTTGCCAGGGTTGATCTGAGAGATACGCCGGAACGCTGCAAGCGCGGGCTCGAAGTTCCCCATCCACAGGTTCACGCGACCAAGATCGTGATACAGCAAAACCGAGAGTGGATCGAGATCCAGCGCGCGCTCGAGAATTGGCAGAGCTTCTTCGCTGCGACGCGCGGTACGAAGATGAGCCGCATAAATACTGAGGACATCGACGTCATTCGGTGCGAGCGCCATGGCATGGAGGAACATACCGTCTGCGGCGGGATCATCTGCAGCCGCCGCGTATCGCGCCAGTACCGCCTGCACAAAGCCACTGTCCGAGTCCAGCTCCACGGCCCTGTCAATATGCTCGCGACCCTGCGTCATCATCTCGTCCACTGAGATCGCCCCAGTACTCGCCATCGATGCGTAGGAGTTCGCAAGCGCAGCATGCGCAAGGACATACTCCGGATCGAGTTCAATGGCCGCCTCGAAATGCGTCACGGCCTCGTTCAACCCCTCGAACGAGGCGAGCGCCATATCCTGTTTGCCCCGGGTAAACTCACGAAACGCCTCGAGGTTATCCGTACGATCCCGGCTTATGCGGTCACGCTCCTGCGGCGACAAGGTAGCAGCAAGCTGCGCGGCGATGGTCTCTACGATTTCGCTTTGTATATCGAAAATATTCTGTATAGAAAGCTCTCGATCGTATGTATGTGCCCATAGATGCTCGTCAGTCTCCGCATCGATCAGCTGCACATTGATGCGCACATTATTCCCTGCCTGCTGCACGCCACCTTCGAGGATATTAGCAGCACCAAGTTCGCGCCCGATCTCGCGAATTTTCTTGCTTGTCTCGCGGTATTCCAATACCGAAGTGCGCGAAATGACCTTTAGCGCGGCAACCTTGGACAAGGTCGTGAGAAGGTCGTCGTGGATACCGTCCGCAAAATACGCGGTATCGTCGACGCTGCTACGCGTAACGAAAGGAAGCACGGCAATCGAGTGCGGATCAGCATCGCGATAGACTACGCCGCTAGCCAACTGTTCAGGCTGCTCTTCCGATATTCGCCCTGCGAGCAACCAGCCACTGGTAATAACCACGGCAAGAAATGCGATGAGGATGACGAAATCACTTGCTTTGAGAGAAAGATCTTCGCTGCCGGATGCCGGTGGCGTGCGCACGATGCCTGCCGGCGTAAGGTCGTAGCGCCAACCGAAAACCAGGGCCAGCGGGAACAACATGAGCCCGGCTAACCAGACGAAGCGCAATGCAGTATCCGGGACCCCCCATGATGCGAACGCAAGGTCGCACACCTGCAGTACAACCCAGGCTCCGACGACGTAAAGCCCGGCAACCCTGAAAACGCGGCGACGCCGAAGCTCGTTGACAAGTCCGTTTACTGCGCCCATCGACTACCCATATCAACTGAGGAGTTCATTCCAGGAGAAATCATCGATCAGCGCGTACCTGGCATCATCTCAAACATCGGGTCGAACTGAACCAGCGTCGAACCGAGTTTCATCAGCACCGCCGGATCACCCGTGAGCTTTGCCTTGCCCGCCTGCAGCTGGCCCGCGAACGTTGTCAGCTGCATCATCACCGGCAGCAGGTCTTTGCGATTGATCGTCAATGTCGCGTCAGCGTCGTCAGACAGGAATCCTGAGATAGTCGTTAGCGTACCGTTGCTCATCTCGACTACAAACTTCTCGCCGGTATCCGGTGTCTCGAAATTCAACGTGAACTGCATGCCCTCCGCCTTACGCGAATCGACACGGATGGCCACAGCGTCCCACCATTGCAAAGTTGTCAATGCGCGGATGGCATCCGGGCCGCCGGTTTCAGCGCCCAGCCCTTCTTCGACGCCCGAGCGAAGCTCCTGTGCTGCCGACAGAAACGAATTGCGCATACTTGCACTTTCGTACTGGTAGCCGAGCTGCTCGAAAATATCCGCTAGCAGAAAGCGCGCTTCCTGGTTATCCGGTTCGGCGTAAACGAGCTTGTTGACGATCTCCATCGCATGGCGGTACTTGCCCTCCTTGAACAGCTTCGCACCTTCCTCGAGGATGCGACCCGGGCCACCCATCAGCTCGACATACAACGGGGCTGAATTGGCGGGCGATAACGGCGCCAATGTTGCCGGGTTGCCGTCCCAGTAGCCCAGGTATCGATTGATTACTGCACGCGAGTTGTGGAACTCCGAACCATGATACTGGCGCGCCGACCATTGCCTCTGCAGGCTTTTCGGCACTTCATACTCGTTGTGGATCTCATTAATCGTGACGCCCTTGTTGGCCAGGTGCAGCACCTGATTATTCAGATTCGCATAGGCGTCGCGCTGTGCACGCATGACCTCTTGAATTCGCGCGTTACCCCATCGCGGCCAGCTGTGCGACGCGAGCATAACGTCCGCCTCGACACCAAATCGATGCAGCGCTTCATTAATGCCCTTCGACCAGGCCAGTGCGTCGCGTACCAGCGCGCCACGCAGCGTGTAGATGTTATGAATTGTGGCGGTGATATTCTCGGCAGCCCAGAAAGCCTTCCACTCCGGGAACCAGGTGTTCATTTCCGCAGGGGCCTCAGTCCCGGGCGTATTCTGGAAAACCATCCGCACACCGTCGATCGTTCGTTCCTCGAAGTCCTCTTCGATCACAACTGTCGGTGCGATTAATCCGATAGCACCACTCGCCGTCGCCTTGCCTATCGCGGAGTCCACCTGGCCAAAGGGGCTGACCGGCAGTCCGCGACCATACTGGTACGAGGCGCGTCGCGACATGGCGGTGCCGGCGAAAATATTCTCGGCGATAGCGTTTTCCATGAAGCCACGCGGAGCAAGAATATCGATCTTTCCAGAGCGAACATCCGCCTCATCAACCACGCCCCGTATTCCACCGAAATGGTCTACATGGGAATGCGAATAGATCACAGCAACAACCGGCCTCTCACCCAGCTCCTTGTTGGCAAGCGCCAGCGCTGCGGCGGCAGTTTCCCTGACCAGCAGCACGTCAAAGATAATCCAGCCCGTCTCACCTTTGATGAGCGTCATATTTGCGAGATCGAAGCCGCGCACCTGGTAAATCTTGTCTGGCACAACCTCGAACAAGCCAAAGTTCATATTGAGCTGCGCCTGCCGCTGCAGTGACGGATGGATGCTGTCGAAATTCCGATCGGACAACAGGAAGTCGTAGGCACCAATGTTCCAGACCGTCTTGCCGGACTCATCAACGATAGTTCGTTCGGCGGGTGCCGCAATGAACCCGCGCCTGTGCTCCTCGAAGTCGCGTCGATCAGAGAACGGTAGGCTCTCGCGTAAATCCTGCTGTAAGGCTTGGGTCGCCTCCGACGGCGCGGCGCCACGCGCATTGAAATGCTCGAGCGAATCTGCCGAGACCAGCGACGTCACTATAAGCAAGCAAAGAAAGACGATATTCCTTGTGCGGCGCATAGTTACCATTTCATTCCCCATTTCGCGATACACATTGATAGTACCCGCGGCGTGCGGAAACAAAAAGGATCGATTCTGCCTGACGCTCTGGGGCACTTCGGCTTCATCGGCCGCCAGTACGGTTCTGCCGGCGTCGTCTTTCGGTTTGAATGATCCGCCCTGTGTCTCAAGGAGACATAGCGGCAATACGTCTCACCAACGCTTCCAGGTCCAGTCGACCATCTCGATTAGTTTGTACAGCAACCGTAATCCCTGGCTCCGCAAAATGGGTCACATGGGTACGATAACCGGGCCAGAGTCCGCCGTGGCCAAACGAGTTGCCGTCGTCATTCACGAAGAGGCCAAACCCATAGTGCGACCCGGGTGTCGAGGGGGCATGCCAGCCCGAATTCACCATTAATGCAAAACTTTCAGGGGTGACGATTGCACCTTCCGCTAGCGCACCGTGGAATCTGACGAGCATGGTTGGGTTTGTTATCAGCCCGCCCCCCGTCCACTCGGAGCTGGGATCGAACTTCATGCGGCCGTCTTTCTTGAGATTGCTGCCACCGCCCATGTACCCCGGCGTGATGTTCGTCAGAATCGATTTGTCCGCAGGACGCACTTCGCTTAATCCTTGTGGATTGAGAATGCGCTCCTGCAGCAAGTCGTAGTAACTATGCCCCGTAGCCGCTTCAATCAATCGCCCCAGAACGAGGTAGCCGGCGTCGGTGTAGCGAAAACCCTCTCCCGGCGCGAAAAGTGGCTTCTTGTCAAGCACGAAACCGATAAGCTCCTCGGGCTCGAATTTGGCACTTCCATGACGAATGACTCTCCAGATCATGGTCCTGTTAAAGCGAAGTATTCCCGGGTAATCCTTGATACCGGATGAGTGCGAGAGCAGGTGACGAATCTGAATCGAATCGGCATTCGGCAATCTGTGGTACCACGATGTGTCACCCAGCCATTGCGACGCCGGATCGTCGAGCGACAGCACGCCGTCTTCTACCAATAGCATGGTGAGTACCGCAACGAATGTCTTCCCGGTGCTGCCACCTGGCATTCCGACCGAATCATCAAGTGCGATTTTGGCTTTCTTGTCTGCCATACCGACGGAGGCGCTGACTATACGACCGTCCGAAAACCGAACGGCTGCGCGGAGTCCGGGCATCTTCATTTCAGTACAGGCGGCTTGCAGTACCTCAGCAAGCTCGGCCTGCTCGATACTAAACGCAGCGGGACACCAGGCGATGATC
>Ga0316201_10000216_pt1 | contig 28665 bp, 22 predicted proteins | sample CS6wburrow_MG_FD_204516 | JGI IMG/M metagenome (GOLD analysis project Ga0316201, IMG submission 204516) | Coastal sediment microbial communities from Delaware Bay, Delaware, United States - CS-6 worm burrow | ecosystem: Environmental > Aquatic > Marine > Coastal > Sediment | place: USA...
TATACAGTATAGATAATATTAATTTCCAAACTTCTAACACATTTGATGTTGTAGACACCGGTTTGGTTCAAAATATTATCGTTTATGCCCAGGATGCAAATGGATGTACTGCTACAGATACCGTAATTATAGATCCATTAAATGTATTCACTGTAGCTGTCTCTCAAGACGTTGCTATTTCTTGCGTGGTCCCTGAAGAAATTACGATCACTGTTACAGATGATGGTAATCCCGGAAATACGTATACTTACGAATTACTTCCGTTGGGGAACCCTAATGGTGTATTAACATCGACCCCAACAAATACAACTGCAGAGTTTGATTTAACTGCAGTAGGTAGTTATACCTTCAGAGTTACTGATACTGCGACTGGGTGTTATGTAGATTCGCCTTATAGTATTGCTCCTTATGATCTTATAGATGTGGTAGCAACAGCGACGCTGCCTGTAGTATGTTTCGGGGATACAAATGGAGCCCTTGAAGTAGATGTTACCGGATATGCCGGTACCTATAACTATGAAATCTTTACGGCAGCAGGAGTGAGTACAGGAATTACAGGTGCAGGAGACACAGCCACTAACCCTTTAACTATTTCGGGTGTTTCCGGAGGAAACTATTTTGTAAGGATTACTGAAACAGCAGCGCCTTTATGTGTTGAGGATTCAAATATTATTACAATTATCTCCCCGGATATGCCTCTTACGGCTACAATTAATGAAACTGCAAACGTTACTTGTACTAACGACCAGGGTGAAATTATTGTAGATCCTGAAGGAGGTTATCCCCCTTATGATATAGTATTGACAAATACTACAACTGCCGCGGTTTATACTGTAAACGATGTAAATAGTTATCTGTTTACAGGGCTTTCTGCCGGTAATTTTACAATTGTAATTACTGATGATGGCGGGTGTGTTCTTAATGATACAGAAGTTCTGGTGCAGCCAGTGCCAATAACAGCAGACATCACGGCTACGCCTACCACACTGGTTTGTTATGGAGATACGAATGCTACTGTAACCGCAATAAATGTTATTGGCGGGCAAGGTACATATCAATATCAATTAAACTATTATGACCCTACCGGAACAGTAATTGATTTCAGTAGTGGCGGACAGACCAGTCCAATATTCAACAACATTGGTGCTGGAATATATAGTATTACGGTTTCAGATGGCTGGAATTGTGACGTAGAGACCATTCAGGTTACTATTTCTGAGCCTACAGATGTTGCCAGTTCATTAATTCAACTGACCCCGCTTACATGTACTAACCATGCGGAAATTGAACTGACCGCTACGGGTGGTACTGCACCATATGAATTTAGTACAGACGGTGTGGCTTATTCTCCAATGTCTGGAGGTAACACTCATGTGTTTACTGTTCCTGCAGGGGTATATCAGTATTATGTACGCGATTCATTCGGATGTGAGGCAACTATTTCGAACCAGGTGTCTATAGATCCAATAATCCCATTGTCTATTGTCATTGATGAGAGCGCAGCGATCATAAATTGTACCGGCGAGATGACGGCTACGATAATGGCCCAGGCTTTTGGAGGCTTAGGTAGTTATTCCTATGAATTATTCGGCGACGCTGCTTTAACCAATTTAATTGCAGGACCGCAGACAAATGGGAATTTCCCAATGCTGGGTGTTGGCAGTTATTATGTAAGGGTTATCAGCATGGATTGTGTTGAGGTCTCTAATGAAATAATTATAACAGAACCTGTACCTCTTCAAATAGACAGGCAAGAGTACACAGATGTTACCTGTGCCGGCCAGAATGATGGAACAATTACGGTTGAAGTTTCGGGAGGAACAGGTAACATCCTGTATGCCATTACACCAAACCTGAACCAATTTGATACAGAAAATACATTTGTTGATCTGGAGCCGGGCATATATGACGTAATCGCTCAGGATGAAAACGGCTGTTTTATACCTTTCCAGTTCACAATCGTAGAACCAGCTCCTCTTGATGTAACCTATACTGCGTTACCTGAAGTGTGTCTTGGTAGTGAAGATGGTTCAATAACACTCAGTATCTCAGGAGGTACTGCGCCATATAGTACGGCTTTTAATTCCAATAACCCTGCAGATTATGTTTTAGATCAGACATCATTTATGGATCTGGCTGCCGGCACCTATGTAATATTTGTTCGTGATGCGCAGGATTGTGAAACTAATGTTATTGTTGAGATTGAACCTGGTGTAAACTTAAATGCTATAGTAGAGCCAGTTTATGAATGTACGGATATCCTTCCGGAAAACTATATCAACATAACCATGGAAGATCCAACTGTTCTTGGTTCTATTATGTATGCTTTAGATTCAACAGACCCTGCGGATATGCAGTTAAACCCAGATTTCAGGAATATTAGTCCGGGGACCCATTATGTGGCTATTTCACATTCTAATGGCTGTATGCAAACTGTTGATTTTGAAATTATGAGTTTTGAACCATTAACCCTGGTCCTGGAGCAGCAGAATCTCAATGAGATAACAGCAATTGCCACAGGCGGTCTTGAGGATTATACGTTCTATTTCAACGATGACAATAATGGTACAGATAACACCTATTATATTACTATGACCGGTACCTATACCGTGACCGTAATAGATGAAAATGGGTGTGAAGTATCTGCACAAATATTTATGGAGTTTATAGATATAGAAATCCCCAATTTCTTTACCCCTGACGGTGATGGTATGAATGATTATTGGATTCCTGATAACATTGAAGGTTATCCTGAAATACTAATAAAAATATATGATCGTTATGGTAGAGTAGTCGCTGAAGAGGCGATTGTGCCAAACGGCTGGGATGGATTATATCAGGGCAATGAGCTGCCTACAGGAGATTATTGGTATGTCATCAAGTTGAATGGTGAGCGCGATGAAAGAGAGTTTGTTGGACATTTTACTTTATATAGATAAAACTTAACCTAAAGAATTATGGGCAAGAGATTGCTTTGTTTAATACTGTTATTATCTGCATTTGCTTCAAATGCACAGGAGCTTACGCTTCCCCAATTATCGCAGTATTTGGCAGATAACCCTTTCGTAATATCACCGACCTATGCGGGGATAGGTGATTATATAAAAGTACGGATTAATGGCCTTACCCAGTGGGTTGGAATAAAAGATGCTCCAGACACACAGTCTTTGGCTGCTGACGGAAGGGTTGGTAACCGTTCCGGGGTGGGAATGATCCTGTATAATGACAGTAATGGGGAAACCAAACAAAGGGGGGCAAGATTGTCTTTTGCACATCACCTTACTTTGGACAGGTATGAAGATGAATTCCTTTCCTTTGGTCTTTCCTATAACTTTAATCAGTTCAGGATAGATATTGAAAACTTTGATAATCCGGACCCGAGTGTTACAGATGACCGCGCCACAACAAACCACAATTTCGATGTTGGTGTTTTATATAGAAAAAATAAGTTTTTTCTAAGTTTAAATGCTTCAAACCTTCTGGATAAAAACTTAGAAAAGTTTAATCCCATAGCAGAGCCTAACCAGTTGAGAAATTATTATCTCTATTCCGGTTATAGATTCAGCAAGAAAAAGAGCAATTTTGAAATAGAGCCTTCTGTTTTCTTTCAATGGTTTGAAAGTGACGGGCGATCTGTAACGGATTTGAATGCAAAATTCAGGTGGTATGATTTTGAAGATTACTACTACGCCGGTGTAACCTACCGCTTTCTGAATGATCAGGTAGGTAGCCCATTGTATATTGCGCCATTAATTGGCCTTAAGAAGAGTAATTTTTATTTCGGATACTCCTACCAGATTATACTAAATGAGATCCTGGGGTTCAGTACCGGTACTCATGTAATTACCATTGGGGTAGATCTATTCCAGGGTATAAGCAATTGCAGGTGTACTTATTAAAAATTCTCGCGTCTTTAAGTTAAGTTTGTAAAAACTTAATAGAAAGTGGGTAAAATAACAGTACGAAATATAAGGGTCTACGCCCATCACGGTTGCCTGAAAGAAGAGAGTATTATTGGCAGTGACTACCTTGTTACTGTTGAAGTCTTCGCAGACCTTAAAAAAGCCAGTGTTTCGGATAATTTAGCAGATACTGTGGATTATGTATTTATCAATAGGGTTGTTAAGGAAGAAATGCGCATTAGTTCAAAGCTACTTGAACATGTAACAAAAAGAATATTAGATCGTATTTTTAGAGAGTTGAAAATTGTTACTAAGGCAGTAGTTTCAGTTTCTAAAATTAATCCCCCCTTAAACGGTGATGTAGAAATGGTAACAGTTACCCTTAAGAAAAAGAGAGCATAAGTTTCTTTTTCTAAGCAGGAAAAAATAGTACCTTTGCGCCTTTAAATGGCATCGTGGCCGAGTGGCTAGGCACAGCTCTGCAAAAGCTTGTACAGCGGTTCGAATCCGCTCGATGCCTCTAAAAACCTCTCAATTTATGAGAGGTTTTTTAGTTTAATCCGATTTTTTCTGGAACCAGGGATTTGTTATTCTCTTATATATTCAATCCCCTTCTCTATGTTAAGTTTGTCTTTGGGCAGAAACCCTTTAAAAATAAGTACAAGTCCGCATATGACCAATACTATTCCCAGGATCTTTTTAACCATGCGTATTCTTTCTGTAGTAAGCTTTCGCCGAAGTTGCTTTGCAAGCAGAATTTTGAAGATGTCTGTAATTAAATAAGCGGCAAGCGTGGTTGAAAAGAAAACAATGATTCTATTGGGTTGGTTGTCCAGGCTGGGGCCTACAATAATAATAACTCCCAACCAAAACACAAGCACTCCAATATTTATAAAATTAAGTAAAAACCCCTTAATAAAAAGGCTTAAGTAACCTCCTTTTCTGGGCTTGATGTCTGTCCTTCCTTTTACAAACTCCCTGTTAAAGAATGTAGTAAGGCCGTAAATAAGAAGAATTACCCCGCCAAAAACATATAAACCAGGTTGATTGCTTAAATTTTCCAGTAATTGAAAACTACTGAAATAGGCAATTGTAAGGAAAATTATATCTGCCAGAATAACGCCAAGATCAAAAAACAAACCTGCCCTGAACCCTTTTGTTGCGCTTGTTTCAAGTAGTACAAAAAAAACAGGACCAATCATAAAGGCCAACAAAAAACCCAGCGGTATGGCTGCCTGAATATCTTCTATCATTAAACTATAGAATTCCTTTACATTCTTGTTACTTTACCTCCAAAAACAGTTTTTTCGTCCATTTTTGCAGGATCTCCAAAGACCAAAACTTCTCCGCCTGCTTTTACAGTAGCTTTTACATAATCTGAGGCGAAAATCTCTGCGCTGGATCCGGCATTAACATTTACAGTGGTAAATTTTGTCTTAAAATCCTTGCCTAAATAAGAACCCCCGGTATTAATTGCTACATCCTGAACATCTGATTCACCGGTTGCGGTAATAACTCCTCCGGAGACAGATCTGATCAACATTTGTTCTACTGTTGCTTTTATTTCTAATTCTCCTCCTTCCTGAGCCTTTAATTCAATGACCTCCTGATTAAATGTGTCATCAGAGCCAATTCGCGCGTCTTCATTAACATCAATTACCAACAATTTCTGCGCGTAATAAAGGTCTACAAAGGTCCTGTATCCGCTAAAAATTTTAGTTATTTCCATTCGGATTTTAAGAATTCCGTCTGTATTTACAAACTTAACCTTATCTGTATTAGCTCCTGTAATTACCGCTTTGTTTTCATTTGATTTTATTAAGTTCACAGATATTCCATCAAACGCCTTAACCTCAGTGAAGTTTGTCAAATTCATACTGATTTTTCCATCCTGTGGTCTTGCGGTCTGCATAAGAAACAGAAAAAAAACAAAAAGTATTACTTGTTTCATTACGTTGGTTTTAGTGTTTATCCTTGAGAATAAACAAATTCTATTCCAAAAATGAGCTATTCTTCAGGTTTGCCTAAAAGTGAGAAATCCAGATGGCGCTTTACCAAATCCGTGCTTTTTACCATCACGACAACAATATCTCCCAGCTGGTACTTTTTATACGTGCGCTCTCCAATTATGGCATATTCCCGTTCATCAAAGGTATAATAATCATCCTTTATATCCCGTATTCGCACCATTCCCTCGCATTTATTTTCAATTATCTCAACATAAATACCCCATTCTGTAACTCCCGAAATTACTCCTCTGAATTCCTGGTCCTTGTGATCCTGCATGAACTTAATCTGCATATATTTAATTGAATCTCGTTCGGCACTAGCTGCCAAACCTTCCATATCAGAAGAATGCTTACACATTTCCTCATAGCTTTCACTGTTGGGAGATTTCCCTCCTTCTAAGTAATGCTGGAGCAGCCTGTGTACCATTACATCCGGATAACGCCTGATAGGGGATGTGAAATGAGAATAAAAATCAAATGCTAAACCATAGTGCCCAATATTATCCGTACTGTAAACTGCCTTGCTCATACTGCGTATTGCTAAAGTATCTACAAGATTTTGTTCTTTCTTACCCCTAACATCCTCCAGGAGCTTGTTTAAAGAGTTGCTAACGGCTTTTTTGTCTTTAAGGTTAAGCTTGTGTCCAAAACGTGAAATAATGCTGTTTAAAGCTAATAATTTTTCTTCATCCGGCTGATCGTGAATTCGATATACAAACGTTTTTGTTGGTTTTTGTTTACCTATAAAGGCTGCTACTTTGCGATTCGCCAATAACATAAACTCCTCGATTAATTTATTTGAGTCTTTGGCTTCCTTAAAATATACTCCCTCAGGTTCATTTTTTGAATTAAGATTGAATTTTACTTCTACTTTATCAAATGAAATAGCTCCCGACTCCATCCTTTTACTTCTCATTTTCTTAGCTAAGCTATTCAAGGTGCTAATTGCGTAAACCGTTTCTTCGCTAACTGAATAAGCTTTGTTTCGAATTGAAACAGACTCAGGTATTAATCCTTTTCCGGTATCTATAATATATTGGGCTTCCTCATAAGCAAATCGTTCGTTTGAATTTATAACCGTACGTCCAAACCATTGGTTTTTTACTGAACAATGATTATCCATTTCGAAAATTGCAGAAAACGTGTATTTATCCTCATGCGGGCGTAATGAGCAGGCATTATTGGAAAGAATTTCAGGCAACATTGGCACAACCCTGTCTACCAGGTAGACCGAAGTTGCTCTTTCATAAGCTTCTTGTTCCAATATAGTATCCGGCTTCAGATAATGAGAAACATCGGCTATATGAATTCCTATTGAGAAATTACCATTATCTAAGACTTCAAAAGATAGAGCATCATCAAAATCTTTAGCATCCTTAGGGTCTATGGTAAACGTTAGAAGTTTTCTTACATCTTTTCTTTTTAAAATTTCTTCCTGTTTAATTGAAGTATCCAACGAATTGGCATAATCATCTACTTCAACAGGAAATTCAGAAGGCAATCCATACTCAGCTAATATGGCATGGATTTCTGTATGGTGGTCTCCGGGTTTACCCAGGATTTCAATTATTTTACCATAGGGAGAATCCGCTTTTTCGGGCCACTCAATAATTTCTACAAGCACTTTCTCACCATTCTTTGCTTTCCCTAAATTCTCAAGGGGTACAAAAATATCTGTATACATTCGTATATCAGTTGGTCTAATAAAAGCGAATGTCTTCTGTAAATCTACTATACCAACAAATCTCTTCTTTTTTCGTTCTAGTATCTTCTTTATTTCACCCTCTGGTTTTTTACTGCTCTTGCTGCTAATTATATCTACCTCAACAATATCACCATGAAAAGCTCTGTTAATTCTATTATACGGTACAAAGACGTCATTCTCTAAGTCTTCAACAACCACATATGCATTTCCTCTTGCAGTAACATCAACTTTTCCCTGATAATATACTCCATTAGTAATTGCCTGGTATTTACCTCTGACATTTTCTTGTATTCGTTTTTCGTTTTTTAATTCGCCCAATCTTCTAATCAATAAATTCCGGCTTTCAGTATCAATTAATTCAAGCTTTGAAGCAACTTGTTTATAATTAAAACTTTTAGAGGGTTCTTTCTCAAGGACTGAGAATATCCCTTTTGTAATTTCATTTCTTTTATGGCTTTTTGCCCGTTTCTTTTTCTTCGACATTAAATTCTTTATTTGCGTGGAAAATTACGAATTATAATTCATAGCTCTCTATCCACTAAACTAAACTATTGTGTAAATAACATATCAACACTTATTAAATATTTAATTATTTGTTTTATTAATTTATATAAAAATTGATGATGATTATGGTTTGTTAATACCAGGTATAAAAGTTTTAAGTAATTGTTGCTATAAACAGAAAAAAGAGTTTATTGACAATTAAAGTACAACTGTATAATCTATCAGTCAATAACTTAACTTTTTTATAAACGACTCTTAATAACTGCTTTCAACATAAAACTACTTACAACTAAATTTTGTTTTTCTGTTAATTACCACGGTATTCTATTTTAATATCTTTCTATTAAGTATTAAGAATAAGTTAGCTTAAAATCCACAAGCTTTTGTAAAGCACTTTTTTAAGCAGATAATAAAAAATAGTACTTATTTCTTATCCTATGGTTATTAACAAATCATATAGTTAAATAACGCATTCTTAACCAAATACTTACGTTTTCTTATAAATTTCTATGTTAACAATATTAAAAATTAAGTTTTCCAAAGGTATTTGTAACTTTGTCTTAATACTAAATACCCTTATACTATGAAAATATCAATTGGTAATGACCATGCCGGCACAGAATATAAACTGGCAATTGTGGGTCTTCTCAAGTCAATGAGTATAGAAGTAGTAAACCATGGTACAGATGGCTCAGACAGCGTGGATTATCCCGATTTTATACACCCTGTTGCATCTGATGTCGAAACAAATAATACAGATATGGGAATAATAATCTGTGGTAGTGGAAATGGCGCCAGCATGACTGCAAACAAACATCAGGGTGTTAGGGCGGCACTGTGCTGGAATAAGGAAATAGTAGCCCTAGCCAGGCAGCATAACAATGCAAACATCCTAAGTCTTCCCGCACGTTTTATTTCTCTTCCCCAGGCTTTAGAAATGGTAAAAACTTTTCTTTCTACAAAATTTGAAGGCGGGAGGCATGAACGACGAATAGAAAAAATACCCTGCTCTTAAAGAAACAACATGGGCCATTCGCATTCTCATAATCATTCCCATGATCATAAAGATTTAAAAGGAAGAAACCTCTTCATTACAATTCTTCTTAATGTTTTAATAACCCTTGCCCAGGTAATAGGGGGGATATTATCGGGAAGTCTCGCTTTATTATCAGACGCACTACATAATTTCAGCGACGTCCTTTCCCTGATTATCAGTTATGTCGCCAATTTATTAGCAAAAAAGAAAGCATCTTTAAACAAGACTTTTGGATATAAGAGAGCCGAAATAATTGCGGCCTTTGTCAATTCCTCAACCCTGATTATTGTCTCTATAATCCTGGTGAAAGAGGCAATCGAGAGATTTATAAATCCAATTGAAATTGAATCAAATTTGGTTATTTGGTTATCCTTATTGGGAATATTAGCCAACGGATTTAGCGTTCTTCTAATTAAGAAAGATGCCAAAGCAAACATGAACATGAAATCTGCTTATCTCCATTTATTCACAGATATGATGGCGTCTGTAGCAGTACTTATTGGAGGTTTATTAATGAAGTTTTATGAACTATACTGGGTGGATCCTGTTTTAACTATCTTAATTGCGCTATACCTGGTATATATGGGGTATGACCTACTTAAGACCTCTACCAGGGTATTAATGCTATTTACCCCGAATACAATTGAGGTTCAAGAAATAGTATCGGAAATAACAAAAATAAGATCCGTGAAAAATGTGCATCACGTTCATATCTGGCAACTGAATGAGGATGAAGTACACCTGGAAGCACATATTGATTTTGATGAAGATATAAACCTATCAGAATTTGATAAGATATTGGAAACAATAGAGGAAGAAGTGTACCATAAATTTGGCATAAATCATTTGAACATACAGCCTGAATTTGGCAAATGCGACAGCAAAAAAGTCATTGTGCAGGATTAACATATGAATATCAAGCTTAAATCTTTTAACGAACTCAGCAATCTGGAATTATACCATATCCTTCAATTGCGGTCAGAGGTTTTTGTGGTGGAACAGAATTGCGTATATCAGGACATGGACGGGAAAGACAGTAAGGCGTTACATGTTATAGGAAAAAACAACAATGATATTATAGCGTATGCCAGAATTTTCAAACGGGGAGATTATCTGGATCACGCCAGCATAGGACGTGTTGTGGTAAAGAAACCTATGAGGGCGGGAGGCTATGGAAAGGAAATTATGCTAGCTTCAATTAAAGCGATTGAGGATAATTTTAAGGAGACCACCATTCACCTATCAGCGCAGACCTATTTGCAAAAGTTCTATGAAGACCTGAACTTCAAAGCAGTAGGCGAAACGTATTTGGAAGATGATATTCCACACATACTAATGATAAAAGAGTAATCCTGTATCCTGACGAATTTTAAAGTAATTGTTTAAATATTTTTTAGTCAAAAACATTAGAAAGATGTTTTTCGTCCGGCTTTCGATCTTTGCTCAACAAGCTAACAACAAAATAGGTTACCAGGGCAAATAAAAAAGCGGGAATTATCTCGTGTACATCCTCTAGCTCCGGATAGTTAAACCGAAACCCAAAACGCCAGATAATATTTATCAGCATACCCACAACCATTGAAGAAATTGCGCCCAAATCTGTACCCCACTTAAAGTAAAGGCCTCCGAAAATTGCAGGGAAGAAGCTCGCTGCAAAAACGGCCCCTGCAAATGCGGTAAGTTCTACTATTCCAGCCATTGGATATAAAGTAAAAATATATACCATCAAACAATATATACCCATCACCCATTTAGTTCTTGGGATAATTTTGGTAACCGGCATTGGTTTAACAACATGCCATATATCATTTACAAAAGCGGTTCCAATAATAATTATAACAGAAGCTAATGAAGACATTCCTGCTGCAAATAAACCGGCAACACAGATTCCGCTAACAAGCCTGTTATCAAATTTGTCCAGCATAAAACCAATCACCTCATCTGTATTGTTTATAAGATAGTTTGCCTCCTCAACAGTTGTCATTCCGTGAACCAAAGCACCAAGGCCCATTACACAAACCAGGGATACACCTAAAAAAACAGGAGTCCAGATCATGGCAAACTTCATGCTTTTTGCGTTATTGATAGAGTAAAACCGAATAAGGTTTTTTGGTTCTGAAATTTGCTTCATTCCAATGGAGAGTCCTATTCCCAGGATATATAGAAAGGATACCAACTTGCCAAAAACAACCAGACCGTTACCTATTGGTTTGCCGGTTTTTGTAAGATGATCCGTTATGGAGATGCTTTCTATTACATTATCAACCCCGCCTAAATAAATAAAAGGAAGCATTAGCATTAGAATAGCCACGCCAAACATGATTATTCCCTGAATAGCGTCTGTCCACAAAACACTGTACATACCACCCCAAATGGTATAAACACAGGTAATAAAAATAATTGCAAAAGCCCCGTATTCATATGGAATATCCAAAACCGAGGTAAGAACATGAGCACAACCCTTTGCTATACCAACCATATACCATATTGTTGCAAACAGGATTATAAACGCAGATAAAACACGAATGCTTTTAGCCAGGCTGCTTTTATAGCGCAGGTGAAAATAATCCGGGATGGTATAAGAATTCAAACGAGCTGTCTGGTACCTCATTCTGGGTCCTAAAAGCTGCCATGAAATTACACAAAAGAACGTCCATATTAATCCCATCCACGCCCAGGAGAGGCCATATTCAAATGAAATCCCGGCCTGACCAATATAAGTATTCGTGCTGGCCGAGGTTGAGAAAAATGCCAGTGAAATAACCCAACCGGGAATTTCCCTTTTAGCAACGAAATAACCCTCAACCCCACGTCTTGCCTTCTTCTTAAAATACCATCCGATATACAGACAACCGGCAACATAAACAGAAGTCAACAGAAGGGTTATATAATGTTCTCTTAGATAGTCCATTACCTTGATTGGTTATCATCCTTATTCCGGTCAACCTTAATATCTCTTTTCAGTACCAGAATGGCATTTATAATAACCAATAAGACAATACCTATATACGGAAACAGGCTTAGAAAATCCATATTAAAAAAGCAGTTTAAGTTCGTTCTTGGTTACTTTACCCAAAACATTTCTGGGGAGCTTCTTTTGAAGAATATATTTTCGGGGTATCTTATACGCAGGTAATCTGGCTCTAAGCCATTTTGAAATTTCATCAAAATCCAATGTTTTTTGGCCGGATACCAAACAGGCAGCTACGACCTCTCCCCACTCCTCATCTTCCAAACCAATTACGGCAGAATCATCAATGTCCTTGTGCCCCCTAAGAACGTCTTCAATTTCCAACGCAGAAATTTTATAACCTCCGGATTTAATAATATCTACACTGTCGCGACCTAAAATTTTGTACATCCCATTGTGCAATATGGCAATATCACCTGTTTTAAACCAACCGTCTTTAGTGAAGGCTTCTCTTGTAGCCTCTTCCTTTTGCCAGTATTCCTTAAATACGCAAGGCCCTTTTATTTGAATTTCACCAGGCATATCTTTATCAACAGGGGTATTGTCCTTATGTACCAGGCGCATTTCCACGCCGGGTAATGGGAGCCCAACATAACCGGGTCGTCTCTCTCCTCTATAGGCATTGGAAAGCCCCATCCCAATTTCGGTCATTCCATAGCGCTCCAAAAGTGTATGGCCGGTAATAGACTTCCACCTTTCCAGAACAGGAACAGGTAGTGCGGCAGACCCTGAAACCATTAACCGTAACTTAGACGCTGCTTCTGACATCAGGAGTTGATCCTTTTTGTTTTTACCTTCCCAATAGTTAATTAATTTATAGTATATCGTAGGGACAGCCATAAATAGAGTCATTTTTCCAGACAAAATAGCGCTCCAAACCTCCTTTGCCTCGAATTTACCGTGAAATTCACAACACGCGCCACTCCAAAGCGCGCAGCTCAACACATTTATTATGCCATGAACATGGTGTAAAGGCAGAATGTTTAAAATATAATCATCCTTCTGCCATTCCCAGGCTTCTACAAGAGTAGCTATCTGTGATTGGATAATACCATGAGTGGTTACTACACCTTTGGGTTTATTTGTGGTACCGCTTGTATAAAGCATCATAGCCCTTCTGTGCAACTCAATATCAGGAAGGGGGAAGGAATTCTTTTTAAAAACCTCCATTAAAGGAATAATAGACAGGTCCAGATTTGATGTAAGCGGCTGAAGCAAATCCTGAAAATCTTTATGGACGATTATGACTTTAGAACCGGAATCTTCAATGACATACTCCATTGAAGGTAACGGATGTTGCACACATAAAGGCACCGCAATTCCACCGGCAGCCCATATTCCCCATTGAACAGCTGTATATTCGAAAGACGGAGGCACCAAAAAGGCTATTCTGGCTTCATTTAAATCAGACGCCTTATTTAAAAGGTTCGCAGCAACAACTGAGGATTTGCCCAGCAAATGTTCATACGAATAGGTGTTTCCATTAGAAACAATTGCAGCCCTGTCTTTATATAAATTCGCTTTTTGGAAAAGTTCAATCATGCTGTTATAAATTGCGAAGCGTCAAAATATCTGTTTAAAATTAAATAAAGCCTTTAGAAATGAACTGTTTCACCTGTTTTAAATGATTTATCGGCCGCAAGAACTATTTTTAAACTGTTAACTGCATCTGATAAATGATTGCTGAGATCAAGATCATTTTGAATAGACTTTAAGAAATATTCTTGTTCGAGCAAACATAAGCCGTCATGATCAGGTTCATCTTCAGTATTGATTAACTTGTCCTTCTTTTTGAATTTTCCGGTCGCATCCAACTCGCTAAAATGCAAAATTAAACCTCCGGTTTTAGTGTGTCCCTCAATATCATCAGAATCACCCTTTTTTTCATCCACGATAGAAACACATCCCAAGGGCCCCATTACGTCCTTTATAAAAAACGCAGTTTCACTAATCATAGGCCCCCAGCCGGCTTCATACCAACCAACAGAACCATCATCAAAGCGTACTTGTAACTGCCCGTAATTATACATATCAGAACTTACTTCTTCAGTTAACCGGGCCCCGATAGCACTTACGCTTATTGGTTTTGCCCTCGTCATTAAACACATAATATCTACGTAATGTACTCCGCAGTCAACAATTGGCGACATAGATTGCATAAGCTGTTTGTGCGTATACCATTGGTCTTCAGAGCTTTGTTGATTAAGATTCATGCGCATCACCAATGGTTTACCAAGGGATTGTGCCGTTTCCACGAATTTAGCCCAGGCAGGATGAACCCTTAGGATGTAGCCAACCATCAATTTTTTGTTTTTTATTTTAGCCAACTCAACAAGCTCTTCGGCCTCCTCTACTGTTAAGGCGATAGGTTTTTCAACAAAAACATGCGCCCCGGCCTCAAGGCATTCTCTGACATATGACGCATGGGTATCGGGATAAGTGTTTATAGATACGGCATGGGGTTTTGTAGTGGTCAGGGCCATTGAAAAATCGTCAAATTTGGGCAAGCCACCCAATTCAGCAGAAAGGCGCTCCCGGCTCTGCGGAGTTCTGCTAACTAAACCCACAATTTCAAAACCGGGCAGTTTGTTGTAAGCACGGGCGTGGCTCGTTCCCATATTTCCACAGCCCACAACAAGGATCTTAATTTTTCCCATATTCAGTTCTTTTATGAAGAAGAATAAAAAAGCAAGATTTCAATAGTCCTAAAAGTAACACACTTTTGTAAAAACGACTAAAATACACTGAAATTAAATGAGCGGGTAATCAATAACTATGAACAAATCTAATAGACATTATTTGAAATGTGCCTTTAAGATTTCCATTACCGATTGGTAATAGGATCTTCCAAACAAGTTTAAATGAACAAGCAAATAATATAACTGATAAATTTCCATGCGGCCGGCTTCACCCGGGGCAGATGGATTAATATCATAATATGCAGTATAGAAAGGAGACCCAAAACCACCAAAGAGCCGCGACATAGACAGATCTATTTCACTGTGTCCAAAATATACAGCAGGATCTATAAGATAGAGCACGCCGTCTTCGCGAATAATGAAGTTTCCACCCCATAAATCGCCATGCAACAAGGAAGGTTTAATATCCGGGCAGCAGGAGCTAATAACGGTTTGAAGCTTGTCAATACCGGGAACATTATCTTTCGCTAACAAATTTTGATTTACAGCAGCTTGAAATTGAGGGGTTAATCGCTCCTTACAATAGAATGAAATCCAATTATCATATTTTTGGTTCGATTGTGGTAAACTGCCAATAAAATTTGGATTTTCCCACCCAAAATAATCGGAACTTATTTGATGCATGTTCGCCAATTGAGCTCCAAACACTTCCAATTCTTTTGATTCCGGGCGCTTAGATGGCACATATTCCATTAATAAGCAAGTGCCTTCTTCTATATCATTAACAGCGTAAACAAGGGGAGTTTTTATAGTATTTGTTTTGGCAATTGCATTCAAACCTTCAACTTCTGCCACAAACATAGCTTTGGCAGATGGCGAAGTATTTAATTTGCAAAAAATCTTATCAGAGTTTGTATGCAGCAAATAGGCTTTGGAAATATCACCACCAGAGACAGGTATGGCATTTTTTATTTTGCTTCCAAGAAGAGCGCCAATAGCATCCTTAACCCCTGCTTTCATTTTTATTTATAGAGTTTACTATAATACTCATCAGCCATTCTGCGGCTTGTAAAGGCCGGCACAACCCCATCAATTGCTTTAAAGACCATATCCTGCCATTTCTCAGGATTTTCATAAAACACAGGTAGAACTTGTTGCTCCAGCGCATCATAGAGATTATCGCTGTCAAACTTATCCTGTTCCCAGGCGGGCGATCTAAAATCTGCTTCAGGAAGGACAAATGAATTCTTTCCGTTTTTTGCAAATTCAGGGATCCACCCATCATTAATGGTTAAGTTTAAAGAGCCATTCATGGCAGCCGTCATCCCGCTGGTGCCTGATGCCTCCCTGGTAATTCTAGGCGTATTCAACCACACATCAGAACCTTTTTTAAGTTTTCTGGAAAGCTCCATTTCATATCCAATAAGCACTGCCATATTGGCTCTGTATTTTGTAAAGTTAACCAGGTGATTAAACATGTCTATGGAATAATAATCCGTAGGATAAGGTTTGCCTGCCCATATAACCTGTATCGGATATTTAGAAGAAGAAACAAGTTTTTCAAAACGCTCAATATCGTATAATAAAAGGTCTGCCCTTTTATATTGAGCAAATCTTCTTGCCCAGACAATAGTAAGGACATTGGGATCAAAAAGTTTGCCTGTCTGATCTAATACCACGTCGAAGAGTTGGGATTTTAATTCCAGCTTTCGCTTTTTAAACGCCTTTGCATTGAGGCTTTTCCAGGCCCTGGTAAGGACACTATCCTGCCAAAAACCCTGGTTTTGGGAATTTGTAATCGGGATAATTTTAGTTGTTCCCTCAAAACTATTCCACATGCTATTAGCCACTACAGCGTGAAGTTTGGAAACAGCATTGACCTTTTTGGCCATTCTAAGCGCCGCCACAGTGTAATTCAGCATATCATCATTAACCACTTCTTTTTTTAACTCATCTTCTGTAAGTGTTTTTCCAAAAAAGCCGCAGCTATTCAATAGATGTCCATTTCGCTCCATATTACCCGCTTTTTCGGGCGTATGAGTTGTAAAAAACATTTGATCTCTGGTAATTCCTAAATTGCGCAGATAGTAAAAAGCAGGCAGGGCATGTCCTTCATTTAAATGATATATGTCTGCCCCTCCCAATTCCTGAACAACCTTAGCCCCACCAATACCGAGTACAATATTCTGTGAGATGCGCGTCAGGGTATTATTATCATATAAATGGTCGGTAATTGTTTTAGACAAATGATCATTGCCGGGGACATCTGTAGTAAGCAGATAGATAGGCACAGACCCAAAAATTTCTGGCTTAAGAACATATGCCCGCACTTTAACGGAAGGATTGTCATGAATTTTTACCTCCACCTGGATCCCTGAATCTTCCAGAAAATTGTAATGTTTTTCAATAAAATTAGTTTGCAGGGTCTGGTCTGTATTGCGACCCTGATCATAGTATCCATATTTCCATAGCATGCCTATGCCTATCATATTTTGCTTTAATTCCCTTGCGGAAATCATATGAGAACCTGCAAGAAACCCCAGACCTCCGGAATAGATTTTAAGAGCCTGGTGTATGCCAAATTCCATACTAAAATAGGCTGCTCTCTTTTGATATTTCGTATCAGCTTTATAGGGGTGATACCATCTATTGTATTTGCTTGCCATAAATAGTCATTTTTTAAGAAGCCACTAATTTATAATAATAGTATGAATGAAGGGTGAAAGAATCTTTTTTTGAATTGCAATAATAATTAATCCAGGTCTTTGGGGTAACGTCCAATAGAAGTCCACCCACCATCTACAACCAAAGTTTGCCCATTTATGTGGGCAGCCCCGTCAGAAAGTAAAAAAAGACAAGTTTCTGCCATGTCTATTGGTTTGCCAACGATGCCAGATGGGATTAGCTTACCCCAGGTTCCGGCATAGTCAGGCTCTTCCTTCTCTGTCCGTTCTGTAAGCGTGGCCCCGGGAGCGATGGCATTAACAGTTATCTGATGTGGCGCAAGTGCCAGTACCAGGCTTTTAGCCATCATTTGAAGTGCAGCTTTGGTCATGGAGTATGCGGTTAAATCAGGATATCCTTTGATTCCGGTAATAGAAGACATTAGGATGACACGGCCTCCACGACCTTGTGTTTTCATAATTTCTCCGGTTTTTTGTACCAGAAAAAAAGCTCCTTTTAAGTTAAGCCCTATTACTTTATCAAATTCCTCCGGTTTAAATTTGAAGAAATCACCAAACAATGTTATCCCGGCATTTGGAATAACAAAATCTATTCTATTATACTGCTTTAAGGTAAAAAGCACAAGCCTATCAATTACTTCAATGTCTGCGGCATCTCCGACAAATACAGCACATCTATCTGGAAACTTTTTTTCGAGACTTATCAATGCATTTTCCACCACCTTTTCATCAACATCATTTAAAACAACACGCGCGCCATTTTTTAGCAACAATTCGGCTATGGCATATCCTATGCCCATACCGGCCCCTGTGATAATCGCTACCTTTTCTTCTATTCCATTGTAGATCATAAATTGCCTTTAAAACTATTTACCTTAAAACCTCCAATATCCGTTATATAACAAAAGAGACCTCCGCTGTGCGGATATGCCTTTAGGCCATTTTCCGACATGCCACTTCTGGCTGTTGTGATATATAATGTTTTTAAGTCCTTTCCCCCAAAACAGCATGATGTGACATGTGGTGCGTCAACTTCAATCTTCTCTAAAACCTCAGCTGTTTCAGGATTCCATCGCCTTACACATCCACCCCCCCAATGAGCAATCCAAAGCATCCCTTCCCGATCTATTGTCATACCATCTGCTCCGCCATAAGATTCAGGGATTTTAAAAATGGTTTTTCTATTTGAAATTTCGGCCTTGGCAATATCAAAATCATATTCCCAAACCTCATAAACCGCAGTATCAATATAATAAAATTTGGTTTTGTCCGGGGACCAGGCCATCCCATTTGAGATGCTTGTGTTTTTAATTTGAAGTGTCTCATTCAATTTATGGTCTACCTTAAAAAGGTTGCCATATTCCGGCTTTAGGTTTTTGTGCATAGTACCTATCCAGAGGTTACCGCCTGGGTCACATTTACCATCGTTAAACCTCAGGTTTTGATCAGAATTTTCAAGAATTCCAAGCGGCATAAGCTTCCTGGTCTTATAATTAAAACTGGCAATCCCGCTTTCCAATGCCAAAATTAAAGTCTCTTTTCCCGAAGGAACCACCGCCCCAATCATCTCGTCTAAGAACCACTGGGTATTCTCTTTGGTTTTATCATAGTGACAATGAAGTAACCCGGCTTCTATATCTACCCAAAATAATTGTTCAGACTCGTAATCCCAAAAAGGACCTTCTCCAAGAGTTGCTTTTGCATCATAAATGAGACTGGCTTTCTGCACCCGCTAACTAAATTTAAATCATTTTTTGTTTTTGAGTTCCGAGCCCTTCAATACTTAATTCAACGACATCGCCTTTTGCAAGGTAAGAAGGCGGATCCAAGCCTATACCAACCCCGGCCGGGGTGCCGGTAGATATTAAATCACCCGCTTCAAGGAGCATAAATTGCGACAGGTAATAGACAATAAAGGAAGGTGTGAAGATCATAAAAGAAGTACTGCCATTTTGCCTTAATTCCTCGTTTACAGACAGCTTCATTTTAAGATCATTTAGATCGCCTAATTCATCCGGGGTTGCGAGATAAGGGCCAACCGGACTAAATCCCGGACACGATTTACCTTTTATCCACTGTCCTCCTTTTTCCAACTGAAAAGTCCTTTCAGACAGGTCATTTATGACGCAATATCCTGCAATGGCCTCTGTGGCTTCTGCTTCATTTTTAAGATAGAGTACATTTTTATTCAGAACCACACCAAGTTCTACTTCATAATCTGTTTTGGTAGAATTTTTTGGTATGGATACATTATCATACGGGCCACTTAAGGTATTGGTGGCTTTACCAAAAATTATAGGTTCTTCGGGAATTGCCATATTAGATTCTGCAGCGTGTTCTGAATAGTTGAGGCCAATACACATTATCATTCCCGGTCTGCTTATACAAGGCGCATGCCTTACAGAATCCGGAACTTCCTTTAATTGTGCTGCATTGGCTTCGAGGTATTTCTCAAGTTTTGTTAATCCGCTATTTTGAAAAAAATCCCGGTCCCAATCTTTAAACTCTTCTGAGCAGTCTAATCTTTTACCCAGATAAAGAACACCGGGTTTTTCGTTCTCTTTTTCACCAAAGCGTATTAGTTTCATAGTTAGTTGAATTTAAATATCGGTCAAACTTTAATTGATATGGCTATGCCTTAAGACGAGATCAGAACTAACTATGGAAACCAGTAATTAGCAGTCCTATTTACGCATTTATAAATATAGTAAATAAGACCAGCACAGACCTATTAAAATGGCCCGGAAAAACATACTTAAACACAGTTAAGGGGGTATGGTATGCCGTAAAACAGGACATAAAAGTACTATATCCTTATTTTAAGATAGACAGGTACTTTGCATTATCTTCCATTAAACCTGTTGCAGTTAATATAGCTTCATCATTTTTTAAATAATACTGATAAAGCCCTTCGCGGTAGAAATAGCGCTTAATAATTTCATCCTGCAGATTAATCTGAATTTCCTTTTGATAGGTTTCAAGAGCGTTGAGTTTACGGGCATTAATTTCTGCCAGCAGGCTTTTGTAACTATCCTGAATATCTGCCCCATAAATAGCCTTGTCGTCACCTGTAATTGCTTCCTTCAGAGCCTTTTCTGTATTCGTTTCAAAATTAAAATTGCTCTGAGATACAAATTTTTTAAAATCTTCAAAATCTGATGCGTTAAAACTAAATTCATCAATACTAGCAGGGCTATTTTGGTAGTAATAGTTGGTAGCAAATTCGAAAACAAAATTATTGCTTATTAGCGCCTTGGTAAGGGCGTTAGTTTTTAGGGAAGCTATTTCAACATCCGGCATAACACCTCCTCCATCTTCAACTTTCCTGCCATTTCTTGTCTTAAATTCATTAAACTTAGTGGCTTTAACCGCATTGCCCTCTTCATCTCTGTTCCAATAATCCAAAGATTGAATACAACGTCCTGAAGGCGTATAATATCTGGATATGGTAACCTTCAATTGAGTTCCGTAAGTAAGCTTCAGAGGCCTTTGAACCAGCCCCTTCCCAAAACTTCTTGCCCCAACGATTACTGCACGATCCAGATCCTGCAGACTTCCTGAGACAATTTCACTGGCCGAGGCACTTCCGCCGTTTACCAGGACAACCAACGGAATGTCTTCATTCACGGGCTGATTTTTTGTTTTGTACTCTCTATTGAACTTTTTTACTTTAGATTTAGTAGTCACGATCAATTCGCCTTTAGGCACAAAGAGATTTGTAACATTAATTGCTTCAGATAAAAGCCCCCCGGGATTTCCTCTTAGGTCTAATATAATTTTTTGCGCACCTTTTCCCTCTAAATCGAGAAGTGCTGCTTTAGTTTGTGAAGATGCCTTTGCATTAAACTTGGAAAGCACTATATACCCTGTATTTTCATTTACCATGCTGTAAAATGGAACGGCATCAACCTCGATGGCCTCTCTTTCAATTACAGTTGTATTTGTTTTTCCTTGTCTTTTATAGGTTACCTCAACTTTTGTATTGTTGGCTCCTTTTAATAATTCGCTGGCATCGTCTTTAAAATCAGCAATAAAGATGTCTCCTATTTTAATAATTTCATCACCCGCTTTTAAGCCTGCCTTGTCTGCCGGGTATCCTTTATAGGGTTCTATTATGACAAGTTTATTATCATAAGAACGAACCACGGAACCTATGCCTGAATATTCTCCGGCATTATTTATTTTATAAGCTTCAACATCCTGCTCATTTAGAAATTTGGTATACGGATCAAGATCGTCCAACATGTTTTTAATGGCGGTATCCATTAACTCTGCAGGGTTGGTCTCATCTACATAATTCATGTTTAGTTCCTTGAACAGGGTAGTAAAAATTTCTATCTGTTTAGCAATCTCAAAAAAATCACTTTTAAAACTACTGCCAACGACAAACATCACAACCGCCAATGCCGGGAGCAGTACTTTTTTACTTAATAGGGTCTTCATTAGATACTTTAATTAAAAATTGTTTTAGAATTACCTTCATATGCTTTTCTACATCTTCGTATTCGGGCATTTCCTTTCCAAGATATAAAAACAGAAACGCAAAGCTTCCCTCTATGTTGTTAAAAATATTTTCTTTGTTCAACCTGTAGCTTTCCCTTAAGAGTCGCTTTATGCGATTTCGTTTAACAGCGCTTTTAAAATTTCTTTTGGGAGCGGTAACACCACATTGGATTTTAACTTCGGAATGCCCATTTATAGGCAAATATATAAGCTTTAACGGATAGCTGGAAATAGATTTTCCATTTTCAAAGACCCTGCGAATAAGGATCTCACTTTTCAATTTTTCTTTCTTTGGAAATTTTGAGGACATAATGCAGCTAAATTAAACAATAAAAACCATGCCCTTGTGGCATGACAAATATCATATTTATCCCTGTACTAGGATTTTATCTTGCATTCGATTATATTTCGAGGTTATATACCTAAATACCATTGATTATGGGGGAACTTAATGTAAAGAAGCTAACAAAGAACGAGGATAAAGTTGGATATATTGATCAATTGCTTACTGATATTGAAGCACTTGAATATATGCTTGAAAAAGGAATGTTTAAAAAGAGGCCTGTACGCATTGGAGCAGAACAGGAATTCTGTCTTGTTGAAGAAAACTGGGAGCCTACACATAAAGCAAATAAAATACTTGAAGACATCAATGACCCTCATTTCACTTCTGAGTTAACGCTTTATAACCTGGAGATCAATCTGGACCCTCTTATTTTAAATGATTCGTGTTTTTCTGTGATGCATAAACAGTTAAATGAATTGCTTGAAAAAGCCAAATTAAGTGCAGCAAAACACAAAACCAAGATTATCCTAACAGGAATATTACCTACGGTAGACACTAACTTTTTAGACACTTCATATATGACGCCTTTAAAACGATATCACGTTTTAAACGAAGCGATTAAAGATATTAGGAAAGAAGATATAGAGCTGCATATAAAAGGAGTAGATGAGGTAAACCTTCATCACCATTCGATCTTATATGAGGGATGCAATACAAGTTTCCAATCACATCTTCAGATAGACGCAGAAAATTTTGCGGACACCTATAACTGGGCACAGGCAATTGCAGGACCAATACTTTCTATAGCCGCAAATTCCCCTTTATTGTTGGGCCAGGAATTATGGGAAGAAACACGAATTGCGCTATTTACCCAAAGTGTTGATACTAGAGCAAGCACTTTTATTCTCAACGAAAAGGAATCCAGAGTTGGTTTTGGTAATGATTGGGTCTCAGGATCTATAGCTGATTTTTATAAGGATGCTGTAATCAGATTCAGAAGCCTGATTTCCACGGATTTTGATACTGATAGCATGACGATGCTTAAAAGCGGGCAAACACCAAAATTGAGGGCATTGGCACTTCACAACGGTACTATTTACAAATGGAACAGGCTTTGCTATGGGGTAACAGACAATGTACCCCACGTTAGAATTGAGAATAGATATATGCCATCCGGACCTACCACCGAAGATGAAATTGCAAACATGATGTTATGGGTAGGAGTGATGATGGGCAGGCCAAAAGCCTTTAAAGACATTCATGAAAAGATGGATTTTAAAGACGTAAAAGGCAATTTCTTTAATGCTGCCAGGTACGGTATGGCGGCGCAGTTTCATTGGGACGGAAAACTACTTAGCAGTCGCGATTTATTACTCGATCATTTTTTACCAATGGCCTTCAGAGGACTTTATAGCATGGGGGTTGCACCAAGAGATGCAGAACGCTATCTATCCGTTATAGAAAACAGGGTTCGTTCAAATAATGGCTCCAGGTGGATGGTTAAATCATTCAGAAAACTTAAGGAAAAATATAAAATACCTGATGCCCTTAAGATTTTGGTAGCTACCATGTATGAACGACAGGAAAAACGTTATCCCGTAGATGTTTGGCAATTACCAAGGGGGGATGAATATTTCATTCCTAAAGATAGCCTTAAGGTAAAAGACAGAATGAACAGAAAAACCTTGAGCGCACAGGAAAACGACAGTGCGGAATTGGTTTTAAAGATGATGCTTTGGAAAAATATTCACCATGCCCCCATATTGGATCATAATCTTGAGCTAAGCGGATTGTTAACCTGGACAGATGTAAAAAATTACGTGGAGAATCCAGTTAAACTCAAAAGAAATATCGGCACATTAATGACGAGGGATTTGATTACCGCAACCTCTGAAATGCCATTGAAAGAAGCTAAAGAACTTATGATGTCTAATAAGATTAATTGTCTGCCGGTAGTAGATGGAAAAAAATTAATTGGAATAATCACGACCAATGATTTATGAATAAATTCCAAACGAGATCTATTGAAAAACTAAAAACCGAAAGATTAATTGGGCATATTTCTGGCAAGGAAACAGGCCCAACCTTAGTTTTTTTTGGAGGAATACATGGTAACGAACCCTCAGGGGTTGAAGCTTTGGAACATGTGTTTGCGCAATTGAAAGACAGTGAGCTGCAAATAAAGGGATCCATTATTGGAATTAAAGGAAATATCCCGGCACTTATAGAAAAGAAACGTTTTTTAGACAATGATTTAAATCGAATTTGGACACATTCCGTCATAGATGAAATTGAACGAAGAAACCATGAGGAACGCTCAGTCGAAGAAAATGAATTGACTGTAATATACCGAATGATCTCGGATATATTTAAGACGGAACCGGCTCCTTATTACTTTATTGATTTTCATACCACTTCCAGTCCAACCTTACCATTTATTACCATAAATGACGCCCTAATAAACAGGGAGTTTGCTCGTTTATTTCCCGTTCCGGTAATCCTTGGAATAGAAGAATATCTGGAAGGGCCCATGTTGAGCTATATCAATCAGAAAGGATATGTTGCAGTGGGGTTTGAATCCGGGCAACATTATACAGAGGAAGCCGTCAAAAACTCAATTTCCTTTATTTGGCTGTCTTTGATTTATGCCGGCATTATTGATAAAGAAGAAATACCAGACTATAAGAAGTACCACAACGAACTGAGCTTAGCTGCAAAAGGCAATACCATTTTTTATGAGATAATTCACAGGCACAGAATTACTGATGCTGATAATTTTAAGATGCTTCCCGGCTTCAGCAGCTTTGATAAATTACCAAAAGGAATAACCCTGGCCAATCATAATGGAGAAGAGATAACTGCTTATAAAGATACCATAGTGTTCATGCCCCTTTATCAGGTTCAGGGTGAAGAGGGGTTTTTTCTTATACGTCCGATACCCTTATGGATATTATCTTTTTCGGCATTTTTACGCAGAATTAAATTTGATTCTTTTCTGGCATCACTTCCGGGTATTTCCTGGTCTAATTCCTCAAAGGATAAACTCAGGGTAAATTTAAAGGTCGCCAGGTTTTTTAGTAAACCTTTTTTCCACCTCCTGGGCTACAGAAACAGAATGGTTGATCAAACACATCTGATATTGTATAACCGGGAGCGGGCTGCCAAAAATGAGATGTACAAAGACGCTTTTTGGTTTAATAAATAAAACTTTTAACAAAGCGATCTTCCCATGTAGGCTGAAGCAGCTGTTATTACTACTCAGAAGCCTGCCAAATATTGTTTTCAAGGTTTATATCAGCCATCAGCTGAGAAGGGTCTATTACCACTGCTTTGACGGAGCTAAGAGGCTTCTCAATAACAAATTCAAAGGTAGGATAAGCCCAGGGCCAATCTCGCAAAGTTGTTCTCTCAATATTTGCATAGGGATTATCTTTTTCACCTCTCATAATGCGCAATGGCGTATAAAAAGTTTCTCTCGTTCCATCTTCATAAACCAGCAGGAGGTCAATGGGCATTGGCATCAAACCTATTCTTTCAAGGACTATTTTGGTTTTATTTCCTTCTGCCTGTACCTCTCTTATTCCGTAGTCTATGGTGTTTGTGGTTCCTGTCCAATCCGTAAGATACCAGTCTAATTCTATTCCTGAAACCTTTTCTGCTGTTCTTTTAATATCATTGGGGATAGGGTGTTTAAACTTAAAATCAGCATAGTAAGACCGCAGAGATTCCATCAACTTATCCTGCCCTATGACATAGCCCAATTGAGATAAAAATATAGAGCCTTTATTGTAAGCAGAGATTCCATATGCCGTATTGAGTTTATACCTGTCTGCATGGGTGGTCTGTGGCTGTTCCTTCCCGGATTGTACTAACGAAAAATAGCTGTTATACGTACTTTCAAAAGGGTTGTCTTTCTGCTGATTCATCACTTCGTTCATACATAAACTCGAAATGAATTGTGTAAAACCCTCATCCATCCAGGCATGTTTTAATTCATTGGTAGCCAATACATGTTGAAACCAGGAGTGTGCCAATTCGTGTATCATGACCCCTACAAGGCTTTCAAATTTTCGTTCTCCGGTTATTAGCGTACTCATTGCATATTCCATTCCACCGTCTCCGCCTTGTATCACTGAATACTGCTCATACGGATATGCACCAATATTTTCATGGAAAAAGTTCATGGCATCTGCAGTCTTTGGCTGTAAATTTTTCCAGTTTTCAAGAATTTCAGGATTGTTTTTATAAAAGAAATGCAGGGTAGGCCCGTTCTCCATTTTTAGCGAATCATGAATATATTCAGGATCAGCCGCCCACATAAAATCGTGTACTTGCGGAGCTTTAAAATGCCAGGTAAGTGTTTTTCCCTTATGTTTTTTGATTTTACTGCCCGGAGCTTCGTAACCATGCCCAATTTCCTGTGGGTTTTGCAGATAACCACTGCCGCCAACAATATAATCCTTATCTAGTGTAAGTTTAACATCAAAATCACCCCAAACCCCATGAAACTCCCTGCCTATGTATGGATCTGCATGCCAACCTTCAAAATCATACTCAGCCATTTTGGGATACCATTGGCTCATAGACAATGCAACACCTTCAGAATTATTTCTGCCAGAACGCCTTATTTGCAAAGGAACCTGACCCTCAAATTCCATATCAAATGTGCTTTTGCCTCCGGAAGGAATTGGTTTAGCCAACATTACCTCCAGAACAGTGCCTTCAAGACTAAAAGAAACATCCTCCCCGTCTTGTTTCAGCGAAGAAGCCTTAAGATAACCAATCTCTTCAGGTTTAAGATTAGCAATCCTGCTTTGACCGTTTACATACATTCTCCCATCCGGATCCTTGATATTTTGCAATCTAATATCCATTTCACTGCCCGGCTGAAAGGCATTAAAGTACATATGAAAATATACGCTACTCAATTCATCGGGCGAATTGTTTGTATAAACCAGGCGTTGATTACCTGTATACCGGTAATTTTCAACATCAATGGAAACGTCCATTTTATAATCCACATGTTGTTGCCAGTACGAATGATTTGTCTGGGCATTAAGCGTCACCACAAAGGCAGACATGACAAAGATGAATTTTGGCAATAGCGTCTTTAAATACATTTAGTACAGAATAAGAATTATAAACTTTTAGACATATTACTTGCCATTATTAAGGCATTGTATGCATTCACTATCTTCCCAGATTTAGTTACTTCATCAAAAGGTTTTGATTTTTCTGCATCACCGGCTAAAATGACTGAAGTAGTGGAACCCAACCCGGATTCAATGAGAATTCGTTTTACATCTGAAGCCGAAAGTTTCGGATAATGAGAACGAATAAGCGCTGCGATTCCGGAAACCATGGGTGCCGCCATTGAGGTACCATTCTGAAACTCGTATTCGTTTTCCGGCATGGTTGAATAAATTTTCGCCCCCGGAGCGAAAACATCCACGTTCATTTTTCCGTAGTTAGAAAATGAGGCAACCATTTCTGAACCGTATTTACCATTTAGAGCACCTATGGTAATGACGTTGTCTGCTATTTCTTTACTGTTACTATCAATCTGATCATTTGGGTAGTTTGGATTCTCGGGGTCATCTAAATCCAGACCATCGTTTCCTGCCGCATGCACGATCAGCACATCATTAGCAGCAGCATATTTTATTGCATCGAATACCCATTCAGAATCCGGAGAAAAGGATTTTCCAAAGCTTGCATTGATAATTTTTGCCCCATTATCAACGGCATATCTGATTCCTAGAGCGATATCTTTATCGTACTCATCGCCGTTTGGTACGGCCCGGATACTCATTATTTGCACATTATTGGCAACTCCGTTTACGCCCAGACCGTTGTTTCGTTCAGCGGCAATAATACCCGCAACATGGGTTCCATGACTTTCATCCTTTACCCTGTTTTTTGGATTTCCGTCGCCATAACCTAAATCCATAAGATCATACGGATCGTCACCTACTATTTTCCTGCCGTCAAAGTCGACATTGAAATGGTAATTCAAACGTTCCGTAAAGTAGGTGATTCCTTCATTTAGTTGTTCAATGACATCCGGGATAGTATCCTCAATAGTATACATCTGCTTTAGTACAGCAACATGTTGAAGCAAGGCCTGATCTTCCGTCTGAATGGCAATTACATCTTTTTTGGAATACGTATCTTTTCCTAAATGTTCTTTTACAGCTGCATCTGCGGCCTTTACAGAACTTAGAATTTGTTCATAGCGCTGTTTGTTTTGTGTGTTTTTTGATATCTCTTCCTGCAGCTTCGCCCTGGCTTTTGCCTGTATAGCGGCATCACCCATCTTTAACTTAACGATTCGGGTATATTCTAATTGCTCATTATAGGATTCACCTAAAAAGTTATAACCGTGAATGTCATCAATGTAACCATTTTTATCATCGTCTATCCCAT
>Ga0316201_10000217_pt1 | contig 28639 bp, 20 predicted proteins | sample CS6wburrow_MG_FD_204516 | JGI IMG/M metagenome (GOLD analysis project Ga0316201, IMG submission 204516) | Coastal sediment microbial communities from Delaware Bay, Delaware, United States - CS-6 worm burrow | ecosystem: Environmental > Aquatic > Marine > Coastal > Sediment | place: USA...
AAGCCGGTTGGGCTATTTCCCATCCATTGTTGGAATAAATCGGAAAGTAGAGTTCAAAATAATCCGTAACCAAATTAAGTCGAATCCCGGAATCATAGACAAACCGTGAGTTTAAACCTTCGTTCTTTATTGCGCCTATATCACCATATAGCTCTATCCATCTCCATAGATTAATACTGGCATTGGTAGTAATAATCCAGTCGTTCGCAAATGGGTTGTCTAACTTGGACTTAAAACCTCCTTCAGCTATGACTATCTGCTGACTGGTAATCCCGGTATCTTCTGACCTACCCAAATAGCTATAATCGAACAAGTAATCAGTGGGTCTATCCAGGGCGAAGCTAAAAAAATCGGAATTGGTATCATTGTGGATAAACTTACCGGCAAATATCCTTAAATTAAATTGCCTGTTGTTTTGGAAAAGCTTCCTGTATTCCAGGTTAAAGGAAATTTTTGAAAAATTATTTGAATACTGTGCATCTGTAAACCAGTACAGGTAATTTATGATCCCATTATTATAATGATTGTATCGTACATTAAAAACGCTGTAATCAGGATCGGTTTCAATGTCGAGTGATGGATCTATATCCCTGAGCACATTCACATAACGAAATACCAGGGATCTTCGTTCATTAGAAATGAGATCATCAGGTCTCCATCCAAAACCTATAGACGGGGTTATTGTGCTGTATCGCGAGTTTGTTTGAAAATGGAAGGTAGATGCACGAAGGTTATAATTGGTTACATACATTCCACTTTTCTGCAGGTAATTTCTATAATTTAAACTGGCAGAACCCACCAATGATCGTTCCAACAAGGCATACGAAGGCGCCATTACAAAAATAAAAGGCCTTTCCAGCAATGTTTTATTAGTAAGTCGTAATCCAGGAGAAATCCCATCATAGACATTGAACCCCGCAACTGGCATATAGAAAATCTGATTGTGATATGGATTCTCTGAATCTTTCAGAAATTGAACCTTTAACTTTTTGTTACTTGCAAAAAACCCATTTAATGTTTTCCAGTTATCCCGTTGATTGAATTCCGGTATTTTCTGGTCGTAATTAAGCACCAATCTATCCTCGTTTTTATGGGCTATACTTACCGTATCCAGCTTTGTAATGTCTGAAAACCAATATTTAGATACTACAGAATCATTCTTTAGGCTAAATAAGGAGATAGGGACATTGGTCCCGGTCTTATTTTTTAAAACTACCTGAAGGGAATCTTCGGACTTAATAATTTTTTTGATTTTAAAATCGATACGTTTATCCGTATGTACGTAGGTATCAAAAAACCAGTTAATATCTTCCTTAGCATTCTTTTTGATGGTTTTTTCGAAATCTTCAGGAGTTACAGGTTTTAGTTGATACTCGTTATAAAATTCTTTAATACTTCGATCTATTTCATCCTTTCCGGTATACGCTGCCAGATACGATAATCCTAATCCGGCCTTATACGTATTGGCTATTTTTTGATTGAATTTTATAAGAGAATCATTAGGGGTCGTTAGGCCCTGATCAAGATTTTTCCTTGCCGTTAACATGTATAAAAAAGGGTACTGGTCGTTAAAAGACATGTTAGCTATATGAAAATTCTTTATAAACCAGATATTGGAAAGTTTTCCTAATAATTTTTGATCCGGATAAAAGGTATCTACATAGTTGATCATAAGATAGTTTACGATCGCATCGCTAACCCATTGTTCTTTGCGGGGATTTAAAAAGAGGGTTTCCCTAAGATAGCTGATGAGGGCTGTTTTAAGAAATTTCATCTCGAACTGAAATTGTTCCTGATAAGGCCTGATGAATGATGGCAACTGGTTAAGACCGTACAACGGGTTCTTATTAAAATCTATTTCACTCACCAATAATTGTTCATAAGGAAAATCCCCTAAGTTTTCATGTATGAATTCCGTAATTCGATTGATCGAAATTCCCTGGGAGTTTTCATCATATTTGGTTGCCTGAATGTCGGTTACCACAATAAGATATGGAGTTACATGCTTTGAAAATTGGTTGCTCGTATTGAGAATGATCGCACAGCTTTTCCGGTTTACCCCCCGTAAACTGGCAACTTGTTTGGTAGGATATTGCGTAATATTTACCTCGTTAAAATTAGTTCCTAAATGCAGGGAATCAGGGTATGTAAAGCTGATATTGGTATCTGTATTACCAGTGTATAGGTCCTCTAAATTTTTATTGGCGTACAATTCCCATTTTGTATCATATACTGCAGGAGTTAAATACCAATCCTTAAGATAGTAGCCTCCCCTGTTGTTATAGCCATATGGCGTATACCGGTTGGGGGGAAGGGTTACCGTGTATGTAAAGTACATTTTAATCGATTCTGACGGAGGAAGGGGCTTGTTTAGGGTGATCTTTAAGAGGTCTTTTTCCGGGCTTCGTTCATAGGAAAGCGTTCTGAATTCAAAATCGGAAAGGTTTAAAATCTGGGTAGATCCCCGTTCCAGGGGCTTTGCCAAATGCAACCCTTTTCTAAAATCTTCTGCAAAACGTTTCGCAAGCGCAGTATTTTTATCGGAATAAGAATGTGCCCAATCATTGAAGTACAAGACATCTAACGTATCTTTCGATGTATTCAAATACGTAAATTCCTGCTGAATATTAACCTCTTTGGTTTCCGGCTCCACGGTAGCCTTAATCAAATTTGTATGTTGCCCATTTATATGTAAGGTACCCAAAAGGCATACACACAAAATAAGTGAAAAAGAATTTCTAGAATTATCTTTTTGAGGCATCTTTAATTTAAAAATTAGGACTTAGGGTATGTCCTTTATAGTAGGTGTCTATTATCTGTACAACCTCTTCAGCCGTGTCTGCTATTTGTATTAAATCCATATCTTCAGGGCTAATATTTCCGGCTTTCAGCATGGCGCTTTTAATCCAATCAATGAGTCCTTCCCAAAAAACAGAACCCACCAATATTATCGGGAACCCGTCAATTTTGTTCGTTTGTATTAAGGTGATCGCTTCGAATAATTCGTCCAAGGTACCAAAACCACCAGGCATAGCAACAAAACCCTGTGAGTATTTTACAAACATCACCTTGCGCACAAAGAAGTAATCGAAATCAAGGCTTTTATCATCATCGATATAGGGGTTGTCATGCTGTTCAAACGGGAGATCAATATTTAGCCCTACTGAGGTTCCACCCGCCAAATGTGCTCCTTTATTTCCCGCTTCCATAATCCCCGGGCCACCGCCAGTAATTATTCCGTACCCGGCTTCGGAGACACTTTTTGAGATATTTACTGCTAAATCATAATATTTTTCGCCTTGTTTGGTCCTGGCAGAGCCAAAAATGGTAACACAGGGTCCAATAACACTCATCTTTTCAAACCCATTGACAAATTCGCCCATAATTTTGAATATGGCCCACGAATCATTGGTCTTAATTTCATTCCAACCCTTATGATGTTTTTCTTTTCTCATGTTGTTATTCAATAAAACGATTTTATTAAGGACTCATTATATTTTTCTGAAAACTAATTATTTATTAAAGACTCAATGCCATGTTTAACTCTTTCTTTAGGAAATGGGCCGTATAGCCTTTTGCTTCGAGGGCAACTTCTTCGGGAGTACCGGTGGCCACTATCATACCTCCGCCACGACCTCCTTCATGTCCTATATCTATGATATAATCGGTCATTTTAATGACATCCATATTATGCTCAATAACCAAGATAGTATTTCCTTTATCAACGAGTCTGTTCAAAACATCCATGAGTACCCTGATATCTTCAAAATGGAGTCCGGTTGTGGGTTCATCTAAAATATAAAAGGTATTTCCAGTGTCTCGTTTCGATAATTCCGTTGCCAGTTTTACGCGTTGCGCCTCTCCTCCAGAAAGTGTAGTAGACTGTTGTCCCAAGGATATGTAGCCCAAACCTACATCCTGGATGGTTTTAAGTTTTCTATGGATCTTGGGAATTTTTTCAAAAAAATCGACTGCTTCATCGATGGTCATTTCCAAAACATCGGCTATGGATTTGCCTTTATAGCGAATTTCCAGTGTTTCCCTGTTAAATCGTTTTCCATAACATGTTTCGCATTCAACATAGACATCGGGCAAAAAGTTCATTTCAATGACGCGCAATCCTCCTCCCTGACAGGTCTCGCAACGCCCTCCTTTTACATTAAAACTAAATCGGCCCGGCTTGTAACCCCGAATGGCCGCTTCGGGCGTTTTAGCAAACAGGGCGCGTATTTCTCCAAAAACACCGGTATAAGTAGCTGGATTGGATCTCGGAGTCCTTCCAATAGGAGATTGATTTATATCGATAACCTTATCGATGTGTTCCAGGCCTTTGATCTTTTTATAAGCCATTGGCTTTTTTACACCATTAAAGTAATGAGCATTCATAATAGGGTAGAGGGTCTCATTTACCAGCGTTGACTTTCCACTTCCGGAAACACCGGTAACCCCTATCATTTTTCCCAGTGGAAACACTACAGAAACGTTTTTTAAATTGTTGCCGGAACATCCTTCCAGGAAAATGCTTTTTCCATTTCCTTTTCGCCTCTTTTTAGGCACGGAAATTTCCTTCTCACCGGTCAAATATTCTGCGGTAAGGGTATGATGGAGTTTTAATTCTGCCGGGGTTCCTTCAGAGATGATCTCTCCCCCATGTTTCCCTGCTCTTGGACCAATGTCGATCACATGATCCGCACTCTCTATCATCTCTTTGTCATGTTCTACGACAATTATGGAATTTCCAAGGTCCCTTAACGATTCCAGGGATTTAATGAGCCGGTTATTATCTCTTTGGTGCAGCCCTATGCTGGGTTCATCCAAAATATATAGGACCCCTACAAGTTGAGATCCAATTTGTGTTGCCAGCCGAATTCGTTGCGCTTCCCCTCCGGAAAGCGACTTGGAGCTCCTGTTGAGCGAGAGATAATCCAGACCAACGTCTAATAAAAATTGTATTCGGCTTTTGATCTCTTTGATAATTTCTTCTGCAATTATTTTCTGGTTCCCTTCTAACTTTGATTCCAGCCCCTTGAAAAATTCAGCCAATTCGGCAATATCCATGTCAGCGAGTTCAGCAATGTTCCTTTGGTCTATCTTAAAATAAAGGGACGCTTTTTTTAATCGGGACCCATAACATTCCGGACATTCTATTTTGTCCATATATTCTTTGGCCCATCGTTTGATCGAGGTAGAATCGGCATTCTGATATTGATTCTTAATAAAGTTGGAAATCCCTTCATAATCAATCTTATATTCCCTTTTAACTCCCAAAGTTTTCGAATCAAGTACAAAACTTTCTTCTCCTCCATACAGGATTAAATGCAAGGCTTCTTCCGGAATTTTATTTAGGGCATCTGTTAGCTCAAATTCATAGCGTTTCGCAATGGTTTCCAGTTGCTTAAAGGCCCATGATTTTTTGTATTCTCCCAGAGGAGCAATACCACCGGACATGATCGATAATTTTTTATTGGGAAAAATCTTGTTTTCGTTTACTTCGTATACATGCCCCAGGCCGTTGCAGTTAGGGCACATCCCTTTTGGGGAATTGAATGAAAAGGTATTGGGTTCAGGTGTGGGATATGAAATGCCTGTTGTAGGACACATCAGGTCCCGGCTAAAATACCTGGGTTCCTCCTCATTTTCTCCGAGCACCATCAAGACATCATTCCCACTGTACATAGCGGTATTAATAGTCTCGGTAAGGCGTTTATCCAGATCCGGGGTATCATTTACCGCCAAACGATCAATTACAATTTCAATATCATGGGTTTTATAGCGGTCTACTTTCATCCCCTTTCGGATATCCATCAAAACCCCATCGACCCGGACCTTAACAAACCCCTGTTTCCCGATTTGTTCAAAGAGCTCCCTATAATGTCCTTTACGGGATTTAATTACCGGTGCCAGAACGTTGATCCGTTTTCCCTGATAAGAAGATTTTATAAGTTCCTTTATTTGATCATCTGTATAGCTCACCATTTTTTTTCCGGTGTTGTAACTATACGCATCTGCTGCCCTGGCATAGAGTAGCCTGAGAAAATCATAAACTTCGGTGATCGTTCCCACTGTTGACCTTGGCGATTTGGAGGTAGTTTTTTGCTCTATGGCAATGACTGGAGAAAGGCCATCTATTTTATCAACATCGGGCCGCTCCAATCCCCCTAAAAATTGCCGGGCATAAGCCGAAAACGTTTCAATGTATCGCCTTTGTCCTTCCGCATAGATCGTATCGAATGCAAGAGAAGATTTGCCACTTCCAGATAACCCGGTAATAACTACGAGCTTCTCCCTAGGAATAGTGACATCGATGTTCTTTAAATTATGAACCCGTGCCCCTTTAACCTCTATGTTTTCTTCGAATTTGGTCATGCTTCAAGGCAAAGTTGCAAAGGTACTGCTTTGAGGTTTAATAAAGAAGTTGGGAGTACTCTTGATATGTTAATTTCCAAACAATTATGAACAATGCAAGCAGTAGTAAATTGGTTAAAAACTTGGTTTAAGAGCCCTATAATATATGCAAATCGGCAGCCTATCCCAAAGGTTTTCTAGGCCACCGCCCGTGAAGGAAGCATTTTGTGTATCCTTGATCTTATGTGGTTGCTTTTAAAATAATCGTTCCATAATTCCGGATTGTGATCTTTTCTGATCTTCTTTCGGTCTTTTCTTTTATGTTCAAATAAGAAATTGTTTTCAAGGTCCAAAACCACGAATTCCATGGCGCCACCGCAATAATGAATACCATAATTTCTTTTGGCATCATAAATAATCCATTCTTTTCCACGGTGAAGGGTCCTGAAATGTTTAGAGACCAATGGGATGATATTAAACTCCGGTTCAATGATCTCTAAATAAACATCATCTTCCGTTATCTGAAATTGCAGCTTTGCTTCCAAACTAAGTTTCTCTCGTTCCACTGCCTTTGCGATCTGACCTATTTTTAAGGCAGTGGTATTTTCATCATATAGGTCAGCCATGACGTCTCTGGCGTATAATTTTTGAATGTACTGATATAACAACCATTCTATACTCTTTTGTTCACTCAGAAAAGCAAAGTAAATGTTTTTGAGGGCGTTGTAGTTTTTGTGCCTGAGGTTATTCCAAACACGTTCGGCTTTCGCTACCTGGGTACCTATAGTATCTATTTCTGTAAACAAGGCATTTTGACATGTACCTGTCTTTTGAATATTCATTACTATAATATTCTTTTCATAGATTTCATAGATCGTAGTTAGGAAACCGTTAAAACTACCATCATACAGTAAAATTTTCCCTTGATTTTCCATAGTTTTCTTATTTAAGCATTTTAAGTAAACCCATTCAGTAATTAGTATATAATCCAAATATATGGATATATTCCATATTATGGAAATAATCCAATAATTATTTTGGATATATTCCATATTTTGTATCTTTGAGAAGTTGGCTCTTATCAGATAGATGGCAAAAACTTTAAATTATACGAGAAATGGAAAACGAATTGACGATTAAGCGGTTCATAGAAATTAGAAGAGAATTGGGCTATACCCAGGCCGAATTTGCAGAACTTTTGGGAGTGTCTAACACAACGGCCGACATTGAAAGGGGTCGTACCAAATTATCAGGCAAGGTGGTTGCAGCCTTACTTAAACAATTTAAAATTAATCCGCTTTGGCTTTACGGTGAAAGCCAACAGCAATATTTGGAATCATCCAACTCCAGTGTAATACCAAAAGTAGTTACCGTAGATAGTTCAGATAACGAGAATATGGTTTTGGTAAATGCCAAAGCAGCTGCCGGGTATCCTCAGAATATTCAAGATGCAACCTGGTACCGCCAGTTACCGGCTTTCGATCTTCCCATACCGGAATTCAGAAATGCCACCTATCGTGGATTTCAGGTAGAAGGGGACAGTATGCTGCCCAACCTTAAACCCGGCGAATGGGTATTGGCCAAGGCGGTTGAAGACCTTAAGGACATTAGTGCTAACAAAATATATGTGGTAGTGCTTCAGGATTCTGTAATGGTCAAGAAAATTGAGAAATCACCTAATTCTCAGCAGCTTACCTTGATCTCATTAAATGAAACCTATCCTCCATATCGTATTGAGCCCTTTCAAGTTCAGGAGTTGTGGCAGGTAAGCAGCAAGATCACCTTTGGAGTAGACGCAACTACAGAAAAAGGACTTTTACGTCAGCTTCAGGAATCCATGGATGAATTAAAAAAGCAATTAAGGGCATAGACCGAAGGCTTAAGCTATTAGTTATAGGCTTCCACGGTTCCCATATCTAATTTAATTGGGCCAATCCGATGCAATTGAGGCAATAAAACACCAGATTCCATTTCTTCCCAATTTTCCCAGGAGGCTTCCAGTCCTTTTAAGGGCAATACCTGTACCCACATTTTGAAGCTCTCTGGCAAACCATTCTCATCCAATGTCCACAAATACGAATCTCCGGGGGTAGTTCCGCCTTGTGAGTAGGTTACTAACAGGCCATTTGATCCATCATTAAGCGTCACCAGACCCCGTGAAGTACCCTTATCATAGATCTTGAAAGGCGCCACCAGCCAAAATGAATCATTATTAAAATACTTAATGGCTTTCTCCACCAGCTCTTTTTTCGATTCGCCAACAACCGGGTTCCCTTTTTTAGATATTTTACTTTTAATGGGGTCGTTCAGGTTTATGTTGGCAATTACTTCATCCCAGCGCACCTCAACCAATCCTAATTTTTTATCCCAGTTGTATTGGTGTCGACCCTCCTGATACGACCATTTTATAAATCGGGTATTTTGGTAAGCTTCATAGTGAACAGCTTTTAACATTTTACTGGCCAAAGCATTAGCCTCTTCCGAGGGCACTACTTCTGGCAAGGGGTCATTGTTAAAAAGGTAAATAAATAGCCCTCCCAGAAAAAGGAATAAAAGAAATATCCCAAATATTTTAGCAAGTTTATTTTGCATTCCTTTCGTGTATTGTATTTAACTATAAAATTTGGAATCAAAGTAATGATATCCGTTAGTTTAACAAAGGGATTTTTAATAACCCACAGCTTTGTCATCTCCCCGCGGATCGGCTCCACCTTCCAAACGACCATCAACTAATACCCTGATAGCATCGACCTTTCCAATTATCGGGGTCCGGTCCTCATTAATAGAATACTTTTTAGCGCGTAATTTGTCTTTTAATTCTTCCGAAAAGCCATCGGGTTCAAAAATGATAAAATCGGGCATCCACTGATGGTGAAACCTGGGGGCATTTACAGACTCCTGCATGCTCAGATTAAACTCATAGGCATTTAATATGGTTTGTGCCACTGCAGTAATGATAGTAGAACCTCCCGGACTGCCTACTACCAGCCACAATTGGCCATCTTTTTCAACAATAGTCGGGGTCATACTGCTCAGCATTCGTTTCTCAGGAGCAATACTATTTGCTTCGGCACCAATTAGGCCAAACATATTTGGAACTCCAGGTTTTGAACTAAAATCGTCCATTTCATTATTCAGGAAAAATCCAAGTTCATCGCAGTATAATTTAGAGCCATAGGCGCCGTTGAGGGTAGTGGTAGCAGAAACGGCATTCCCTTTAGCATCTACAATAGAGTAGTGGGTAGTTTCAGAACTTTCAACTATATCCACAACCCCATGCGATACATCTTCGGATTTAGTGGCCTTATCGAAGGTAAAGTCTTCTATACGTTCTTCCAGATAGTTAGCATTTAGGAGCACGTCCAAGGGTATTTCTACAAAGTCCGGGTCTCCTAAATAGTAATTCCGATCCGCATAGGCCCTTCGAAAAGACTCGGTTAGTAATTGTATGGCTTTGGGCGAATTATGTCCGTATTTACCAATATTGTAAGGTTCTATCATTTTAAAGATCTGGTTGATAGTAACACCACCACTACTGGGAGGGCTCATACTGATGATCCGAAGATCTTTATAATTAAAAATAATGGGTTGTCTCCATACTGCTTCGTATTTGGCGAGATCTTCCTCGGCAACAAATCCGCCCCTCTCTTGAATAAAAGCACTTAATTTCCTGGCGGTTTCTCCTTTGTAGAACTCATCCCGACCATTTTCTGCAATTCTCCGCAACGTATTGGCAAGGGCTGGATAATTTAGCGTATCACCTGCAACACATTTGCTGTAAAACAAGGTATGTTCGCCATTTACTTCAATGATCTGATCCCAATATCGATCCAGGCGGTCTGCTTGTTTCTCGGTAACAACCACCCCTTTTTCTACTAAAGCAATAACAGGTTCCAAAATATCCTTGATGGGCAGGGAACCAAACTTATCATGTACTTCAAAAATACCTGCAATGGTGCCGGGAACTCCTACAGCCGTTGCACCTTTTGTGCTCATCCCGGGAATTACATTTCCTAAAGAGTCCAAATACATGTCCTTTGAAGCAGACAATGGGGCTTTTTCCCTGTAATCAATGGCTCCGACATCTCCGTTGCTTTTCCTATAGACCATAAATCCGCCACCACCTAAATTCCCAGCAAAGGGATAGGCTACTGCCAGTGCAAGTTCGGTACCTACCATGGCATCGAACGCATTACCTCCTTTTTTCATGATTTCGATACCAATTGCTGAAGCTTCTTCCCTGGCAGATACGACCATAGCCTTTTCTGTTACAAGACCTGTAGGTATAGCCGGTGATTCTTTACATTGAATGCTTACTAGTACCAGAAAAAGGAAAAAAATACGCTTTCCTACTATTTTGTCACCCTTAGGAAATATGGTATGGAATGATTTTATTGGAAACATAATTATAACAGGCTTTTGTATTTAAGATTCGAAAAGATAATTAATTCTTCAAAAAAAGCGTGGAATTCGGCCTCAAAAAGATCATAATGTGCTTTTAGATCTACTACGGCTACATTCATATTGCTTCTTTTATGGGTTCGCCTGTACAATCCGTTTAATACCGCATTGATCCCTTCAATGTGTGCATAATTCAACAACCAATTATCGCCAATCAAATAGGGCATCATTTTTTTTACCGGATCAGGCATAATGGGATAATTAGTTTTAAGAAGACCATAAAACCGTTCAACATAGTCTTCTAAAATCTCATCGGAATAGCCCTGCCAGTTCTTTGCCAAAAAATGATCGTAGAATACATCAACAACAACACCGCTATAATGTCCATGATTTTTATGTAACCGTTTTCTGCTCTTTTTGTGGAGGGGATGAGCATCTGTAAAAGAATCTATCTCCCTGTGCAATAAGATTCCCTTTTGGATTTGTTCCGGCAAATGTTTGAAATTATTGCCGCGAATGCTATCCGCTATAAAATTTCCAATACGGATTTCGTCATCGTCAAAGGACAGGAATATATGTGCGAGAAAATTCATATCCCGAAATTACAAATTAGGGAGTCAGTAAAATACTGGAGACCTGTATATTTGCAAAAACTTTTGAATCGTCTATGACACTTATTAAATCAATTTCTGGTATTAGGGGTACCATTGGAGGTAAACCAAATGATAATTTAACACCGATAGATACCGTCAAATTTGCCGCAGCCTACGGAACCTGGTTAAAAGAGTACTCCAAAAAGGAGGAATTAAAAGTGGTCATTGGTCGTGATGCCCGGATTTCAGGTGAAATGATACAGAATTTAGTAGTGGCTACGCTGGTAGGACTCGGGATCGAGGTTATAGACTTGGGTCTTTCTACAACCCCTACCGTTGAGATTGCCGTTCCGTTGGAAAAAGCAGATGGTGGTATTATTTTAACAGCAAGTCATAATCCAAAGCAATGGAATGCCCTGAAGTTACTAAACGAAAAAGGAGAATTTTTAGACGCGGCTCAGGGGTCTCTAATTTTGCAACTGGCCGAAAAGGAAGATTTCCTTTTTGCCGAAGTAGATGATCTGGGCTCAATCATTCGCAATGATTCCTATATCGATATCCATATAGAGGAAGTTCTTAAACTGCCATTGATAGATCCAAAAACCATCAGAAATGCCGGTTTTAAAGTAGTTGTTGACGGGGTAAATTCTACAGGAGGCATTGCCATACCAAAGTTATTGGAAGCATTGGGGGTACAAGTTGTTACCCTTTATTGCGAGCCCACGGGGCATTTTCCTCATAATCCGGAGCCTTTGAAAGAGCATTTGCAGGATATATGTGAGTTGGTAGTAAGGGAAAAGGCCGATTTCGGAATTGTGGTAGATCCGGATGTGGACAGACTTGCCTTTATCAGCGAGGATGGGGAAATGTTTGGAGAAGAATATACTTTGGTGGCCTGTGCAGATTATGTATTGGGAAAAACGCCCGGGAACACCGTTTCCAATCTGTCCTCTACGAGGGCGCTAAGGGATGTTACGGAGAAACACGGGGGATCGTATTACGCTGCGGCAGTAGGGGAGGTAAATGTGGTTTCTCAAATGAAAACTGTAAATGCCATTATTGGTGGCGAAGGCAATGGAGGTATTATCTATCCTGAAAGTCATTATGGAAGAGATGCCCTTGTAGGGACTGCCCTATTTTTAATGCTGATGGCAGAGCGCGGTGGTACGGTGAGCGCATTGCGCAAGAGCTATCCGGCTTATTTTATGAGCAAGAAAAAAATACAGCTAACCCCGGATCTGAATGTAGATGCTGTACTGTCTCAAATGGCCATAAAGTATAAAGAGGAAAATATATCAACCATTGATGGTGTAAAGATCGACTTTGAAGATTCGTGGGTACATTTAAGAAAATCGAACACGGAACCTATCATCCGTGTATATACTGAAGCTCCGGGTCAGGAAGTGGCCGATCATTTAGCAGATAAAATAATAGGGGAAATTGAAGCCATTACGGCAGTGAATTAGATCGATTATTTTGCAGTCGTATCGCGATGTTTCCATCTCCTGTGCGTCCATAAATAGTGCTCCGGACGCTCCTTTATCTGTTGTTCTGTAAGCCTTAGAAACTGTTCTGTGATCTCATGCTCTTTTGTGCTCTTTCCATTCCGGGTTATAGGAATAAAGTCGGCCCGGTAATAACCGCGTTTTACCTTAGAAACCTTTAAGAAAACTACTGCTAAATCTAGTTTCCTGGCCAGGACTTCTGCCCCATTGAAAACGGGTACCTTAATTCCCATAAAGGTGTTCCAATACTGTGCTTTACTAACCATGGGCGATTGATCGCTTACCATCCCATAGATACCTGTGATATGCTGCTGTTCGTTCCGGATCACGGCTTTAATAGTCTCCTTCTGTTCAATGGGTGTTGTATTCCATTTAGTACGCAACTTTTTTATCAACCGATCAAAATAAACATTTTCAATTTTTTGATATATAGCAAATCCTCTGGATTTTATATAATTGTTCATACTTACATTCCATTCCCAATTGGCGTAATGCGAACACACCATCAAAATGCTTTTCTCTTTTTCAATTTCCTGAATTAATTCAATGTTCTGTACATGATACCTCTTTTTCACATCCTCTTTGGAGAGATGCATGGTCTTTACCATTTCGAGGAATAAGTCACATAAATGTTTATAGAAATCTTTCTGAATTTGGTATAATTCTTCATCAGATTTTTCAGGCAACGTCAATTTTAAATTGTCGCGAACCACTTTTTTCCGATAGCCGATAACATGGTACAACATAAAAAATAGGAAATCAGAAAAACCATAAAAAAGGCGATAAGGAAGGATGGAAATCAGCCAAAGAAAAGGGTAGGCCAAAATAAAGGTAAGAAGTTGCATTCAAATAAAAATATGGGCAAATATAGCTATATTTGGGCCCAAACATACCTGTAAAATTTATGAATTTACATTTGGCAACCATTGCCATAATTGCCGCAAATACCTTGGTATCTCTCAAGGGATTTAATGACCAGGGATTCTTTGAACGATACAAATTTGGGATTGGAGCCATAAAAGCAGGGCAGAAAGACCGTATGGTCACTTCAGGATTTTTACATGTAGATCTTTCGCATCTCTTTTTAAATATGTTTACCCTTTATTTTTTTGCAGATGTGGTCATTCGTTGGTTTGGAGCTACTAAGTTTGTGATCATATATTTAATAAGCCTGCTGGCAGGAAGTTTACTGGCACTATTTTTTCATAGAGATGAGCCCTTTTATAGTGCTGTTGGTGCCAGTGGTGCGGTTACAGGAGTCTTGTATGCAGCAATTTTATTGCAGCCCGATATGAAATTGGGCATCATGTTTATCCCAATTCCCTTACCAGCCTATATTTTAGGCATTGCTTACATGATGTACTCTATCTACGGGATGAAGAAAAGACTTGGAAATATTGGGCATACAGCACATTTTGGGGGTGCCATTGGAGGCTATGTTATTACCTTGCTATTTAATCCCGATCTATTCGTAACGGATACCCTCATGGTGATACTCCTTGCGATCCCCATAGTGATCCTTTTTATACTGGAAAAATTAGGGAAACTATAATTACTAAATCATAACGATTTAGCCGTTTTTCAAAATGAAATATTGTCCTTACTCCCCGTGTTATAAGTAGTATAACGAATATATAGTTTTAGGTTATACTTTTTTTATTGCTTTGTCGTTACTGTAGTGCCCAGCTGCATATTAAAAATACCTACTTATGAAAAAAGGAATATCTTCAATATTTCTCTTTGCTTTTCTTTTCATGCTATCCTGTAGTGATGAAACTACGATCTTCATTGATGAACAGCAGGGAAATATTATTCAGGAAACCAATCCGGTAGCTTTACAAGCCAGTATTAGCTTTGAAAACTCTGGAGTGCTCAACATTACCGAAAAACAGGAAAATACCGGTAAGCGAACATCTAAAATAGCCGATGAACTAGCCGGAAATTATCCTGTAACCTTAGTGGCTCAGGTATATCCACCAGTTAACAGTGGGGGACCTGCTCTAACAGCTTCTCATGTCTATGTAGAGGGAGATTTCGCTTATGTGGCTTATAATGTGGCAGGCGATGAATATTCCGGAGGAATTGATATCATTGATGTTTCAGACCCAAATGATCCTCAGGTAACATCCCGTCTAATCTATATAAATGCCGATATTAATTCGCTGCAATATTCAAATGGAAATCTCTATGCGGTTGGAGGGATGGATGCAACGGCTTCTTTTACAGCGCTTTCTAATTCATTTATAACGAAAATTCCGGTATCAGGTGGAGTATTTGATACAAACGCCGGGATCATTTATGGGTTTCAACCCGGTGATAATGCGACGGATTTATATGTAGATGGCAATGAGGTTTATGTAAGTAGCGGAAAAGATGGCTCCGTAACCATCTACGATACTAAGGATTTTGATGTCAAGAAAGAAGTAGAATTCCCCGATCTAAGGTCATTGGCATTTGATAATAACAAAGTTGCCTTACTAGATGCCAGTTTGGGAATTCGTGTTCTGGATGATAATTTAAAAACGAAGAAAGAGATCCCGATCGGTTCAGATTTTGGATTGTATACAAAAAGATCTATTGATTTCATTGGAGATAAAATTGTGGTTGCAGAAGGTGCAATGGGAGCAGGCGTATATTCGTATAGTTCCGGTTCTTTGATGCAGTACATCCCTATTCTAATTGATCCGAATGGTGCTCAGATAGGTGATATTGTTAACAACGCCGTCGCAATTAACGACGACGTAATATTAATGGCCAATGGCGGTGCCGGACTTTCAATATCAGACGATACCGGGAGTACGACAGAGCCATACGGTGTAATTCAGCTCAATGGTTCCATTAACTATGTGCAAACCAGGAACGATTATGTATTTGCAGCTTCCGGACAGGAAGGACTACAGATCATAAAGTTGAACAGGTTAGACTTGAGTTTGGCTGCTCAGTGTTCAACTTTGCCGGAATATGAAGGCACCAGTAAATTAGTCATCAATGAAGGGGTAGACATAGCATTTAGTGGATCGAAGCGATTCAATTCAATAAATAATCGAGGATCGTTGTTAATGTGTGGTTCCTGGACTGTTGTCAACCATGTGGATGTGAAAAAGGATGCTTTGTTGCAGATGAGTGGTACCCTTGTTGTGGGCAGTAATAGGAAACGAAAGGAAATTGTTGTTGAAGAAGGTGCTGTCTTGCGAATAGAAGGGAACCTTACCATTTATGGTGATTTAAAACTAAAAGATGGTGCTACCATTGAATTTATTGGAACTGACTCCGTAGTAAATATTTTTGGAGATGTGGATATGGATGATAATGCTACAGTAGCCGGAGTCTTTGAGGATGTGCAGGGAAAATTTTAAAGAAACGTTACATTAAATATAAAAAAAAAGCCTGATGGTTGTCCATCAGGCTTTTTTAATTTGCTTTTATTTGTTATTGTAGAAGTTCATTTATTTTGTCCTCGAGAGACCTTCCCCTTAAATTTTTTGCGACAATAATACCATTTTCATCTAAAATAAAGGTGGCAGGTATGGCATCTACATTGTAGAGCCTTGCTATCTCATCAAAATAATCGACGTTGGAAACATGGTTCCAGGTAAGTCCGTCATCTTCAATAGCCTTTTTCCAGTCATCTGCATTCCTGTCCAGGGAAACACCAATGATGCTCAGGCCCTGATCGCGATATTTGTTATAGATCCTTACAACGTTGGGGTTTTCGGCCCTGCAGGGTCTGCACCAGGCCGCCCAGAAATCAACGATCGTTACCTTCCCCATAACATCATGTAATGCAAGTTCTTCACCAGAAGGTGAAGGCGCAGAGAAATTAGGGGCTTTAGCTCCTATTGTGGTGTTCTCAACTTTACTAAGTGCCTCTAGTAATCGCTTACCTGCAGCAGTACCTTTAATTTCAGGAGTAAAGGTTTCAAAAATCTTTTTCACTTCGGATACTTCCACCGCTTTAGTAACCAAAGCCCTTTCTATAATAAGAAGTGAAATAAGCGAATTAGGGTTTGTTTTGGCAAATTCCATTTCATACCCTTTTGCTTCTTCCTGAAGTTCAAAATATTCTTCTCTCAGGGAGTTCATTACCACGGTATCCCGGCGAGCCCTCGCATCGCTCATGTCCTTATTCATAGAACTAGCTTTTCTGTTCAGGGATCGTAATTCTTTTAGGAAATTGCGGAAAACATCGTTTTGAAAGGTGCCTCCAATTTCAGCATAGCCCAGGCTGTCTATCTGTGTTTTAATTTCTATCTCTCCATTTTCAATAACAACAGGAATATTTCCGGCTGCCTTATCAATAAACACATAGTGAATTTCAGGACCTGTTACCGAGCCTCCTTCAAAGATAAAGGTACCATTGGCAACGGTTGCTGTGTCTACTGATACGAGTTGATTTGCTTCATTCGTTTTTTTCAGATACACCTCGATGCCTTCAACATCCTCGCCCGTAAGTGTTCCTTCTATCACATAGCCATCTGTTTTTGTACTGCACGAAAAGAAAAGCGTGGTGCTAATAAAAAGAAATAGTATATTTTTCATTTTGAATTTTTTAATTGCGCAAAGGTACTTATATACCCAAGAATAAAAAAAGTCCTTAACATATGCTTATGTAAAGGACTTAAATTGTTTTAGGCGATTATTTTGATTTAAAACTGATATCGAATGCCCAGGGCAATATCGAAATCGAAATTATCTGAAAAATCATCGTAGCCTACTAAGCCTATTTCAGGTCGGAAATCCAATGAAAGCAATAAGGGGATGTCAAAGTTGTATTCGATCCCAATATTACCGGCTCCAAAAACAAATATTCCTCCATCGAATTGATTGTCTGCAAAATCAACACTACCCAGACCGCCACCAACACCGTAGTACCAGTTAAAATTACCATCAAGGGAATGGATCCATTGATATACTGCTGCTAATTTAAAAGCATCATAATTTCTGCTGTCTCTCCATCCCAGATCTAATTCCAGCCTGTTGTAGCGGGCAATGGACTTCTGATAGGATATTTCGGCGCCAAAACCATCACTGTCGCCCAGGCGAAGTCCTAAAGCGTGCTCTGAAATATCCTGTGCGCTCATGGAAAAGGAAGCAAAACATAGAATAATAGTTACAATTTTTACGATTTTCATAATTTCTAAAATTTAAGCGGTAAAATTACATATTCATAGCTGGTGTAGTGTTAATAAAAACTTAATTTAGACATCAAAATTGCCCGATTGCTTAAAAATTTACTTACCGAACTCGATAAATCCCTCGAAGGAACTGTACAGACAGACCGGCTTAGCAGGAGTCTATACGCCACGGATGCCTCGGTATACCGCAAAATGCCATTAGCCATAGCATTCCCCAGGTCCGAAGAAGATATCATAAAACTTATTTTGTTTGCCAGTAAAGAGGGAATAGGACTAATTCCAAGGACGGCAGGCACATCTCTGGCCGGCCAATGTGTAGGAGAAGGAATTGTCGTAGATGTTTCAAAACACTTTACAAAGATCGTCCATCTAAATAAGGAAGATAAAACCATCACCGTTCAACCTGGAGTAATCAGGGACGAGCTAAATCAATACCTGGAACCTTACGGCCTGTTCTTTGGCCCCAACACCTCTACCTCTAACAGGTGTATGATAGGGGGGATGGTCGGTAATAATTCGAGCGGCACCACATCCATACAATATGGGGTTACCCGCGAGAAGGTTATTTCACTCAAAACGATTCTGTCTGATGGTTCCCAGGTTGAATTTAAATCCACTTCACCCGCCACTTTCCAACAAAAAATGGCATTGAATACACTTGAAGGTAATATTTACTCCGATATATATAAATTACTATCTAATAAGAAGATACAGAATAATATTATAACAGAATTCCCTAAAAAAAGTATTCATAGAAGAAATACAGGATATGCGGTAGATGCCTTACTTGAAAATAGCCTATTTGGGAAACCAAATGAAGATATAAATCTGTGCGAATTACTTAGTGGAAGTGAAGGAACACTGGCTTTTACTACAGAGATTACCTTGAAATTAGATGAGCTTCCGCCTCCTCATGCTGCCATGGTTGTAACCCATTATCAATCCCTTCAGGATTGCCTTACCGATGTGGCTCCCCTGATGCAAAACAACCTGCATACCTGCGAAATGATGGACAGGGTTATTTTAGGCTGCACAAAAAACAACAAAACGCAGCAGGCCAACCGTTTCTTTGTTGATGGTGACCCTGCGGCTTTGCTCATGCTTGAGATCAAGGACGATACCGAAAAGGGACTTAAAAAACAATTAAACCTGCTATTGGAATCCATAAAACAATCAGGGCGCAGCTATGCGAGCCCTGTCCTCCTGGGAAACGACATTAATAGCGCTCTTGAATTACGGAAAGCAGGACTCGGTTTACTGGGAAATATGGTAGGCGACCGTAAAGCTGTGGCATGTATTGAGGATACTGCTGTGGCCCTTGAAGATCTTAAGGATTTTATTGCAGAATTCACCCAGATCATGAAAGACTACAAGCAGAAGGCGGTTTATTATGCCCATGCAGGTGCCGGGGAATTGCATTTACGCCCCATATTAAATCTTAAAAAATCAGAAGATGTTGTACTTTTTCGATCTATTACAACGGATGTAGCGAAGCTAACCAAGAAATATAAAGGGTCGTTTAGTGGGGAACATGGTGATGGTATTGTTCGGGCCGAATTCATCCCCATGATGATAGGAAAAGATAATTACGAGCTGCTAAAACAAATTAAAACCGCTTTTGATCCGCATAATATATTTAATCCCGGTAAGATCGTCAATCCCTATCCGATGGATGAATCCCTTCGCTATGAGACAGATAGAGAAGAACCCAACATCGACACATTACTCGATTTTAGTGACAGTGAAGGTATTTTAAAGGCCGCTGAAAAGTGTAATGGAAGTGGTGATTGCCGTAAAACAGAGGAAGCCAAAGGAGCAATGTGCCCCAGTTATCATGCCACTCGGAATGAAAAAGATACTACCAGGGGCCGGGCCAATGCCCTAAGGGAGTTCCTAACGCACACCGATAAACCAAACCGATTCGATTCTGAAGAGCTAAAAGAGGTTTTTGATTTTTGCCTAAGCTGTAAGGCCTGCTCCAGTGAGTGCCCCAGTAATGTAGATGTGGCCACTTTAAAATCGGAATTTTTGTTTCAATACCAGGAGTCCAATGGATATCCTTTAAGAAATAAACTGTTTGCCTATAACACTAAGGTCAACCGTTGGAGCAGTAAATTTTCGGGTCTCACAAACGGCATCAATTCCAGTTATTTTCTGGGCAATCTGATTAAAAAATTATCGGGGGTTTCAACAAAACGGAGCTTACCAAAAGTATCTCGCTTTAATTTTGATTGCTATTTGAAAGACACACAACATAAAAATACAACAAGCGGCAAGCCCGTGGTTCTTTATATTGATGAATTTACGCAGTATCTGGACGTTGACGTTGGAAAGGATGCGATCTATTTGTTAACGGCACTTGGGTATAGGATAACGTTGTTTTACGGTGAAAGTGGGCGGACATTTATTTCAAAAGGATTCCTGAAACAGGCCAGTGAATTAGCAGAGAAGAACATAAGCCAATTATTCGAGTATACGAAAATGGGCATCCCGATTCTGGGCCTGGAGCCTTCGGCCATCTTAAGTTTTAGGGATGAATATCATCGTTTCCACCTGGATTCTGACAAAGTTACATCCGTAGCTTCCCAATCATTCCTGATAGAAGAATTTCTGTCCAGGCAAATAGAAGAGGGCGCCATAACCAGCTCTGTGTTTACCAAAGGGCTTATGACCATTAAGATCCACAATCATTGTCACCAAAAAGCCCTTTCTAACCAAAAAGTCACTTTTGACATATTGAATCTTCCTGAGAATTATACGGTTTCAATTATTAGTTCCGGATGTTGTGGGATGGCCGGATCTTTTGGCTATGAAAAAGAGCATTATGATGTAAGTATGCAGATCGGTTCTTTAAAGTTATTTCCTGCTGTAAAAAAGGCGGGAAAGGAAACCATCATTGCAGCGAACGGCACCAGTTGCAGGCACCAGATATTCGATGGTACGGGTACGAAAGCCATGCATCCGGTGTCTATACTAAAAGAAGCCTTGTTGTTGAGATAAATACGGCACACCAATAATAAGTGTGTAAATGCAGATTTTGGTTTCCACTTGTAATAGGATTATATTTGATCGGCTTGTACAGAAATAGTAAACTTCATTTTAAAATTTGCTAACTCACCCTTAATGGCAGGAAACACATTCGGAACTTTATTTAAACTAACCACTTTTGGCGAATCACATGGGCCGGCTATTGGAGGTGTGTTAGACGGATGCCCAGCGGGCATTTCATTGGATTTGGATGCAATACAAGCTGAATTAAATCGAAGAAAGCCCGGGCAATCGGCCATTGTTACACAGCGTAAGGAAGATGACGAGGTGAAGATATACTCGGGTGTTTTTGAAGGTAAGACTACTGGTACTCCTATTGGCTTCGCGATTCATAACACCAATCAAAAATCGGGCGATTATGATCACATCAAAGATTCATACCGTCCTTCCCATGCAGATTACGTATACGATCAAAAATATGGTTTCCGGGATTACCGGGGAGGTGGTAGAAGCTCGGCACGTGAAACAGCAAGTAGGGTTGTTGCTGGTGCCATAGCAAAGCAGTTTTTGAAAGAACTCAAAATAAATGCCTATGTATCTCAGGTTGGAAATTTAAAATTGAATAAATCGTACCACCAATTAGACCTTTCACAAACCGAAATGAACCCTGTACGATGCCCTGATCCTAAAATGGCGGCGGAGATGGAATCGTATATCAGGGCTATTCGAAAAGAGGGAGATACCGTAGGAGGGGTTATTACCGGAGTTATTCAGAATGTACCTGTTGGTTTGGGGGAACCCGTTTTCGATAAACTCCATGCTCAACTGGGAAAGGCCATGTTGTCCATTAATGCGGTTAAAGGATTCGAATACGGCAGTGGTTTCAAGGGGGTGGAAATGAAAGGAAGTGAGCACAATGATGCCTATAACCCGGATGGCACCACCAAAACCAATAATAGCGGGGGAGTCCAGGGCGGCATAAGCAACGGGATGGATATCTTCTTTAATATTGCATTTAAACCGGTTGCTACTTTGATACAGCCTTATGAAACCATAGATAAGGAAGGGAATCCTGTAAAAACCAAAGGGAAGGGAAGACACGATCCCTGTGTGGTTCCCAGGGCAGTTCCTATTGTGGAGGCAATGGCCGCACTGGTCATGGCCGATTTAGTCTTGCTCAACCGGATCATTAAATTATAGAAGTCCAAATTATTAACGGGTTTCCGTTCAAAATGCTATATTACTAACATAAATTGTGACGTATGAAAAAAATGGAATTGCACTGGCAAATCCTGATAGGAATGATCATCGGTATTCTATTTGGGTTTATAATGACCTTTATTGAAGGGGGACCGTCTTTTGTTCAAAATTGGATCAATCCGTTTGGAACCATCTTTGTAAAGTTACTTAAGCTCATTGCGATTCCCCTTATTTTGGCATCTCTTATCAAAGGAATCTCGGATCTAAAAGACATTTCAAAATTTAGAAATATTGGGTTAAAGACTATTTCCATCTATATTGTCACAACAGTCATTGCGATAAGCATTGGATTAATATTGGTGAACGTAATGAAGCCAGGCGAAGGAATTTCCGAAGATACCATTACAAAACTTACCGAAACCTATGCTTCCGATGCGGGAGTAGTTTCTAAAATAGAGGAAGCCTCGCGCCAAAAAGAAAGTGGACCATTACAGTTTCTTGAGGATATGGTACCGGACAACGCATTTGGGGCTCTTAGTGACAATAGCTTAATGCTGCAAGTGATCTTCTTTACGATCTTTTTAGGAATCTCGATGTTACTGATCGGGGAAAAGAGATCAAAACCACTTAAAAAGTTTTTTGATTCCCTAAATTACGTTGTGCTCAAAATGGTCGATCTAATTATGCTTACAGCCCCTTTTGCAGTCTTTGCTTTATTGGCAAATGTGGTAGTGTCCTCAGGAGATCCTGATTTGCTGCTTGCCTTATTAAAATATTCCGGAGTGGTGGTCATGGGATTGGCACTAATGATCGTATTCTATTGCATCGTGGTAGGTACCTATACCAAAAAGAACCCCTTCTGGTTCTTAAAAGAAATTAGTCCGGCGCAATTACTGGCATTTTCAACAAGTTCCAGTGCAGCAACCTTGCCTGTAACCATGGAACGTGTTGAAGAACATATAGGGGTAGACAAGGAAGTGTCTAGTTTTGTGCTGCCAGTGGGAGCCACCATAAACATGGATGGCACCAGCTTATACCAGGGGGTCGCGGCCGTCTTTATATCTCAGGCTCTTGGCTTCGAATTAACACTTGGGGGGCAATTAACCATCGTTTTAACTGCTTTGCTGGCTTCCATTGGTTCCGCTGCGGTACCCGGTGCCGGAATGGTTATGTTGGTAATTGTTTTGGAATCTATCGGTTTCCCTGCTGATAAATTGGCTATAGGTCTGGCATTAATATTCGCAGTAGACAGGCCATTGGATATGTGTAGAACTATTGTCAACGTAACAGGAGATGCTACGGTTTCCATGGTAGTTGCCAAATCCGTCGGGAAATTAGGAAAACCACGTGTGGAAGATTGGGACGATTATCTGGATGAGGTTAGGTAGCAGGAAAAATCTACTGCAAAAACTTTTGTTTTAATTCCGGGGTTGGAACCATGCAAGCATCCTTTTTTCCAAACCATCGATACCTGTTTCTGGCAATTAGATCATATATACCATCCCGCATCAACCGGGGTATCCAGTCAAAAATTCCAAGTAATTTATAACCACCACCAAACGACTTTCCTATTTCAAGTGCTGCATCGGACTTTACATAAAAAGCTATGGATGGCTCAATCAGGATAATGGAGTCTATACTGGAAATATCAATGTTTCTTTCCTTAACAAGCCTCGCCCCAATTTCACTTTGCAAGGGTGCAAAACGGAACACATCATTTTTATCTCTTTTAATTACAAATTGCACGGCCCTGTTACAGAGATTACATACTCCATCGAAAAGGATGATCTTTTTGTCTGCTTTCATGCGGCCTATTTTTTCGATTCTACCAATTCTAACTGGTCAACACTTACGTTCGTGGTAAATTGTCCATAATTTACTACGGCCTTATTTTTTTCAAGGCTGTCTATACTCCCAATGGCTTTCCCATCGAACAATCGCACTCTGTCACCTATCTTAAAAACAGGTCGGGGTTTGTTTTTTTCTTTAGTCTTAGCCTTTTGTTTGGCAATCTGTTTCTTTTGCCGAATTTGTTGTACTTCTTGTTGTACCTCTTTTGCCACCTCGGCCTTTTTCTGACGTTGCGCCCTGGCCTCATTAGCCGACTTCTTTTTTCTCTTACTGTTCTCGGTTTCTACAATGCGCAATAATTCTGAAACCAGGGGCCTTTTCTTATTATCCAGAAAATATCTTTCTGCCGCCGTGTTTACTTTGTTACCCAGGTAGATCATCCGCTGATTATGATCGTATAATTCCTGATAGTTCTCCAGCTTTGTTTGAATCTTGGTATTAAGCTTTTCAAGCTTATCAGCTTCTTCACGGGCTTTAATTTCTTCTTCCTGTAGGCGCGTACCCGTCTTGGCCATTTTAGTCCGCTCTTTTTGAAGTTTGGCAATGGTTGCATCGAAACGCACTTTCCCGCGTTCTATTTTTTTCTTGGCCTTGTTGATCAAATTAAAGGGAATGCCATTTTTCTGGGCAACCTCAAAAGTAAATGAACTGCCTGGTTGGCCTAATTCCAGTTGGAAGGTGGGTTGCAGGGTACTGCTGTCAAATAACATATTCGCATTATCTGCATGGGGTAATTCATTCGCCAGTGCTTTTAAATTTGCATAATGTGTAGTAATGACTCCGTAAGCCCCACGATCATAAAAGACCTCCAAAAAGGCTTCGGCCAGGGCACCTCCTAATTCAGGATCACTCCCTGTTCCAAATTCATCAATAAGGAAAAGAGTACGTTCATCACATTTACGCAGAAAGTGATTCATATTTTTTAACCGATAACTATAAGTACTTAAATGGTTTTCTATGGATTGGTTATCACCTATATCGGTTAGGATGGTATCGAATAAACAGACCGAACTCCTTTCATGAACGGGTATCAGCAAACCGCTCTGAAGCATAAGTTGTAATAAACCAATGGTCTTTAAGGTAATACTTTTTCCACCAGCGTTAGGTCCTGAGATAACAATGATCCTGTTCTCCGGATGTAATTCTATGGTTTGCGGGTATGTTTTTTCGTTCCTTCTTTTGTTGGTAAGGTAGAGTAGTGGATGGTATGCATCTTTAAGGATTACTCTTTTTTCCTTATTGAAATGAGGCATAATCGCATTCATTTCTGATGCGTATTTAGCTTTGGCGGCCGTAAGGTCTATATGGGCCAAATAATGTTGGTAGCTTCTTAGGAATTCCAAAAAGGGCCTTATTTGATTGGTAAGGACATTAAGTATTCGTTGAATTTCTTCTTTTTCATCAAATTCAAGATTATTAAACTCCCGGCTGTATCGCAATGCAGCTTCGGGTTCTATATAGACGATACTCCCGGTCTTGGAGGTTCCCATAACAGTTCCTTTTACCTTTTTACGGTACATGGATTTGACGGCCAATACTCTTCTGTTCTCAACTACGGATTCCCGAATCTCATCCAGCAAGTCGGATGCCTGGTATTTGTTTAACGCAGCACTAAAACTTTGATTGATCTTGCTTTTTACAAGGCCCATTTCCTGCCTTATATGTCTCAGATCAGCAGATGCATCGTTCCGGACCTGATCAAATTTGTCTATGACCTTGTCGATAAACTCAGGAATTTGGGGTGCAGCTTCAATTGATTCTGAAAACTGGAATAAAAGGGGGTAGTATTCCTTGAATTTTTTAAAGAATTTTTTGTGATCAACAATTGTACTGCACAGGTGTTTTATTCTTTTAAACCCGCTTAATTCCAGGGTTGTATTCTCAATCTTTAACAATCTCAGTTCCCCATCTATTGCGTCGAATCCATGATTGGGGATGCGATTTTCATTCATAAAGGAAGAAAGGTATTCGGATGTTTGCCCCAATAGCTTTTGTATGGTTTCCTGATCAGTTAGAGGTGCTATTTCGTTGACTCCTTCTTTTCCTAATTCTGTATTACAACGCGCGTTTAATTGCTGTATAACAGCAGGGAATTCTAAATCCTGCAAACTTTTTTGGAGATACTTATTCATAATAATTTTAGCAGGTACAAAGGTAGGCAATACCGCCCATTTTGTAAATATCATTAAGAAAAGTGTAAGGAAGCAAGTCGGCCACAAAGGAAGATACTTCATTTCACACTATTTTTTTGCAGTTACACCACTAGTTTAGGGACTTTAGGCAATAAAATGAGGGATATATATGTTCTATAACTAGCCTTTATTGAAGTTCAAAAGTTAGAACATGGGAAAATATTGTTTTCAATTTATATGCCTTGGATTACTTCTCGCACTTGTTGGTTGCAAAACAACCAACCAGATTACCTTTAACAGTCTTGAACCGGCTCCCGTAGACCTGTCCAATGCCATAAAGAAGATCGGTATAATTAATGAAACTGAAACGTTAGGGAAAAGTGAGTACCGCAATCAATTAGACAGGATCGTTTCAATGAAGGACCAGCAATTGGAAAAAGTTGGGAAAGATGCTGCCATTCACGGTTTGTATGGCGAATTATTAAAGGACAAAAGGTTCGATACGGTATTGCTTTTAGACAATGCGCCTGATCTAATCAAAGGAGCAGCAGCTGTTCCCTTAGAAATCCCCTGGCCCGCCATCGAGAAGCTGTGCGACAGGTATGCGGTAGATGCAATTTTTTCATTGGCCTTATATGAAACAGATACCCGGGTTACGACTAAGAAATCATCCATGGAAGAATTAGACCTTATGAGGGTAAAAGTAAAAGTTCCTGCGCATGAAGTAACTTTGGAAACACTAATTGAAAATGGTTGGAAAATTTATGACCCTTATAATAAAAAGATCATCGATGAAATTACATTCAACGACCAGATTACAGCTTCGGCAAAGGGCAGTAATCCCTTTAGGGCACTAGAAGCCATTGAAAACAGGAAAGACTCTGTTCTTGATAGAAGCAGGAGTAAGGGGAGTGCCTATGGATTACGACTAAAGCCCTATAATAAAAAGATCCAGCGTAATTATTATATAAAGGGAACCATAAACTTCGAGAAAGCTGAAGAACTCGTTTTAGAGGAAGACTGGAAAGGCGCGACTATCCTTTGGCTGAACGAAATTAAAAACCCTAAACCAAAAATTAAGGCGATGGCTTGTTTTAATTTGGCCGTTTTAAATGAAATGCAGGGCAATCTGCCGACGGCCATAGAATGGGCCATTCAGTCCGATATGCTGCATAAAAACAAAACAACAACAGCCTACCTGGAAGCCTTAAAACACAGAAGCACACAAAATCAGCTCGCGGAACAACAACTCGCTAGTTTTGCTATGTTGAAAATGGATTAGTTTTTTTAATCAGGTGCAGCGGTATTTTCGTTATTTATATCGACCATTGGGATTCGGACCACTTCAATGGTAGCTGAAGCCAGGATTACCTTTTCATTTGTTTTTTCAAATTCAGTCCTAATCAAATCATTAAGGAGATGTTTTGTCCATCTTCTTTTTTTGTAATCAACAATATACCTAAGATTAAATTGGATCCAGTTATCAGTAAGCGTAATGGCGAGGGTAGGTTCTACATTAGCATTTTCTATATAGTATTTTTTTACGACATCCTTCCACTTGGTAATAGACTCCTTCACATAATTAGACAGTGTTTTTTGTGCAACTTGAATGATAATTGATTTGGCCAATTCTATATCCGAACCGTACCGAATAGGGAGATTGAACTCATCCCAGATGAAAGGAAAGTCTTTGGAATAGTTATAAATCGGACCTTTAAAAACAAAGGCATTGCTTAGTTTAACGATTCGTCCGCTGTAATTATCACTACTGACCCACTCGCCAATTTCCATCATTGTGGTATAAATACTATCGATATCTATAACATCTCCTTTGATCCCATTTATTTCGATTCGATCGCCCGGCTTGTATACTTTTACGAAAAAGATATAGAGCGAACCTGCGATACTGAGAATGAGTTCTTGTAAGGTTATGGTTATACCAGCAGTAAGCAGCCCAATTGCCAGAGTAAAGTCTTTAATACTTCCAGTGAAATAAGACAAGGTAAGTATCAACAACAGGAAATAACCAAATACTTCAATGGCTTTTTGAGATTTGTACCGCGTACTTGTAGTTGGAAGATTTTTCTTCAAGAACCTGCGCAGGAATTGAAGAAGGAGAATAATAAACAAAACCCACACCAAATACTTTATAATGAGCGTTGATGTTGGGTGTTCTAACAACCACTCCTTAACTAACTCTAAGGTTTTCATATGAGAATGCTATTGATAAAATGCTTAATTCGAGTGAACCTCAAAACAAATCGATATTGCTATTTAAATTTACATTTTTTAATTGACGAATGGCCAAAGAAAGTAGTTCTTATTTGTATTTTTATTCACCAATTTTAAAGGTCAATACTAAATATGGATGTTGCTATACACCAAAGCTGGAAACCCTATGTTTCCGAGGAATTCAACAAGCCTTATTTTGAAAAATTGGTTCAGTTTGTTAAAGACGAATATTCTCGATATACATGCTACCCTAAAGG
>Ga0316201_10000218_pt1 | contig 28554 bp, 23 predicted proteins | sample CS6wburrow_MG_FD_204516 | JGI IMG/M metagenome (GOLD analysis project Ga0316201, IMG submission 204516) | Coastal sediment microbial communities from Delaware Bay, Delaware, United States - CS-6 worm burrow | ecosystem: Environmental > Aquatic > Marine > Coastal > Sediment | place: USA...
TCGGTGTTTCCGAGCTGAGCTCGGACGCTCCGGGTGTCGACGCTCTTCACGGCAGCGCGCATCGTCTGAAGCGCTACGAGCCTAGCCTGCAACGGCTCGCGCAGCGTCCAAGCCTCGGGCGCGGTGGCTGATTGCACCAGGCGCAGCACGAGGCCGCTCCACTTGCCGATCCGCAGGACCTCCACGAGCATCTGTCTATGCGAAACGGCGATGCGGCGATCGATGTTTGCGCCGACGAGCTTCCCGGAGTCGAAGGACATCGTCGCCCGACGCTCTTCACCCTGCACGTGCAAGGTGCCGCTTGCGCTTGCCCGGTCGAGACCGAGCAAGACCCGGCAAACGGTCGTGGCGCTGGGAAGCGCTTGCATCCGAATCGAATATGCGATCGGCCGATCGTGGGCCAGTTTTCAGCGTGACGCGGCGTAGCGGGGGTCGCCGGGTCGCAAGGCAAGCGCGTTTCGGATTTGCGCGAACCTCGCGGACACCGAGGTGGGCGCGACGCCGTACCGACGGGCAACCTCGGCTTGCGTGAAGCCGGGGCGCTGCTCGACGACGGCAATGGCGTACTCGAGCGCTGCCGCCAAGACCTCGGGCTTGGTGACTCGAAGCTCGCAGTGCGCCTGCATATCGGACCACAACTGCGTAGCGCGTTCTATCTCGTCGCAAGAGTAGCCGGCTTCGCCCATCTTGAGCTCCACCATTTCGGCGACGCTGTCGGTCGGCGGACGGCGCACGTTTGCCGCCGCGGCAGCCGTGTCGGTCGCACCGCGTGCAATCCAGTCGAGGAGCCCGCGGTGATCGGGATTGCACGGGCCCTTCTCTTGCGCGAGCTCTGCGAGCTTCCGCGCTTCGTCGAGGTCACCGAGACGCGCCACGCAATGCGCAAGCGAGCCGATGATTTCGTCGTGCTCCGGCTCGAGCTCATACGCGCGTCGAAGATGCGGATAGGCGCCGCTCGGATTGTCGAGCGCCACGTCCATCAGGTGGCCGAGGTTGTGATGGTACCAAGGCGTCTGCGGAGCCAGGCCCGAGGCTTCACGATAGGAGCGAACCGCAACATGATAGTTGCCGAGCAGCGCGTGACAAAGACCCATGAGCGCGTGAAGGATGTCGTCCTCGGCGCAGTAGCGCAGTACCCGCCGCAGATGCAGCGCGGCCTTCCAGGGGTTGTCTTCGAGATGAAGCTCGGCGAGGTGCCGATGCGCGAAGAGCGAAGCCTCACTCCCCTCGTCCGCGATGGACACCAACTCGGTGAGCAGTCCTTCGGCGTGCTTGGACGACGCTTCGAGAGCTTCTTCAGCTCGCTCCCAAAGTGCTTCGACCATGATTGCCCCGCGGTCCATCTGCATTCGTATAGCTGGTCACTTTTTTGAACGCAAGACTCGTCACGCATGCGCAAGCGGTTCGAACGCGACGTTCACGGGCTGACGATGCGGGTATCACGCCTGTGCGGTCCGTCGACGACAGGGGTTCGGGCTCAGTTCAATGAAACTGCGCATCATGCGGGCTTGGGGTATGCTTCGGGGGCTCGACCGCTCATGGGTCGAGGGATTGCGAAACCACGATGCCTGAAGAATTCGACGAAAAGGCTTCCCAGTCTGCCGATCAAGGCGAACGAGAACGTCGCTGGTCTGAAGGTGTCCTTCGCGACACGCTTCGAAAAGCCGTCGAGAAGGGCATCGAAGCAGGCGTCGGGACGCTCCGAAGCGCTGATAGCGCCCTTCGCGGGGTCACGCAGGACGGCAAGCTCCCCAAAGAGCTGATCGGTTACGTCTTCGCTTCGGTCGACGAGACCAAGAACGCCATGGTTCGCACTGTCGCCAAAGAGGTGCGTGATTTCCTCGAAGCTACCGATATCGCAGGCGAGTTCTATCGGGCGCTCACCTCCTTGTCGTTCGAGGTGAAGACCGAAATCCGCTTCATTCCCAACGATGCCGGCGGTGTTCGACCCCAAGTCAAAGCGCGGGCGGTCCAGAAACGCAAACGGCGCAGCGGCGTGGTCGAGACCGAGCCGATCATCCCGCCGGACGACTTGGGCGGATCCTGAGCGAGATGCCCAAAGCCGGGACAGTGTACTTGGTGGGTGCCGGCCCCGGCGATCCGGAGCTGATCACAGCGCGTGGGCTCAGGCGGCTTCGCGAAGCGGATGTCGTTCTCTACGACGCCCTCGTGCATCCAGACCAGCTGAAAGCGGTGCGTAGCGACGCGGAGCTCGTCTTCGTCGGGAAGCGCGCGGGCCGGGTGAGCCAGCGGCAAGCCGAGATCAATCGGCAGCTCGTCGACGCGGCGCGCCAGGGTAAGACCGTCGTGCGGCTCAAGGGCGGTGATCCATATCTGTTTGGGCGAGGCTCCGAAGAGGCAGAGCTGCTCGCTGCGGAGGGGATCTGTTTCGAAGTGGTTCCGGGCGTGCCCTCTCCGCTCGCGGCGACTGCCTACGCCGGCCTGTCCCTGACCCACCGCGCGCTCGCCTCGAGCGTGGCCTATGTGACCGCCAGCGAATCGGTCGAAAAAGACCGGACCGGTCACGACTGGTCAAAACTTGCGACCGCGACCCAGACGCTCGTCATCTTCATGGGCATGCGCAAGCTCGACTCCCTGATGAAGCTCTTGATCGAGCACGGCCGCCCCGACGACACACCGGTGGCTGTCGTGCAATGGGCGTCCCTGCCGCAGCAGCGCACTGTCGTGGGGACGCTCGCAGACATTCATGAGCGGGCGTCGGAGGCTGGGCTAGGCTTGCCTGCGCTCACCATCGTCGGCGAGGTCGTACACTTGCGAAGCAACCTTCGCTGGTTCGATACCAAACCTCTCTTCGGCAAACGCGTCGTCGTGACGCGCGCGGTGCACCAGGCGGGTTCGCTCGCAGCGATGCTTCGGGACGAGGGTGCTGAGGCGATCTTGGCGCCGACCATTCGCATCGCAGACCCGGGCGACCCCGCTCCCCTACGCGATGTCGTCGGCCGTCTGAACCGCTACGATTGGATTCTCTTCACGAGCGGCAACACGGTTGAGAGGCTGCTCTCGTCGATCGACGAAGCGGGGCTCGACGCGAGGGCGTTCGCCGGCGCCAAGCTTTGCGCGATCGGTCCCAAGACACTGCAAGCACTGCGCGCACGCGGACTCAGGGCAGACCTGGTTCCGCAAGACGCTCGCGCCGAAGGTGTGATCAGCGCCCTGCGACCCCATCTCAGCGAGCAGACCCGCATTCTGTTGCCGCGCGCCGAGGTGGCCCGTGAGCTCTTGCCCGATTCACTCCGTGACGCGGGCGCCGAAGTCGACGTGGTCACCGCGTACCGGAACCTCGCTCCGGAGCCCAAGGAGGTCGAACGCATTCGAAGCCTCGTCGACCCGGCGCAAAGCGATGCCGTCCTGTTCACCTCCTCGTCCACGGTGAAGAATCTGTTGGACTTGCTCGGGTCGGACGCGGCCGCCCGGCTGAACGCGCTCGATCTGTTTTCGATCGGCCCCATCACGACCCGCACCGCCGAGCGGCTGGGTCTCGGAATCGCGGCGACCTCAGACGAGCAAACGATCGAATCGCTGGTCGCGACGGTGCGCTCGTACTATGCCGCGAGGGGAGATGCGGATGGCTAGGTTTGCATGGTGGATCGCCCTGGCGCTGCTCGGCGTGACCGGAGCTGGCTGCGGCGACCCTTGCGGCGCCGCGGAGGACCGGCCAGTGCCGCTCAGCGAGCTTCCCTGCAACGCGATGAGCTCAGACGGCGGCTGGGAGTCCCACCCCTTTCCCCCTATTTCCGACGCGCAATGCTACTGGCTCGAGTTCCGGGGCTGCAGCAAGTATGAAATCGAGCACAGGCTCGGACGCGTCCCCATCGAGGTCCTAGGCTACACCTCCTTCGACGCCAACGGCACCTTCTCCACCCTGGGCTCGGGCAACAGTTTCGTCGTCCAGGAAGTCACTGACTCCTCGGTGACGGTCCGGAACTCGCAGAACCAGTTGTTCTATCTGAGGCTCGCCCTCGACTGACCCCCTAGCGCATCGCGGGGACCGGCCTTAGATTGCGGAAATGCTCCGGTTATCACGGACTGGGCTCGGTCGGAGAAAGCGCTAAAATAGAGAATGGCCGACAGGTTCGACAACGATGCCGGGACCATCACCGAGGTCAAACCGCAGAAGAAGCTCAAACGCCCACGGCTCTACCGGGTTCTGCTGCACAATGATGATTACACCACCAGGGAGTTTGTCGTTCACGTTCTGCACACGGTTTTTCACCTCGGAGAGCAAGATGCGATCCGTGTCATGCTTCACGTCCACCACAATGGAGTGGGCGTCGCAGGGGTGTTCACTCGTGAGGTCGCAGAGACCAAGATCCAAAGGGTCGAACGGCTCGCTCAGGAGCAGGAATTCCCTCTCCGCCTGACGATGGAGCCCGAAGAGGAGGAAGACGCGTAGACATGGCTGGCCCCGTCATCGACAAAGAACTTCAGGAGACGCTTCGCAAGGCGTTCGACAGAGCAGGCCTCATGCGCCACGAGTACGTGACGCTCGAGCACCTGCTTCTAGCCCTGACTGAGGACCCGAATGCCTCGAAGGCGCTGCGCGCCTGCGGAGCCGACCTTCGCCGCCTGCGCGGCAAGCTCGAAGAGTTCATGCGTGAACGCCTGTCGCGTGTCCCGGAGAACGCGGACGTGGAGCCTCGGCAGACTTTGGCCGTCGAGCGGGTTCTGCAGCGTGCAGCAATTCACGCGATCTCCTCGGAGATGAAGACCATCGACGGCAGCAACGTGCTCGTCCAGGTCCTCAAAGAAGAAGAGTCCTTCGCAGCCTTCGTGCTTCAGGACGCGGGAGTTACCTCGCTCGACCTCAAGCGTTTCATCGCGCACGGCGTGGGCACCGACATCGTTCCGGGGGAGAGCGAAAGCTACACCGACACGGACTTCGAAGACGGCGACGAAGAGGCGGCGCCAGGCCGCGACCCGCTAGAGGCCTTCGCGACCGATCTGATCGCCGAGGCCGCCGAAGGGCGTATCGACCCGCTGATAGGGCGCGACGAAGAGCTCGACCGCACCGTTCAGGTGCTCTGCCGCCGCCGAAAGAACAATCCGGTGTTCGTGGGAGAGCCGGGCGTCGGCAAGACCGCCATCGCCGAGGGGCTCGCGCGGCGCATTTTCGAAGGCAGCGTTCCGGAGATCCTAGTCGACGCGCAGATCTACTCGCTCGACATGGGCGCCTTGCTCGCCGGGACGAAGTTCCGCGGGCAGTTCGAGGAGCGACTCAAGGCGGTGATGAAGCGCCTGCAAGAGATCGACAACGCGATCCTCTTCATCGACGAGATTCACACCATCGTGGGTGCGGGCGCGACGACCGGCAGCTCGATGGATGCGTCGAACATCCTCAAGCCTGCGCTGGCGTCCGGCAAGCTCCGCTGCCTGGGCTCGACGACCTACACCGACTTCAAGCACCTGGAGCGAGACCGCGCGCTCGCCCGGCGCTTCCAGAAGATCGAAGTTCACGAGCCGAGCGTCGAAGACACAGTCGAGATTCTCAAGGGCCTGCGCCCGTACTACGAAGAGCACCACGACGTGAAATACGACGACGAGGCGCTCGAGGCGGCCGCACAACTCGCCCAAAAGCACATTCTCGAGCGCTTCTTGCCGGACAAGGCCATCGACGTCATCGACGAGGCCGGCTCGCTCGAGCGGATGCGCCCCAAAGCCGAGCGCACTCATAGGATCACGACCCTCGAGATCGAGCGAGTCGTGAGCAAGATGGCGCGCGTGCCGGTCGAGTCGGTCAGCGCCAAGGAGCGCGACCAGCTCAAGGAGCTCGGTCCCGAGCTTCGCAAAGTCATCTTCGGCCAGGACGATGCGGTCGACAAGGTCGTCAGTGCGATCACCCTGGCCCGGGCTGGGCTGCGCGCGGACCACAAGCCGATTGGCTCGTTCCTATTCGCTGGACCGACGGGGGTTGGCAAGACCGAGCTCGCCCGGCAGCTCGCGCGCGTGATGGGCGTGGAGCTCTTGCGCTTCGATATGAGCGAGTACAGCGAGCGGCACTCGGTATCGCGCCTGATCGGCGCGCCTCCCGGCTACGTCGGCTTCGACCAGGGCGGCCTGCTCACCGACGCGGTTCGCAAGCACCCGCACGCCGTGGTCATTCTCGACGAGATCGAAAAAGCGCATGGGGAGCTTTTCAACATCCTGTTGCAGGTGATGGACCATGCCAAGCTCACCGACAACAACGGTCGCGAAGCGGACTTCCGTAACATCGTGCTGGTGATGACCACCAACGCCGGCGCATTCGAAGCGACCGAGAAGGTCGTCGGATTTGCCAGCGGCGAGACACCCAAGGACTTCGCGACCGGGCGCGCACGGCAGGCGATGGAGCGCATCTTCACGCCCGAGTTCCGAAACCGCCTCGATTCGGTCGTATACTTCAGCGGCCTCCCGAAGGAGGTCATCCGGCGGGTGGTCGACAAGGAGGTTGCCCTGCTCAGCGAGATGCTCGCCGAGAAGCAGGTGACCCTCGAGCTCAGCATGTCGGCGCGCGACTGGCTCGCAGAGCACGGCTACGACCCACAGATGGGTGCCAGACCGATGGCGCGGCTCGTCGAGCAGAAGCTCAAGAAGCCTCTCGCCGAAGCGATGGTCTTCGGCAGCCTAAGGGAGGGCGGCACCGCGATGGCCGATTCCGAGGACGGCGACCTGGTCCTCACCTTTCACGATACGAACGCGCCGCCGGCCGAAGCCTAGGCGCCGGGAATCCGCCATAGGGGCCGAGCTTGCGCTAGCCTACGGCGTACGCTGATGCCTGTGTACCTACTCGACAAGGAGCTCTCCTTCCCCGCGCCCGAAGATGCGAACGAGGAAGGCATCGTCGCAGTGGGCGGGGACGTGTCGCCGAAACGGCTGCTTGTCGCCTACCGTAACGGCATCTTCCCTTGGCCAGCTCGGGGCTATCCCTTGCTCTGGTTTTCGCCCGATCCGCGATTCGCATTGGAACCCTCTCGGGCTCATGTGTCGCGGTCGTTGCGCAAGGTGATCCGCAAAGGGCAGCTTCGTGTGACTGCGGACAGCGCCTTTGCCGAGGTCATCACGGCCTGTGCGGCCACACGGCGACCGCACCAGCAGGGCACTTGGATCACCCGGGAGCTGCGCGACGGCTATCTTGGGCTTCACGAGCTTGGATACGCGCACAGCATCGAAGCCTGGCGCGACGATGAGCTCGTTGGCGGCCTCTATGGGGTGGCGCTCGGCCGAACCTTCGCTGGGGAGTCGATGTTTGCTTCGCAGGCCGACGCATCGAAGGTCGCCTTCACGACGCTGCTCGGTCATTTGGCGATGTGGGGCTTCCGCGTGGTCGACTGCCAGGTGCATACCGAGCATCTGGCGCGATTCGGCGCTACGATGTGGCCGCGCGACCGCTTTCTGTCCGAATGGCGTGCCGCGGTCGCCGAACCGAGTGTGCTTGCGCCATGGCAGCTCACGATGACGCCTCGGGAGGCGCTCGGACGACTAGAGCCTGAGGTATGATGCGCACGCAGATGAAAACGAAGTACAAGTGGTTATGCGCGCTGCTGATCGCCCTCGGCGTCATCGCAAGCGCTCCGATCGGCCGAGCCCAGCCCGCCGGCGAGTCGAAGGGCAAGACGGAATTTGGGGCGGAGTCCGACGCCGGCGCCGATTCTGGGAGTCCGACCGCTTCCGAGGACCAAGCACCCGCCGAGGCGGCCTCCGAGGCGAAGCGTGTGCTCCGCATTCGGCAGGTCGTCGAGCTCGACAAGCAGCGGCTCCGCTGGCTTCGAACTGAGCTCGGTGAGCGAACCCGATGGTTCGAAGACCTGGCCGCGGGGATGAGCAAGGTCGCCCGGGAGCGGAACGAGAAGCGGGAGAAGCTCGAAGCGCTGGAGGCGGAGGCCGACGCCGACCACGATGAGATCGCGGCGCTCCGTGCCGAGGTCGACGAGCTGCAGGAAGACTTCAAGCTCTACGACACGCAGACTGATCTCGCGCTCCGGGCCGAGAAGACCGTTCGCGAGCAGATCGACGCCCTCTCGGCGAAAATCGAGCAAGACGAACAAGTCCTTGGAAAGCTCACCGGAGAGATCGCAGTCGAGCTCCCCGCGGCGCCCGTGGACACCCCAGCGGTACCGGACAAGCAGGACGCGGCTCAGAAACCTAGTCCTGCTCCCTATCCGATGCCCATGCCCCAGAGCGCACCAGCTGCTCCCGCCGCACCGAGAGAGGTCAAGACCTCCTCCGCGATGACGTCCGCGCAGCTTCAGGCCGGGAAAGCACTGGAACGCAAGACCCAGGAGGTGGAGCTTGCGAAGCTCGCCCTCGCCGACTTCGTCGAGCGCAAGCGCGCGCTCCAAAGACAGATCGAGTACGAGCAAGGGCTCGCAAAGAACGATGCCAAGGAGATCGAAAACCTCGAGCAGGTGCTGACGATCGCGAGGGGCCGTCTCGAGAAGTACAAAAAGAACGGAGCGCCAGCCGAAAAGATCGAGCGACGAGAGCGCGGCAATCGAAACCTCTTGCGCGTGATTGAGGAATCGAAGACGAACGGCGAAGCCCGGCGCGTATATATCGAGTCGCTCCTCGAAAGGCTTGCCCATCTCGAGGAGTCCGAGATCGGCGTCACCGCGGAGGTCGACGCGAGGCTAGAAGAGGCCGAAGAAGCCCGCCGGCACGCGAACTGGCTGCGAAGCCCGATCCACCCGAGAAACGTTCAGCACTGGGCCAAGGAGCGTGGGCCGCGAATCTTGCTGGTCCTTCTCGCGGCGATTTCGTTGCTGGTGTTCGTGCAGCTCAGCGCGCGGCGAATCGCGCGAACCTTGGTACGCCGGCACCGAGGCTCCCGCTCGTCTGGGACCGGCCGAGCCGACACCCTCGCGTTCAGCTTCCGGAGCGTTTCGCGGATTCTCATCGTGATTTTCGCCGCGCTGCTCGTCCTTCAAGAAGCGGGTATCGACGTCAAGACGGTGCTCGGCGGCGCCGCCATTCTCGGCGTGGCGATTGCCTTTGGGGCGCAGGACCTGATGAAGGATTACTTCTCGGGGTTTCTGATCCTCGCCGAGGATCAGTACCAGTTGGGCGACCTGGTGACGATTAGAGGGGTCACCGGGACCGTGGAGTCGGTGAACATGCGGGTGACGGTGCTTCGCGACCTCGAGGGGCGCGTGCACTTCATTCCGAACGGCAACATCGACCACGTCACCAACCGAACCTATGCCTGGGGCCGACCCGTGTTCGAGATACCGGTCGGCTACGACGAAGACGTCGACATGGTAATGGAAAAGCTAATTGAAATCGCCAAGGAGCTTGGCGAGCATCCGGACTGGAGAGGCAGAGTCATCGGGGAGCCGGACATGCTCGGGGTCGACAAGTTCACCGACTACGGCGTGGTCATCAAGTTCATGGTGAAGACCCAGCCCGAGCAGCTCTTCGCCGTGCGCCGAGAGCTGCTGCGGCGAATCAGCAAGCGATTCAATGAGCTGGGGATTCGTATCACGGTGCCTCAGCGGATCTTGCTCCGGGGGGACGACGGGCCTCAGGCCTAGGTCGTTTGCTCGGCTTCAGTCCGCCGGGGTGCGGAAGATGATCGTCCCGAGGTCGGCGCCGAGGAGCGCGAGCGGGAAGACTCCGTGGACTTGGAGCTCGCCTTGGAGGCGCGCCGTTTCGGTGTAGCCCGCCGGTGATGCGGCAAGAGCTTTGGCGCGCGCGACCGGGTCCCGGACCAGGGCATCGACCTCGGGTGGCGTGTCCCAGTGGAAGAGGCGGTCGCCCTTGTATAGGTACACCCAAACGGTCGCGCCCTCTTCTTTTTCGACGCGGAACTGGCGGCTCAGGCGCTGAGCCAGCCGCGAGAGCGGGATGCCCGCGAGGACGGCGCCTACGACTTTGCCGTCTCTGATCGAGGGCGCGGCGAAGAGGATCGACCAGGACGAGGGGGCCTTCGGGTCCTCGGCGAAGAACTCACCGAGGCCGGTGGCTGCGGTCCCCCCGAGGGCCTGAGCGACGATGTCGAAGCGCGACTTGAAGTCCTGGCCTTTCATCCTGTCGGGGTCCCGGTCGCGCGCAATGACCACGCCGTCGAGGCCAACGGCTGCTAGAAACGACATGGGCGACGCGACGAATTCATCAATACCTTTCTTGGGTTCCTGAAGAATTCTTAGGGCTGATCGCAGTTGTGACTCGCGCTTGGCCGGGTCGCTGACGGCAAAGCCGGGGCCGAGCTTCTCGGCGGCTTTGACGACGCCGGACTGGTGGTTGGAGAGGTCTTGCTCGACGAGCTGCTGGACGCGGGGGTAGTCGACCGTGCGGAGCTGATTGCGGGTCTGCTCGACGGCTGCGGTGTTCTCGCAGGCGGCCAGGAGAGGGAGGAGGAGGAGTGCGAGCGGGAGTGGCATTGGGGGGAGTGTAGCAGGGTCGGGGGCCGGGACCGTGCCGGTGCCGGTGTCAGCGCCAGTGTCAGTGTCAGCGCCGGTGTCGGTGCAGGAGAGCCGCGAGCATCAGGAGCATTGGCAGCCAGCCGCCCTGCTCTGCGCCGCCCACAGCGCAGCCGCTGCCGCCGCCTCCGGCTGCTTGGGGCTGCTCGTCAAACTGGGCGCTTGGGTTCCTGCGTTTGTTCACCGACCGGTAGCGATCTAGCAGCGCTGCCGCTCGCTCTTCGGGCGACACGCTTGGGTGGCTCGCCGGTAGGTTGTCGTGGATCTCGTCGAAGGCGACCCGTTTCACCTTGGGTTTGTCCGGGTACTGCGCGTCTGACGGGCTTTGCCAGCGCATGAAGATGCCTCCGTCGGGGTGGCCGGAGATGTCGAGCCAGTTGGGAACGCCGGGGTCTGTGTGCGCGAGGACGTATCGAATGATGCCGTCGTCATCGGCGGTGGACTGGAACCAGTTGAGGGAGGTCTGTCGAGTTTGATAGTCGAGTGATTCGATCCAGACGTTGCCGAGCTGAACGCCGCCGTGAACGACCGACGGTACCGGCGTTTCGACGATCAATGCCTCGTCCTCGCCGAGTGAGTACCGCCCTGCACTGCTGACCGCGGTTGGAACTCCGGCGCCGGCGATACCGAACGCACCGGGATCGGGCTCGTTGACGTCGTTGAGCGGCCAGCCGTCGCGCGCGTTCTGCATCGTCTGGGGAATCGTCGACAGCCGGAGGGAGAGCGCGGTCAAGTCCGACACGAACTCAGAAGGGGTCAGGACTGGAACCGGGCCGCTCATGGGGCCCTCGATGACTTCGACTTGAACGCTGGCTTCGACCTCGTTGTTCCAGTCGTAGAAGCCGTTGCGAAGAATGAAACGCTGCGCGCCCGGCTTGAGCTCCATCCAGTTTCCGTCATGGGGCGTCGCGCTGAGGATGATCTCGTAGTTCCCGTCGGCATCGACGACGAGGTCTTCGGAAGTCATGAACACCTCGCCGCCGAGCGGGTTGTCGAAGACCTGCATGCTGATGTACGGGACCGTGCCGCGCTTGCCATAGATTCGATAGCTGTACTCGGCGCTGATTGGCGCGACGTTGATGTACGTGAAGTCCGGGTTGTCGAAACCGAGCTTGCAGACGACGCCTGGGCAGCGTGAGACATGCGGGTTGGCGACGTTGTGGTCGTCGGTCGCCGGAGCATTCTGCATCTCGATGAGACGAATGATGTGGCGGAGCCCTTCGGCCCGGCCGGTCCCGTCCTGGGAAGTCCGGCTGAGCACGAGCTCGCGGGAGGTCTGCAGCGCATCGAGGAAGCGCTGAAAGGCGGCGTCGCTGTCTTGGGCTTGGGTGGTCGGTGGCAGGATCAACGCGGCAAGGAAGAGAACAAGAAGCGGACGATGCATTCGGGGACCTCCGGAGGGGAGATCTATCGGGAGAGTCGCAAAAACGCCAGCACCGGCACGGGCACCGACACTGACACTGACCCTGCTACGCTCCCCCCATGTCAGAACCGACCCCCGCCCTCGGCACCCTGCCCTCCCCCTCGAGCAGGATCACCTCTCTCGATCTCCACATGATGAGGCGCGATGAAGTTGTCGCGCTCTATCGCGAGCTCGAAGCACCGCCCTTCGAGGAGATGCACGGGGAGTTTGCTGCTCGCGTGCTCGACCAGGGGGACGCGCGTGGTTACTTGCTCAGCGCGTTCGTGTTGAACGTCAGGGGCCGCTGGCTCTGCAAGGCATTCGAGCCGAGCGGGCCGACGCACGGCCACGGGTACAACAGCTTCATGACGCCACAGGGAGTGAAACGGTCCGCTCGGATGCGAACGCGTCTTGGCCCGTCGAAGCTACCCGGGGACCCCAAGGATGCGTTCCACCTGGAGTACGCGGAGCTCAACAACTTCCAACACGGGGGGCCCGGCGGCGCGCTGCTTCACACGATGTTCGACGAGGTGCGGAAGATCTCGGACGGACTGTACCTGGGGATCGGCCGCACCGGGTTTACGGAGAAGGCGCGAGCGGAGTTGCATCCGTTCACACTCGAGGGGCCGGTTGCGGCGTTCGTGACGCGCTGATGCGTCGACGTGGGGGGGTCAGTGCCAGCGTCAGTGTCAGCACCCCCACATTGTCTCCTAACGCCGCCCGTAGGCCTGGTTTCACTCTCACGCGAGCGAGCAGCGTCCGTGACGCGCCCATCGAGCGGACTACTCGGTCGGTCGCTCCTTGGACTGCTCGAGAGGTGAGCGCTATACACAGACTTGTCAATAGCGGATTCGTGCTCAGGAGGAGTCGTGCGCGCACAAGCGATACCGAGTCAGGCCTCGACGCAGTCGAAGTCACGCATCCCGATCGTTGCTCGCCGGCCGAGCTGGGACTTCGCCGACTTGAAAAAGCGCTTCTTCTTTGGGGGCAACGGCTTGAAGAGCGCATTCGTCGTCGCGCTTTCCGGTGCTTTCCCGCCCGGCGAAAAAGAGTTCATCCAGTCGGTGCGTTTGTTCATGGGCCAGGTTCGGGACCCCAAGCTCATCGAGGACGTCAAAGCTTTCACGGCGCAAGAGGGGCAACACTCGCTTCAGCACAAGTCGTTGAACGAGGCGTTCGACCGGGTCGGTTACCTGGCAACTCGCGTGTCGCAGCAGTTTGAGGAGATCGAGCGGGAGTGGATCGACAAACGTTCGGACGCCGACCGTTTGGCCGCCACCGTGGTCATGGAGCACATCACCGCCGTGATGGCGCACTTCGCGCTCACTCGGCCCGAAGAGTTCGACCCACTCCCCGACTCAGTTCAGGAGCTGCTACATTGGCATGCGATCGAGGAGATCGAGCACAAGTCGGTCGCCTTCGACGTGTACCAGGAGTGCGTGGGGGATCGGAACCGGCTTCGTCGCCAGTTGCTGCTCCACATGTTGCTGTTCCCGCTGGGCATTCGAGACTTTCAGCGCATGCTCTTGCAGGAGCTCGGGCACAAGCCGACGTGGAAGGAGCGCGCCGAAATGGCGAGGTACCTGCTTGGCCCGCGCGGGCTCGTCGTGAGCGTGCTCCCCCGGTACTTGGCGCTCCTCAAGCCCGGCTTTCATCCATGGGATATGGACGACTCCCAGCTCGTCGAGGAGTGGAAAGACCGCCTTCAAGCGGCCGTGGGCTAGGCTCGCGCGAGGGCGAATGCCGAGCGAATCACATGTGGATGTGCTTATCGTAGGGGCCGGAATCTCCGGCATCGGCGCGGCGTACCATCTGCAGGACAAGTGCCCGGGCAAAACGTACCTGATCCTCGAGCGCCGCCAGAGATTGGGCGGAACCTGGGACTTGTTTCGCTACCCTGGGATTCGATCTGACTCGGACATGTACACATTCGGCTACTCGTTTCGCCCGTGGACGCAGCCCGAGTTCGTCGCGAGCGGGGATGCCATCCTCGAGTACCTGCGGGAGACGGTCGATGCCTATGGCATCGGCGAGAAGATTCGGTACGGGCAGAACGTCATGCGCGCTAGCTGGTCGTCGCGCGATGCACGGTGGACAGTGGAAGCTCGCGACGAAAGCTCTGGAGAGGATGCGCGCGTCTCCTGCAACTTCCTCTTCATGTGCGCCGGCTACTACGACTACGACGAGGGATTCACGCCCGACTTCGAGGGCGTGGAGCGATTCGGCGGTCGCATCATTCATCCGCAGAACTGGACCGACGACGTCGCCTACCAAGATCAGCGGGTCGTGGTGATCGGGAGCGGCGCAACGGCCGTCACGCTCATTCCCGAGCTCGCCAAGAAGGCCGCGCACGTCACCATGCTGCAACGTTCGCCAAGCTACGTCGTGGCCAAGCCCGGACGGGATCGCATTGCGGACTGGCTCCGAAAGCACCTTCCGCAAAGGCATGCCTACGCGCTCACGCGCTGGAAGAACGTCCTCTACACGATGTTCATGTATTGGTTCTGCCGGGCGCGGCCGGAGCGGGCGAAGGCGCTGATCGTTGGAGAAGCTCGCAAGATGCTGGGCGACGACTATGACGTCGAAACGCACTTCACGCCGAGGTACGACCCTTGGGACCAGCGCGTGTGCCTGGCGCCCGACGGGGACTTCTTCCAAACGATCCGCTCGGGTCGCGCGTCCGTCGTGACGGGCGAAATCGATTGCTTCACCGAGAACGGAATTCGAACCAGCTCGGGAACGGAGCTCGAAGCGGACCTCATCGTTACCGCAACTGGACTCGAGCTGCGGTTCCTCGGGGGGCTGCAAGTGCAAGTGGATGGGCACGCCGTCGACCTTCCGGAAACATTCGCTTACAAAGGGATGATGTGCAGCGACGTCCCCAACATGGCGCTTTCGCTCGGCTACACGAACGCCTCATGGACGCTGAAGTCCGACCTCACCGCTGAGTACGTCTGCCGCCTGCTCAATCACATGGACTCGCATGGCTACGCGTATTGCTGTGCGCGCGCGAACAATCCGTCCATGCAAGCGGAGTCGATGCTGCCGCTCTCGTCCGGCTACATGGAGCGCGGCCGACATAGATTTCCCAAAGATGCTGCCTTGGCACCGTGGAAGCTCCACCAGAACTACGCGCTCGACCTGGTCGCGCTTCGATACGCTTCGCTCAAGGACGACGTCATGCAGTTCGAACGCCTAGCGGAACACCGCGCGTCCGATTCATGGCGAAAATTCTTCGCTTGATGTCCAGGCAGCCCCCCCCTAGCGTTCGTGCAGGTTGCGGCCGGGACTGAGACGAGGAGGGGACAGATGCTCGTATCCAACAAAGCCACTCTAGGGTTCTGCATCGCGGCGACCGTCGCGTTCTCGATCGGGTTGTCAGCCTGTGACTGCAATGGCGCTCTCAACTGCGGGATCGTCGATCCGCTGGTGTCCACCACATTTCCATACAACGTTGCCGGAACTTACGAAGAGCGCGTCAACTGCTCTGAAGAGAACATGTGCGTGACCCAAGACGAAACACAGATGATCGAGGTGACGGCGGATGCAGAGGACCCCACGCAATTTGCGGTTTCGAACCTCACCAACGGCGTGATGAGCGTCGGAACGCTCTGCCAGGAGCGCCTCGAGTGGGTCGGGGCGTCGGCCAGTATCACAGAGAACGGCATCTGGACCTTCGGTCGCGGCGCCAACACCTTCACCAGGGTTTCGCAGTACACCCATAACAATCCGGGCACTTCGGGCTCATGCACCGGCACTGGGACCAAGCTCGGCAATCCAGGCCCACCGGCGGCGGTTGGTACCTGCCCGACGGGAGCGGGCGGCGGCGGTGGAGCTGGCGGATCGGGCGGGAGCGACTGTGTTCCATTTGCGACCGACGTGGGCGGGAGCGGCACGACTGCTGTGTACTGGGAAGAAGTCTACACCTGCGTCGACGGTCTAGGTGGCTGCGTTGAATCGCAGACGGCCGTCACACTCGCGTTGATTCAGGATGAATCGAGGATCGACTGGGAGATCGTGGACGGCGCCGGACAAGGCTCAGAGTACTCGGGCGAGCTGTGTGACACTTCGTTCGCCTGGACGTCGATGCCGGGGACGGCTTCCGAGGACGGCTGCTGGGAGTTCACCGCCGACAGGTTCAACAAACGTTCATACGGATCCGGATTCTTCTGCGTCGGCGCCGCTTCGAGAGGCGGAGGAACTACCCCGGGTCCCGTCCCAACCTGCGCCGAGCTCGCTCAAGTCGAGGTCGACTACACGGACTGCCCTCAGCCACCCCCGCAAAGTCCGATCGACTGACAACGGCATCGTGGCGCAACATTTGCGCACGCGAAATAGCTAAAGAATTACGTATAGCCGCTGGTCTTGGGTCGACCCAGGTTGCCTAGTGCGACCGGCCCGAATCGGCAGGGTCGAAGTGGGGAGTTTGTCATGCGCTACCTTTTCGGATTCCTGTGTGTCTGCGCTCTGGGCCTGGTGCCCTTGATTGGTTGCGGCGAGACCCAGGGCGGCGGTGGCGGGGGTTCTGCCGGTACGGGCGGCCAAGGGGGCAGCGGAGGTTCGGCGGGGACGGGAGGCGCAGGCGATTCGGTTGCGATTGCCGGTCAGCTCTTCCTGCTGTCTTCGTCCGGACAGGGCGTTGAGCCAGCCGATGGTGTACGAGTCACGGCCAGCCTTGACCGGGACGGAGATGGTTCCATCGAAGCCAATGAACAGGCCTCAGGCCTTGCGGACGAAGACGGCAAGTATTCTCTGAGAGCTCCGGCCGAGCTTGGCAGGACTACCGTTGTCGCGTTCGAAGAGGACGGATACGCGAAATTGATCCGGACGGTGAGAATCGAGTCGCTTGCGGATGTCGCTCTCGACGGAACCTTGGCCGAGATGGAGAAGTTGGTGTGCGAGAACAGCCGGTGCCGGGACAACGCCGGCACTGTGTCCGTCACTGGCATTCCCATGGCTTCCGGCTACGCCAAGGTCTTCAATCCGGCGACGGACGCCGATCGGTTTCCAGGTTCTTTTTCCGACAACCAAGGCAACATGCTGATCTCCGCGGTGTTCGGGGCATTCGAGCTCAGGAATGAAAGCGGCGATCTGATCGAGCAACTCGAGCCCGCTGAGCCGGCGACCATTACCATGCGCGTGCCCCGGGATACCTGGGAAGTGATTGTGGACATCATCCCCGGTGATGACCGGGTGACCGTGCCGATGTTCTACTTCGACGAGACCGCCGGGGACTGGGTCATGGAGGGAACCGGGCAGATTCGGGACGCCGGCGGAGTGCTCATTGCCGAAGCGGACCTGGTCAGCATTCACGATGGTTCCTACTCGGGAGCTCTCTTTGCCGAAGCAGAGGTGACCCATTTCTCGTACTGGAACGTGGACTGGCCCCTGGAAGACAACACCTGCATGGGCGGGGTTGTGGTGGACGAAGACGGCAAGCCGATCAAAGGAGCCACTGGAACAATTCGGGGATTGAATTTCACGGGGTACTCGCAACCATTCACGACCAAAGAAGATGGATCGTTCTGCGTGGATGCCCGCCGTTCGGAGAAACCCGGCGAGGACCTGGACGGGAATGGCAGCAGCGGCGAAACCCTTTCCGCACTGTTGACCTTCCAGAACGGCGCAAAGACCTACCGCTTCGGTGAGACCGAGCTCACAACCGTTTCCGCGAGATGTCCGAGCGGCTGCACGGTGATCGAGGAGCTGGAGCTGGTTCCGGCGAACGAGGTGCGGCCAGAGATCTGCAGTGTCGACGGAACAGTGCGCAAGGAAGGGGCGCCGGTTGCAAACGTGGTGGTGTTCGCCGAAGACGAGCTGCTCGATCCGGACGTGGCGGCGAGCGTTTGCGGGGAGGCCTGCATGCCAGCGGTTCTTAGCGACGGCAGCGGCGAGTTCGAGGCTTCCAACGCCTACGCGACCTTGCTGGCGGTGACCGCCGCCGTGACTGAGTCCGATGGCCTCGGCAGTTTCTTCTACGAGTCCCGACGGAGCTTTCTCACTTGTCCGAGCGAGCCGATTGAGCTCAATCTCGAGCTGGGGTTCTGTTTCGTTCCACTCCCGGAAATCAGCTACGACGATGGCACTGGCCGGATTACATGGGACCCGCCCGTGGGCGCCCAGGCGCTGATCGTGTTGAGCCAGGTTACAGGACAGCTCTGGAATCTGTACTCGGACAGCAGCTTCGAACCCCCGGTCACGTACGGCCAGGTCCCAGCAGGGGCACAGCAAGCATGGCCAGTGAGTGGATCACCCGAACCGATCAGCTCGGGCGTCCTGATTACCCTGACTCCGCCCAACGGACTCATCGAATACGAGGGCAAGATGTGCTTGTCTTCGACCAGCTACATGGTGCCTTGATCGAGTGCCAATTTCACGCTCCGCATCACAAGTTAGGCTTGGGCGCACGGGCACGAGCTCTTGGCATTGCTCGACCAAGAGCGGCGCGACTCGGCCACGATGTCTGCCTGCGTCGCGGCGATCAACTGCGTTGGTAATGAGGAGTCGGCGGTGCCCGCGAGCACCCGACATTGGGGACACTCTCCCCCATCGCAAACACTCGATTTAACTCGCTTCCTGCGGCAAAGATCGCAACACCGAATGAATCTGGGTGCTGCGATCTTTACCGGAGAATCGGTGTGGAATCGGGTACTTGTCTACCCGGAGAGTGTCCCCCTAGCCGCCGGAGCAGAAGTGTTCGTAGTCGATGTAGTCGGTGATTGTGGGGTGGTCGCCGCAGACTGGGCAGTCTTTGTTGCGGCGGAGCTTGAAGGTGCGGAACTGCATCTGTAGCGAGTCGTACTGGAGGAGTCGGCCTACCAAGGGGTCGCCGCGCTCTAGGACGATTTTAACTGCTTCGGTGGCCTGGAGGGTGCCGATGGCGCCGGGGAGGACACCTAGAACACCTGCCTCTGCGCAAGAGGGCGCGAGGTGCGGCGGGGGCGGCTCGGGGTAGAGGCAGCGGTAGCATGGCCCGTGACGGGGCCAGAACGTCGTGACCTGGCCGTCGAAGCGGAAGATGGAACCGTGCACGACTGGGATGTCTTTCCAGACGCTGGCATCGTTGACCAAGTAGCGAGTTGCGAAGTTGTCGAGGCCGTCGACGATGACGTCCCAGTCTTGGTCGAAGATTCGGTCTACGTTTTGGCGTGTGAGTCGCTCGTTGAACGGGATGACGTTGACGTCGGGGTTGAGGTTCTCAATGGTGCGCTTGCCGCTTTCGACTTTGGATTCGCCGACGCGATCGAGACCGTGCAGAACCTGACGTTGCAGGTTGGACTCGTCGACGGTGTCGCCATCGACGAGACCGATGGTGCCGACGCCTGCTGCTGCGAGATAGAGCGCTGCGGGTGAACCGAGGCCGCCTGCGCCAAGAAGCAAGACGCGCCCTTGCAGCAACTTCGCTTGACCCTGCTCGCCAACCTCGGGCAACAAGAGATGGCGCGAGTAGCGGTTGAGCTGTGCGTCGGTGAACGCGAACGGCTGCGTGGTTGGGAAGCCCTGATCCTTCCACTGATTGAAACCCGGGTTTGCCGATTCGACGTTGCGGTAGCCGAGCTCCAGAAGAACCTTCGCGGCGAACGCCGAGCGAATGCCGGCCGCGCAAATGGTGACGATCTTCGCGTCCTTGTCGGGCAGCCTCGAACCCGACTGCATTTCGAGAAAGCCTCGCGGAATGTGGAGCGCTCCAGGGACGTGGCCTTGTCGCCACTCATCCTTTTCGCGAACATCGACTAGGATGACGCCTTCGCCCGAATCGAGGCGGTCCTTGAGGTCCTCGAGAGAGACCTGCCGGATGGCGGCCTTCACCTCTTGGAGCAAGTCAGCATATGTCTTTGCCATGCCCGCCACTATGTAACTCTAGGCCGTTTCGTCAAGGCTAACGGGGCCTTAGCTCCTATCCTGTGGTTTTCACATCGGTTTTGTCGGGTATTTATTCTGAGAGGCTCGGCACTAGGCCGCCGAAGGGACGATTCCCTGGTCTTGCGCGTAGCCGGCCAGGGTCCTTTTGAGCCGCTTCCGGCCCCGATGAAGGCGGGACATGACGGTGCCGACCGGGCAGTCTAGGCGCGCGGCGGCGTCCTGATACGAGAGCTCGCCGAGATCGACGAGCTCGACGGCTTCGCGAAATTCCGGCTTGAGCGAGTGCAGCGCCGCGAGCACTTCGTCCCCGAATCCGTCCTGCGCGGGGCGCGCCCCGATCGCGCCCAGGTTGCGCAGCTCTTCGAGGGCTTCTCGTTCGCGCTTCTTTTTTCGATAGTGGTTGATGTAAGTGTTGAACAGGATGCGTCGCGTCCAGGCGCGCGCGTTGGTGCCGGGGCTGAAGCTCGCGCGCGCTTGCCAGGCACGGGCCAGAGTCTCTTGGACGAGGTCGTCGGCGAGCGAGGTGCCCCGAGTCAATCGGAGGGCGGTGCGGCAAAGCTCCGGTACGCAGGGCAGGATTTCTTCTTTGTATTGTTGTTGGGTCTTCATCCAGGTGGTCTCCACCCAGGTTGCATTGCAACGGAGATGCCACGTGGAAAAACCTAAACATTTCGGGCCGGGCGGGGGTGCCTAACCGTCAGCTTGTCCGCTTGATGACACGGTGTCGTGTCAAGCTGTCGACTGAGCGTCCGCTCAGGTTCGTTCAAGCGCGAAGGTGCTGGGCCAATATCGCGGGCACCGTGTCAGCGACTTCTGAGGCGATCAGGCCCCGGTCCCCGACCGCTGCCGCGTCGCCAGCCAGCGCGTGCAAGAGCACGCCGGCAATTGCTGCGTCGAGCGGCGCGAGGCTCATGCTGAGCGCGCCCACGATGCCGCTCAGCACGTCGCCCGTCCCTGCCACACCGAGCGCCGGTGTCCCTTCCGAGCAAACACGCAGCTCGCCCGCTCCGGCAACGATGCTCCGGGCACCTTTCAAGATCACGACCTGTCCGGACTGCTTCGCGAGCGCTTCGGCGGCGGCGTAGCGATCGGCTTGAACGTCCGCGGTGGATCGCCCGAGCAAGCGCGCGGCTTCGCCTGGGTGGGGCGTGAGAATTCTCGGACCTGCGGCGCCCTCGAGCACGGCGAGTCCATCTTCGGCGAGGTTGCTGAGACCGTCCGCGTCGATGACGACCGGGAGCGGAGCGTGCAGCGCAACGGCCCCTGCCCAGTCGCGTGCAAGCTCATCCAAGCCCATGCCCGGCCCGAGCACGAGCGCACGCTTGCCTGCGCAGAGCGATTGCACGGCAGCCTGGTCGGCTTGCTCGGGAAGCGCGGTAGTCATGAGCTCGATGACCTTCTCTTCGAGCGCGGCGCGTGAATCGCAGCGGGCGCCGATGGTCACGAGCCCTGCTCCGGCTCGAAATGCGGCACGACCTGCCAGCACGGCTGCGCCGGTCTTGCCCGGCGCGCCACCGATGACGAGCAGGTGTCCGTTGCTGCCCTTGTGGGCATCGTCCGCGCGTGGCGCGATCAGCGCGCTGAGGTCTTCGCTCGTCCAGAGGCTCGCGCCAGTAGAGGCGGTGATCGGGATACCAATGTCGGCGAGAAGCACCGCGCCTGCGTACTCGGCGCCCGGATACTGTTGAAGCCCTCGCTTCTGGCCGGCGAAGGTGATGGTCAGCGACGCATGAGGCGCGACTCCGAAAATCGCGCCGGTGTCCGCGTCGAGCCCGCTCGGAAGATCCAAAGACACCAGGGGCACGGGCGCCGCGTCCATCGCGGCAATCGCCTCGGCGTAGCCGCCCGTGATCGGACGATCGAGACCGGTGCCAAACAGGCCGTCGACAATCAGCGTCGCGTCTTCGAGGTGACTGGTGATCGAGGGAGCGTCCGCCGGCGACACTTCTGCAGTTTCGATGCCGAGCGCACCGAGCAGAGCCCAGTTGACCTGTGCATCACCCGCTAGGCGCGACGCGTCCCCGACCAGCAGCGCGAGCGGTCGATAGCCGAGCAGGGTCAGACGCCGCGCGATGACCCAGGCGTCGCCGCCATTTTGCCCGGGCCCGCCAAGCAGCACGACGCGGCCGAGGCGCTCGGCGAACAGGTCGCAGATCGCATCGGCAGCCCCGCGCCCGGCGTTCTCCATCAGCACCAGGCTGACGATGCCGAGGTCCTCCATCGCCGCGCGATCCACGTCGCGCGCCTCGTCGCGTGTAAAAAGCAGCTCCACGCTTGGATTATGCCTTTAATCGGCATTCGGCACACCCTATGCTGCGCTCATGGATGCGAAGCCCTCTTCCGAGTCGTTTACCGAAATGACCGAGCTCGTGCTGCCACAGCACACCAACGCGATCGGCACGGCGTTTGGCGGCGTGATCATGAGCTGGATCGACATCTGCAGCTCGATCGCTGCCATCCGGCACTGCGGCCGGGTCTGTGTGACCGCGCGAGTCGATGCGCTCGAATTCAAGGCGCCGATCCGAGTCGGCGACGTGGTTCGGCTGACGGCTCGCCTGAACGCCGCCTTCACCAGCTCGATGGAGATCGCTGTCCGGGTCGAAGTTGAACACGCGACAACCGGGGTGCGGTCCCTGTGCGCCGACGCGCGGGCCACCTTCGTGAACCTCGGCGAGGACGCAAAGCCCTGCCCCGTGCCGCCGCTCTTGGCCGAGACCGAAGAGGACCGGCGAGTCGCTTCCGAAGCGGCCGAGCGACGCAAGCAACGCCGCGCGGCGGAACGCATCGCTTGAGCCGACCAGGCGCCGCTCTGAGCTGAGCCTGCCTGATGAAATTGATGGCAGGCGTCGGTTTCTGATGACGGCCGTCGTCATCTCCCGCTGATCGCAGGGTGCTCATCGCGAAATTGCGGCGTTTTTTGTCTGGCACGCGCTCTGCATCTGCTGCGGGACACGATGACCCACGCTTCTGCCGAACGAGCCGCTGCCATGGCGATGACCGAGATCGCGACTCAGTGCGCTGAGCCGACACCCAGGCCGGAGGCACGAATGGAGCGCGTCCGCAGCTCGGACGCAATCTCGGGAATCGACGGCATCGCGAGCCCAGGGATGCTGCGCGACGCGGCCCTGAGTCTGGATCAGGCGCATCGCGACCTCGGTCGGATCGACACGGAGCGCGCAGTTCTGGTCTGGGAAGGTCTGCTGCGCGGACGGGTGAGCTTGGTCGACTGGTTCGACTCCAACGGCCGGCGGTTTGTCTTGGTCCGACTCAACCCAGCCCCTCGAAGCGGCGGCGGCGGGCTCACCGACCGCGAGTACCAGGTCGCAATGGGCGCGGCGCTAGGCGAAAGCAGTAAGGTGACTGGCTACCGTCTGGACATCAGCCCCTCGCGCGTGTCCGCATTGCTCAAGGGGTCGATGCGGAAGCTTGGTGTCAAAACGAAGGCGCAGCTCGTGATGATGGTTCGTGTCCTGGGGCAGCCATCGGCGGAGACTTTTGCCTCGTTGGACAACGCCTAGTCGTAGGCGCATTGAGCAGCTAGTCTCCGGGCGGCATGCCCCTTTTTCCGAGAACCCATCTGTTCGAGTTCAACGACCGCGACTGGGTTCCTGCGAGCTTGCGGGACACGATTGTCGAGACCCTGAGCCGTTCCCTCGACTGGGGTGGCTTCCTTCGGCCGCTCGTGCCCGTGCTCGACCGCTTCCTTTCCGACGCTGGAACGCGCGAGGTGTTGGACCTATGCGCCGGCGCGGCGGGGCCTGCGATGATCTTGAGTCACGAAGCCGAGCGCCTCGGAATCAGCGCGCCCCGCTTTCTCATCACCGATCTTTTTCCCCGAGTGCCCATCTGGGCAGATGCGCGGGCGCAGCGTCCGCAGAACATCGATTTCGTCGCGGAACCCGTCGATGCAACGCGCATCCCCGCGTCGCTGTCCGAGGGTCGCGCAAGAGTCATGGTCAACGCGTTTCATCATTTTCAGCCGGACCTCGCGGGGGCGATCCTTCGTGACGCGGTGGACAGCCGGGCGCCGATCTTCATTTCCGAATCATTCGAGCGGGACCCGAGAGGCGCCTTCCCTTGGATTCCCATCGGGCTCCCTTCGCTCTTTGCGACGCCCCTGCTGTCACCTCGAGACCGACTCGCGAAAGCGGCATGGACTTGGCTCACGCCGATTGGCCTGGCTGCCGGAACCTGGGACGCGATTGTCAGCACCTTGCGGATCTACTCCCCGGAGGACCTGCAGGAGATGGTTGCGCCGTTCGGCCAGAGCTACGACTGGAGCTACGGGACCTACGAGTATGCGTTCGGCGGACGTGGGTGCTATTTTCAGGGTGTTCCGTCGAAGGATCGGCCGTTTTCGTCTGAAAAGCGCGAGAAGAAGCCTCAGGCGTTTCCCCCGCGGACGAACGGACCTAGTGAGTCGACCGGTAGGAGTATCATGGACGAGGAACAGACGAACACGGAGGCGAGTGCGGAGTCTCACAACGGCGCCGAAGCGATGCCGACAGCCACCGAAGTCAACGCGAAGCGCCACGAAGCAGCCGAGGAGCTGATGCATGAGGTGGAGTCGCTCGAGCATGCCCCGGAGGCCGCAGACGACGCGCTGAGCGCTTCGACCATGAAGAGGAAAGCGCTTCGGCGCTATCTTCGTGAGCAGAGCCTCAAGCCCTACCAGGCCGAGCTCATCAAGATGCAGCAGTATCTCGAGGCGAGCGGCACGCGGATGATTATCCTGTTCGAAGGGCGTGACGCCGCCGGCAAGGGCGGAACCATCCGCCGCGTGACGCGCTACATGAACGAGAAGCACTATCGTGTCGTCGCGCTCGGCAAGCCCACCGAGTACGAACGCACGCAATGGTTTTTCCAGAAGTACGTTCAGCACTTCCCGCGGGCTGGCGAGGTCGTTCTCTTCGACCGGAGTTGGTACAACCGCGCCATGGTGGAGCCGGTTTTCGGGTTCTGCTCCGACAAGGACTACAAGAACTTCATGCGTGGCGTCACCGGGTTCGAGAAGGACCTCGTCCGCCAGGGCACCATCTTGATCAAGCTCTACTTCAGCGTGACGAAGGACGAGCAGAACCGGCGTTTCGAGCGTCGCAAGGCCGACCCGCTTCGTCAGTGGAAGCTGAGCGAGGTCGATGTGCAGGCGCAGGAGCGCTGGGACGAGTTCACGAACGTGAAGTACGAGATGCTCAAACGCACGCACACCACGCACGCGCCCTGGAAAATCATCCGCTCGAACGACAAACACGCGGCGCGGCTCAATGCGATCAAGGTCATCTTGAACTCGGTGCCCTACGAGCGCATGGACGATACGCTCGATTTCGTGCCGGACCCCCGGGTCGTGATCTCCGGCTCGAGAGAGCTCGAGAAGATGGAAGCGCAACGCCTCAGCAGCGGTAAGTTCCTCGTCTAGCTGACCGCAGCTACGGCCGCGTCTGCTTATTGCACGAGTAGTAAAGTTTCGGCGTCCAAGTCGAACGACAGTGGCGCGTTGTCGTACTGGCCGCTCACGGCAATCGCGCTCTCGCCGAGGCCGACGAGTCGGTGACGGGTTTCGCCGCGACCCTCGATTGAAGTCTAGTTCGGGCGCCTTAGAACGACGATCTCGTCGAAGCGCGACACTTCGCTCCAGCCCATCCGCCGCAAACGCTGCGCGTCGCTCCCCTGCCCAAGGAGCGCGGCATAGTTGTAAAGCGGATTCGCGAGCAGACCTCGCTTGAACTGTACTTGGGGCACGGTCTTTTCGAATACGAGATAGCCGCCGTTCATGTGTCTTCGCTCGTGGTAGAGGAGACCTGTCGCGTCGTCCTGCTTGCCAACGAAAGCTTGCGCCTGGAACATGCCGCGCCGTTGGGTCCAAGGAAGCGTCGAAGTTCCCTCGAGGTTCGAGCCCAGCATCGCAACCAGTATCACCAGGGCAGCGATCGGACCGAGCGCAGGCGCACGCCCCTTCAGCCAGCGGACCAACATCCACCAGCCCAGCCCGACTGTGCCGGCGAGGAGTGGCCAGTTGTACATCAAGAAGCGGTCCTCCTTGTGGGGCTCGAGCGAAAGCAGCACTGTGGGCAGCAGGAGCGTGAGCCAAAGGAGCCAGGTTCGCCGCCAGCCAGCCAAGGCCACCAAGAGTGTCAGCCCGGCGAGCGGCCCAAAGCGGCTCCAGATGCTGTCGGCCGCATAGTAGTACCAGGGACTGGTGCCGTGGTCGCTGGCGCCATGTTCGAAGAGGTTGTAGCGCAGATGCTCCACGGTGGAGTGAAACGGCGCGCCCCAAGTCAGGAGGTCCACGAGCCCGACGATGGCGACCGGAAACACGGCCCCGGCCAGCAAGGGCTTGAGTGCGCCGGAGCGGTAGCGCAGCAGCAAGTCGGCGAGCGGAACCAAGATGTGAAGACCGCAGGTGAAGCGCAGCGCGCCGGCGATTCCGAAGAAGAGACCGCAGAGCAGCAGCGAGCGCGGGTCTGGCTCGTCGCTTCGGCGAGCTTCCAGCCAATGGGCGTAGCCCCAGCTCAGCGCGACCATGCACGGCGTGCCGATCAGGGTGTGGGGTGTGTAGTAGACCAGAGTCGGCAACAAGGCCGTGAAGGCCGCAACCGAGAGACCTGCGTTTTCGGCGTCCGGGTCGCCTTGCGGCCAAAGGGCTACTCCAATCCGATAGCCGGCCGGAACCATGACGATGCTCAGAACGGCGTTGTGCAAGGTGAGCAGCCGGAACGCCGACAAGCCCGTCACGCCGACCCAGCTCAGAATCTCGAGAAGCCCCGCATAGATGCCCGGGAGGACCCAGGATCGCAGGCCTCGAACGAACTCCCAGGGAAGCCAGGCCAGGCCCGTCCGCAGGTAGTTCGCGGGCTCGACCTGTTGAAAGATCTCGTCGGGGTAGTGAAAGCCGCCTTTGAACCACCAGGCCGTCACGCGGGCGAGGAGCCCAAGAGCCACGATCAGCCAGAGCAGGCGCGCAGTGCGGCGGCTCACGGCACCACCTCGATTTCGTAGAGCCTCACTACGTCGCGCGCGGTGCCTGGCTCGATGTCGAGCTCGATCCGGAGGCGATCCACCTGAAGGCAGCTCAGCGCGTGTTCGGCGCTCGAGGCTTCGTTGCCTTCGACGCGGGACGTTGCGCGCAGCACGTCGCCGTCGCTGCAAGACAAACGGTAGGAACGCATCGTGTACTCAGCGGGCTCGACTTGGCCTGCGTGAGTCAATCGAACCGATGAAAAATCAACCGGCTCCGGAAACAGCAATTCAATCCACGGCGTCCGATCTTGGGGACCCGAAACCCACTTCTCGAGCAGGTCTCGGGAACGCCTGCCGTCGATTGCGTAGATCGGCTGGTGGTTTGCGAAGACGTGATAGCTCGACACGCGGGCCCGCACGCCGCGACAGTAGTGAGCCAAGTCCCTCGGAGAGCATCCTGCCCTTGCCTCATAGGCGGGCGTGATCGGATGCGGCGAGCGGAGCAAGACGAGCGCGACGGCGGCTACCAAGACCGTCGCGTAAGCTGCTAGAGCAAGCTTGGCGAGCCGGCCTGCATCCGTTCCGAGTCGACGCATGGCCCTCAGTCGCGGTAGCGCGCGTCGACCAGCGCGCCGAGGGCAACCTTGGCGCTCGAGCGTTCGTAACCGTAGACTCCGACCAGGACCTGGAGTGCTTGTTGTGCAGCTTCGCGTTGCTCGTCATCGAGGGTGTCGTCGTCTTCCATGAGGGCGACGATGGCCTGCCCGATGTCGCCGACCTGCTCGTGCCGCTCGTCGAAGTACGCTTGGCGCAACTGCTCGATGTAGCGCGGGAACAGGGTTTCGTATTCGACGTCTTGATCTGGGTGGTCGATTGCCCAGGCAGCGACCGCGCTCAAGAGCTCGTTGCGAAACGCCTGCGCGTCGTCGGCGGCGAGTTTCTTCTCGACGCTCGCCATCAGGTCGACGTCGGCTTCTTCGTCCTTGCCGGTAACCGGGTTGAAGACCCGCTCCTTTTTCACCCATTGCGAAACCTGGGTCACGTAGCGGTCGAACAGCCCGAGGTGGCTGTGCTCGTCGATGAGGCCGCTGGCCGCGCGAAGCTCGCCCTCGACGATGTCGAGCCACCGCTCTTTGACCAGATCGACGAAGGCGCGGGGATCTCGATAGAGGCCGTCTGCCTGCTCTTTGAGGAACTCGTAGTCGTCGCGGTCGCAGAACTCGGCAAGCCGGTTCAGGAAGCTAATCGGCGAAACGCAAGGCTCTTCGAAGCCGGCTGCGGCGTCGAGCAAGAGCATGCGTATCTCCCGCGGAGACGCCCCATTGATGCCTTCGTAGTCCGAGGACATGGCGCCCTGGGCTTCGACCTCGGCGATGCCGCCGGCGAGGATGTTCGACTGGTCGGACTCGAGGCGTGCAGGCGCGACGCCGTCTGCGAGCAGGTCGGCCTTCTCCAAGGGCGTCAGCGAGGCGGCGATGGTGCCGAGCTCACTGTCGCTGAATTGCGAGGCGTCCGGCCTTCGAAGGCGCGTGAGAACCGCCCAAAGCGCCGCGACGTACGTGGTGTGAGGCGCGACGTGCTTGGGGATCTGCGGGACGATCTGACCGTCGTAGATTTGGCGCTCTCGATGCACGTCGAGAAGGTACGCCATACGGATGCGCACGATGCGGCCGCGGAAGGAGTTGAACTCGGGGTGTTGACGAAACGCGCTCAGGTGAAGCTCGTTCGAGCTCGCTATCATGACGGCGTTGATGGGCAGATTGGACATCTGAAGCGACACCTCGCCGGTCTCGATGGCCAGGAGCAGATACTTCCAGGCTTCGAGCGGACGCTTGAGCAGGTCGCTGAACTCGACGATGCCGCCGGACGCGTCGACGAGCTCGCCATAGGGCTCGAACAAGGTGAGCGCGCTCAAGGAAG
>Ga0316201_10000219_pt1 | contig 28532 bp, 24 predicted proteins | sample CS6wburrow_MG_FD_204516 | JGI IMG/M metagenome (GOLD analysis project Ga0316201, IMG submission 204516) | Coastal sediment microbial communities from Delaware Bay, Delaware, United States - CS-6 worm burrow | ecosystem: Environmental > Aquatic > Marine > Coastal > Sediment | place: USA...
CCAGGTTAGGGTAGGGTAATTAAAAATACTTGAATACTTTGCCCTGCCTGTATGGAGTTCATCGATCAATTCTTCTCTTGTGATACCGAGCGTTTCGCAGGCACTGTACAAGTATAATCCATGCCCCGCTTCATCCTGGATTTTGGCCAGTAGGGCAACTTTTCTCCTTAACGAGGGTGCACGTGTGATCCAATTACCTTCAGGGAGCATCCCAACGACTTCTGAATGCGCATGCTGCGAGATTTGTCGAATCAATGTTTGCCGGTATTTATCCGGCATCCAATCCCTGGGTTCAATGCGGATTTCATCGTCAATTTTGCGTTGGAATGTTTTTTCTTTATCTATAGTTTTCATAAGATTTAAGGTTTCTGGTTTGTTAATCCACCCATAATGAAGGTAGTGATCACTGAAGTAATTTCATCTGATGGCCATTTATCTGTATAACTGTTGCCTGGTTGAATCCAACGTACAGCAGAAATGATTGTATTCAGCAATATCTCAGGAGCAGCGTCAATCATTTCACCTTCTTCTTTTGCGGCGTTCATGATATCGATGAATTCTTTTTCATATTTTTTTCGCATCTGTCGGAAGATAACCAGTTCCTTCACAGGCAGGTTTTTCCATTCATCGTTAAACACCGTTACAGATGTCGGTTCTTTCAAAGCAATTTGAATATGCAGTTCAATGAGCTTCCTGATTTTCTGAAGAGGTGAAACCTGCTCATTTTGTACCTCTGACATAGCTGATGTAAAGTGTTGAGCACAGTCAAAACAGATTTTTTTTAGGAGTTCATCTTTTGATTTGATGTGGCTATATAAGCTTGAAGGTTCCAATTGAACGCTTTGAGCGAGGTCACGCATACTTGTTGCCTGGTATCCTTTTTCTTTAAATAACCTGGCCGCTTCATCGAAAATGATTTCTTTCCGCGATTTTTTTTCTGTAGGCTCTTGATATGTTGGATTGGCTTTCACTTGGTTAGACATCAAAATCAACAATCAGTTTTTCACTTCTTGGATGCGCCTGGCAAGTCAGAATGTATCCATCCTCAATTTCATCAGGCTCAAGGCCATACACAACATCCATTTCTGCTTCTCCTTCTAGAAGTTTTGCCTTACAGGTGCAGCAAACACCGCCCTTACAAGCAAAAGGTGCATCAGCCCCTTGTTCAATAGCAGCTTCCAATATGGATTTTCCGGAATAGGGGAGTGGAAAGTCGAAAGAATCACCATCAATCTGAATCGTCAGCATACTCTCTGCTTTCGGATTAAATAACTTATGCTTTTGTTCAGGAGTGCGGACGAAAGCTTTACTCGTGGGTGTTGAAAACAATTCGAACTTAATCTTATCTTCTTCAATGCCAATAGAGCTCAGGTAATTTTGCACATTGAGAATCATCTCTTCTGGGCCACAAAGGAAGAATTGTGATACCTCTTTTGGTTGAAAAAATACCTTGCTGAAAGTAGCACACTTTTCTTCATCGATTCTACCGGTGAACAAAGGACTTTCTTGTCGTTCCTGGCTGAGGATATGATGCAAACTAAAACGATCTAAATACTGATTTTTGATTGCCTCCAACTGTTCCTTAAAAATGATGCCTTCAGAATTCCGGTTTCCATAAAAAAGGATAAAACTACACTTGGGTTCGGTATGTAAAATGGTCTTGATCAATGAAATGACTGGAGTGATTCCACTTCCTACAGCAAAAGCGACATATAAGTTTTGCGCTTCCGGTTGAGTTACGTGTGTAAAATGTCCGTTGGGAGGCATCACCTCCAATTTATCCCCTGGTTTTAGTTGATCATTAGCAAAAGTCGAAAATTTGCCACCGGGCACTTTTTTTACCGCAATGCGCCATTCATTTTCAAGCGGGCTTGAGCAAAGAGAATAAGATCGCCTGACTTCTTCACCCTGGATATTTGTTTTGAAAGTGAGATATTGACCAGCTTCATACCGAAAATCTGCTGATTGGCCATTGACCAAATCGAAAGCAATCGATACAGTATCCGCAGTTTCGTGCCGAATATCTTTAACCTGGAGAGATTTGAATTTTGACATATATAATAAATATAAATACGAATGACCGTTCGTAAGCAAATATAGGTAGATCGGCACATATTTTCAAGTAGAATTTGCGATTCAATCCGACATGCTTATCTTTCCAGAAATCAAATAAAGCGAGAACTATGTTAGGAAAAGTCCTCTTTGATGCGCTGCGAAAAGTCATCACAAACGTGCAAAAGCAAAATGAAGTTGATCCGGAGGTAAAGACAGCAGATGCCCGGGTATTCGAAGAGATGAGCCGTAAAGTAGAAGAAGCCGAAGCGAATGTTCCGGAAACTTCAGCTCAACCAACAGACATCTTTGAAATGATGCGTGAAAAAATGAAACAAACACAAGTTGAAAATGAGCGGGACCCGGAAGTAGAGACAGCCGATGTGAGTGTTTTTGACAATCTGCTCAAGGAAATTGAACGACTAAAGGAAAAAGTCGAAACCGAGGTGCCAGCCACACCCGAAGTACCCAAAACCGTTCTTGGTGATATTTTGACTACGAATGTGGAGCCGGGAGCAGGAACCGGAATGATGATGACAACAAATAGTGGAGGGGGGAGTCTTGCACTCAGACTCGAACCAGATATGGGAGCACCAGTCAATTCTGTGCGCGTTCCTCATCAATCAGCGGTCCGGATTTTAAATCAATCAAATAAAAGTATTCGTCTTGATGGCCTGGTTGCCCATTGGATACAGGTGGAATATGATGGCCAGGTCGGTTGGATCTTGGATACCTATCTCAAGTAGAGCGAAGAGATCAACATGGCGAGATGACATCTGCCAGTTGTCATCTCGCCAAGTTGATCTCTTTTAGTGCAAAAAGAAAAATGAAATGCCAGCCAGGATCATCACTATTCCTGAAATGATTCCTGCGTTGTGTTCCAGTGGATGCCAGTTTGTTTTTTCGATTCCTTTCGCTGCAAAAGCGACGAAAGTGACCATCCCAATGACTGAAACAATTAGGTAGACGATTGAAATAATCGCCACAGAGGTCCAGCCAATCCCACCAGCCACCAGGAAAAAAGCACTGATTTCAAGGCAAGGGGAGAAAAACATGGCGACCAACAATAACAAAATTATTTTCGTCTTTGAATGCTTTTCAGGATGGATTTTACCATGCAAATGGAAATGATGGTGCTTGTAATGCTGCCATATAAAATAAATACCAAGTAATATTAAAATAGCAGGTGCGATGAATTCGAGGAAATGGATGTCAGCTCCTTCCAGCCGATTTCCGGCAAAAGCCAGGATGCATCCAATTAAAATCGTACTGAGAGAATGCATCAGTGCGACCAGGAAAGTGATGATCACCGTTTCTCGAAAAGTCCACGATTGCTTTTTAGAGATAGCGAGCACAGGAAGCCAATGGTTTGGCAACAAAGCGTGAAGGGTGCTCAGAATCGTAGCGCTAATAATTAGGTCAAGCATGGTGTCTTGTCAAGTATGAATGAAAAAAGTGCATACCAGGAAGCCCCAATATGCACTTTTCATATCTTCTTTGCAATGCTCTAGCTCAAATGCGCTACATATTTCATCAGCGAACTTTTCAAGTTAGAAGCTTTGTTTTTATGCCATGTATTTTTTTTCGCTAAAGTATCGATCATACTGATCACTTTAGGTAAAAACTTTTCAGCGTCTGCCTTGCTCGTCATTTCCCGCAATTGCTTCATCGCAGTTCTGGCCGCTTTTTTATAATACCGGTTCCGCAATCTTTTAATTGCATCTTGTCTGATTCTCTTCTTTGACGATTGATGTTGTGCCATCGTATTTTCCTTTTTTTAAAATGGTTGGCAAAGATAAAATTATTTCAGAGAAAATAAAAGCATTTGCAACCATGAAAAATTGTTGCCGATTCTGGGGTTATTAAATGTAGAAAGCTAATAATGTGGCCTGTGCACTCGTTGAAATATAATAATCCGCAAGCTATTGATAGCCTGCGGATTATGTATAACTATTGATTTGTATAACTATTGATTTTCAGTGAGCGGAATCGGAAATTTTACATGAATTATATCTCCAGAACGATCTACCGGAACAAATTGATCATTCAATCTACCATATCTTCGCAAATCCCACATCCGGTGTCCTTCACCCCAGAGCGAATAACGTCGTTGATGCAACATCTCATCTATAAGCGCTTCTTTCGTCATGGCTCCACTATAATCTGCAAGACCATGTGCAGTCCTAATGATGTTCAGATCACTCACCGCACCTGCTAAATCATCAGTGTTGATATTTGCTTCAGCGCTAATCAGAATTAATTCTTCATTTCTTATGATATCTATTGAAGACTCAACGGAAGAGTAAAGTGCTATTTCATGTGTTCCATTCAGACCGTCCAAACTTGTTGGATTTGCCCTCAGCCTGAATTTTGAAATCCGATCGTCTCCGGATTCAATTGAGGCAATGACGTCATTATGCACGACAAGTTGATCTCCATTTTCTCCAGGGACCTTGTATAATGGATTCGTTTGATCACCAGATCCTGTACTAAATATGTGTTTAGGCCCTATGCTTATATCGCCACCCTTATCCATAAATGAACCGGGTAAATGCGATTTAGCCTCACTGAAATCTCCTTGATTCGTCGCTAATCTCGCAGCAACAGCGCTATTAAACTGGCTAAAGGTTGATGGAGTATCAAAACCTGCAAAGCCGGCTGATAGAGAGAAAATAAAGACTCCGTTTGATAACTGAGTTCGAGCTTCGGAAAGTAAGCCTGAGATTTGTGTATATGCGGTGCTTTTGTCAATGAATGGTCCAAGATTTACCGGATCAGCAACGTCAAAGCGAATACCATTGTCGTCAAGCATATTCAGGACCTGGGCATACATTAAAGCTTTGATCGTATTTGCATATCCTCGATACCCGTTTTTTTCCTGATCAGTTACAGAACTTGTGTTTTCTAATGCACCCAGCAGGATATTTGCATTTTTAATGGCTCGATATCTGCTATTGTATGGAGCTGTCAGATAAAAAGTATTATTATCCAGCGCAGTCCCTTCTTTTCCAAGCAAATCCTCTGTATTTCGTGGATCGGCGTCAAACTTGTACATTTCTCTTGCAATTGAACCACTCCCATCAACATAAGTGCCGTAACCATTTCGCATGGATGATTCAATGCCCGTAACTAAAAGATTAAGTTCTGTAATGGAAGCATCGGTTTCGACGCTATTCAGGCTGGGTGCATTTGGATCGATCTGTTCATCAATTGTACAGGATGCATACAATCCCAGAACTAATAATATGATAAATATATTTTTCATTGTCATTTTCCTTTTTGATTAAAAATTAAATCCGATATGGAAATAAACCTGTTTCGCACTTGGGAAAGGAGTAACTTCCAATCCCGTCGATAACCCTGCACCTCCTTTCGTCGATGTTTCCGGATCGTAACTGCTATAGCTCGTGAACGTGAGTAAGTTCCTGGCTGAAACACCAAACTTAATATCACCTGAACTATTGATCACCTTAGGTAAAGTGTAGTAAAGTCCGATTTCTCTTAGTCTTAAATAGGAAGCATCTTCAATGAATCCTTCAATATCAGCATCTTCATCGGGTGTAGTACCTCCAATGTCTGACAACAAACGAGTTAAATTCAGATTGTCACCGCCTTGCTTTAAGTGTAAAAGGAAATTCGCTGAAAAGTTTTTCCCCATGGACAAACTGTTGTACCATCCAAGTTGAAAGTCAGGTTCTGTTTCACCTATAATTGCTGGATCGCCATTACTATCACGTCCCCAGAAGGCGGTGATAGAAGTACCTTCATTCATGTAAAAAGTGCCAAGTCCAAATCCGAAGCCAACACCTGGGGGTACAAAAGCTGGTACACCCAGTCGTGTGATTTCAGAACGATTTAACCAAAAGTTGAGGGAGCTATTCCATGAGAATGTAGCAGTAGAAATTGGCCTGGCAGTTAACGCTAATTCAATTCCAGTATTTTTCAAATCAAGGTCATTCCTTATTTCATTTGAAAAACCGGATGATGTGGGAAGTGATCTGTCATAAAGCAGATCTGTTACATTTCTGATATAATAGGTAGCTTCAAGTCCAAGCTTATTATTGAAAAGCGAGATATCAGCACCAAATTCGAGCTCTGCCGATTGCTCAGGTTCTAAATCAGGATTCCCTTGTTGCGGACGTGCCGGATCAATCCATAACCCGGTAGCTCCTCCAATATTCGTTGGGTTGAGTGAAGTAAATAATGAACCATACGTCGCACTACTTCCTGTTTGACCGTAAGCCATTCTTAACTTGAATTGGTTGATCGTTCCTGATTTCCAAAAATCAAAATTGGCAACGTTTATCGCAACCGATGCCCTTGGGAAAAAATAGTATTTATTCGGATCGCCATTTAGAGACGATTTATCAAATCTGACACCCGCAGTTGCGATGATCCTATCATTGAAGTTTACTTCTTCTTGTACGATTACTCCAAATTCTTCTTCAAATTCATCTGTCTCCGTTATTTCCTGGGTTCCTCCCTGAGTAAGGCTTGTTTGAAGAGGAATGAGTTGGGTCGCCTGAGCAAAAACAAAATTACGCTCGAAATTGAGGTATGAAATCCCTGCCTGGGTAGAAAAATTGATATTCCCCGGTGTGTAAATACTATGATTCAGGAATGCCTGATAATTGGAATTTGTAAATCGATTATTACCTACTCCTATAAATCCGTTATCCAATCCGGCTTGAGATTGATGTGTTTCGGGTACATACACATTCGTTTCATCCAGGAAGAAGTCTGTTCCTCCTCCCAGGGTAAGCTTTAATACTTGATTGTCTTTTTGCATGAGCTTCCAATCAAATGATCCACCGGCGATAAAACGATTGACAGACTCTTCATTCTTGGCATTATCCCGCACAAATATTGGATTACCTGAATAGTTTGGATTATTTGGGTAGACTCCATCTTCATTGGGAAACAAGTCGATCCAGTCGCGTGTGAATGCCAAAGTATAACCATAACTGAGGCCACCTTCGTTTTCATTACCCGTAAAACTTCTACTGCTAAATGAGTTAATGTAGTTCGTGTTAATAGAAATATTCATCCGGTCGTTTAACTCATGCGTCACATTCAGCCGCAGGGATTTCCGGTTGAATCCTGTATTTTTAATAATACCATCTTCATCACGAAGGTTTCCTCCCAGGTAAAATTGCGTTTTCTGATTACCACCTGAAATGGTGATTTTGGAATCCGTGATAAAACCTGTCTCACCATAAATTTCTTTTTCGTAATCATATATTTTCCCGGCGGCTTGGGCAGCTGTAAATTTTGCCTGTTCAGCATCCCCAAAAACTTCCCCTACTTCAGCTGCAGTGTACTGCTTTCTACCTACATAATTTTGTATTTTATTTAGGCCAAAATCCTGGTTGAACGAGATTTTCGTTTTACCAGCTGTCCCTCTTTTGGTTCTTACAATCACAACGCCGGCATTTGCACGTGTCCCATAAATTGCTGCAGCAGAAGCACCTTTCAATACTTCAATGCTTTCAATGTCAGCAGGATTTAAGTCAGCAATTCGATTAGCAGATCCCTCCTCTGTTCCTGAGTTGGCTCCTGAAGCAAATCTTGCTCCACTCGGGATTTCGGCATTACTCATGTATACTCCGTCGATAATCCAAAGAGGTTGGTTATTTCCACTCAAAGAAGATACGCCACGTAATCTCATAGCGATTCCTCCACCAGGAGCGCCATTACTCGAGACAATGTTTACTCCTGTGAGTTTGCCATACAGCGCTCCGTCCACTGTCTGCTGAGTAGTAACACCTGTAAGTTGATCACCTGAAATCGTGGAAATTGCGTTTGCGAGATTTGACCTTTTAATCGTAGAAGCAAGCCCGGTAACCACTACCTCATCAAGGCTTGTGATATCCTGTTCCATCGTCACATTTATCTGATTATCATCTTCAGAAACTTCCATCGTAAGTGATCGATACCCGATATAGCTAAACTCAAGTTTTCCTGCCTGAGTAGCGACATCCAATGAATATTTTCCATCAATGTCTGTGATGGTACCAATAGTAGACCCCTGAACGGTCACGTTAACCCCTATCAATGGGTCTCCAAATTCATCATTGACCTGTCCGGTCACTGTGAATTGTGCGTACATTCCCTGACTGACAATGGCAAATACCATGATCAGGGCTAACTGTCTGATTCTTTTCATAAATAATCGTGATTTTGTGTGAATAGATAGGTTTTTAATAGATTTTGAGGTTTAGATAAACTTGCTTTTTATGCAAAAAATGAAAGGATTTAGATAGAAAGTTAACAATTTCTGCAATATGAGTTAGTATTTCACACGTCCGAATTGTGATATTCACCTCTTTCTAAAGTTTTATTGGATTATTTAACCGAAATTTGGAGTCCTTTTCAAATGCATCTTTTGGACATTCGTATATCATGAAAATGCAATTTTTAAACGATAGGCAAAGAACTAATTACACATGAAAGATTACTCATATGTGTTTAATGCACATCCGCAATATATCGACTCGATTTACGAAAAATACAGGAATGATCCGGAAAGTGTTGAACCGGGCTGGAGAACCTTCTTTGAAGGATTTGAATTTGGTCAAAATGGAGAAGGGAAAGGTTCTGCCTCTTCTGAAACAAGCAGGGCAGAGCATGTAAAGGAATTTGGCGTATTATCCTTGATTCTTGGATATCGAAACCGGGCTCATTTGGTGTCCACCACTAATCCGATTCAAAAAAGGAAAGATCGTAGTCCACATCTCGATCTGACTGATTATGGTTTAGAAGAGGAAGATCTCGAAAAAACATTTTTTGCCGGAGAAGAGTTGAATATGGGACCGGCGAAACTCAAAGACATTATTCAAAAGCTGAGGGAAATTTACTGTGGCGATATTGGTTTTGAAATTGCCCACCTCGCAAACAGGGAAAAAAGACTTTGGCTCAGGGAGAAAATTGAACAAAGAGATTTGTCCCCGGATTTTGGTATCGAGACAGCGAAAAAGAAAAGAATTTTATCAAAGCTTAATGGAGCCACCATCTTTGAAAAATTCCTGCATACCAAGTACATCGGACAGAAACGGTTTTCTTTGGAAGGGGGAGAAACAACTATACCTGCTCTCGATGCGATCATAAATTCAGCTTCAGAAAAAGGAGTTAAGGAGTTCATAATTGGGATGGCTCACCGCGGAAGGCTAAATGTACTGGCTAACATTATGCAAAAAACGTATGAGCAGATATTCTCTGAATTTGAGGGTACAGCGATTCCTGATTTGAGTTTTGGTGATGGTGATGTCAAATATCATCTTGGTTTTTCTTCACAGGTAAAAACGATAAATAATAAGCTGGTCGATTTGAAATTGACGCCTAATCCATCCCACCTTGAATCTGTAAATCCAGTTGTAGAGGGATTTTCCAGAGCAAAGGCGGATATACTGTATAAAAGCAATTATGATAAAATATTGCCAATTCTGATACATGGTGATGCTGCAATAGCGGGACAAGGGGTGGTTTATGAAACTGTTCAAATGAGTCAGCTGAAAGGTTACTATACAGGTGGAACAATTCATTTTGTAATTAATAATCAGATTGGTTTTACTACTGATTGGGATGATGCACGATCTTCAACTTATAGTACTGGTGCCGCCAGTTTAGTGCAGGCCCCCGTATTCCATGTTAATGGAGATAATCCGGAGGCCGTTGTATTTGCTGTTGAATTGGCGACGGCTTATCGACAGGAGTTCAACAATGATGTCTTTATTGACATGGTTTGTTATCGAAAGCATGGTCACAATGAAGGAGATGATCCAAAATTTACTCAGCCGAAGATGTATGACATCATCAATAAACATCCTAATCCACGGGAAGTGTATGCAAAAGTCTTGACAGAAAGGGGGGATGTAGAAAAACAACTTGCCCAAGATATGGAGCAAAAGTTTTGGGATGAATTGCAAAAACGCCTAGATCTGGTTAAACAAAAACCACTTCCTTATACTTATCAGGAACCAGAGGAGGAATGGCGAAAATTGAAAAAGCAAACGACTCCTGAGGATTTTGAAGTCTCTCCAGTCACTGGAATTGAAGGAACCCAGGTGCAACATATTATTAATCATTTGCTTACGATCCCAAAAGACTTTAATCAGCTGAGAAAAATCCAAAGGCTGCTGAAAGGAACTAAAAAACTAGTGGCTGAAAATAAGCTGGACTGGGCGTTAGCAGAATTGATGGCCTATGGTTCGATTCTAATGGATCGAAATGATGTGCGAATGAGTGGTCAGGATGTAAAAAGAGGTACATTTTCTCACAGGCATTCTATATTGAGAGATGTAGAATCCGGGGAGGAGTTCAATCGTTTGAGTGGTTTGTCAGCTGATCAGGGTCGATTTATGATCTACAATTCCCTTTTGTCAGAATTTGCAGTCCTAGGCTTTGAGTATGGATACTCATTGGCTACTCCAAATTCACTGGTGATCTGGGAAGCGCAATTTGGTGATTTTTACAATGGGGCGCAGGTGATGATTGATCAGTACATTGTTGCCGCCGAAAGCAAATGGCGCCGGATGAGTGGCCTGGTCATGTTGTTGCCGCATGGATACGAAGGTCAGGGGCCTGAACACTCAAGTGCCCGCCTTGAAAGATTCCTGCAGGCGTGCGCGAATTATAATATTACTGTTGCTAATCTGACCACACCGGCAAATCTATTTCACGCTATGAGGCGTCAGTTGGAAAGGCCATTCCGAAAACCCCTCATCATCATGTCTCCCAAATCGCTCCTACGGCATCCACTTTGCGTGTCTGATATGACAGAATTTGAGGCAGGTACTCATTTTCATGAGTATTATGACGATCCTGAGATTGGTCCGAAAGAAGTCAAAGGATTAAGAAAGGTTATTTTCTGTAGTGGTAAAATATATTATGATTTACTGGAACGCAAAATTGCAAGAAGTCATCATGATGTAGCGATTGTCCGAATCGAACAATTATATCCGTTTCCGAAAAAGCAATTGCTGGCGATCCATGAGAAATATGCCAATGTTGAGACATTCTGGGCACAGGAAGAGCCCGCGAATATGGGGGCGTGGACTTATATCAAAGACTTGCTTTCAATACGCAATGAAAATTTGATTTCCAGAAAATCAAGTGCTTCACCAGCAACTGGTTATAAAAAAGTGCATGACGAACAGCAAGAAGACATTTTGATTAAAGCATTTGAATAAGTCAATTGCCATTGAGGAAAATAAAAGAGAAGCCATAGTTGTTAAACCGCTCTGGTTTTTGAGCGTATTCACTAGTATTCAGTACCTGATCGATTGGAGACTGATCCCATGCATCCCAGTAGAGTTGGGCAAATGGGCGAATGGCTAGTTTGGTACCACCATTGCCTTTCAAGTAAAATGTCATGAATATTTTGTTTCCAAATGTTTGATGATTGAATTTTCGTGTGAAATTAGGCTCTGTAAAACTTGCTTTGATTTGCATAAAATTGTAGTCAATGCTGGCTCCCAGACCAAAAAAACCAGCAGATCCTTCCAGGCCAAAGGAAGCTGCATAGAATCCATATTTGAGCTTGTTTTTGACATCGGTGGATTGAGAAAAAACCGGGTTCTTTGCTTCGCGGGTCGCTAATTTTGTTGCCAGATTGATTTCAACAGCAACATTCTCAAATGCATATCTGCCACCGAGGGAAACTCCATGCAAAAAATGGATGTTTTTAAATCCTTCCGAATAGCTTGATTTTGCATTTTGACTGCTCAATACCTGATTATGCACACCAGCATCAGTATAGCTCAAATCATAGCCAACAGCAAGGTTAAATTGAGCATACACAGGATTTGAGGTCATGCAAATGAGTGCTGCGAACAACATGATATAGTTCCTCATCCTACATGATTGGGTTTACATGGATTACTAAGATAAAAATTATTAAATCTTATTTTTGGAAAAAATTGACCCGAAATGGCCAAGAGCAAAAAACGTACAACAACCAAGTCCCGGAAAAAGAAAGTGAAACCAAGATTAAAGACACCATTTTTTGAGTCTGGATTTTGGAAGTCGCATTGGAAAGAGGCATTGATTATTGCAGTGACTGGAATTGCCTTGTATGCAATGTGTATCGGTTATGAATATGTCCTTGATGACCAGATAGTGATCACAAAGAATGAATTTACCAAACAAGGGTTTTCTGGTATTGATGATATTCTCACGACAGAAAGTTTTACCGGATATTTCGGTGAACAAAAGGATTTGCTGGCGGGTGCACGTTACCGCCCTTTGTCCATCATGACTTTTGCCTTTGAGTATGGAGTGGTGGGTGGATTGAACAGACATGTGAGCCACTCTATCAATATTTTGCTTTATGCATTGCTAGGGCTGTTGATTTTCAGGGTCTTATCTATTGTTTTTCCAATTAAGAAGGAGAAGTACTGGTTTTTTACCCTGCCATTTATTGGTGCAATGATTTATGTAACACACCCCGTTCATAGTGAAGTAGTTGCAAATATCAAGGGTCGAGATGAGATCATGACCATGTTGGGTGCGCTCCTTTGCCTTTATGCTGTGCTCAGGTATTTGAAATTTAATAGCAAGCTATGGTTGATCCTTTCAGGTGTGTTCATGTTTCTTGCTTTAATGGCAAAGGAGAATGCATTGACCTTTCTGGCAGTGATTCCACTTACGCTTTATTTCTTTACTGATGCTGATTTGAAGAAACACATCTGGGCTGTTATCCCTTCGTTCGCAGGTATAGTGTTGTATTTTATATTCAGGTATCAGGCAATCGGATTCTTGTTTAATTCTCCCGGCGTCGTAACGGATGTGATGAATGATCCTTTTATTGGAATGACCGGTGTTGAAAAATCAGCGACAATTACATATACACTCGGTGAATACATCAGGTTATTATTTGTTCCCCACCCATTGACGCATGATTATTATCCTTATCACGTCCCGATTATGAACTGGGGTAAGCTGGCAAGTATTGGATCCTTCTTTTTATATGCAGGGTTGGTCGTTCTTGGATTTCTTGGTTTAAAAAAGAAATCGACGATCTCTTATGGGATTCTATACTACTTTATCACACTTTCCATCGTCTCAAATATCGTCGTTGTTGTCGGTACATTTATGAATGAGCGATTTTTGTTTATGCCATCACTTGGGTTTAGTATTGTGGTTGCCTACCTGTTGACCAGGTATTTGCCCGCCTTGGGTGAAAAGAAAAAACTTTACAACTACATTGCCTACATTGCTGCTGCGGGATTCGTATTTGGCTTCGCATTTCGTACACTAACACGTGTACCTGTATGGGAGAATCCTTTGACATTAAATGGAGCTGCTGTGACAGTTTCAGATAAAAGTGCCAGGTCGAATTGTTTCATGGCGTCGGCACTCTATACGAAAGCGAGAGCTACAGAAGACGTCAATGAAAAATGGGGGCTTATCCAGGAAGCCGGATTTTTCATTCGCAGATCTGTTTCCATTTTACCTAAGTATGGAAGTGCGAATCAGATGTATGCAGGAATCCTCGGAGAAGAATATCTGATTGATCGTGATTTGGATAAGCTATTGAATGAGTTTAGGAATATTCTCCGGAATAAGTGGAGTGTCAAGTATATTCGGGAATTCACTGATTATTTGATCGAAAGGAATGCGAATAGGCAAAAAATTTCAAATTTTATCTATGATGCGGGGTACGAAATCATCGTAAAACAACACGGTAGGGTAGAAGCAGGTATGGAATATCTGCAAAAAGGACTAAAAATGAATCCAGGTAATGCCAAAATCAACTATGCAGTGGGCAAAACGTACGAACGGATGGGACAGGCAAACCAGGCACGGACCTATCTGGATAAAGCATTTCAGTTAAATCCAAAATTGAGAGATCTTGAATAACTAAACACTACCGAAACACGCCATACATGATGAACACACGATACCAGATTGCGCTCACACGTATCCCAATGGTGGGCCCTGTTATAGCAAAAAACCTGATCAGTTATTGTGGAAGCCCGGCTGCTGTTTTTGAAGAAAGCAAGAAGGCACTACTCAAGATTCCCGGTGTTGGACAACGAATCGCATCCCAAATTGTACAGTCAAAAGGAGCATTGAATGAGTCTGATGAGATCATCGAACTTGCTGAGCGATTTAACATTCGGATCATCTTTTACCTGGATGAAGCTTTTCCAAAAAGGTTATACAATATTCCGGATAGTCCGTTAATTCTTTATGCAAAAGGTGATTTCGACCTAAACCATGAACGTATTGTTTCAATGATTGGAACAAGGTCTCCAAGTGCGTATGGTCGTGAAATGGCAGAAAAACTGGTGCAAGACCTGGCGAAACAGGATATCAAGCTCATCAGTGGACTAGCGTACGGAATTGATATTGCTGCCCATCAGGCTGCTTTGCAAAACCAGGTGCCAACGATAGGCGTTTTGGGAAGTGGTATCGGACGTATCTATCCACATGCCCATCGACATATTGCTACGCGAATGATTAATCAGAGTGGGGGCTTATTGACAGAATTTGAATTTCGTACGGCCCCTGACAGGGAAAATTTTCCGATGCGTAATCGTTTGATAGCCGGTTTGTCAGATGCAGTTATTGTTGTTGAATCAGCAAGGAAAGGTGGAAGCATGATAACTGCCGAATTGGCCAACGGTTATCATAAAGATGTGTTTGCGCTGCCTGGCAGGCCGATAGACCCGCAATCGTTAGGATGTAATCAATTGATCAAGGAAAACAAGGCGCATTTGATCGAAAGCGGTGATGATATTGCTCATATACTTCGTTGGAAGGAGTTGAAAGAGAGAAAAGCCATTCAACGGAAAATATTTGTTGAATTGGATGATAAAGAAAAACTGATTGCGGAAACAATTCAGGCACATAATGAAATTGAAATTGATCAAATCTCTCATTTAACGATGCTTCAGATGAGTGAACTTGCGACAGTTTTACTAAGTTTGGAGTTTAAAGGCCTGATAAAGGCACTTCCGGGAAAAAAGTTCCGATGTCTTCAATGATTCTTATGCATAAAATAAAATACCACAGCCTGATGCATTTTTTCTTGTTTTTACTCCTTGTTATAGGTTGTAATACAACTGGACCAGCATCTTCGAGCACAACGAGTACAAGCCCCAATCAACCTGCTGCCGTCAAGGAAGTAAAAATCGCGAAGAATATCATTTTCTTAATCGGAGATGGCATGGGACTTGGCCAAATTACTGCAGGCATGTATGCAAATGGAAACGAAACTGTGTTGGAGCGTTTCCCTATTGTAGGTTTGCACAAGTCGTATTCATCTGACAACCTGGTCACCGATTCTGCTGCAGGGGCCACAGCCTTCGCAAGTGGAGTAAAAACAGATAATGGTGCTGTTGGTGTTGATGTAAACAAAAAACCAGTTAAAACCATCCTCGAAGAGGCTGAAGAAAAAGGGATGAAAACCGGTTTGGTTGCTACTTCCTCTATTGTGCACGCTACTCCAGCTTGTTTTATCGCTCATGTTGAAACACGAAAAGACTATGAGCAAATTGCAGCTCAGTTCTTAGAAACAGAAATTGATATTTTTATCGGAGGGGGGAAAGCATATTTTGACAGAAGAGAAGACGAACGAAATCTCTATAAAGAACTCAGGGACAAAGGATATATGATTACTGACTATTTCACCAAACCTTTGGATGAGATTGTCATTCCAAGGAATAAAAAATTTGGATACCTCACTGCTGATAAAGAACCTCTCTCATTTTCACAGGGACGTGACTATTTGATCGGAGCATCCCAAAAAGCCATTGAGTATTTGGATAAAACGTCCAAGGATCAGGGATTTTTTGTGATGATTGAGGGATCTCAAATTGATTGGGGGGGACACGCAAATGAACCAAATTATGTGCTTACTGAATTGCTGGAATATGAGCAGGTCATTGGACACGCCTTAGATTTTGCAGAGGAGGATGGCAATACACTCGTGATCGTGACCGCTGATCACGAAACAGGAGGGTTTGCGATCAACCCGGAGTCCACCTTAGACGATTTAAAAATTGCATTTACTACGGGTGGACACACGGCATCTTTAATTCCTGTTTTTGCTTATGGCCCTGGTGCTGAGTTATTTGGAGGAATGTATGAGAATACCGAGATTTATTTTAAGATGAAGCAGGCACTTGGAATGCTTTTAAATTAACCAATAGACTAAAGGTGCCTTTCTGCATGGTATGAAGATCTCACGAGAGGACCGCTTTCTACAAAATCAAATCCTCGCTTTAATCCTTCTTCCCGGTAAGCTGCAAATGTATCCGGATGAACATATTCCTCCACAGCAAGGTGCATGGAAGTAGGCTGCAGGTATTGGCCAATTGTGAGCACATCGCAACCATTTGCAACCAGATCATCCATAATTGAAAAAACTTCATCCGGTTGCTCACCAAGACCAACCATAATGCCGGATTTTGTACGCTTGCCTAACGCCTTGGTCTTTTTAATTTGTTCCAGGCTACGTTCATATTTGGCCTGTGGTCTCACTTTCCGATAGAGGCTTTTGACCGTTTCCATGTTATGCGATACAATCTCCTGGCCACCGCTGACCATTCTTTCAAGCGCATTCCAATCTGACCGGGTATCAGGTATGAGTGTTTCTATCGTTGTTTGAGGGCTTAATTTTTTAACAGCACGTACTGTTTGATACCAAATTTCTGCGCCTTTATCTTTCAATTCATCCCGATTCACTGATGTAATGACAGCATGTTTCACTTCCATCAATTTGATTGCTTCTGCAACTCTTCTCGGTTCATCAATATCGTATTCAGGTGGGCGCCCTGTTTTTACTGCACAGAATGAGCAGGATCGGGTGCAAACATTGCCCAAAATCATGAAGGTGGCAGTTCCGGCACCCCAGCATTCACCCATGTTCGGACAGTTGCCACTTTGACAGATCGTATGCAATTGGTACTCGTCAACCAACGTCCGGACATGTTTATAACTCTTTCCGATAGGCAGTTTTACGCGCAGCCAATCAGGCTTTCTTGCCCTTTTTTGCTGTGTTTCCGCTACAGGTAATTTTACTTTCATGTGATGCGTCCAATTTGAAAATCCAGGTCTTCTCCATTCTTTGGGAATCGACTGATTTATTTTCCTTCAATGGAAGGCTGATTAAGCTATTTCTACGACATTCTTGTAACAAAATGCAATATTAATAGTTTTTATCACAGGAATGCCTCAACTGTTTTTTAGTATCTTTAAATTCTTTGGTATTTTAACCATAATGAGAATTTTAGCACAACATATTCTATTCGTTTTCTTGCTCATATGCTTTTGTTCAGCTGACCTTGCGGCTCAAAGTGTCATTCAACCAAAGCAAATCGATTATGGATTGAGGGGTATTCTTTACAAAGAAGAAACTTGTTTTGACGCTGCAATTCACTCAAATGGGTTTTATATCGGTGCTAATTTTGGAAAGATAATGACGTATTATAAAACACGTTACTATCATCTTGGCCTCGGAGTTTTAAAACATCCAAAAGAATTTAGACAGCCGGTCAATTTTCAAAGTGGAACTGCCCTGATTAAAACATCTTCTGCATTTACTTTTGGAAAACGAAATAACCTGCTCGTGCTTCGAGGTGGAATGGGTGAGAAAAGATACTTTTCAGAAAAGGCAAAAAGAAAAGGCGTGGCTGTAGGTGTCAGTTATGAAGGTGGAGCCTCACTTGGTATTCTCAAACCATATTATCTGGAGATTAGCCGTGTTGAACCGGGAGGTGTAAAAGATGTGGTATCTACAGAAAAGTATTCAGAGGAAAATAGAGATTTTTTTCTGGATGAAAATAGAATACTAGGTTCGACGAATTTTTTTAAAGGAATAAATGAAGTATCCATCGTACCTGGTTTTCATGCCAAAATAGCCATGCATTTCAGCATGGGAGCCTTTGATGAATACGTGAAAGCTGTTGAAGTCGGTCTGATGTTAGATGGGTATTTCAGAAAAGTCCCAATTATGATACTCGAAAGAGATCAATCTCTCTTTTTTAATGCTTTTATTTCCGTCCAGTTCGGAAAAAGGAGGTAAATCGCTTCCCTGAAAAGGATTTTTTAAAAGTTTTCAGCACATTTTATTGATTTGTACACCAGATGGCTTAATATCGTGTGAGATAAGAATGCCTGTAACATTATGATCAAATATTTATCCCAATCAAATTCAATCGCCAACGTTTTCATTCGAGAATTGAGAGACTCAGGAATTCAGAAGGACCAATCCAGATTTCGCAAAAACCTGATTCGCCTGGGAGAGATATTTGCATATGAGATTAGCAAAACTTTCGATTATTCCGAGCATAGAATTGAGACTCCTCTTGGATATGCGAACGCATTCCTCCCGGATGATGAAGTGGTATTAGCGACAATTATGCGAGCTGGTTTGCCAATGCACCAGGGTATGCTCAATTATTTCAATGATGCTGAAAGTGCTTTTGTCAGCGCTTATCGAAAACATCATAAGGACGGTACATTTGAAATCAATCTGGAATATGTCAATTGCCCAAACCTCGACGGGAAAACATTGATCCTGACCGATCCCATGATTGCTACCGGTTCGTCAGTTGAAGCTGCATTAAAAGCATTGGAGGAATCCGGAACGCCTAAAGAAATTCATATCGTGACTGTGATTGCCTCTACTTATGGGTTAGGCTATATCAAACGCATTTGCCCCGGAACACATATTTGGTTGGGCGAAGAAGATGAAGAACTGACTGCAAAATCATATATTGTTCCTGGACTTGGTGATGCAGGAGACCTCGCTTTTGGAGGTACGAAACCAGATTGATTCATCTTTTCAAAAATGAATATTATGGAACTTTCAGACATCAATTTTTGGGCTGTCCTTGTAGGCACTGTAGCAAGTTTTCTTCTTGGGTTTTTATGGTACGGACCTTTGTTTGGAAAACCCTGGCAAAAACATGTTGGATTGTCAGATGAAGATTTAAAAAGTGCCAATATGGGCCTCATCTTTGGACCGGCGATTGTACTCACATTTATCATGGGACTGGTTCTGGCTTCTATTCTACCTGTCTATGCCAATTGGTTGGATGGGATGCTACTTGGTGCTGTCCTGGGGCTAGGGGTTGCTGCGGCTTCCCTCGGGATCAATTATTTATTCGCCAGAAGAACCATGACGCTTTTCATGATCGATGGATTATATATCGTATTTGTGATGATGATATTTGGCGCAATAATAGGGGCATGGCATGTCTAGTGGACTAACTCCAACTACCATTCTGATCATCATTGCATTCTATTTTGCAATTCTCATGTTTGTATCCTGGTTGACAGGTCGATCATCAGGCAATGAAGACTTTTTTATCGGGGGACGAAAATCACCTTGGGTATTAGTTGCCGTTGGAATGATTGGAGCCAGTTTATCCGGTGTCACTTTTATATCTGTTCCAGGAGTCGTTGGTGCCGTAGGAGAAAACCAGGCTTTTTCATATATGCAATTGGTGGTTGGGTACATTTTTGGCTACATGATTATTGCCACGGTTTTAATGCCGATGTACTATAAACTCAACCTGACCTCTATTTACGGCTACCTTGAAAGCAGATTTGGCAGGGTATCTTATAAAACGGGGGCTGCATTTTTCCTGCTATCCAGGGTAATAGGAGCATCATTCCGTTTGTTTCTCATCGCGATTGTTTTACAAAAATTTGTATTGGATTCTTTCGGCGTCCCTATATGGGTGACGGTGGCAGGAACAATAGTACTCATTTGGATATATACATTCCAGGGGGGAATCAAAACAATCGTTTGGACAGATACATTGCAAACGATCTGTATGCTGGGTGCAGTGATCATGACCATTTTTGCGATTGGAAATGAAATGAACCTGTCAATAGGAGAGTTGATCGGCAAAATTGGTGAGAGCGATTACGGTCAGATCTTTTTCTTCAAAGGCGGTTGGTCTGATCCAAATAACTTCTTTAAGCAAGTCCTGGCCGGAGCACTCATAACGATTGTGATGACGGGGATGGATCAGGATATGATGCAGAAGAATTTGTCTTGCAAAAATATCGGTGATGCTCAAAAGAACATGTTTACATTTAGTACAATATTGATTTTGGCAAACCTGATGTTTATCACTCTTGGAGCATTGCTATGGATCTATGCCGGCCATATCGATATGGAAGTTCCTACACGCACCGATCAATTATTTCCTGAAATTGCACTCAATCACTTATCCCCAACCATTGGAATCGTTTTTATTCTGGGATTGATCGCTGCAGCCTACAGCAGTGCAGACTCAGCGTTGACTTCCCTGACTACTGCCTTTTGTGTCGACTTTCTCAATTTTGAAAAGAATAATGGGCGGAATACTGAATCTGAATTGAAAAAGAAAAGATGGATCGTGCATATCTCCTTCTCACTGATTCTGTTCATGGTTATCCTTTATTTTAACTCGCTCACAAATGATGCAGTGATTAATAATCTGTTCAAGGCAGCTGGATATACGTATGGCCCATTACTTGGTTTATTCTCTTTTGGTATGATGACCAAAAGAAAAATTAAAGACCGTTGGGCTCTTGCAGTGTGCCTGATTGCTCCATTACTCACCTTTTGGATCAATTCGAATTCAGATATTTGGTTTAATGGGTTTCAATTTGGGTTCTTGCTACTGGCTTTAAACGGATTCCTCACATTTTTAGGGCTCCTGATCATTTCGAAACCACCCGAAGTAAATACCTAATGGAAAAAATTACTGAACAACCATCACTATACAGACATCTCGAAAAAATGTCAGTGTCTGAGTTGTTGTATAACATCAATACAGAAGATCAAAAGGTCGCGTTAGCAGTCAAAGATCAAATTCCATCCATGATTCCTCTAGTTGAGGAAATTGTACAAAAAATGCAACTAGGTGGACGTCTTTTCTACATTGGTGCAGGTACCAGCGGAAGGCTTGGGATAGTAGATGCCAGCGAATGCCCTCCCACTTTTGGGGTCCCCTTTGATTGGGTACTGGGTATCATGGCAGGCGGAGATGCAGCCATCAGGAGGGCAAAGGAATTTGCAGAAGATGACCAGCACCAGGCGATGAAAGATATGGAAGAGTTTCAGATTGATGAAAGAGATGTCGTGATCGGAATTGCAGCTTCTGGAACAACACCTTATGTGATTGGTGGTCTCAAGGATTGCCAGGAGAAAGGAATCTCAACAGGTTGCATCACGTGCAATCCCGGAGCTCCAGTAACCAAATGGGCCGACTTTCCCATTGTTGTGCCGGTTGGTCCTGAATTTGTCACTGGCAGTACACGAATGAAAGCTGGCACAGCGCAAAAACTCGTCCTGAATATGATTTCAACTTCTGTCATGATTCGACTTGGTCGGGTGGAGGATAATAAGATGGTCGATATGCAACTGACCAATAATAAGCTGGTAGATCGAGGGACTAAAATGATTATGGAACAAACTGATTTAACGTATGAAAAAGCTCAACATTCCCTGCTAAAGTATGGGTCGGTCAGGGAAGCAATACGGGCGTTTAGAAGTCTCAAATAACAAATTTTCAATTCCCAAATAAACCCGCAACCCAAAACCCCTAAAACTCCTGATCCTGTTGTTTTTCTGCTCTCGTCTTTTTAAACACATCCTGATCAAAAAAGTATTCCGTTCCGCTTTCTTCCAGTTCGTATATCACAGGTTCCTCATCAAGTTCAATTTCATTTTTAAAAACCCAGGCAACAAAAATCCCGGCGACAGCACCTAGCAAATGGCTTTCCCAGGATATCCCCGGTTGATTCGGGAGAATTCCTTCAAACATGGGGCTGTACATAAAAAGAATGATCAGAGCCAGGATGATTGATTTGATATTTCGTCTGAATAAGCCCGTCCAAAAGATAAATGAAACCAAGCCATAAACGACTCCACTCGCTCCGATGTGAAAAACTTGACGACCAAAAATCCAGACCAAAACACCTGTCAGGATATATATGAAAGTAAAGCTTTTCAAAGCGACTCGTTTGTAGAATACAAACAACATCAGACTTGACACAATCAGTGTAATCGAATTTTTGAGGAGATGCGACCAGTCACCATGAAGGATCGGTGCAAACATAATGCCTTGCAATCCTTTCAAATCGCGCGGATAGAGTCCAAGCGATCCATTCGGCCAGCCGATCGTTTCCTTCATAATATGGATCAGCCATAAAAAAATGGTGAACCCCAAGGGGAACAAAATTGCTTTGATGACTTCGGCTGTTTTCCGGTCGGACATTTAATCGCTGACTTTTAATTTGAGATGCAGATATGAAAAATCAAACATGACTAAACTTTCTCTGAATCAAGCGAATGAAAGCGGTTGCCTTTTCTGCATTATTTTCAGATGACCATTCGAGGTCCGTAGCAATGCCCGATATCAGGAATTCTTTTACCTGGTCATAAGATTCTGAACGGTTGATGTTATCAACGGTTTGCTGGAACAGTTCACGATCTCCGCGAAAGAGTTCATTGATTGTGAAAATGCGTTCATTTATGCCCATTGCGTTCTCAATTAAGGTTACAGGTTTGGATCCAAGCCTGGACGACAGATCATTTTCTTGCTGGAAGGAAAATAATGCTTCAAGTTCTGCATCAGGTTTGATGGAAGTTGGTTGATGTTCATGCATCCCATTTTCTGCCATTACTGATTCGACGACAACTTCATCTTTTTGATGTGACAAATCATCCTTTTGAGGTTCTTCCTCTACCTTTAGATCAGCATTTTTATCCTGAACTGAATTGTCATTTGAAATAACCGGTTCGGGAACTACTACCTCAGGAACTTGAGGGGCTTCAGCGATTGGTTCCGGTTTTTCTTCAATTTTCTCCTGTCTGGCGACTTGAACATGCTTCTGTGATTTGACCGTATCGCTGACGCATTCGTACAACTCTTTAATATAGGTTTTGAGCAAATCATTTTCAAGCGTTGAGTATTCTTCCTCGTGATTATCTACCAGGACATTGATTTTTGCTAAAAGCCGTTTTGCTTTCTGAATATCCATTTTCTTTGATTCTTAAATATGTCAGGAAATGATAATATTAATGTATGGTTCGAAATTCTGGAAATTATATGAATTTACCTAGTTGAGGCACCTTAGAATTTATTGAACCTCTCCAGTTGAAGAAGAATTCAAAAATAGTCAACCTCATGCCCGTTTGGTATATAATCGCAAGAACCCATTTTTTGTTGTGTAAAACCATCAAAAGCGACTGATCATTTCTTGTAGAGGTTGTTTATATTCTGCCGGGAAACACTGATGCAGTTCGATACGAGTACATTGCTGAAACTGAGTAAAAATTTCAAGCGATGTGGCTAATCGATCAAAGACCAGCTCACTTTTTTTGAGTATGCTTTCAAAGTGCAGATTGTTGATATGTAATGTTTTAGTCTTCCGATCCGCTTTCATATCAGCCCTTCCGATCATCTCTGTACCGTACAGGATCGGCAATGAAAAGTAACCATATTTTCGCTTAGGAGCTGGAACATAGCACTCAATTTGGTAATCAAAACCAAATAGATTCAATAAACGGTTTCTCTGGATCACCAGGTTATCAAAAGGAGAAAGGAATCGAATTTGTTTTTGAATAGAGTATGTTTTTTCCAGCGATTCCGGTCTGGTGAAATACATTCCTGCTATGCCCTTAATCTTCAATGGGATGAGTTCCTGCCTTTCAACCATTTGGTTCAGTTCAGTCTGAACTGGTTTACCCATTCCTTTGCGTAAATAGGCCATTGACTTGACGCTTGCAAAACCGTGAGCACGTACAGTGCGCCTAATCAGAAATTGTGCATATTCTGGTTGTGTTGGCTCATCCAATCGAACATCCTTAGGTAGCGCTCGTTCAGGAATATCATATACCTTTTGGAACGCTTTTCGATGGGTGACAATCAGTTCTCCTTCGTAATAAAGTCTTTCTAGGGCAAGTTTGGCGGGCTTCCAATCCCACCAGCCAGCTCCATTTCGCTTTTTTAACGCTTCAAAATCTTTGGCCATTAAAGGTCCTTCATGCTTAATGCGATCCAAAACAAACGTCCTGATTTTAGGTTCAGATTTTGGCCACGGATCACGATGATGTTTGAAATACTTTTTAATGGGTAACGTAAACCTGAAGTCTTCCATTGGCAGATATGACATCGCGTGACCCCAGTGTTCAAATATCTTTTTGTCTTTTGCCTGAAGAATCTCTAAATGTGTTTTCTGGTAATTTGGTACTCGTGTCCAAAGTACATGATGATGTGCCCGTTCAACTACAGAAATTGTATCGATCTGAACATAACCCAATTGTTGTATGGCTTTCAAGATGCCAGCTTTTCCCCTTCCAAAGGGAAAAGCCTTCCCCAGACCTTGAGCAGCAATAGCAATTCTTCGGGCTTTTGCAATTGGTATCAAAATTTCTTTTCGGCTCATCAACAAGTTGATTCTTCTTTAATATGGTCCTGAATATATGAGTTATTCCTGTTGCTTTATTTATCTTGCCAGCTGAAAATCAAAACTGGAGCATGTTTTTAGAACCCGCCTTCAAAGGGCAACGTAGCGGATGGATTGAAGTCGTATGCGGATCGATGTTTTCAGGTAAAACAGAAGAGCTGATTCGAAGGTTAAAAAGAGCTAAAATTGCGAATCAAAAAGTTGAAATATTTAAACCTGCAAAAGATGTCAGGTACGATGAAGTCAATGTTGTTTCTCACGATGAAAACATGATTCCTTCCAAACCGATTAAGCATTCTTCAGAAATTCTTGATTCTATTTCTGATGTTCAGGTTGTAGGTATTGATGAAGTTCAGTTTTTTGACCAGGAGCTGCCCCATGTTTGTGAAAAACTTGCCTTGCGTGGGGTCCGGGTGATAGCGGCCGGATTGGACATGGATTTTAAGGGGCGACCTTTTGGCCCGATGCCACAGTTACTATCGATTGCAGAGTATATCACAAAACTGCATGCCATTTGCCATCATTGTGGGAGTTTAGCCACACATTCCTATCGTCTGTCTTCGGAAGATGATACGGTTGTTCTCGGCGAAAAAGATGTGTATGAAGCAAGGTGCCGGATTTGTTATCACATGGGGCCTATGCTGGACCTGAAGAGTTGATAGATTACTGCCTCACACTTTGATAAATATCTTACGCTTCCACATGATCCAGGCAATAAACCAAAAGATGGCAACATGATAGATTGCAAACAGAAATGAGCCATTGAGTTCACCTGCCATTGGAACAAAAACCTGTCGATAGAGCCAGGAATAACCATTCGTCGTTGTTCCGTTTTGCTTCCATTTAAGCACATAAAGCATAATCTTGACCCAGATGATCGAAAGCGCATAAATGAACAGCGGATTCATGCCGAAAACGACAAATGGAGATGCCCATTGCTTCCACCCTTTGAATTCAATCATCCACAGGAATATGGACAATAGGATACAGGCGATACCGGCAGTGTATAATACGTATGAACTGGTCCACAATGGTTTATTGATGGGGAAAACCTGATGCCACAGAATCCCTATGACGATTGCCAGAATACCTGACCCAACCAAAGCCCTGATGGATTTTGAGATGGAAGTGCTCTTTTCTATCATGCGACCGACGAGAAAACCAATAATGACTGTCCCTATGGCAGGGAGCGAGCTCATCAATCCTTCCGGATCAAATGGAATGCCAAAGCCTTTGTACATATGACCCTCCGAAAGGATAGAAAGGTCAATGGTTTTTGCAAAATTTCCTTCCAGGCTGTACGGGTCAGCACCGCCAAATGCTGCCATAATCCCCCAATATCCTAACAAGATTATCCCGAGAACAAATGGCAGCCATTTTGTAGGTACGCTCAGGCAAAAAATCGCTCCAAAAAAGAAGGCAACAGCAATCCGTTGAAGCACACCCATAATCCGGAATGTTTCAAATGAAGTTGTGAAAAAAGGAAAGATGTTCATGAAAAGTCCAATGAGGAAAATCAAGGCTGCTCTCTTTGCCAGCTTTTTAAAGGAACCAGTGCTTAATTGATGGTTATGTTTTTTAAATGAAAACCACATGGAGACGCCAACGATGAATAGAAAAAAAGGGAAAACCAGATCCGTTGGAGTGCACCCATGCCATTTCGCATGAAGGAGGGGAGGGTAGACATGGCTCCAACTTCCAGGGGTGTTTACAAGGATCATTCCCGCAATAGTCAATCCTCTGAAAGCATCAAGAGAAAGCAGTCTTTTTCCTGTCTTCATAATCATGGTTTTTCGCTCTTCTAAAGAGCAGAAATGTACTACTTTTGCGGTTTCTATCAAAAACAGTAAAACGTCTACTATGGCACGAAGAAAAATCTCATCTGCCCTCATCTCTGTTTTCCATAAAAATGGTCTGGATGAAATCGTTCAAAAATTGCATGCTCTAAATGTCGAAATCTATTCCACCGGTGGCACTCAAAAATATATTGAGTCACTCGATATTCCAGTTCACAGGGTTGAAGACCTGACTGGATACCCCTCCATCCTTGATGGAAGGGTGAAAACATTGCACCCAAAAGTGTTTGGCGGGATTTTGGCGAAAAGAGAAGAAGACCACCTGGCCCAACTGGATACCTATGAAATACCGTCTCTCGATTTAGTGATTGTTGATTTATACCCATTCGAGCAAACTGTTGCGCAAACAAACGATGAATCTCAGATTATTGAAAAAATTGATATTGGTGGCATCTCTTTGATCCGTGCTGCTGCGAAAAATTATAAAGACGTTTTGATCGTACCCTCACAAAATGAATATCAGCGACTTTTGACACTCCTTGAAAAACAGGGAGCAGCGTCTGAAATTGAGGATCGCAAATGGTTCGCGATGAAAGCCTTTGAGGTGAGTTCGCATTATGACTATCACATACACCAGCATTTTTCTAAAGAAACGGAGGAGACGCCTTTTAAAAAAAGTTTGAGTGCAAGAACTGTCTTACGATACGGTGAAAACCCTCATCAACAAGCAATCTATTATGGTGAGATGGATGCTTTGTTTCATAAGTTGGGCGGTAAGGAACTCTCATTTAATAACCTGGTAGACGTGGATGCTGCTGTTCAACTCATGGCTGAATTCCAAAATGAGCCACCAACGTTTGCTGTGCTAAAACACACAAATGCATGTGGTGTCGCAACCCGGACAACGATTCATGAAGCGTGGCAAGCTGCCCTGGCGGGTGATCCTGTTTCTGCTTTTGGAGGAATCCTGATTGCAAACCAAACGATCGATTTACAAACTGCACAAGCCATTGATGAAATCTTTTATGAAGTTCTCATTGCGCCAGATTTTGATACAGATGCCTCTGAGCATCTCATGAAAAAGAAAAAAAGGGTACTACTCAAATTGAATGCCTATCCAAGAGAAAAGAAGGTGTTCAAGAGCTTATTGAATGGTGTGATAGAGCAGGATGCAGATTTGAGGATTGAATCTTCTGAAGATCTCAAAATCGTAACTGAGGCAACCCCATCGGTTGGAGAAATCAATGATTTGATTTTTGCAAACAAATGTGTTAAACACTTAAAATCAAATGGCATTGCCCTGGTGAAAGACGGCCAGTTGGTTGGCATGGGATGTGGACAAACTTCCAGGGTAGATGCATTGCAGCAAGCAATTCAAAAAGCCAACCACTTTAATTTACCGCTTGAAGGTGCGGTGATGGCTTCGGATGCATTTTTTCCGTTTCCGGACTGTGTGGAAATAGCGGATAAAGCAGGTGTACGATCGGTCATTCAGCCTGGAGGTTCAATCAAAGATCAATTGAGTATTGACTATTGCAATGCCCATCAAATGTCTATGGTATTTACGGGTCATCGACATTTCAAACATTGATACGTTTTGGATATAGCTATTGATGTTGGTAATACCCGAACGAAAGCCGGGGTTTTTGAAGCAGGGAGAATGCTGGAAAAGTCCATATTTGATCATGGCGATTTGGATGCCATTAGAAGAGTTTGCCAAAAGTGGCAAATTCAAAATGCGATTGTTTCCAATACCGGACATCTGTTTTTTGAGATGGATGATCTACCGGTTAAAAGAAACAAGATTTTATTATCGCATGAAACATCATTGCCCATTGTAAATCTATATCACACTCCTGAAACTCTTGGCAAGGATCGTATCGCAAGTGTAGTGGGTGCATGGTCAATGTTTCCCAATCAGGCATCATTTGTAATAGATGCGGGAACATGCGTAACATATGACTTGATAGATGAAAATGGATATTACCAGGGCGGTAATATTGCTCCGGGCTTAAACATGCGTTATCAGGCAATGCATCATTTTACGCACGCATTGCCTCTCGTAACAAATGAAGAAGCATATGAAGAAGGAACGGATTATCCTTTCCTTGGCCGCAAAACAGAGACTGCCTTAAGACATGGCGGACAAGTAGGAATGAAATATGAAATAGAAGGGTATATACGAGCTCTTCAGACAAAATTTAAACAGATTAACATAATATTAACCGGAGGAGATGCTGTTTTTTTTGATGAATGCGTCAAAAC
>Ga0316201_10000220_pt1 | contig 28485 bp, 20 predicted proteins | sample CS6wburrow_MG_FD_204516 | JGI IMG/M metagenome (GOLD analysis project Ga0316201, IMG submission 204516) | Coastal sediment microbial communities from Delaware Bay, Delaware, United States - CS-6 worm burrow | ecosystem: Environmental > Aquatic > Marine > Coastal > Sediment | place: USA...
CGTATAGTAGTTGTAAAGCAGGGAGATTACCGATCTGGCACCTTCCACCAGCAGGGTGGGATCGCAGCGTTTTTCAAAGTGATTGGTCATATATTCCATCCGGGCATGGTAGCCGTTCTGAAGCCACTTCTCCAATTTCTGCCTGTCTTGGGGCAGAGCTTCCGCCTTTGAAATTCCGCATCCGGCAAAGCCCAGCTGCAGGGCCTTCTCCTTAATGGCCGCTGATAACTCCTCTATGCTTAATTCCGCAAGCACTACAAAAGACCCAGCTCCAGTTTAGCTTCTTCCGAAAGCATGGATTTATCCCACTGGGGTTCAAACACCAGGTTGACATGGGTTTTTTCCACCTCTTCCAGGGCATTGACCGCATTTTCCACGTCCATCAGCAGAATATCCACCATGGGACAGTTGGGGGCCGTCAGGGTCATTTCAATTTTAGCCTCCTTCTCTTCGGTATAGTCAATCTCGTAGATAAGTCCCAGGTCATATATGTTAACAGGGATCTCCGGATCGTATACCTTTTTAAGAGCCTCCACGATCTTCCCTTCTATCTCTAAAAAATCCAGTGATTCACTCATGTCTACTTGTTTTGTTTTTCTTTGGCCTGGTAAGCCATGGCATACAGGCGCATCTTTTTCACCATGGCCAGCAATCCGTTGGAGCGGGTGGGCGAAAGATTCTGCCTCAGTCCGATCTCATCGATAAAAAAGAGCTCATTGTCCAGGATCTCGGCCGGGGTGCGATTATTCATCAGTTTAACCAGAAGGGCCACAATCCCTTTAACAATGATGGCATCACTATCTGCATTAAACTGCAACTTCCCATCTACCAGATCCGCGTGAAGCCATACCTTTGACTGGCATCCGTTGATCAGGTATTCATTGGTGCGGTAACGGGCATCGATGGCAGGCAGATCATTACCCAGTTCGATCAGGTAGTTATAGCGATCGAGCCAGTCCTCGAACACCGAAAACTCATCTACGATATCCTGTTGTGTTTCGTTAAATTCTGTCATCTTGTACTTCTTATGTCAGCATCGTTATGCTTTTCCGAATCCCTTCGGCCAGTGCATCCACCTCCTCCCTGGTATTGTAAAACACCAGAGATGCCCGAATAGTTCCATCTATCCCAAAATGATCCATCACCGGCTGGGTGCAGTGGGTGCCGGTGCGAACGGCTATTCCCATCTTATCCAGGATCATACCTGCATCATAGGGGTGGATATCCTGCAGCATGAAAGAGAAGACCGAAATCCGGCTGGCACTGTTCCCGTAGAGCCTTAATCCTTCGATCTCTCCCAGTTTTTCCAGGGCATAGTCGCTTAGCTTCTTTTCGTAGCGGCAAAGGGCTTCGAATCCGATGGATTGCAGATAGTCCAGGGCTGTTGCCAGTCCGATGGCCCCGGTATAATTGGTGGTGCCCGCTTCAAATTTAAAGGGAAGGAGGTTGTAAGTGGTTTGTTCAAAGCTCACCTGGTCCACCATGTCGCCACCTCCCTGGTAGGGGGGAAGTTTCTCCAGCCAGGACTCCTTTCCATATAGAACGCCCGTGCCGGTAGGCCCGAAAATCTTATGCGAGGAGAAGACGTAAAAGTCACAATCCAGTTCCCTGACATCCACCGCCCCATGCTGCACCATCTGCGCCCCGTCGATCAGGACCGGAATCCCTCTGGCATGGGCCTTTTGGATCACCTCTTTTACCGGATTGATGGTTCCCAGGGAATTGGAGGCGTGGGTCAGCGCCACGATCCTGGTTCTGTCATGGAGCAGTTCATCCAGCTTATCCAGGACCAGTTCACCATCCTCATTAAACGGGATTACTTTCAGAATGGCCCCTTTCCGCTCACAGAGCATCTGCCAGGGGACAATATTGGAATGGTGCTCCATCTCCGAGATCAGCACTTCATCCCCCTGGCTCACATACTTTTCCCCAAAGGAAAAGGCCACCGCATTGATGGATCCGGTGGCACCGCTGGTGAAGATAATTTCACTGGTCGAAGCTGCGTTCAGAAATTCACGGACCGTCTCCCTGGCGGCTTCATAGCGGGCGGTCATCTGTTCGCTCAGGTAATGGATACCGCGGTGAATGGAGCTGTTATGATTCTCCTGAAGCTCCCTGATGGTATCGATCACCACCTGTGGTTTTTGAGTAGTGGCTCCATTATCCAGATAGATCAAGGGCTTCTTGTATACCTGTCGGCCCAGGATGGGAAAGTCGCTGCGGATCTGTTCTATTTGAAAGCCCCTGGTCATCCGGATCAATCCTCGCAGTTCATGGCACAGTTGTTACACCTGGACAGTTCGCCCCGAAGCCGCTTGCTTACCAGATCGGTGATCCGCTCCTGCAAAGAGGGCTGTTTAATCTTCGAGATCACGTCCCAGGTAAAGGCATCCATTAACATCAGCCGGCCCTCCTCTTTGGGGATTCCACGGGACTGCAGGTAGAACAGCGCGTCCTCATCCAGCTGTCCGACCGTAGCACCGTGACTGCATTTCACATCGTCGGCATAGATCTCCAGCCGGGGTTTGCTATGCATCCTGGCCGTATCTGTCAGGAGGATGTTGTTATTGGTCTGGAAGGCTTCCGTTTTTTGAGCATCGGGGTGCACGTGGATCTTTCCGTTGAAGGCTCCTGTGGAGGAGTCATCCAGGACTCCTTTGTAATACTGATTGCTGGTACAGTGGGGTTTGCTGTGATCAATGACCGTGTAGCTGTCCACGTGCTGCATCTTATCGGAAAGGAAGAGTCCGAGCGCAGAGCTTTCTGCCCCTTCTCCTTCCAGGTCGATCCGCAGATTGTTCCGGACGATGCCTCCGTGCAGGGTAATGGTTCCGTGCTGGCAGCGTGAATCTTTTTCCTGCTTGATCCAGGTGTTGGTCACCTGGCAGGAGTTATTGTGTTCATTCTGCAACCTCAGCAGGTCCAGGTCGGCGTTTTCACCCGTATAAACCTCAGAGACTGAATTGGTCAGGTACATATGCGGCGAAAGGGTATGGTCACAGATGATCACCTGAGCCGTAGCATTGCGTTCCAGGACGAAAAGGTTCCGGTGCTGCACCATCTGGTTCTTATCAGACAGCAGCAGATTTATAATCTGGATGGGCTTATCCATGCTCACTCCTTCAGGTACATAAAGGAAAACTCCATCCTGTGAAAATGCCGTATTCAGGGCCACAAAAGGCTCATCGTTGGTGGGGGCGTTCCTGCCCAGGTACTTTTCAACCAATTCGGGATATTGATCCATGGCTGCTTTCAGGCCCCCGTAGATAATGCCATTATTCAGCCTGGTTAGGGGCTCTTCTCCGGGATGGTGGAAAAATCCGTTGAGGACAGTCAGCACCCGGGAGTCCAGCATGGGAACATCACAGCGAAACAGATCTTTATCATCATAGGTAATTTTCCTGGGCTGGAAATCAAAGCTCAGTTCCCCATCAAAAACAGGTTCCAGGTGGGTATACTTATACCGTTCCTCTTTTCGCAGCGGAAAACCGGATGCTTTGAAAGATGCTATGGCCCTTTCGCGCAGCTCCACCATAAAGGGCAGGTCATCCCGGCCGATCAGGGTCCTGTTTTTTTGGAACAGATCCAGGTACTTATCCAGTGTGTGCATCTACCTCTTTTTTGATCCAGTCGTATCCATGCTCCTCCAACTCCCTGGCCAGAGATTTATCACCCGATTTAACAATGCGTCCCTTATAGAGCACATGGACCACATCGGGAACGATATATTCCAGCAGGCGCTGGTAGTGGGTAATTATGATGGTGGCATTTTCGGGCGAACGGAGTTTATTTACTCCGTTGGCTACAATGCGGAGCGCATCAATATCCAGTCCCGAATCGGTCTCATCCAGAATGGCCAGCCGGGGCTCCAGAAGCGCCATTTGAAAGATTTCATTTTTCTTTTTCTCCCCTCCGGAGAATCCTTCGTTCACCGAACGGTTGGTCAGATCGGAATTGATCTCCACTACCTTCTTCTTCTCTCGCATCAGCTTCAGAAAGTCCCCGGCCGGCATGGGTTCCAGGTTCCTGTATTTACGCATGGAGTTGATGGCGGTACGTAAAAAATTGACCATACTCACCCCCGGGATCTCCACCGGGTACTGGAATCCCAGGAATATGCCTTCCCGGGCCCGGTCTTCAGGGGAGAGCTCCTGCAGATCTTTTCCTTCATACAGGATTTTTCCATGGCTGATATTAAAATAATCCCGTCCTGCCAGTGCCGATGCCAGGGTACTTTTTCCGGAACCATTGGGGCCCATGATCGCGTGTACCTCACCGGCATTTACCGACAGGTTGATCCCTTTGAGGATCTCTTTCCCTTCGACTTCAACTTTTAAATCTTTTATTTCTAGCATGTTGTTGTTCATTTCGTATAGCTATTCTAACCCACGCTTCCTTCCAGCGTAATGGCCAGTAACTTCTGTGCTTCCACGGCAAATTCCATGGGCAGCTTATTCAGGACTTCTTTGGCATAGCCATTTACGATCAGGCTAATGGCATTTTCCGTATCGATCCCCCGCTGATTGCAATAAAATATCTGGTCCTCCCCGATTTTGGAGGTGGTGGCCTCGTGCTCCACCACGGCACTCATGTTATCTACCTCCAGATAGGGAAAGGTGTGAGCCCCGCACTTATCGCCCAGGAGCAGGCTGTCGCACTGGGAAAAATTTCGGGCATTTTGAGCCCCTTTCAATATTTTCACCAGCCCGCGATAGGAATTTTGGCTTTTCCCGGCACTGATCCCCTTGGAGATAATGGTGGAGCGGGTGTTTTTTCCGATATGGATCATTTTGGTCCCGGTATCGGCCTGCTGGTAATTGTTCGTCACAGCCACCGAGTAGAATTCACCCACCGAGTTATTCCCCCTCAGGATGCAGGAGGGATATTTCCAGGTGACCGCAGATCCGGTTTCCACCTGGGTCCAGGAGATCTTGGAATTATCCCCTTTGCAAATGCCCCGTTTGGTCACAAAATTGTAGATTCCGCCCTTTCCGTTCTTATCTCCCGGGTACCAGTTTTGTACCGTAGCGTATTTGACCTCGGCATTTTCCATGGCAACGATCTCCACGATGGCTGCATGCAGCTGGTTCTCGTCACGCATGGGAGCGGTACAGCCCTCCAGGTAGCTCACATAGGAATCGTCCTCGGCCACAATCAGAGTACGTTCAAACTGACCGGTGTTGGCAGCATTAATGCGAAAATAAGTGGAGAGTTCCATGGGACAGCGGACTCCCTTGGGGATGTAGCAAAAGGACCCGTCACTGAACACGGCAGAATTAAGTGCAGCAAAAAAATTATCGGTATAGGGAACCACAGAGCCCATGTATTTTTTAATCAGATCGGGATGGTTTTGGACTGCTTCGCTGAAGGAGCTGAAAATAATCCCTTTATCAGCCAGAGTATCCTGGAAAGTGGTTTTTACAGAAACACTGTCCATAACGGCATCCACGGCCACTCCGGCCAGTTGTTTTTGCTCTTCCAGCGGGATCCCCAGGCGGTTAAAGGTGTCAATCAATTCGGGATCCACCTCTTCCATACTTTCATATTTGGCCCCCTGTTTGGGAGCTGCATAATAGATAATATCCTGGTAGTTGATTTCCGGTATTTTCAAGTGCGCCCATTCCGGCATTTTCATGGTTTGCCAGTGACGGAATGCCTTTAACCTGGCTTCGGTGAGCCATTCCGGTTCCGCCTTTTTGGCTGAGATCAAACGGACCACCTCTTCACTTAATCCCTTGGGAATGGTCTCGGTTTCTATGAGAGATTGAAATCCAAATTTGTAATCGCTACCCGTTACCTCATTTAATATCTTCTCCTGATCAGTCACTGCTTTTCAATTTTTGGTAAGGATTGGTCCGAATTAATTGTAAATAGATTAATTATAAATAGAGCCCAAATATACAAAAACTTGTTCTTACATTTGTATTACAACAGGGCAATTGAATTGTTCAGGAAATAATCAGTTCTTATGACGTCAAAAAAGATCCGTACCATCGAAGAGATGGGCGAATTCGGACTTATTGATCACCTTACCTCGGGCTTTACCAACAGACAGGAGAGCACCCAGGTTGGAGTGGGCGATGATGCCGCCGTGATCAATCACGGGACTTATCTGCAGGTAATCACCACCGATATGCTGCTGGAAGGGATCCATTTCGATCTGGTATATACTCCCCTGAAACACCTGGGCTACAAGGCTGTGGTTGTGAATCTTTCCGATGTATATGCCATGAATGCGGCTCCCCGTCAGATGACTCTTTCTCTGGGGGTTTCTGGGAAATTTTCGGTGGAGGCCCTGGAGGAGTTCTATGAAGGGGTGAGACTGGCCTGTGAACGCTTTAATGTGGACCTGGTGGGCGGCGATACTTCGGGCTCCATGACAGGACTGGTCATCACGGTGACCGCCATCGGGACGGTCCTGAAGGAGGAACTGACCCTGCGCAGTTCAGCCAGGAACAATCAGCTGATCTGTGTGACCGGAGATCTGGGTGCTGCTTTCATGGGGCTGAAGGTCCTGGAACGGGAAAAGCAGCTTCATGCAGAGGATCCCGGTTTCCAGCCCGAACTCAGAGGCTATGATTATATCCTGGAACGTTATCTGAAACCGGAGCCCCGGGTAGATGTATTGCTGGCCCTGAAGGAAGCCGGTATCAAACCCGGAGCCATGATTGATATTTCGGACGGGCTCTCCTCGGAACTGCTTCATATCTGTAAAGCGTCCGGATGCGGTTGCCAGGTGTATGATGAACGTATTCCCGTGGCAAATGAGACCAAAGAGGCTGCCGCTGAGTTCCAGATGGAACCCATGGTGGCGGCTCTGCACGGGGGAGAGGATTACGAGTTGCTCTTTACGGTCCCCCTTTCCGATCACGACAAAATATCAGCCATCGAGGGGGTGGCTGTAATTGGTAATATTACAGATAAAAAAGGATCGGCACTGCTGGTGGGAAACGACGGGAACGCCATTCAGCTGCAGGCGCAGGGGTGGGGTGGGAGCGCAGAATAAAAACGATTACCATGAAACGAAGGACACTACTATTTACAGTATTACTGAGCGGCGGCCTGCTCTCCTGGAATAATGCTTCTGCACAGTCTGTGGAATTCACCTGGCCGGGGGGCAAAAAAGCGGCCGTCTCTATGACATACGATGACGGCATTCTGAGTCAGCTGGATCAGGCCATCCCCGATCTCAATGAAGCAGGTTTCCCCGGCACCTTCTATCTGACAGGTATGAACCTGGTTCCGGAATATGTGGAACGTTGGAGAGCAGCAGCAGAAGAGGGTCACGAGCTCGGATGCCACTCCCTCTTTCATCCCTGTAGCGGCAGCTTTGACTGGGTAAGGGAGGAGTACCGGACAGAGTCCTATACCCTGCAAAGGATTCTGGATGAAGCAAAGGTAATGAACCAGTTTTTATATGCCATCGACGGGAAAGGTCAACGCAGTTATGCCTACCCCTGTTATGAGAAGGAGGTAGGAGGGATCAGCTATGTGGATACCCTTAGCAGGAGCGGGTATTTTACTGGAGCCAGGGGAGGGTTTTCCCCGGTGGGTAACACAGCTAAAAATCTGAATCTCTTTGATATCCCAAGCCTTAGCATCACCGATGATGTCCCTTTTGAAGAGGTGGTCGACTATGTGCAGAAGGCCATCGATCATGGATCCCTGGCTGTCTTCTGCTTCCACGGGGTTGGCGGGGATCATATTCGGACTTCCCGCGAATATCACCGGAAGATCATCGCCTACCTGAAAGAACATAATCAGGAGCTCTGGGTAGCTACCCTGACAGAAATAAGTAGCTACCTGGGTCAGCAGGAAACCCCCTAGATCCTCTGGATCCGGCGCTTATCGGGATCCCATCGGGTCCGGCATTTCTCCCTGTAGCTTATATCGGCCATGGCTATAACCACCCCCTCATCAAAAGCTTTTTCGATATTGGCTGAGGGGGTACCGCCGTGCCGGATGCAATCCAGCCATTCCTTCAGGTGCAGGTGGGTTACATCCCAATCCTGTCCGCCTATGCTGGTGGAGGTCAGCCCCCTGGTGGCATAGTACTGGGCGGTGGCTGAACTGACCGCATCCACCACACTGGCCGAACTGGATCCCTGAAGCATCTCCAGCATGGGAGATCCGGGGTCAATCAGTCCCCGTTCCAGCAGGTCACTGAATAGCTCGGAACTTCCGTCGGGAACCACCGACAGCGTGCCTCCTACGGTCATGGCAGCATCCTGGCCGTATATGGTGCGCCCCCTGGTTTTGGAAGAAGTCAGGTTGGCACTATAGGTCAGGGTCAGCTCCTTGTGGGGATACTCAAAGGTGGTATGCAGCATATCGGGCATATCCCCGAATTCCTTATAAGTATATTGTCCACCGGAGGAGAAAACTGTTTCCGGGATTCCCATATTCAGCAATTGATTGACGGCATCATATTCATGGGAGAACAGCTGACCAAAAAGTATGGTGTCATAATCGAAATAACGGGCCCAGCTGTAATACCGCCTGATACTGAAGGGGACTTCCGGAGCTTTTCCCAGCCACTGTTTCCAGTCAATGCTCCTGGCATCACCGGGTTTTGGATTGCCATTCTCATCCAGGTGACGGATCCAGGCTCCATTGGGGGAGTTCCGGTTGGTGGTGGTCTCCACGTGAGAGATTTTCCCCAGCCATTTTCGTTTCAGGATCTCCTGGGCTACCTGGAAGGCTGCCGTCTGGGGATACTGGTGTCCCTGCTGGAAGACCAGCTCACTGTTTTTTACCACCTCATAGGCGGCATAGATCTCCTCTTCCCTGTGAATCAGACTTTTCTCACAATAAACATGCTTCCCTGCCTGGATGGCATCGATGGTCATTTGGGCATGGTGGTGATCGGGTGTGGAAATAATGACCGCATCAATGTCCGGATCCGAAATCATCTCGTGGTAGTGCCTGTAACGTTTTACCGGGTGCTTGGAGGCAAAAGTACCCCCGGTATGAATATCATGAGCGGCTGTGGCCAGACCTTTTTCGGCATGCAGGTCAAAAACATCACAGATCCCGGTAATAGCCACGTGGAGATTCCCATCCCGGATCTGTGCATCCAGGGACCCATTTCCCACCGTATAGTCAAAGTCGGTTTTTTCCATAAAACCCAGGGCTTTCGCCAGCTGCCCCCCCCGGACCCCGAACCCGGCGATTCCAAGGCGTATCAGTTCACCTTCCTGGTGATTCACTGGCTTGATGGCGTTCATCAGGTCCTCCAGGCCCAATTCCCGCACAATCTCCTTCTGGATATTGTGCTTATCGTCGTAGCTGGTCTTTCGCAGCACCTGGATACCCAAGGCTCCCAGGATCGGGACCCCGGCCAGGGCCTTTAACATATCTCTGCGGGCAATTCCCGAAGCTTTTTCTTTAGTCATGTTTTTGGGCGATTTTTTGATACTTATACCGGAACATATCCAGGCCAAAATGCCTGGATAGCGGGGTAACAGCAATATAGAGCAGGCAAAGAGCCTCGATCAGGGTTTTATTTATCATCAGGTAGTTCCCTTCTACGGGCCCTGCCACTTCCATTCCGATGAAAGGGGGATTGAACAGGTAATAAAGCAGTAAGAGGGCAAATCCGGCCAGAGACGCATAGCGTGTAAACAGTCCCAGTACCAGCCCAAGCCCGATAAGGATGAGCCCCCAGGTATTCATGGCATCCACTGTATTTAACAGTGCCGGGTTGGAAATGATCCAGTCGGCGATGCCGGAGAAAATCCATTGGGCATTGTCCAGGAAAGCAAGGGCTGACCATTCCGGATGGATGAGCTTGTGGATCCCTTCATAGAGGATGTGCCATCCAATGACCATGCGCAGGGCAACAAGGATCCCCTGTTGCCATTTCATCTGACTGCTGAATTTCTCCATAAGGAAATATTTTGGGGTAAATAAGGAAAATTACCTCCCAAATTTAGAAATTCCTGCCGGAGATGCAAATCCCGGATTGGACTACTCAGTCGTCCTTCCCGTCGAAATAACCACGAATGATGCCCCTTTTAGAGTCTTTGATAAACAGAACGATCTCATCCCTTTCCTTGGACGCGGGCAGGTTGGCTATCACAAATTCCAGGGCATCGCTTATGTTCAGACCGCGCTGGTAAATAATGCGGTAGATCTCCTGGATGGCATAAATGGTTTCATTGGCAAATCCCCGGCGGCGGAGGCCAATGGAGTTGATCCCTGTAAAGGATATGGGCTCTCTCCCTGCCATGGCGAACGGAGGCACATCCTTGCTCACTTTACTTCCTCCCTGGATCATCACATGCGCCCCGATGCGTACAAACTGGTGGACCAGGCTCCCCGGGCTTATGATGGCCCAGCTATCCACCTCCACCTCACCTGCCAGTCCGGCGTAGCTTCCCATGATAACCCGGTCCTGCAGGATACAATCGTGCGCTATGTGCACATAGGACATGATCAGGCAGTTGGATCCCACCACGGTGCGTTCATTGGCCTTGGTCCCCTTGTTAATGGTTACATACTCCCGGATTATGGTGTTGTCCCCAATTTCTGTGGTGGTGATTTCTCCTGCAAATTTCAAGTCCTGGGGATCCCCGGAAATAACCGCTCCGGGAAAGATCTGTACATTTTTCCCTATTCTGGCACCATTCAGGATCACTACATTGGGACCGATCCAGCTACCCGAACCGATCTCCACATCCTCGTATATGGTGGCAAAGGCTTCTACTTTTACATCCTTGGCTATTTTTGCCTTGGGATGAATGTTTGCCAGTTTGCTAATCATTCTTTTTGTTTTTTACGATCTGTGCCATCAGCTCCCCCTCCATCACCAGCTGATTCCCTACGAATATTTCAGCGAACATCAGGGCAATTCCTCTTCGGATAGGCTCCAGCAGGTCCATTTTCAGGATCAGGGTATCGCCCGGAACCACTTTCTGTTTGAATTTTACCTTATCGATTTTAAGGAAATAGGTGGAATAGTTTACAGGATCGGGCACCGTACCCAGAACCAGGATTCCGCCCACCTGTGCAGCGGCTTCAATTAACATGACTCCCGGCATCACTGGCTCCTGGGGGAAATGCCCTGTAAAGAAGGGCTCATTGGTGGTTACATTTTTGATCCCCACGACCGATTTTTCATCCAGCTTGATCACCTTATCCACCATGAGAAAGGGGTAGCGATGAGGGAGTCTTCTTTTGACCTCATTGATATCGATCAGAGGTGCAATGTTGGGATTATATACCGGTACCTGCTTTTGAAGAGCTGCTTTTTTCATGAGCTGCCGCAGCATCCTGGCAAATTCGTTGTTACTGTGGTGTCCCGGCCTGGTGGCTATTATTTTTGCCTTGAACCATCTTCCCACCAGGGCCAGGTCACCCACCAGGTCCAGGAGCTTATGCCTGGCCGGTTCATTGGGGAAGCGCAGATCCACATTGTTCAGGATCCCTTCAGGCTGAACGCTGATATGTGGTTTGTTGAACAGGTCTGCCAGGCGGTCCAGCTCTTTCTGCTCCCACTTCCGGTCCACAATCACAATAGCATTGTCCACATCGCCCCCCTTGATCAGGTTATTTTTGGCCAGGTATTCCAGTTCACGCAGGAATACAAAGGTGCGGCAGGGGGCAATTTCTTCCTTAAAATTGTGCAGTTCCTCCAGGGAGGCATACTGGTTGCCCAGGACTGGAGAATTGTAATCAATCAAAACATTGATACTCTGTATCTTGTCCGGATAGGCGATGATATGGATCCCGTTCTTTTCATCGTAATACTCTACCTTCTCCTTCAGAATAAAGTATTTGCGGTCTGTGGCCTGGTCCACGGCTCCGGTGCGATCAATGGCCTCGGCAAATTCCTTGGCACTGCCATCCAGGATGGGGGCTTCGGGGCCATCCACCTCTACCAGTACATTATCGATGCCCATGCCCACAAAGGAGGCCAGAACATGTTCGATGGTGGAGACACGGGCCCCATTCTCTTCGAGAACGGTTCCCCGGGTGGTTTCCACCACATTTTCGGCCAGGGCATTAATTAAAGGTTGCCCGGGCAGGTCGATGCGCTTGAAGATATAGCCGTGGCTGTCGGGTGCCGGATGAAAGGTCATGTTGACCTGTACACCGGTATGCAGACCTTTGCCACTAAAGGAGATGGGTGCTTTTAAGGTTCTCTGTTTTTCCGCCATAAATCGCTGCAAATATATAAAATTAAGACGAACCGCTTTTTGCCTTATTGTGTCAGTCCCTCTACTTTCTTTTCCAGCTCGTTGATCTGGTCCTTGATTTTAGGCAGATTCCTGAAAAGTAAATAACTACGCTGGTAAGGACCGAATTCAAAGGCAGGGGATCCCTGGATGACGATCCCCTCCTCTTTGATGTCCTTGGTGATCCCGGACTGGGCTGCAATTTTAACCCCGCTGGCGATCTGGATATGCCCGATGAGTCCCACCTGTCCGCCGAACATGCAGTTTTTGCCCACTTTGGTAGAACCGGAAATACCGCTTTGTGCAGCGATGACGGTATTTTCATCCACCTCCACGTTATGGGCGATCATAACCAGGTTATCCAGCTTCACTCCTTTGCGCAGTATGGTAGCTCCCATGGTGGCTCGGTCGACAGTCGTATTGGCCCCGATCTCCACATGGTCCTCAATGATCACTTTGCCAACCTGCGGGATCTTTTCGTAGTTGTTCTCCTGGTTGGGAGCAAATCCGAATCCGTCCCCCCCGATAATGGCCCCGGCGTGGATGACGCAATGGGCACCGATCTCACAGCCTTCGTAGATCTTGACTCCCGGATGGAGAATACTCCCCTCACCGATCTTTACATGGTCACCCACATAAACCTGTGGATACAGCTGCACGCTGTCGCCTATTTGTGCATGCTCGGAGATAACGGTAAAATCTCCCACATAAAGCTCTTTTCCAAGAGAAGCCGAAGCGGAAATGGAAGCCATCTTACTGATCCCGGTCTTTCTGGGCTTGCTCTGTTCATAAAGCCTCAGAAGAGCTGCAAAGGACTCATAGGCGTTTGCGACCCTGACCAGGGTGGTCCTGGTCTCCTTCTGAAGTTTAAGATCAGCATTTACAATGACTATGGAAGACTGGGTGTCGTAGATGTATTTCTCATATTTTGGATTGGCCAGGAAAGAGAGCGTTCCGGGCTTTCCCTCCTCAATTTTACTTATGTCGTTAACAGTGGCATCGGGGTTACCCTCCACCTCTCCTTTCAGGAATTCGGCGATAACAGCTGCGGTAAAATTCATTCAGCTCAGTTTTAAATTTGATTAATTTGACTATTCTCAAGAACAAAACGGGGATAACAGAGGAAATATTTGCGAACTGTTTTTGAAAGCACCGAGATATTCAGAATATCAGAGGCCTCCGCTATATCCCGGGTATTTCCATTTTTTTCCATGATGGTGATCCGGTCGTCCATATCACTGTAGGCAAAGTTGCTGACACTATCTGAAACTACCAGGTAAGCTGCCTCTTCTCTGGTCAAAGCGAGCTTCTCTGCCACCCGGGTCCTGATCTCCGCTACGCGATCCGCATGAAAGGGCTGGTTTGCCAGTTCCACGGAGAACAGCTTCCGGTTGATCAGTCCGTTCGCTAACATAGACAATACTCGATCCGAATTGTTGCACCAAACCTTGGCCGAAGCAAGAATATCGTCATCATCCAGCAGGGCAAATTGTTCCAGGGATACCTGCTTTTGCTCGCGCAGAAAGTAAGACAGAGCAGGGGTGGCAAAAAGTTCTGTTCCCCGGGCTGTAAGAGCCCGGGCTCTGAGCACCAGCCTGACCAGGATCTGCTCGGCGGATACCACGGTCCGGTGCAGATAAACCTGCCAGTACATCAGGCGTCTGGCAATTAAGAATTTTTCGATGGAATAGATTCCTTTCTCATCCACCACCAGCTGGTCGTTTCGTACGTTCAGCATCTTTATGATCCGGTCCGATCCGATAACCCCTTCCGTGACCCCGGTGAAAAAACTGTCTCGTTTCAGATAATCCAGACGGTCCATGTCAAGCTGGCCCGAGACGAGCTGGGACAGGAATTTTTTAGGATAGCGGTTTTTGAAGATTTCAATGGCCATGGACAGTTTACCCTGGAACTGCAGGTTGAGTTGCTCCATAAACATCAGGCTGATCTCTTCATGGGGGGTCTGGCTGAACAAACAGTTTTCCAGGGAGTGGGAAAAGGGGCCGTGCCCGATATCATGCAGAAGGATAGCTATGGTAACCGCCCTGGCCTCCTCCTCACTGATGTGGTGTCCCTTGGAGCGGATCACCTCTATGGCCAGGCCCATCAGGTGCATGGCTCCCACCGCATGCTGGAAACGGGTATGCATCGCTCCTGGATAGACAAAATGAGTGAGCCCCAGCTGCCTGATCCTGCGCAGACGCTGGAAGATGGGCTGCTCCATCAGATCAAACACCGTATCGAAGGGGATTTTGATAAACCCGTAGACAGGATCATTGATGATTTTCAGCTTATTAGTGGAAGAATGGTTCCCCATGTGGGCTTGTTGTGGCACAAAATTATGTTTTTATTGCCATAATCAGGTTTGTATCAGCGAAAAAACACTCTGTTTTTTGCATTTTTCGTGATTTTATGTACTTTTGCGCTGTCGTTAGGAGAGATTTGTTCTAGGGGGCTTTTGTCCCCTATTTTAGTAACTGAAAAAATGATTACGACCGAAGGCATTACAGAGCTGGTGAACCAGTACATCGAGGGATCAGATATTTTCCTGGTCGAGGTCCTTGTAAAATCCGGAAACGCCATAAGCGTACACGTGGACAGGCCGGAGGGGATCTCCATTGAGGAGTGCGTAAAAATCAGCCGCTTTCTGAATGAAACGATGGACCGCGAAGTGGAGGACTACTCCCTGGAGGTAAGCTCACCCGGACTGGGAGGATCGTTCAGGGTAAGGCAACAGTACGAGAAGAATTTGAACCGTGAGATCGAGGTGCTTTACACCGATGGGATCAAGGTAAAGGGCAAACTTGAAAAAGTCGGGGACCAGGGTATTGTTCTGAAGGTGAATGGAGAGAACGAAGAAATTGGATTTGACGAGATAAAAACAGCGAAAGCAATAATATCATTTAATTGATCAATAGTGTAGCAATGGAAAATCTTAATTTGATAGAGACATTTTCCGAATTTAAGGAATTAAAGAACATCGACCGGGTGACCATGATGAGTGTCCTGGAAGATGTTTTCAGGGGGATGCTTCTGAAAAAATACGGGACCGATGAGAATTTTGATATCATCATCAATATCGACAAGGGAGACTTTGAGATCTGGAGAAACCGGGAGGTTGTAGAGGATGATGAACTGGAAGATGCAGCCATGCAGATTACCCTCTCAAAAGCCAAGGAGATTGATGATGATTACGAAGTTGGAGAAGAGGTAACAGATGAAGTGAAACTGGGAGATTTTGGAAGACGTGCCATTCTGGCCCTTCGTCAGAACCTGTCAGCCAGGATTATGGAGCTGGAGAAAAATCATCTTTATAACAAATACAAGGACCGTATTGGGGATGTGGTTACCGGCGAGGTCTACCAGGTATGGAAAAGGGAGATCCTGATTCTGGATGATGAAGGAAATGAACTGATCCTTCCCAAATCAGAGCAAATACCTTCCGATTATTTCCGCAAGGGAGATACCATCCGTGCGGTGGTAGTGAAGGTGGATATGCGCAATGCCAATCCGCTGATCATTCTTTCGAGAACCTCCCCTGTCTTCCTGGAGCGTCTGTTCGAACTGGAGGTTCCTGAAATTTTTGACGGATTGATCACCATCAAGAAGATTGTCAGGGTTCCGGGTGAGCGGGCCAAGGTGGCTGTGGAGTCCTACGACGAGCGGATTGATCCGGTTGGAGCCTGCGTGGGGATGAAGGGGTCCCGTATCCATGGCATTGTCAGGGAGCTGAAGAACGAAAATATCGATGTAATCAACTACACCAACAATATTCAATTGTTTATTACCCGGGCGCTGAGCCCTGCGAAGATCACTTCCATCAAATTGGATGATGAGGAGAAACGTGCAGAGGTTTACCTGCAGCCAAAGGAGGTCTCTCTGGCCATAGGAAAGGGCGGACTGAATATCAAACTGGCCAGTCAGCTCTCCGGATATGAGATTGATGTATACAGGGAATCTGACGAGGACGACGAAGATGTCAACCTGGAAGAATTTGCTGATGAAATTGAAAGCTGGGTGCTGGATGAGCTGAAAGCGATAGGATGTGATACTGCAAAGTCAGTATTGAACCTGAGCGTGGCGGATCTGGTCAAAAGAACTGACCTGGAAGAGGAAACCATCACGGACCTGGTCAATGTGCTTAAAGCAGAATTTGAATAAAATTATATGGCTGAAAGAAAGGCAACAAGACTTAGTAAAGCTGCCAGGGAATTTAACGTAGGGATTTCAACCATCGTTGAATTTCTTGGAAAGAAGGGACATGAGATCGATTCCAATCCTAACAGTAAGCTGGATCCGGATCTGTATGATCTCCTGGAGGAGGAGTACAGCACTGATTTAAACGTGAAGAAGGAATCGGAGAAGCTGACTCTGAAGAACCTGAGAGAAAGGCAGGAGTCTCTCTCTCTGGATGATGTCCCCGAAGCAGTTGAGCCGGAGGAATCGGAAGAGTTGATCATCACCGACCATACCGCAGCTGCAGCAGACAATTTGCCCACCGAGGTTGAAGAAAAAGCCCCTGTTGCCAAAGTGCAGCCGAAACCTGAAACAAAGGAGCCTGTTGTTGAGAGCCCCAAGGCAGCGACCGAAGATAAGAAAGCAGCCAGGGCCGGGAAGAGTGAAGAGCCCACGGAGAAGAAGGCAGAACCCGAAGAAGTTGAAAGCGGACCCAGGGTGGTAGGAAAAATTGACCTGGATTCCATGAATCAGAAGACGCGTCCGGACAAAAAAAGCAAAACCAAGACTGAGGAGGCTGTACCCCAAAAGGCTGTTGAAGTAAAGTCCAAAGAAGTTGAAAAGAAAGAAGACAAGCCAGCTCCCGAACCGGAAGAAGAGAAGGTGACAGCAGAACAGGCTGAAACGCCTGAGGCTTCTGCTGCTGAAGTGAAGGAGAAAGCTGATGCAGAGAAGGAAAAGAAGGAAAAGAAGGAACAGAAAGAACAGAATCTGATCCCCACACGTGTGGAGAGACTTACCGGTCCAACGGTAGTGGGCAAGATTGACCTGCCCGAGAGAAGGGTAAGTAAGAAAAAGCCTGTGGCATCCAGTAAAGAAGACCTGCATCTTGATCAGAAGAAGAAGCGGAAGCGTATCAAAAAAGAAACCGGACCGGTGGATTTTGATAAGCAGAAGGCAGGTGCCTCCAGAGATAAAGGAGGTAAAAAACGAAAGCGTGCCACCAGGCCGGAGGTGAATGAAGAAGATGTTCAAAAACAAATCAAGGATACCCTGGCCAAACTGACCAACAAAGGATCCAAATCAAAGACCTCCAAATACAGGCGTGAAAAACGGGATGCGGTTCAGGCCAAGATGCAGGAGGAAAGTGATCTTTTGGAAGAAAGGATGAATGTCCTTCAGGTCACCGAGTTTGTTTCTGTAAGTGAGCTGGCTTCCATGATGAATGTGCCACCCACCCAGGTGATACAGACCTGTATGAACCTGGGGCTTTTTGTCTCCATCAATCAGCGTCTGGATGCGGAGACCATGTCACTGGTAGCTGATGAATTTGACTTCAAGGTGGAATTTGTCAGCGTGGATCTGATTGAGTCCATCAAAGAAGTGGAGGATGATCCTGAAGATCTGCTCCCCAGGTCTCCCATTGTTACGGTCATGGGACATGTAGACCACGGAAAAACAAAGTTGCTGGACGTGGTCCGTCATGCGAATGTGGTGGCCGGAGAAGCCGGTGGGATCACGCAGCACATCGGAGCCTACGGGGTGGAGTTGGAAGATGGACGAAAAATCACCTTCCTGGATACCCCGGGTCACGAAGCCTTTACAGCCATGCGGGCACGGGGTGCGCAGATCACCGATGTGGCCATTATTGTGGTAGCAGCCGACGATGGGGTGAAACCTCAGACCGTGGAAGCCATTAACCATGCGGCAGCCGCTGGAGTTCCCATCGTATTCGCCATTAACAAGATAGACCTGCCTGCAGCCAATCCCGAAAAGATTAAAGATGAGCTTGCGCAGATGAACTACATGACTGAAGACTGGGGAGGCAAGTATCAGTCCCAGGAAATTTCAGCCAAGGGTAACCAAAACATTGAGGAATTGCTGGAAAAGGTCTTACTGGAGGCTGAACTGCTGGAGCTTAAGGCCAATCCCAATAAGCCTGCAAGGGGAACCGTTATCGAATCAACCCTGGATCGCGGAAGGGGCAATATTGCCACCATCCTGGTAGAATCGGGTACCCTGAAGATAGGGGATGTGGTGCTCGCCGGACAACACTATGGGCATGTGAAGGCCATGTTTAATGAACGTGGCAAGAAGATTAAAGAGGCAGGGCCCTCCACCCCGGCTTTGATCCTGGGCCTGAATGGTGCCCCGCAGGCTGGCGAAAGCTTTAATGTGATGGATACCGATAAGGAGGCCAAAGAAATTGCCAACAAGCGTGAACAGCTGCAGCGCGAACAGGAGCTGCGGACCACCAAGCATCTGACCCTGGACGAAATTGGGCGCCGGATTGCCCTTGGAAGCTTCCAGGAGCTGAATGTGATTGTGAAAGGGGATGTGGATGGTTCCATTGAGGCCCTCTCAGACTCTCTGATCAAGCTGAGTACCGAGGAGATTCAGGTCAATATCAAGCACAAAGCTGTGGGACAGATCTCAGAATCAGATATTCTGCTGGCTGCAGCATCCAATGCCATTGTCATTGGCTTCCAGGTCAGGCCCTCACTCAGTGCCAGGAAGCTGGCCGAGAAAGAGCAGATAGATATTCGCCTTTACTCCATTATCTACGATGCCATCGAAGAGGTAAAAGCTGCCATGGAGGGTATGCTTACCCCGGAAATCAAGGAAGATATCATCGGAACCCTGGAGATCCAGGAGACCTTCAAAATCACCAAGGTGGGGACCATCGCCGGGTGTATCGTCAGGGAAGGAAAAATCAGGCGAAACTCCAAAGTACGGCTGATCCGGGACGGAATAGTTATATACAGCGGAGAGCTGGGATCACTGAAGCGTTTTAAGGATGATGCCAAAGAGGTGGTTTCCGGTCTGGAGTGCGGTTTGAACATTGAAAACTTCAATGATATCAAGGTGGGCGATATGGTTGAGGCCTACGAAGAGACCGAGATGAAGAAAACTCTCTAAGAAAGGCTTTCGATTTTATTCTATATTAGCATACCAAAAGCAAGGGTATGTATGAATACATCGAGGGTGAATTCGTAGAGAAAAGTCCGGCACATCTGATAGTTCAGGCAGGTCACCTGGCCTACTTCGTTCACATTTCAGTTTTTACTTACAGTCAGATCAGCACCTTAACATCCGGAAGGATCTATCTGCATTTTGTGGTCCGGGAGGATGCCCAGATCCTCTATGGATTTGGTGGCCGGGAGGAGCGGGAGATCTTTCGAATGCTTATTTCAGTTTCCGGGGTGGGGGCCAATACGGCCCGTCTCATTCTTTCTTCTCTTTCGCCTGATGAGATAAGCCAGGCAATCCTGGCTGGGAATGTCTCTGTTTTGCAGGGGATTAAGGGTATTGGAGCCAAATCTGCTCAACGAATCATCATCGATCTGAAAGATAAGGTGGGCAAAGGTGCGGGAATTGATGAATTATTCTTTTCACAGGACAATACCAGCCGCCAAGAAGCGTTATCTGCTTTAGTAGCACTGGGTTTTCAAAAGAAAACTGTAGAGAAGATTCTGACCCGTATTTTATCAGAGCAGCCCGAACTCTCTGTTGAGGAGGTAGTGAAGGCTGCCTTGAAGTTTATGTAGTGAACCATCGGTATACACACATATTCCTGATTCTTATAGGATTCTTGCTGGCTTTGGGAGCCAGTGCCCAGGATTCAACCCTCCATTTCCCTTTACCGGAGCGGGCTTCTTATCCCTTTTCCTTTTCGGGGCAGAGTTCACCCCTTTATCTGCAGAATCCATCCAACATCCAGGCCAGAGTCATTTATGATCCGCTGACCAGGAAATATGTATTCACCGAAACCATTGGGAGCTGGAACTACAGGAATCCCACCCAGATGTCCATGGAAGAGTATGCCCGTTTTGACCTGAATCAACAGGTAAATGCTTACTGGCGCCTGAAAGCAGGTGGCTCCAGCCTGGAGCAGCAACTCTCCTTTATCCCTCCCATTCAGGTGGGGGGAGAAGCCTTCGACAAGCTCTTTGGATCCAATGTGATCAATATAGTGCCTTCGGGTTCTGCCGAGCTGATCTTTGGATTTAACCTGAGCAAACAGGATAATCCCAATATCAACGAGCGGCTCAGATCGGTGCCCTCCTTTACCTTTGATGAGAAGATTATCATGAATGTGGCAGGGTCCATCGGGGATAAGATGGCCATGGATATCAGCTACAACACGGAAGCCACCTTTGATTTTGAGAATCAGACCAAGCTGGAGTATTCGGGGAAGGAGGATGAGATTATCAAAAAGATCGAAGGCGGGAACGTAAATCTTCCCCTGCCCGGTTCCCTGATCAGCGGGAGCCAGAGCCTATTCGGGCTGAAGACGGAACTGCAGTTCGGGAAACTGACGGTGACCAGCGTCTTCTCCCAGCAGCGGGGCGAATCCTCGGTCATCAATGTGCAGGGAGGCTCCCAGTTGAGTGAGTATTCGGTAACCGTGGACGATTACGATGCCAACAAGCACTTCTTTCTTTCTGACTATTTTCGCGAAAACTACAACAAGGCGCTCTCGCGCCTGCCGGTGATTACCTCCGATGTTTCCATCACACGCATGGAAGTATGGGTGACCAATAAGACCACCAATTTTGAGCAGTCCAGGAACATCGTGGCGGTCAATGATCTGGCCGAACCCTATCCCCGCTTCTATGCCCGTGATCCGGGCCAGGCCGGGAACTATCCCAGAAATGAGCTGAATAACGCCTACCAGGAGTTGACCACCACCCATTCGGGCATCAGGGATATCAAGAATGTAACCAGTGAACTGGAGGGCGCGGGCCTGGTCCTGGGTACCGATTTTGAAAAGATCGAAAATGCCAGGTTGCTCTCGGCCAGGGAATATACCTATAACGAAAAGCTGGGGTATATCTCCTTGAATACGGCTCTGAATACCGATGAGATCCTGGCCGTTGCCTATGAATTTACTTACCGGGGACAGACCTTCCGGGTGGGTGAACTCTCTCAATCGAGCGGGATCAGCGCTCCTTCCTCTCTGATGATGAAGTTGTTAAAACCCACCAATTTTACGCCCCGGAGCTATACCTGGGACCTGATGATGAAAAACGTCTATGCACTCGGAGCCTACCAGGTGAATGAAGACGAGTTTACCCTGGATGTGCTGTACCGGGACGATAAAACAGGGAATGCCGTGAATTACCTGCCCGGGACCGACCTGGACAAAACCATTTTGATCCGCCTGCTGAATCTGGACAATATGAATTCACAGCGTGATCCCTATCCCGACGGCATCTTTGACTACATGAGCGGGATCACTATCAGTCCGTCCAACGGAAGAGTTATCTTTCCCATGCTGGAACCCTTTGGAGCAGACCTGGCACAGATCCTGACCGACAGCCTGAGCGCTTCGGATGCCCAGGCGGCCATTGATAAGTTTGTGTTCCAGGAGCTCTATGATTCCACCAAGACAAAGGCCCAGCAGATTGCGGAGAAAAACAAGTTCCTGATCGCCGGGGAATACTCCTCCTCCAGCAGCTCGGAGATCATGCTGAATGCCATGAATGTGCCCCAGGGATCGGTGAAGGTGACTGCCGGTGGACGGGAATTGATGGAGGGGGCGGATTATACGGTGGATTATATGCTGGGAAGAGTCACCATTATCAACCAGGGAATCCTGGAATCGGGCACTCCCATCCGCATTGCCCTGGAAAACCAGTCCCTGTTCAACTTTCAGACCAAGACCCTGGTGGGAACCCACCTGGACTACCGGGTTTCGGATAAATTTAATCTGGGGGCTACAGCCATGCATTTGACCGAGAGGCCCCTGACCCAGAAAGTGAACATCGGAGACGAACCGATTTCCAATACCATCTGGGGACTGAACGGGAACTACAGTACGGAATCGCAGCTGCTGACCACCCTGGTGGATAAACTTCCCTTCCTGGAGACCAAGGTGCCTTCCACCTTTACCGTAGTGGGCGAGTTTGCCCAGCTGATCCCCGGACATTCCCGGGCCATCGAAAAAGAGGGAAATGCCTACATTGATGATTTTGAAGGATCTGAGACTTCCATTGACCTGAAACAGTTCTCTTCCTGGAAACTATCCAGTACTCCCCGGGGCTTTTTCCCGGAGGCGGAATGGAACAACAACAGGGCTTATGGATATAATCGTGCCAGGCTGGCCTGGTACCATATCGATCCGCTCTTTGTAAATCCCGACTCGCGCACCCCGGACTATATCAAAGCCAATCCCGATTATATGTCCAGTGCCTACGTGTATGAGGTTTACGAACAGGATATTTTTCCCAATAAGGAGAATCCAAACGGGATACCCACCCGGATTTCTGTTCTAAACATGGCCTTCTATCCGGAAGAAAGAGGGCCATATAACTATGATTATGAGCGAATTGCGCCTGACGGAAGACTCTTGCAACCGGAAGAGCGCTGGGGGGGGATCATGCGGGAGATCTACTCCAGTGATTTTGAACAGGCCAATGTGGAGTTTATCGAATTCTGGCTGATGGATCCTTTTGCGGAGATGCCGGATCATAGCGGCGGGGAGCTCTATTTTAACCTGGGTAATATTTCGGAAGATGTATTAAAGGACTCCAGGAAGGTGTTTGAGAACGGACTGCCCACTTCGGAACTGGTGGAGAAGGTGGATACCACGGTTTGGGGCCGGGTTCCATTGACCCAGTCCCTGGTACCGGGCTTTAGCGCGGGGGATGAAACACGTAAATATCAGGATGTGGGGCTCGACGGGCTCTCATCGGTTTACTCCAACGATGAGGTGTCCTTCTTTTCAAAGGAGCCTGAGGACTACCTGAATCAGATTGAAAGCAGATACAGCAGCGGACTCCTGAGCCAGGAAGCCAGGGACAGGATCTTCGAGGACCCTTCCTCGGATGATTACAGGTACTACCGAAGCTCCCTGTATGATGCGGCCAGACTGGATATCCTGAGCCGTTACAAGTGGTATAATAACCATGAAGGGAACTCCCCCAGCGATTTGGATAACCAGGAATCCTATCCCACCTCGGGAACTTCCCTGCCGGATATAGAGGATATCAACCGCGACAATACGCTCAGCGAGGGAGAAAGTTATTACTCCTACCGGGTGGACATCAACCGGAACGAGATGGAAGTGGGACGGAACCACATTGTGGACAAGGTGGTCGACAAGGTTACCTATGAAAATGGGGAGAAAACCGATGTCACCTGGTATCAGTTCAGGATCCCCATCTACGATTATGAGGATATTGAAGGGGATATCTCCGATTTTAAAACCATACGCTTCATGCGTATGTTTATGACCGGCTTTGAGGATACCACCTACCTGCGCTTTGCCAAACTGGATCTGGTGCGTGGTGAGTGGAGACGCTACCAGCTTCCCCTGGCCCAGGGAGGCGAGGACTGGACAGGCGTAGAACCTCCCCTGGGGGCCCTGGCCATTTCGGCGGTAAATATTGAAGAGAATGCGGGGAAGGAGCCGGTCAACTATGTGCTTCCCCCCGGATTTACCCGGCAGATAGATCCCATGCAACCCCAGCTCAGGCAGCTCAATGAACAGTCCATTGTCCTGAAGGTGAATGAGCTGGCCGATGGAGATGCCCGTGCCGCCTACAAGAATACGGAACTGGACATCAGGCAGTACGGGAAGATCCGGATGGAGGCCCATGCTGAGGCCATCACGGGGGAGGTGCTGGAGCATAATGAGCTGGTGGCCTTTATCCGCCTGGGAACCGATTATAAGGATAACTACTATGAATATGAGGTCCCCCTGGAACTTACCCAGCCCGGAAGGTATGACAACGATAGTGAAAGCGACCGGCTCCTGGTCTGGCCGGCAGTGAATAAGTTCGAAGTGGAGCTGGATCAGTTCAAGGAGGTGAAACAGGCCAGGAACAGGGCCATGAGTGATCCGGAAAGTGAGTTGACCATTAATACGGTCTATTCAGAGATCGATGACAAGGGAAATCGCATATCGGTTTCCGGGAATCCCAATATGAGCAGTATCCGTACCATCATGATCGGGGTGCGGAATCCCAAAGCAGGAAATAATCCCTACGGCCAGGATGACGGCCTGCCCAAGTCGGGTGAAATCTGGCTGAATGAGTTGCGCCTGACCGATTTTAATGAAAGCGGAGGATGGGCAGCCAACGGCAGGGCAACCCTGAAACTGGCCGATTTCGGAAATGTCACCTTTGCCGGAAATACCAGTCAGCCCGGGTTTGGAAGCATCGAACAGAAGGTTCAGGAACGGCAGCGGGAACAGATTATTCAGTACGATGTCTCTTCCAATGTGCAGATGGGGAAGTTTTTCAAAGATGAGAGCGGGGTGAATATTCCGGTCTTTGCCAGCTACTCCAAAGCCATAGTAAATCCCGAATACAATCCCCTCGATCCTGATATTCTGCTGAAAGAGGCCATAGATGAGGCGGAAACCAAGGCCGAACGCGATTCCATTATCCGAAATGCCAGGGATCTGGTAGAACGAAAAGCATTTGCCGTAACCAATGTGAGGATGAATAAGGCAGGGACGAAAAAACGGTTCTACAGCCTGTCCAACTGGTCCACCTCCTTCTCCATGAATGAAATGATCAGCAGCAATCCCAATCTTAACTATTACAATACCAAGAAGGTCCGGGGAAACATATCGTATAATTTCAATAGCCGGCCCAAGAATGTCCAGCCATTAAAATCAGTTAAGTGGATGAATTCGGAGTGGTTGAGGCTGGTAAAGGATTTTAACTTCAACTATACCCCTTCCCGGATCTCCTTCCGGACCGACATGGATCGCTACTATCTGGAGAAAGAAGTGAAAAATATCAACAATCCGGGATTCTATGTGGAACCCACCTTTAAGAAGGACTTTTACTGGAACCGCTTTTTTGATCTGAAGTTTGATTTGACCAGGAACCTCAGGTTAGACTTTTCCTCCACCCATAATGCCCGGATCGATGAGCCCGAGGGCCGGTGGAATTACGATTATGAATGGGATGCACTTCGTGACACCATTCTGGGATTTGGCAGGGCCACCAGTTACTACCACCAGTTTGATGCCTCCTATACCATTCCCATCAATAAAATCCCCCTGCTCGACTGGACCTCGGCCAATGCACGTTATGGGGGCACCTATGGCTGGGACGTGGGACCCATTATTCCGGACGATCCGGTTTATGGTTCCATTAACCTGGGAAACACAATTAAGAACTCAAACACCATTCAGCTGAACGGACAGTTGAATTTTGTGAACCTCTACAATAAAGTGGGCTTCCTCAAGGACATCAACGATAAGTACCGCAACGCGCGGACCAGGGCCAGGGAGACCGAAACCAGGGTGAAGACCAAACTCTTTACCCAGGAGAATGTTTTTCTGAGGGAGGACCGGCCCCGCTTTGTGAATCATAATCTGAAAACTGAAAATATCTCCGTGGAGGTTCTGGACGAGAACCAGCAAGCCGTGGAGGTGGAGAGCGAGATCCTCAGCGGGACCCGGATCAGGATCACATCGGCAAAGGCAGTCCGCAATGCCACCATAAAAGTAACCGGGACTGTAGAAAAGGGGGAGAGCCCGCTGATCTTTATTGCAGAATCAACGGTCAGGATCCTGATGAGTGTTCGCACCCTGAACCTGACTTACTCCAGGAGTGGTGGGACCCTGCTTCCAGGCTATAATTACGGAATCGACAACTTTGGATTTGGAACCCATATGGCAGGGGGTCGGATGGAACCGGGCTGGGCCTTTATTACCGGCTGGCAGGACCAGGATTACGCCTCGAATTCCTTTGGCAGGGGGGCGCTTACGACCGACCAGAGCCTCAATGATCCCTATTCCATGAACCATACGGAACGCTTTACCGCCAGGATGACGGTGGAACCGTTTAATGGCCTGAAGATCGATCTGACCGCCAACCGGATGTACTCCTCCAATTTTACCGAATATTACACCGCCAACCCGGATGGCTCCCTGCCGGCAGATACGGCCCGGGGAAGGGTTTTCAGTGGCAACTTCAGCATGTCCTATATTTCCCTGGGAACAGCTTTTGAAAAGATCAATGACAAGGTGGAATCGTCCGAATCCTTCAGCCTGCTTAAAAATGAGTATAGAAAGGTCATTTCACAACGTCTGGGCGATGAATATTATAATCGTACGGGAACGGTGCTTCCGTCAGACAGCCTCAACCCTGATTATGTGGCTGGATACGGGCCCACCTCCCAGGAGGTGCTGATCCCTGCATTCCTGGCGGCCTACGGGGGAAAAGCAGCTGATCAGGTTGCCATGAGTGCCATCCGGTCCATTCTGGAGATTTTGCCTAACTGGCAGGTACGCTTCGACGGACTGGGAAAAATAGAGCCCCTGCAGAGGTATGTGAATTCCATTGTCATGAATCACTCCTATCGTTCCACCTACAGTGTAGGCTCCTTTATTAACAATCCTTTTTTTATCGCCGACACCATCAGCGGGGTACCCATCATCACCGACCTTCAGGGAAACTTTATGGTGGAGCAAAACATCAATACGGTGAGTATCAATGAAAATTTCAGTCCGCTCTTCGATATCAATCTGGACTGGAAGAACAGCCTGACTACCCGGGTGGAATACAAACGTTCCAGGACGGTGGCCATGAATATGGCCAATACGCAGGTGAATGAGGTGAATAGTGCTGAAATTATTGTAGGGGCGGGTTACCGCTTCAATGAGGTTCCCCTGATTATCAATCAAAAGGAGTTCTCAAGCGACCTGAATATCCGCTTCGATCTCTCCATGAGGAACAACCGGACGGTGATCCGGAAACTGGAGGATCTCTCCGGAAGCGAGATCACGGCCGGACAGACCATCTTCAGTCTGAAAGCAACAGCCGATTATATGCTGAGTGATAAGTTTACCGTCCGGGCGTTCTATGACCAGCGGCTTACAACGCCCTATATATCGAATAGCTATCCGAATGCCAATTACAATGTGGGCTTCAGTATGACCTTTACCTTGTAAGCATTTTACTTCAATTTTATGATTTTAAGCAGTTCGTCTTCCTCAGGAATGTATTACATTTGAGTTTTCAAACACTATTGTTTTATGAGCGTACCAGATAATCTTAAGTACACCACCGAACACGAATGGGTACGTGTGGAAGGTGATGAAATTGTGATTGGAGTAAGCGAATTTGCCCAGGGTGAATTGGGAGATGTGGTATTTATTGAAATAGAGACCGAAGGAGAGACCCTTTCAAAGGGAGAGACCTTCGGGACCATTGAAGCGGTTAAAACTGTTTCGGATCTCTATATGCCGGTGGATGGAGAGGTAGTGAAAGTTAATCCCGCCCTGGAGGACAGCCCTGAGCTGGTTAATTCAGAGCCTTATGAAGGAGGATGGATGATCCGGGTGAAGATGGCCGATTCTTCCCAACTGGATGAGCTGATGGATGCCGAAGCCTACCAGGCCCTGATCGCTTAGAGAAGGTGCTCCCGTTTTTTCGGCAGGGTTTTTGTGTTTGATTCCATATCAAACACCCCCGAATATGCATAAGATTTACTCTCTGCCGATTTTTCTCCTTCTGACCTTCTCCTGTACAGCGCCCCGGGTGGTCACGCAGATCAGCCCTGAAGCGCCCGAAGGCCTCTTTGTCAATGGCCGCGAATATATTGCTCTTGAAAGTGAACAAATTGAGGTGGAGCTGGGCTTTGATGGGATCCAGGATGAGTACCTCGTATTTGATTTGCTTGTTTTTAATTCTTCCGCTGATACGCTCAGCCTGAACCCTTCCGATTTCTACTACCTGGTGCTGGACAGCGCCAATGATTATTCCTCACCCCATACCCCCTGGATGGCAGTACACCCCGATAAAGTATTGACCTACTACGAGGAAAGCCTGGAAGAGAGAAAAAAGGAGAAAGGCCTGAATACCTTTTTTGGCATCCTGCAGGCCAGTGTGAACCTCCTGTATAATACCTCGGGCTTTATAGCCACCGAGAATCCGGGCTATATTGCAGATGCGGTTCTTCATACGGCCGGGACCGCCGGACAGTATATTTCCCAGGATAAGGAAATCAGTTCCCGGATGGAGATGATCAGTGAAGAGAAAGAGGTGGTCAGGGAAGAGATCTTAAGAAACTGTGTGGTTCCGCCGGCTACGGCAAGCAGTGGATATGTTTTTTTCCCCAGAAACGAACGGGCAGCCTATTACATGTTCTGTTTTCCCATAAA
>Ga0316201_10000221_pt1 | contig 28476 bp, 18 predicted proteins | sample CS6wburrow_MG_FD_204516 | JGI IMG/M metagenome (GOLD analysis project Ga0316201, IMG submission 204516) | Coastal sediment microbial communities from Delaware Bay, Delaware, United States - CS-6 worm burrow | ecosystem: Environmental > Aquatic > Marine > Coastal > Sediment | place: USA...
TTGCGGTGGAGGCACCGCCGCTGGCAGTCGTGTTATACCCCATTGCGGTGGAACGATCGCCGCTGGCAGTCGTATTATTCCCCATTGCTGTGGAGTAATTGCCAACGTTAACGTCATCCCATTGGTTTCCACTAATATATCCCGCCCGAAAAGCCCCTTTACTCTTATCAAAAAAAAAGCGCCTATTATGATCGGCGATCCCATCATCATCCAACTGTGGGGAGCCAAAGACGAAGTCGTCAGTGGCATTGTCTCCAGAGTTTTTTACCACCCCGGCCGTGTTTTTAAAAGTACCGATATCCGTTCCTTTTTGAAGGGGCAGCCATGCCGTTCCATCCCAGTAGTGGAAACCTTTGCCGGTGGTCATATTCGTGTTATAAATCAACAAACCTTCAGCGGGGCTGGCCACCGGGTCGGCTATAGCGAGGTTTGTGATATTCACTTCGGGGATCAGCAGACCTTTGACTGCGGATTTGAGATGTAGAATGGCACTAGCTTCAGGGGTGGAGCCGTCGTCGTTGATACCGACGTTTTGGGCGCTGGCAATATTTGTGACCAGACATATTATGGCTACCATAAATACTGTAGAAAGGCTTTTTATGATCATTAGTTTAGTTTTTAAGAATTAGTTTAGTAAGGCAGTCATGAAAGTATTGTTATGACGCAAAGGTTGGCAGGGAAAGCTTAATCCTTTATAGGTTAAGAACAATGCTTTCACTTCTCTTACAAAACAGAGTGTTCTCTATGTTACAAACAATGACAACAGACAATTTTTCAAATGATATTTATCAAAAGGGGAGTTTCAATATTCAAGGAGGGATGCCAACTGATTAAATCAGCCTGATCATTAAAAAGGGGCTGAAAATATTTTCCTTAGTGAAAAGACAAAAGGCTTCCCACGCAAAGCAGAAAACCTTTTTTAAAACCTTTCAGGATGGCTTGGTGTCACCCTGCCATGATCATATTACTATTGTAATGGGAAAAACAGGATGATTGTGTTGTTGAGTATGGAAAAGTATTTGAATAAAGATTTCTTTGAACGGGCATAAATACCCCTCAATTCATCTCCATACTCTTTTCAAGTTCACTTATTCGTTTTGCAAGCGTCTGGATTGTTAGTTTTTGATCAGCAATCTGATTTAACAGGTCATTTTGTTGCGTTACACCTGGTGGAAATTCAGATTCTCTTGAAAGAATCAAACCTTCAGGTGTTACAACCAGAACACGGTTTGTGAATAAGTCGGGGAAGGGCTCCGGAGGAATGAGCCTGACGCGAATACCACCATTTATGTCCAGCTGTTCTGTAGGTTGGAGGGTACCAATACCAATTTTCCCGTCTGATGAAATTCGTAATCGTTCTGCATTACCCGTCGCCAGGGCCTGCGTGTTTGGAGCCGGACGAAAAAGTCCGTTCCGAATATTTAGTACCGATGAGCCTGATGGTAAAGATGATTCAAACTCCCCGAAAGCAAAGGCGCCATCGTGATCTACCTCGAATCCTGTTTCTTTTAAAGAAGACATGTTGACCAGCTTTATAGAAGTAGGCAAGCCCCCCTGAATATTTAATAATAAAGAATCATTGATCTTAATGGCAACCCGTTTTGTTTCTCCATCAAGATTGATTCGTTCTGTATCCGTCTGATCTTTGAGCGTAATTCCAGTCGGATTCACAAATGTTTCAATGTTTTGGGCACTCAACAACAGTGTGGCCAGCAGACATAAAAAGGTAAAGAAAGGTTTCATGATGAGTTTGTTTTGATTGGAAGAGATCTTTAGATTAAAACGTTTTGATGGTGAAATGCATTCACTGAATGATATATATTTACGATCATTCAATTCGAAATATGAAAAGACGACAATTTTTGCATCAAGCTGGATTTGCCGCCGGGGCGCTATTCTTACCCAACACTGAATTGTTTTTTACGCCTGAAAATCTTGATCTAACCAGAAAGGAACTAAACTTTGGAATTGTAGCGGATGTCCACCACGGAATGATTCCCGATACAGAATCAAGGCTTTCAGTATTTATCGAACAGGCCATCTCAAGAAATGTAGATTGTATTATCCAGATGGGAGATTTTTGTCATGCCGGGGAGAAGAGCAATTCATTTTTAAATATCTGGAACCAGTTTAAAGGGCCTAAATACCATGTTCTTGGCAATCATGACATGGACCTAAATTCAAAAGAAGAGGCAATGGCGTATTGGGAAATGCCAAAAGCCTATTATGCGTTTGATTTTCAAGGCATTCATTTTATTGTGCTTGATGCAAACTTCTTATATCAGGGTGGGAAGTACATAGATTATACCAACTCCAATTTTTATGTAGACAGTCGGTATCGAACTTTTATTAATGATGAACAAATCGAATGGTTTGATGGTGAGTTGAAACGTTCGAAATTGCCGACGATTGTATTTTCTCACCAAAGCCTTTGGCACTATCAACACGGCGTAAAAAATCGTCTTGTGTTGCAAAAGCTGATGGAACGACAAAGCGAAAAAATCATTTGCTGTTTCAATGGACACAATCATATTGACTTTCACCATCACCAAAAAGGCATTGATTACCTGGATATCAACAGTATGTCATACCAATGGATTGGATATGGATACCCGGCAGACCGCTATCCTGCAGAAGTGGCAAAGGATTATAAATGGCTAAGCCATATTGCACCGTATCAAGATCCATTGTACGCGTTTGCATCAATCAATCCGAAAGGGACATTAACAGTTGAGGGTGTAAAAAGTAAATGGATGCCTCCTTCTCCCTATGATTTGGGTATGCCAAGAGAACCAATCGGAAACGTAAGCTCACCACAGATTTCTGATTATACACTCAAGAAAAAGTAATTTTTTGGAAAGGCTACTTCACTTTTGATACGCGGAAGGTCCAGGCATACTTGCAAGGAGGATTACGCCTGAGCTTTTCCGGGATAAAAATTTTGAAACCATTTCCTTCTTTTACCCAATCGAGAGAGTCCTTCATCCCCAACAAATTGATTGTCGCATTTTCTGCTGGTTGGTGGGAAGTGATGACTACTTCGTCGGGGAGGCGATCGTCCGTTTCTTTCGCCAGGTAGAAAAAAGACATTCCTCCCTCAGCATTTTTTACCATCGCAATACTGTTTTCTTTATAAGGAGCGATAGCAGTACTATTGTAGATCGCAGTACTGTTTACTTTCATCCAGTCTGCATACTCCTTAAGCAAATCATATGCTCCCTGCTGAAATGTTCCTTGCGGGGTGGGTGCAATGTTGAGTAACAAGTTCCCTCCTTTTGCAACGATATCAATCAAAAGATGTATTCCTTCCCTGCCGCTCATATAGGTCGCATTTGGTGTGTGTGCCCATCCTCCACCTGAAATAATGCAGGACTCCCAGGGATAAGGCAAAGCTTTTTCAGGTACCCGATTCTCAGGCGTGAGATAATTTTGATTGATACCATACACCGCCCTATCTACCACAATCAAACCAGGCTGTTTTTTGCGCAACTTCGAAACGATTTCATCCATACGAATATCCTGGTCGACCATGCGATGTTTGATGAACCCTCCTACCCCGGCTTCGTCAAATTTCCCCTGGTATCCTGATTGCACCATTTCTTCACTTCGTTTTTTAACCCATCCTCCATCTAACCAAAGAATGTCAAGCTTTCCGTAATCGGTCGCTAGTTCAAGCAATTGATTGTGCGTAAACTGCACATATTTCTCCCATTTTTCAGGATACTGTTTAGGGTCGTAATTCACATTTCGATCGAAAGGCGGAAAATATGGGTCCCAATAATTTTCATGATGCCAGTCCGGTTTTGAAAAATATGCACCTGTCCAAAGTCCTTCACTCCTAAAGGCTTTGAATATTTCCTGAGTGATGTTTGATCGTTGATCCGAATGAAACGGGCAGTATGGTCCGGTCACTTTATAATCTGTAAACTTTGTATCAAACATGCAGAATCCGTCGTGATGTTTTGTGGTGAAAACAACATACCTCATGCCTGCATCTTTTGCTGCTTTCGCCCATTCTTCCGGATTGAACTCACTTGGATTGAAAGTGGAAATCAAATTTTCATATTCCTTTTTGTAAGCATAATAATCCATCGGGTTTTCACCTTTCTTTCGTTCACACCAGCCATAGTCCTCTGGGCAGAGCGACCAAGATTCCACAATACCCCATTGGCTGTAGGCACCCCAATGCATGAGAAGGCCAAACTTAAAATTCTGCCATTCTTCGATTTTTTCTAAAACAAGTGGGTCTGTTTCAGGAACATATCGTTCCTCTTCATGAATAGGTTGGGCAGTTGCTTGCCATCCAAAAGCAAATAAATAAAAAGCGAATAGGAACTTTTTCATGTGCGTGTTTTCATTTCTTGATTAATGATAGAGAGAAAAGACTTAAATTCCTAACCTCAAAAAATGAATACATGTCGCAACACCCTAAATGGATTCTTCCGATTATTGTTTTCTCTCAATTTTGTTGCACCTCTTTGTGGTTTGCGGGAAACGCCGTTGTGGACGAGTTGATCATTCATTTTCATTTGCCATTGAGTGCGATGGGGCATATCACATCAGTCGTGCAGTTCGGATTTATCACAGGAACACTTGTTTTTGCTTTTTTGACCATTGCAGATCGATTTTCACCGTCACTTGTATTCTTAGCCAGTGCATTTGCCGGAGGGTTATTCAACATAGGTGTCATTTTTGAAGGAAATAGTTTTATCAGTTTGCTGGTATTACGATTTTTCACCGGTTTTTTCCTTGCAGGTATTTACCCAGTAGGCATGAAAATCGCTGCTGATTATTTCAAAGCAGGACTTGGAAAATCCCTTGGCTACCTGGTTGGAGCGCTTGTTGTTGGGACGGCCTTTCCCCATTTGTTGAAAGGATTTACGATAGATTTGCCCTGGCGCAGTGTTTTTATAATCACGACTTCTTTGGCAGTTATCGGAGGACTTTTTATCTATCTGTTTGTACCCAATGGCCCTTTTCGAAAACCAAGCCAGAAAGTCGATTTTACTTCGTTTATGAAAGTATTTCGTGTCGCAAAATTTAGAGCTGCAGCATTTGGATATTTTGGACATATGTGGGAATTGTACGCCTTCTGGGCATTTGTTCCGGTGATGCTGATTGCATTTAGCAAAATGCATCCTGATGCTCAATTGAACGTGCCTGTTCTTTCTTTTCTAATCATTGCTTTGGGTGGTTTGGCCTGTGTAATTGGAGGCTATCTCGCACAGTCTTTTGGGGCTAAAAAGATAGCCTTTACAGCATTGTTTCTTTCTTGTATGTGTTGTTTGATCTCTCCCCTGATGTATTTGTTAAATACTTCTTTTTTATTTGTTTCGTTCCTCCTTTTCTGGGGGTTAGTGGTGATCGCCGACTCACCTTTATTTTCAACATTGGTTGCCCAAAATGCCATTCCAGAGGAGAGAGGCACCGCCTTGACAATCGTAAATTGTATTGGCTTTGCGATTACCATCATCAGCATTCAGTTGCTCATCTTACTGCAACTGTTAATACCAGTTCAGTTTTTATTTATTGTGCTGGCTGTTGGACCCATATTGGGGCTTTTGGCGTTGAGGGATACTTCTTCCCGTCATGAAAAAGGATAAGAATGCTTATTTTGATTTATTAAAACGGCTCCAACATTATGCTAAAACCGAATACCCAATATCTGAGCGTAATATTTTATATGACGATTCTTCTGGCTGGAGCTTCCGCAATATTTCTTTTCATTTATGGAACAGGAGAAGAATCAATTCGATTTTTAATTCGATGGACAGCAAAAGGTAGTGTAGTACTGTTTTCCATTGCTTTTGGTATTTCGAGTATTCAGCATTTCATGCATCACCATGGGTTGGATGTGATTTTTAAAAACAGGCCACATATTGGACTTGCCTTTGGTACTTTCCATACATTTCATTTGTTTTTTCTGATTTGGTTGCAAAAAGCAATTCACCCGGTGTTCACACTCGCAAAAACAAGTTCGTTAATCGGAGGAGGGCTCGCTTATGTGTTCATGTTTTTAATGATGTTGACGACCTTTACCTATTTCAAATCTAAAATCAGTCCGGCGTTATGGAGAGGCCTGCATTTTATTGGAGGATATTGGATATGGATTATCTTTTTCAGGTCGTATTTCAAACAGGTGCTTTACCAGGAGCGTGGGTATATTTTACTTACGGTACTTGTTTTTGTCTTTTTAGCTCGAGTGGTCAAGTTGCTTTCCGGAAAGAAGTAAGCAATGTGCAATGATCACAAGAATAAAGCATGCAATTACGTTTTGAAAGAAACTTTTTGAATCCATGAAAAAGTATTTCTTCCCAGTCCTCTTGCTCTTCGCATGTTCTCACATTTCAACAAATCAATCTGAATCAATGCATAAACCGGGAGGTGACGAACGTAAATTGGTCGAGCTGCAGCAGATGATCAACGAAGCTGGTACTACTATTGAAGAAAGGTTTGCTCCTCCCGCAGGATTTGAGAGGGTTCCGGCAGAAAAAGGCTCCTTTCCAGTTTTTCTGCGAAATCTTCCTTTAAAGCCACATGGTGCGCAGGTTCTTTATTTTGATGGTCGCGTGAAACAGCAAGGAGGTGTTTATGATGCCGTTGTTGATCTTCCGATCGGAAAAAGGGACCTCCATCAATGCGCAGATGCGGTGATGCGCCTGAGAGCAGACTATTTGTGGAAGGAGGGTCGATATGACGAAATTCATTTCAATTTTACAAATGGATTCCAGGTGGATTATGCTAAATGGATGAAGGGAAATCGAATACGTGTTGATGGTAATCAGTGTTCATGGCAACAAGTTGCCGCACCTTCAAATACCCAGGAAACTTATTGGAAATATATGGAGAACATTTTTGCCTATGCTGGCACTGCTTCCCTTTCAAAAGAAATGAAAAAAATTGATCTATCAAATATTGAAGTCGGTGATGTTTTTATACAGGGTGGATTTCCCGGACATGCGATTATTGTTGTAGATATGGTTGTTCATCCGGATACAAAGGAAAAGATGATGTTGCTGGCTCAAAGCTATATGCCGGCGCAGGAAATTCAAGTGTTAAAAAACCCAAATAGCGTTGATTATGGACCATGGTATTCAACCTCAATTACAAATAAATTGTTGACTCCAGAATGGACTTTTTCACCAAATGACTTAAAGCGTTTTTGATGTGAGGAAACATGTTATTCCGCTTATAAAGTTCTCGTTTTCCCCAATAATGATCATACCCATCATTGACTTTAATCAATTGAATTTCAGTGGAAAGAAGACACATTTGCATTCAAAACCTGATCATATGAAACACCAAAGTTATGTCAGTGGAACTAGTGAAAAACCACTTCTGGGCATCACAATTGGGGATATGCTTGACCTGGCAACTGCCAAATATCCTGATGAACTCGCCTTTGTCGGAGTGCACCAAAATATTCGATGGACATATACCGAATTACTCAAAGAAGTTGACGATTGTGCGCGTGCCTTAATGTCTATTAATGTACAAAAAGGAGATCGAGTGGGCATCTGGTCGCCTAATCGGTATGAGTGGATGGTAACACAATTTGCTACTGCGAAAATTGGCGCGATCCTGGTGAATATTAACCCAAGTTATCGCCTCCATGAATTGGAGTATGCGTTGAATCATTCCGGATGCCGAGTGCTGGTTATCGCCGACCAGTTTAAAAAGTCGAACTACACAGAGATGATCTACCAATTGACACCGGAGCTAAAAGAATCTGATCCTGGTAAATTAAATGCTGAAAAAGTGCCACAGCTTAAAATGGTTATCAGGTTGCATGAGAGTCGAAGTCCCGGCATGCTGAATTGGAAGGAACTGCTTGAAAAAGCCTTATTGACAAGTGCTGAGGCATTATCAGAAAGACAAAATAGCCTTTCGTTTGATGAGCCGATCAATATTCAGTATACAAGTGGAACGACAGGGTTTCCCAAAGGTGCAACATTGAGCCATCACAATATTTTAAACAATGGTTACTTTGTTGGTGAGACGATGCGACTGACACCAGATGATAAAGTAATCGTACCGGTGCCACTTTACCATTGTTTTGGAATGGTCCTTGGAAACCTGGCATGCATCACGCATGGATCAGCGATTATTTACCCAAGTGAAGGATTTGAGCCAGAATCTGTGCTTCAGGTCGTTGAACAGGAAAAAGCAACAGCGATTCATGGCGTGCCTACGATGTTTATCGCTGAGCTGGATCATCCTAATTTTTCAAAGTATGATCTGAGTAGTTTGCGCACAGGTATTATGGCCGGCTCTCCTTGCCCGATAGAGGTAATGAAAGAAGTGAAATCCCTGATGCACATGAAAGAAGTACAAATCGCCTACGGAATGACAGAAACCAGTCCGGTTAGTACACAGACCAGAATTGGTGCACCACTTGAGAAACAAGTAAGTACAGTCGGTCAAGTACATCCGCATCTTGAGATAAAAGTCATTGATCCGGAAAATGGTCGCGTATTGCCCATCGGGGAAACAGGCGAAATTTGCACACGAGGATATAGTGTGATGTTAGGGTATTGGAATGATCCTGAAAAAACGAAGGAGGCGATCGATGAAAACGGATGGATGCACTCAGGTGACCTTGGTGTCATTGATGATGAAGGATACATCAAAATTGTAGGACGGATCAAGGACATGATCATCCGTGGCGGAGAAAATATCTATCCAAGAGAAATTGAGGAGTTCTTGTACACGCATCCTGATGTAAATGATGTACAGGTGATTGGCGTCCCGGATGAAAAATATGGTGAAGAAATAATGGCGTGGATTATTTTGGCAGAAGGTGCGACTGTCACCAAAGATGAAATGAGAGCATTTTGTAAGGATAAGATCGCGTACTATAAAGTTCCAAAGTATTTCAAATTTACGGATGAGTTTCCATTGACGGTTACAGGTAAAGTGCGGAAGATTGACATGCGGACGATCAGTATACAGGAGCTTGGTCTTGAAAAAGAAGCCGGGATTGAGATGGCTTAGGTGATTCTTTTAGCACAAACTAGGTTGCGCGGTTTGATTCTTGAAGGAACCGGGATATTTCAATAGCCAACAACTCCGCTTGCTCAAGGTGCGGCAAATGCCCTGTATTTTGCACGATCAATTTCTTTGATGGACCTGTCACCGCTTCCAAAATACCGCTCACCTGATTGATAGAGCCATATGCATCACTTTCACCCTGGATGGCTAAAACAGGGGAATTGATACTATGAATGTCCGATACGATCGACCAGTCTTTAAATGCATCGGAGAGCCATGTTTCGTGCCACGCATTAAAAAGAGCCTCTGTTTTCTCCCCGTGGTATTTCTGTAGAAGAGGCTTGAGGGTACTTGCAATTTGACGGGCTTCTCGTATGCCCTTGAGCGTGACTTCTTCAACAAAAATATGGGCTGCAATCGTCACAATTGCTTCTGTTTGAAAATGTGCTCCATGAATGAGCGCGATCGATCCTCCATCACTGTGACCAATCAGGATTGGTCGGTTAATATTGAGTTCTTTTAGCAATTTTGGTAGCGCCTCCAATGCCTGCTCATGCAAATACTGACGATTTCTTTTGCCATCAAATGGAGAAGAATCGCCATGCCCCTGACGCTCATATACAATTGCATCCATCCCGCATTTTTTAGATACCAGTTCAGGAAATAACTTCCACTGAGGGATGGAACCAAGGGCATCATGAAGAAAGACAAGTGTATTTGTTGTGGGCTTTGTAGAGAACCTGATATGCTTTACCCGGAGGGCTACATGATCTAGATGAACAGTTAGAGTTCTCGATATACACATTGGATTTTTAAAAAAATTTATCATGTCAAGATACAGGAATGGGGCTTATTTTTTATGTAAACACTTTTTTAAGACTCTATGCATATAGACTTTTCACATTTTCACGAAACGATTTGGAAGTGGTGATGACTTTACCACTCGACAGCCGAACCAGGTAGTCACCCCGATATACGCGAACCATCTCCTGGATGTGCTGAGGGTGAACTACAAATGACCGGTGTACTTGAATGAAACCGTGGGGCATCAGTTCAGCAACCATTTTTTGAAGTGTTGTCCTCTTTTTAAATGTGTTGTTTTGGGTATGAATGAGTACATGATTATCCGCCGCCTCCAGGTGTGTTATTTCATTGATTTGTATATGCCGCACGATTCCATCACTTTTAAAATAAATCGAAGTTGCAACTGGCTCTTTATGGCTTTCCAGGACATCTAGTGCACGGCTCATTGTTTTTTGAAATCGCTTTTCCGTGATGGGTTTCAGCAAATAATCAAAAGCAGCAAACTCAAATGCTTTAATCGCATACTGATCATATGCTGTAACAAAAATGATGAGCACATCTTTCGTGTTTATTTGCTCCAAAACATGAAATCCACTTGCTTTCGGCATTTGAATGTCAAGAAAAAGAAGGTTTGGTTTGCCAAGCTGAAATGCAGTAATTGTAGATAGTCCATCTGCGCATTGAGCAGAGACCTCAATTTCATTGTAGGATTTAAGAAGATTTGAAATCCGCTCCCGCACTAACGCTTCATCGTCCGCTATGATGGCCTGGTACTTTTTCATGCCAGATTTTCATAAGGAAGTTTGATGATTGTTTGGTATCCGGTTGGAACAAGGGATTCCGATTGAATGGATGCCTTTTCTCCATACAACGCTTCAAGTCTGAGTTGGAGGTTTTTTGTTCCGATCCCATTGCCGGATGAAGGAGAAGGGTCATTATTAGGTGGGCCATTGTCTGTTACCTGAATCACTAGCTTTTCATTGCTTTTTGATATCTGGATTTCAACTCGAATAGCTGATCCTGTTTTTTCGATATTGTGCTTGATGCTATTCTCGACTATCGGCTGCAGGAGAAAAGCAGGGACAAGGGCACCAATAAGGTTGTCTTCAAATTTAATATTCGTCTGTAATTGGTCGCCAAACCTTGTTTGCTGCAGGTCAAGATATTTTTGCAAACTCATGAGCTCTTCACCAAGGGTTCCTTTTTCTTTATCAATATTTCGGATAGAATAACGTAATAAATCCCCCAAATCTCCTAGTGCCTGATCAGCTGCTTTGACATCCCGGTGCAAGAGTGTAGAGATGGCTTGTAAACTGTTGAACAGAAAATGTGGTTGCAATTGATACTTCAGATTTTCAAGTTTTACTTTTGACAAAGCAGCCGTTAGCTTTGTTTGTTCGACCTCCTGCACACGGTTCTTGATATAATACAGGTATCCATATAAAATCCCGGCGATCACAAAATACACAAGAACACCATTCCCCACATTACGTAAAAAATTCATCCCGAAGAAGTTTTCAAGTTTTAGCAAAGAAAGGTCTACAGCCTCGGTCCATTTGATTGCGTTATAAATGATTGCAATAGTAATTAACCTCTGGATGGACGCCAGCATAATCGCCAAGAGCAGATGCAATCCGATTGAGGAGTAGACCGATTTCACTCGATTTGATATTTGTAAAATCAACCAAAAGATCAAAGGTGTCAAAAGCCACCAGACAAAAGCAGTTCCAAAACTGTAAATGGAAATAGCGGTCCATCTGACTTCTGTACCGCTGTATTGTTGAAAGAGTCCCGTATTCAAGGTGGTATAAGTCCCCTGGACCAGCCAGATCAGCCCGGTGGCGAAAACGAATTTTTTCCAGTGAATATAATGCTCGATTTTATCCATGCTTTACAAAAGTCAGGAATGAAGATACAACCAGAAGCACATTTACCCCACATTCCGTACGATTCACCACACTCCAGCCAGAATCCTATGGGAAAGTTGCTTATTTGGTGTAAGATTCTTCAAAAAAATAATCATTAAATGAAAAAGATTGCAATTCTCATTTTTACGTTTCTGTCATTTAGCACAATTTCTGTTAGTCAAAATTTCACATTCGACGAAGGTCACACCTTTGTTCAATTTTCCGTTAACCGGTTTGGTGCAGTGAATGTGATCGGTCGATTTAATGCGTTTAACGGAACCCTAACCTTTGATGAGGCAAACCAAATGATTTCTCAAGCTGACTTTTCGATTGATGTAGAAAGCATTGATACCGGACATAAAGTACGCGATGGTCATCTGCAAGGAGCAATTTGGCTGGATGTTGAAAATCATCCTCAAATCACGTTTTCAGCTTCTTCATTTTCAAAAACGGAGACGGGTTTTAATGCGACCGGGCTACTCACCATAAAGGGCGTTGCAAAAGAGGTTGAAATTCCTTTTCAGATGAGAGGACCTGAAGTGGATCCTTCGCAAACAAAGGCCATTGGAGTTTCAACAGAAATAATGATTAATCGCCACGACTATGGAATTTCACTTTCTAAGCTGATGAATAACGGATTACCATTTATCGGAAACGAGGTGAAGATCCGGATCGAGGCATTAGCGATAGAAGCGAAGGAGTAATATATCTTTTTGCTGAAGTCTTCCACAAATGCAAATATTACAGCGGTCAGGACAACCTGCGGGCATTTTCTCATATGGTAAGAAGTTTGAATCATTTTAGGACTGTGCGGAGCGTACCTGACGGCACGCGTCGATAATTCGTCCTGCTTGTTACCAATATCGGGGACCTGGCAGAACCAGAAAGAGAGAAGATTGCCGACACCAAAAAGTACCAGGCACACGTGAAGCATTTCCGCTTTATAGATCTTTAAGACTGATCTATCGGTCTATTTTATCTTTTGACAACCACCACTTACCGTTTGATCAATAGCGCTACCGCTGGATAACTATGTCTTGCCAGGCCTCCTTTTCGCACGTATATTGGTCTTATAAAACATACATAACACCAAATTTTTAGAACTAGCAACCACCCACAACCCCACACCCAAGCCCAAGTATGCTATGATCTTTTTGGCAAGGGCTACACTGAGATGCGTTCCGGTGTAGCCCTTGCGCTCTTGAAAACGTAGTGGTGATGGGAAAAAGACCGGTTTCTGGTTACCAAACTTCAGCTGAGCATATTGAATTTCATATTGTTCTTCAAGCGACATAATATCTCGATCATTTTTCCGAATTTCAGGGGGATGAATATGTATTTGAAAAAGCGATACTGGATTGGGGTTTTCATTCTGACTTTTTTGGGATGTACAAAAATTGAAACTGTTGAAAAGCAAGGTTTTTTCATTCAAGGGGAATCTCTTGTTGCAGATGTAATCGCAATTGAAGATGTGGTAAACGAAGAGCCCATTATAGTCGTCGGACATTCTATTGAAAATGAAAATCAAATCAATGATCAAAACGAGGCACAACCTGAATTGCTGGAGGTTGACTATCAGTTCATAACTGCTTTTTATCGTGAACTGCATGGGCAGTTGCTTGAGCTAACAACGGTTCTGGATAATTTCCCGGTGATCCTGAAAGATCAATTGGGTAATCAATATGATGTTTTTGGTCATGCAATTGCCGGCCCAAATAAAGGTGAAAAACTTGAGCCGGTAAATTCTGGAATCGGGTACTGGTTTGCTTTTGCGTCCGCATTTCCCGGCATAGGGATAAATGGGAATAGTGAGCCAGATCTTGATTTATCAATTGATTTTGAATCCATTCAAATTCCGAATGCAGATATTAGTACTGGAGCGGGGTTTGATCGCATTCACGCCTTGAATAATCCTTCATTTGTCCCACGGGCCGCTATAAATACAAGCGCACTTTCTTTTTTGTCAGATGACGATCAAATTGTAGGAGTAGCACTGAATGGAGAATATAAAGCTTATCCTCTTGATATTCTGAATTACCATGAAATTGTAAATGATGAGATTGGCGGAGTGCGGGTTGTCATCTCCTATTGCCCGCTGACAGGTACAGCTAAAGTATGGGAAAACCAAATTGGATATGGAGATTTTGGTGTTTCCGGGCAACTATACAATTCCAATTTATTACTTTTTGATCGTCGATCAGAATCTCGCTGGTGGCAATTAGCAGGAATGGCGATCATCGGTGAGCAAAAGGGAGATAAGTTAAAAGTCATCCCACATATTGAAGCCTCTTGGAAAGATTGGGCAAAATATTTTCCCGACACAAAAGTGTTGAGTGGCGACACTGAGAAAGGTTATCCTTATGATGTTTTTCTCTATGGGAATTATGCTGAGGATCACGATGCTATTTTGGTTCCTGTCGCCAACTATTCACAAGACTTGATTCGTGCGAAGGAACGTGTCTTTGCCGTGATCATTGGAAATATAGCTAAGGTGTATCTAGCTCGGGATTTTTTATAGATGCACAGCTTACTATTTAATCCCTTCGATGAAAAATTACTAATTTCGGTACCGATCGATATGATGTGAATGAAAGCTCAAACCATCTGGAACCAATACGCTAGATTCGTCTTCTTCGCCCTCTTGCTGGGGTGTATTCCTTATGGAAATAGTCTGTTTGCTCAAATGACGAATTTGGGAACACCATCCATTTATAATTATGACAAGTCTGAATATCTGGCTGGCCTCCATAATTGGGAGATTACCATGTTTCATGATCGCATTTATTTTGCGAATGACAATGGATTACTCGAATTCGATTCAAAAGAATGGAAATTATTTAAACTCCCAAATGAAACAATATTGTGGTCCATCACAAATGATAAAGCAGGCCGTATTTATGCAGGAGGACAAGATGAGCTTGGATACTTTTTTCCTGATCAATCCGGGCAATTAGTTTTTCACTCTATCAAAGAAAGAATTCCGGAACCATATAGAAAAATGGAAGATGTCTATGACCTGGTCATTAAGGAGGATATCCTATATGTCAGATCGTTGGATAGAATTTACATCATAACGCCAAATGAAGTGTCTGTAATAGATGATGGGAGTATCATTACATTTTTAGCAAAAGTGAACCAGGACATATATTTTAATGAGATTGGAAAAGGAATTTATAAAATTCAAAATAATCAAAAAGTACTGATAGAATCAAGTCCTCTCATTCTCAATGCAAATATTATTGATATTCTTCCAGTCGATCAGGGTTTATTAATTCTGACAGAAAAATCAGGCGCTTTTTTGAAAACTGAAAATTCGATAGCCGCATGGGGTTTAAGTGCAAATGAATATTTTAAGTCAAATTATATTACTTCATCTACAATTATTCAGGATAGCACTGTTGTCATTGGCACAAAACTCGGAGGAATCGTTATTTTAAATAAACAGGGAAAAGCGTTCCAATTGCTTAATAATTTGAATGGGCTTCAGAATAATAATATCGTTTCATTATCTGCGGATCATCATCATAATTTATGGGCGGGCACATCCAATGGGATTATTCAAATCATGATAAATAGTCAGTTCATGCATATATACCCTGATGGTGATTTGAGAGGGGCTGCGTATGATATGCAGATACATAATAACAAAATATACATTGGAACGAATAACGGCCTTTATTTTGCACAATGGCAATCATACTATAATCCTTTTTATGAGAATAGTTTTAAACTCGTGCCCAATACGATAGGACAAGTATGGGGGTTGGATACGATTGATGGTACATTATTGATGGGACATCATGAAGGTGCATTTCAAATAATAAATGATCAGGCACAGAAAATATCTCCGGATGGGGGCTATTGGAAGTTTTTGAAATTCAACGAATATGTCATCGGAGGCAATTATAAAGGCGTAAGTCTTTTTGAAAAAATGAGTAGTGGATGGCAATTTCGAAATACGCTTGAAGGTCTGGAAGAGTCAAGTAGAATCTTGACAAACACAAATGATCAGGAACTATGGATGTCGCATCCTTATCGGGGAATTTTTAAGCTAACTCCTTCGAAAGATTTTACAACTGTTGAAGTAAAGAAATATGGAACCGATCTCGGGTTAACATCCACCTTTCGAAATCATATTACATCTATTCTTGGTGTTCCATTTGTTGCCTCAAAAGAGCGAATTTATCAATATCAGGAAACAGGGGACAAGTTTGTACTCAACCCTGAGTTATCTGAAATACTCGGCGATGAGGCCAATACGATCAGGTTATATGAGGATAGAAATGAGGATGTGTGGTTCATTACAGAAAATGATTTTGGTGTAATGGAAATACAGGATGTTGGATTAAAAAAGGAAATCAATAAAACATCTTACCCTGAACTTGTGAATACATTTGTCAGCGGATTTGAAAGCATGTACTTCCATGATGATGATAATGTTTTCTCATTATCAAATAACAAAGTGTTGTATTTTAGAAAGGCCAGACACGAATCAGATGTTCCGTTATCTATCCAACTCGATCAGGTTACATTGGTTTCTGGAGCGGACAGCGTATTATTTGGCGGGCATTTTCATGAAGATGATCAGATAATTGATTTACAGAACGAAGCTTTTATTCCTACACTGACCCATCGACAAAATGATTTTAAGTTTGAAGTATCTTCAAATAATTTTGGACATACGTCGAGCGAGAAATATAGCTTCTCCCTGGGTGGTGCTGATAACCAGTGGTCAACATGGTCTGAAGACTATGAGAAAGAATTTTTAAACCTTTCTCCTGGCACATATACGTTTTATGCAAAAGCAAGAAATATTTTTGGAATCGAAAGTGACCCAATAGAATATAAATTTGTGATTCGTCCGCCATGGTATAAAACAAAGCTTGCCCTTTTTATTTATGGCTTTTTAGGTATGATTTTGCTCGCTAGTTTTATCCTGATTCCAAGATCAAAATATAAGCAGAAGGCAGTTGTGTTAAAACAAGAAAAGGAAAAAGCAGAAGAAGAAGTCCTTCGTTTGAAAAATGAAAAATTAGCTACAGAAATCAACTTTAAAAACCAACAATTGGCTTCTTCAACGATGCATATTGTGCAAAAAAATGAAGTGATCAATAAATTGAAGGAAGAACTGGGCTCATTAAAAAAGCTCATGCATGATCCAGGATCAAAAAGGGAATTCAAAAAAATCATGTCAGTCCTTTCAGACGATCAACGGCTGGACGATTCCTGGGAGAGTTTTGCACAATCCTTCGATCAGGTGCACTCAAATTTCCTGAAACGATTAAAAAAGGCATATCCTGGTTTATCTCCAAAAGATCAAAAACTGTGTGCATACCTGAGGATGAATTTGAGTACTAAAGAAATTGCGCCTTTGATGAATATTTCTACCCGTGGCGTGGAAATTAGCAGGTATAGATTGCGTAAAAAGCTCGAATTGGATTCAAATACGAATTTGAATTCGTTTATGATGAATTTTTAGAGGCGAACCTCCATGTGCAATCAAATTGAATTTTTCTCTCCCGATGGTGTGTTTTAATGAACAATGATGTAATGGTTTTTGTCGCCAAATTTTCACAAGAGTGGAAAATTTTTGAAAGAATTTGCATCCTACTTTGTTTAATCCTATATTCAAACCTTAATGAATCCTCGTAATATCAAGGTCCGTAGGGCTAAGTTCATTACAACTAAAGCCTTAGTATAATCTGCTCTGAGAAATATTTGATGTACCATCAATTTTCGTCTGATGTAGCCTTGATGTAGTCCCTTTTTCTATTTTACACTCGTTTCGGATTAATTTGTTCTGCTAAAACCTAATCATATGAAAACCAAATTCCTACCTCTGTTCATTTTCATATTTACCATTTCATGCACAACAATACATGCTCAAGCGGATCAGGTATCAGTTGTACGTAATGATGACGGTTTCACACTCATAGCGAATGGTGAGCCGATTATGCTCAACGGAATGAATTGGGATTATTTCCCAGTTGGGAGTACAAACCCATCTTATAATTTTTGGGGTCAACCAGACGATTTTATTAAGGCGGCACTGGATGCAGAGATGTCCATGTTGCAGAATATGGGTGTAAATGTGATCCGCCAATATTTAGGGGTCAAACCCAAATGGGTTCAATATATCTATGAAAAGTATGGCATCTGGACGATGATCAACACGACCTTTGGCCGCTATGGTCTGACCCTTGATGGTACTTATGTACCGAATACAGAATATGGAGATCCCAAGGTGCGCGAAGTGCTCATTGCTGAGTCGAAAAAAATGGTGGAAGACTTCAAGGACACGCCCGGCATACTCCTGTATATGCTCGGGAATGAAAATAACTATGGTCTATTTTGGGATGGTGCAGAAACAGAGGATGTTCCCATGGAAGACAGAAAGTCAACGGTACGTGCTCGCTCGATGTACGAAGTTTTCAACCAAGCAGCAGTTGCAATGAAAGAGTTGGATACCTCGCACCCGATTGCGATCTGTAATGGTGATTTGCTTTTCATGGATATTATCGTAGAGGAATGCCAGGATATTGACATCTTCGGTACGAATGTATACAGAGGTATTTCTTTCGGCGACGCTTTCCAGCGTACTCTGGATGAATACGACAGGCCAATCTTATTTGCCGAATTTGGAGCTGATGCTTTCAACGCGATTGAAAATGAAGAAGACCAGCATTCCCAGGCGTATTATATGGTCGGCAACTGGAAGGAGATTTATGAAAATGCTGCTGGTTTAGGAAAAGCGGGGAATTCCCTTGGTGGATTCACGTTCCAGTTTAGTGATGGCTGGTGGAAATATGGTCAAACAAAAAACCTGGATATTCATGATAACAATGCCTCATGGGAAAATGGTGGCTACACACAAGACCATATTGTAGGTGAAAATAACATGAACGAGGAGTGGTTTGGTGTGTGTGCTAAAGGACCAACCAATTTTAGAGGTTTATATGATCTATACCCACGTGCGGCATATTATGGATTACAGGAGGCACATCAACTTAATCCTTATAACGAAGGAGTCACGCTTGAAAGCATTGAAGAGCATTTCTCCAGGATCGATTTAATGGACGCTGTTTTAAAAGCCAGGGGAGATAAAGCAGCACTGGCTGTAGATAAATTGAAAAAAGTGCGCATCAGTGGTTTGCGTGCAGACCTTTCCACCTTCAACACGGGTGGTGAACGGATTTCTACACCCAAAGAAGCAGATCCAACCGATTTATCAAAATTTCCTGATGAAACAGGATTTGATCATATGCAGTCCTATTTCCTTGAAGTTGAGGCGAACCCGAGTGAAAGTGTGAAGGCAAATGTTTCTGTGAACGTACTTGGAAATGTAGCTCAGAATCCCATCAATGAAATCTTTTATGAAAAAAGAGGACGTCCAAGAGCAGTCAATACAGATAACGGCAATTTGGTATTACCCTCTATTGACCGTGTTCAAATTTATCAAGCTGATTTCTTGTGGAAGGGTAAGCACTTTGATCTGAATGGTTTTTACAGAACAGGACATTATCACTGGGGCTATGAAGGTGACTTTTTCGGTTTGTACCCGGAAGCGAATTATGGCCCAAACATCGATATTTATAATGGTACAGCACCTTTTGGTTTTGAGATGGAAGGAAAGAAATCGTTGAAAGGATTAAAAGTGGCGTTTGGACCTGAACTTTGGTGGGGAGCGAACCCGGCAATTTTAGTAAAATATAGCAAGAAATTAGGCCCATTTGATGTCACAGGAATCTTCCACGAAGATATAGATGACGCACCAGCGGCAGTCAGTTCTTTTGCAGTACCACTTCCAAGAAACCGTAAAGCTACCCTTCATCTTGAAACAAAAGTTGGAAAACTGGGTGTTGAACTCGGAGGTATCTGGGCAGGACAACCACTCAATGGAAGAATGTTCCAGGTGGTAGAAGAAACCGACGAAGGCTATATTGCCTACCAGGATGAAATCCAAACAAAAGACAACTGGGGTGGTAAAGTGAAATTGACATATTCAGCTGGTCCTGTCAATTGGTATGGCCAGGCTGCTGCTTTAGGTTTAGTTGCAATCACGGGTGCAGATCAAACGCAAACATTTGCGGGGTGGAGACTCAAAGATGGTGGTAATGGAAATCAGTATCATATCCTGAGTGGTTTCACCTATAGTATTGGAAAATTTCAGTTCGCTCCAAACTTCCTTTGGCAAAAGCCGATCGAGGGTCCGATTCCAATAGATGTCATTGCTCCCGGAAGACCAAGAAATATCCTCGATGATCCTTTTGCAGTGAGATCCAATAGAGAAACAGTTGCCGGGGAACTGCTGATCACATATGATCCAACACCTGGCACATGGATGTACGAATGGAATAACGATATGGTCGAAGAAGCAGGTCTTGCAGTAAGTGCAGGTTTTGTCTATCGCCATCATCCAACAATCCAGGATGCAGCGATCGGTATTTTAGGTGACGGAAGAACGCTTTTTGCTTTTCCTGGTTCTGCTCCAGCACAAGATCTATGGGAAGTCAATACAAGAATTGTATCAAAATTAAGCCCTGATTTTGGATTCATCGTTAACCTGCTTGCTGGTAACGCACAGGCGAATGGAAGTGATCCAAGGCTGATTAAACGATACGGTGGAGACCTCCGCATGATTTATAAAAATACCAAACTCACTGCGATGATAAAGAGAAATGACTGGGGCCCATTCGATTATCACCGAGACTTTAACCTGACATTCCCCACACAGTTAATGTTTGATCTTTCCACTTCGGTAGGAAAACAAAGTTGGCTCAACATGCCCGATACGCGAATGGGAATCCGTGCAACATGGAGATCCCTCGATCAATATTCTCCACGCTACTGCCCGACAAAGGGTATCGATTTGACAGGTGAACATGTTTGTGATCCCGAAGCTCTGGGCTTTCCAAACGGAAATGAATGGGAGATCAGAACCTATTTCCAAATAAATCTTTTCAACTAATAAATAACTCAGAAAGAGATGATGACATATAAAAATTACAGGCTTTCAACCTTACCTCTACTCGCCTTATCGATCCTTTTGATGGTAATAGGTTGTTCAAGAGATGTGGAAGAATTAGAGCCAGCGACCTTTTCTACCAATGGTGATGTATTCATTGATGGATTTAGCGCCGGCTTGCAATATGCCGTTTTTGCCGGGGCAAATCCCACTGCATTTGACGTGGACTCTAAAGAAAAATATGCCGGTCCGGAATCCATGCGTTTCGATGTACCAAATGATGGAGATCCACAGGGTTCGTATGCCGGAGGTGCATTCTTTACAACTGTCGGACGTGACCTGACAGGCTATGATGCGCTCACCTTTTGGGCAAAAGCATCTCAATCAGCGTCCATTGATGTCATTGGATTTGGAACCGATCTCGGAGAAAATAAATACGTTGCCACTTTAAACGGTGTCCCTGTGACGACGAAATGGAAAAAATACTTTATTCCCATTCCTGATCCTTCAAAGCTGAAGGAAGAAAAAGGGATGCTCTATTACTCAGAGTCACCGGAAAATGGAAAAGGCTACACGTTCTGGTTGGATGAAGTCAAGTTTGAAAAACTGGGTACGATAGCCCACCCAAAACCTGCTATCCTAGAACGACAAGACCAGGTGATACCGGCAGAAGCCGGCGATCGATTGCCAATCGGTGGCACTTTTGTCGAATTCAATTTACCATCAGGTCTTGATCAAAGAGTAGATGCTTCTCCTGCCTATTTTTCATGGTCCTCTTCAAATACAGCAATTGCGATAGTCAATGAGCTGGGCGTTGTTGCTGTTCAGGATAGCGGTACAGCTACAATCACAGCCAAATTGCTCGATCTTGATGCCAAGGGATCTTTGACAGTACAAGGATTTGGCACCTTACCTCGACCAGCAACTGCCGCTCCTGTTCCGACAGTGAGCCAGGATAGTGTGATCTCACTATTTAGTAATGCATATACGAATGTCCCGGTGGATACCTGGGATACCGGCTGGCAATTTTCAGAGGCTGATGTAGAAGATATTCAGATAGATGGTGATGATGTAAAACGATATAAGAACCTCAACTTTGTAGGAATTGAGTTTGCGTCTCAGACAGTTGACATATCGAGTATGAATCGTTTCCATATGGACATATGGACACCTGATCCCACTGATCTGCCGGCATCTTTTAAAGTTCTACTCGTTGATTTTGGTGCAGACGGCGCATTTGATGGAGGAGATGATGTTTCTCATGAAATTTCATTTACAAGTCCGACTTTGAAAACAGGTGAATGGGTGAGTTTGGATGTTCCATTATCCAGCTTTGCAGGTTTGACAACGCGAGCACACTTAGCTCAAATGGTACTATCAGGTGAATTACCGAATGTATATGTGGATAATGTATATTTCTACATAGGTGAAGGGGGTAATACAGGAACAGGACCAACCGAACCTGCTCCAACACCGACTCAAACTGCATCAGATGTGATTTCCATTTTCAGCGACGCATACACAAATGTTGACGGGACGGATTTCTATCCTGACTGGGGACAATTGACCGTAGTTTCTGAACTGCCTATTGCTGGAAATAACACATTGCTCTATTCAGGATTAAATTATCAGGGCATTGTGCTCGGTAGCAACCTGGATGTTTCCGGCATGGAATTTCTGCATATTGATTTCTGGACGGCAAATTCTGCTGCCCTGAACGCTTTTTTGATTAGCACCGGCCCAATTGAGACAGCATTTGCATTGACTGTTCCCACTTCAGGCTGGGCAAGTGTTGATATTCCTTTATCGAGTTTTTCTCCAGTTGATCTTGCAGATTTGATCCAGTTTAAATTTGATGGTAGCGGTGATATCTATCTGGACAATCTCTTTTTCTACAAGGGTGGCGGTAGTGGTACAGGTCCGACAGAACCTGCACCAACGCCGACTCAAAGTGCTGCTGATGTGATTTCTATATTCAGCGATGCCTATTCAAATGAAGCAGGTACAGATTTCTATCCCGACTGGGGACAAGAGACAGTCGTTTCTGAAGTGCCTGTTGCAGGGAACAATACATTGCTTTATTCAGGATTGAATTTCCAGGGAATTATGCTCGGTAGCAACCTGAACGTTTCGGGTATGGAATTTCTGCATATTGATTACTGGACCTCAAATTCTACGGACCTGAACGCTTATTTGATTAGCCCTGGACCTACTGAGACGGCATCTGCGCTGTCTGTTCCCACCTCAGGCTGGGCAAGTGTAGACATCCCATTATCGAGTTTCTCTCCGGTTGACCTTGCAGATTTGATCCAGTTTAAATTTGATGGCAACGGCGATATCTACCTGGATAATCTCTATTTTTATAAAGATGGTGGCACCGGCTCAGGGCCAACACAACCGGCTCCAACACCGACGCAAGATGCAGCCGATGTGATTTCCGTTTTCAGCGATGCGTACACAAATATTGATGGCACAGATTTCAATCCTGACTGGGGGCAATCAACGATGGTTTCCTTCGAGGATATCGCTGGTAACAATACGATGAAGTATGCGAACTTCAATTACCAGGGTACTCAATTTGCTAGTGAGGTCAATGCTTCTTCGATGGGGTTCATGCACATTGATATGTGGACATCTGATGCCACAGATGTCCAGGCAACACCGATTAGCGTGGCAAGTGGTGAGATGCTCACTTCGCTTACGCCGATCATACCTGGACAATGGAACAGCTATGATATACCACTGAGTGTTTTCACAGATGCTGGTGTTTCCTTAAACGATTTGCATCAATTAAAATTTGATGGCCAGGCAGGTACAACTCCTTCAACCATTTATCTGGATAATATATATTTCTATAAAGTCGGAGGAAGCGCTACAGAACCGACCCAGGCTGCTCCAACGCCGACTCAAGCCCCGGGTGATGTGGTTTCAGTATTCAGTGACACATATACGAATATTGATGGAACAGATTTCTATCCCGACTGGGGACAAGAAACAATGGTTTCTGAAGTGTCAGTTGCCGGAAATAACACATTACTTTACTCTGGATTAAATTACCAGGGAATTGTCCTTGGTAGCAGTCAGGATGTTTCCGGAATGACTAACCTGCACATTGATTTCTGGACAGCAAACTCGACAGCACTGAGCACCTTTTTGATCAGCTCTGGACCTGTGGAGGCAGCTTTTGCTTTAACGGTTCCCACGTCAGGTTGGGGAAGTGTTGACATTTCTTTATCAAGTTTCTCTCCGGTTGATCTGGCGGATGTGTTCCAATTAAAATTTGAAGGCAATGGAGATATTTATTTAGACAATATTTATTTCTTCAAAACGTCAACAACTGGATACACAACTGATTTGCCAATAGATTTTGAGCCATCGGGCCATGGTGCAAACTGGACCTGGACCGTATTTGAAAATGATGATAATCCACCATTGGAAATTGTGGCCAATCCTGATAACTCTGGTGCAAACACCTCTGCAACAGTAGCAAAATTTACAGCTCGGGTAACAGGTAACCCCTGGGCGGGTTGTGAATCCCAACATGGGGCAGATATCGGAAGTTTCTCTTTTAATGCCGATAATAAGATTGTTCGGATAATGGTTTACAAGTCTGTTATCAGTGACGTCGGAATAAAATTTGCCGAGAGCAGTGGAGAAGCACAACCAGAAATCAAAGTAGCCAATACGAAAATAAATGAATGGGAAGAATTAACATTTGATTTTTCAGGGAGTATTGGTGCAGGTATAACAGGTATCATTGATCAAATTATTGTATTTCCAGATTTTGATTTGAATGGTCGTACTTCTGAAAATGTAGTGTACTTTGATAACATTCGGTTCAGTGCAAATTAAAAAAGCACTTATAAATAGATATGTCAATTAAAAAAGATTAAATAAATATTCATATGAAATCGAATTATTCAATAATTATAAAAAGCGTTTTATTCGTATCCCTCCTATTTATTTTTTGGAGTTGCAATGATGATAATGAAATTGAAGTACGCAATTGGCAACTTGTCTGGGAAGATGAGTTTGAAGGATCAGCAGGACAATTGCCAGATGCGACCAAATGGAATCTAGACATTGGAAGAGGTCCTAATGGGGATGGATGGGGTAACCGAGAATTACAGACTTATACGGATAATCCCGAGAATATTTCTCTTGACGGGGCAGGCAATTTGCTCATCACTGCCAGGCAAGGATTTAGTTCAGGTCGAATCAATTCGAAAGGATTATTTGAGCAAGCTTATGGTCGTTTTGAAGCAAGGATCAAAATGCCGTATGGCCCGGGACTTTGGCCGGCATTTTGGTTATTAGGAAATGATATCGATGTGGTAGATTGGCCACAATGTGGAGAAATTGATGTGGTGGAACTACGTGGCCAGAATCCAAACGTTATTGCCGGTACCGTGCATGGTCCGGGTTATTCGGGAGGAGGTTCTATCCCGAGGTATTTTGGTTTCGAAAATGACCGCTTTGATGTCGATTTCCATCTGTTTGCTGTTGAGTGGGGTGAAGGTTATGTGGATTACTTTGTGGACGATACACTTTACGGTAGAATTACACCTGATGATGTACCCGGTGAATGGGTGATGGATCATCCATTTTATATCCTGATGAATGTTGCTGTGGGTGGGGATTATGTAGGTTTCCCAGCGCCTACTACACCATTTCCCCAGACCATGACTGTGGATTATGTCAAAGTATATAAAGAGATGAATTAGTAAGAATCCTGCTGAACTTCCAGGAAAGAAAACTATCTTACTCGACTTAGAGACAGATCAATCTAAATGGAGAAACCAACTGAAATACATGATGTAGAACTAGGGAACGAACACTACTACAAGATTACAAACAGTGATGCAATGCGCCCATTCTTTATGAGCATTGTAAGTGACTCTAACCACTGGATGTTTATATCTAGTAATGGTGGATTGACAGCAGGCAGAAAGAATGCTGAATACGCATTATTCCCATATTATACCGATGATAAAATTACTGAGTCTGCCGAAATTACCGGGAGCAAGTCAATTTTTCGAGTTCACAAGAATGAAAAAAACCTGTACTGGGAGCCATTCTCAATTCGAAATGAAGGGAAGTACAAGGTGACCAGAAACCTGTATAAAAATGTGCTCGGCAATAAGGTGCTTTTTGAAGAAGTCAATCATGACCTGGGTCTGACATTTCGTTATGCATGGAGTTCAAGTAACAGCTATGGCTTTGTACGAAAGTCAACCTTGATGAATGACTCAGATGAAGAGGTAAATGTTTCGCTACTGGATGGAATCCAAAATATTGTTCCTTATGGAGTTGGTAGCGCTTTACAAAATGCAGCCAGTAACCTGGTTGATGCTTACAAAAGAAGCGAACTCGAAATAGATACTGGTTTGGGCATCTATGCACTCAGTGCGATTATCGTTGACAAGGCAGAACCAAGCGAAGCCTTAAAAGCGAATGTTGCCTGGTCTGTTGGCTTTGACAATCCGACACTTTTATTGTCATCATTACAACTGCAAAACTTCAGGAAAGGAATACCGATCCATGGGGAAACAGACATCAAAGCAGAGAAAGGCGCTTATTTTATTCACTCGGAACTTACATTAGCGCCAAAGGCCGAGAAAGAATGGATGATCATTGCTAATGTAAACCAAACACAAGCTGCTATTGCCCAGGTTTCTGAGACGATCAAGTTAGAAAATTCGATTGATCAAATGATCAGTGATGATATCGCATTGGGGAGCCAGCGACTCATTCAACTCAATGCTGCTTCAGATGGCCTCCAGATGACTGCTGACCAACGAAGAGATTCACGTCACTTTTCAAATACCCTTTTCAATATCATGCGCGGGGGTATTTTCGATCATAACTATCAAATCGAGAAGTGGGATTTTGAACGTTATTTATCAAATGCCAATAAGGAAGTATCTGAAAGGGAAGCACAGGTGATAGGAGCACTTCCTGAGGTGTTTTCACTCCTTGAATTAAAGGAAATTGCTAACCGAAGTAATGACCCCGATTTTGAACGGCTTTGTCTGGAGTATATGCCGCTCAAGTTTAGCAGAAGGCATGGAGATCCAAGCAGGCCATGGAACAAGTTCTCCATCAATACACAATCTGAAATTGATGGATCAAAAGTGCTTGATTACGAAGGCAACTGGAGAGACATATTTCAAAATTGGGAAGCTTTGGTCCATTCTTTTCCCGAGTTTATTGAGAGCATGTTGCATAAGTTTTTGAATGCTACAACTTTCGATGGATACAATCCTTACCGCGTGACAAAGGATGGATTTGATTGGGAAACGATTGAACCAGATAACCCATGGTCATATATTGGGTATTGGGGAGATCATCAAATCATATATTTATTAAAATTTCTGGAGTTTATTGAAAACCATGCTCCGGGGAAACTAGAAAGTTATTTTGATCACGACATTTTTGTCTACGCTCATGTGCCTTATAAGATCAAACCTTATGCAGATATTTTAAAAAACCCCAAAGATACCATTGACTTTGATTTTGAATTAGACGATCAGGTAAGACAAAAAAGAGAAGAACTCGGAGCAGATGGTGCCTTGTTAAGAGATGAAAATACGGGTATCTATAAAGTGAACTTCATTGAAAAAATGTTGGCAACGGTTTTAGCCAAATTGTCAAATTTTATTCCTGAAGGTGGCATCTGGATGAATACACAACGCCCTGAATGGAATGATGCGAATAATGCCCTGGTCGGTAATGGCGTCTCCATGGTAACACTCTATTATTTAAGACGTTTTCTCAGGTTTTTTAAAGAAGTATTGTCAGCATCTGAAAATGAAGGAGTGAAAATTTCACACGAATTGGTTGACTGTTACAAGCGGATCAGAGAGACGTTTGAAACACATCAGCACCTTTTATCAGAAAAAATTCAGGACAAAGACCGAAAAATAATCCTTGATAGTTTAGGTCAGGCTGGGAGCGATTACCGGCAGCATATCTATAAACGCGGATTTTGGGGTAAAAAAAGAACGGCATCTTTGAGCGGTTTAAAGCGGTTTGTTGATTTGAGTCTCCAGTATTTAGAACATTCTATTCAGGCAAATAAACGACAGGATCATTTATACCATGCTTATAATTTGATGACAGTTGAAAACAATGACGAGATCTCTATCTCCTACCTGAGTGAAATGTTGGAAGGTCAGGTGGCCGTATTGAGTTCCGGATATTTAACTGCAGAGGAGGCTCTTTCCGTTTTGGATGGCTTGAAAAACAGTCAACTTTTCAGAGAAGATCAATATAGCTACATGCTGTATCCAAACAAGGAGCTACTTCGTTTTCAAGAAAAAAATAACATTCCTAAAGAAGAAATTGATAGATCAACATTTCTCAGTGAGCTAGTCAGCAAAGGAAATACGCAAATCATTGAAAAAGATGTGCGGGGCAATTATCACTTCAATGGGAATTTTAAAAATGCCAATGATCTGAAAAACGCCCTGGATTCGTTCACCCAAAAAGTGGATGCAGAACTCGTCGAAAAAGAGTTGATCCTTCAAATCTTTGAAGAAGTATTCAATCATAAATCCTTTACCGGGAGGTCCGGAACATTCTATGGGTACGAAGGCCTCGGGTCTATTTATTGGCACATGGTTTCCAAACTCCAATTGGCCGTAATGGAGTGTTGTAAGAATGCCTTTGAGGAGAATGAAAGTGAAGAAGTCATTGGTCGACTCCTAGAACATTATTACGAAATCAATGAGGGTATTGGCGTGCATAAATCACCCACGCTTTATGGTGCCTTTCCGACAGACCCTTATTCACATACACCTGCTGGAA
>Ga0316201_10000222_pt1 | contig 28407 bp, 34 predicted proteins | sample CS6wburrow_MG_FD_204516 | JGI IMG/M metagenome (GOLD analysis project Ga0316201, IMG submission 204516) | Coastal sediment microbial communities from Delaware Bay, Delaware, United States - CS-6 worm burrow | ecosystem: Environmental > Aquatic > Marine > Coastal > Sediment | place: USA...
GGCACTTCTCCTGCACGACCTGCTGAAACGGCATTTTCAGCTGTGGGCGCTGCATCCACTGGCGGCACTTTGGCGACAACCACGCTCCCGGAAGGAATCACCTTTGCAATCGGCTTATCCGCCTGCTTTTCCCACCAGATCAACGCGGCAATGGCGACGGTGGCGACAAAGAGCACCAGCCCTCCCCCGATCCACAGAAACCGCTGGCGTCGAGCCGGCTGCACCTGGCCGCGGCTCAACAATTCACGGATTGCGGCTTGCATGATCTTCCGGTCGACCTTAGGACGGTTGTGGCTGTAGGCCAACAGCAGAGCGCGATCGCACACGATATTGACCAGTCGGGGAATGCCCCCGGAATAGTGATAGGCAGACCGGCAGGCGTTGGCGGTAAAGAGGGCTGCCTGGCGCTGGGAGGCAATGCCGAGGCGATGCCGGATATAGGCCTCCGATTCTTTTGCCGATAGAGGCGACAGGTGGTAGTTCAGGGAGATTCGCTGGGCAAGCTGGCGCAGTTCATGGGAATCGAGCTGATCCCCCAGTTCCGGTTGCCCAACCAGGATGATTTGGAGCAGCTTGCTGCGGGTTGTCTCCAGGTTGGAGAGCATGCGCATCAATTCGAGGTTTTCTATGGAAAGCCCCTGGGCTTCATCGATGAGAACCACTACTTTTTTGCCGGCGGCATTCTGTTCAATCAGGAAGGTATTGAGCAAATCGAGCAATGCTTTAATGGTGGTAGCGCCGGTTTTGATGCCAAACTCCTGGCAAATGCTGGCCAGCAGCTGGGCGGATTCAAGCTTCGGGTTAAAAATGTAAGCCGAAGAGGTATTCGCCTCGAGACTTTCCAGATAGTTGCGGCAAAGGGTGGTCTTGCCCGTACCCACCTCACCGGTGATTACCGCAAAGCCTTCGCCCTGCTCGGTGGCGTATGTCAGGTGGGCCAGGGCGATTTCATGGCTCTTGCTCAAAAACAGATAGTCTGGATTTGGGACAAGTTTGAAGGGCTTTTCTCGGAATCCGAAATAGCTATTATACATTCGCAGCCTTCTCATTGCTCAGCGGAAAGGTATTCCGCGAAATTATCAGGCGGTTAGCGTATCTTCGGACCAATATCGCAAATATTGCGGCCGGGTTCAAGTCCCGATGGCGCAATATCGAATTTCGCAAGAGGGGTGCCGTTGCCGAAAATTACCCCCACCTCGGAGATGCCGGGTTGAACCAATGGACCGATCCGGTGAAGGAATGCCGGGCGGTTGTTGCAAGGCAAAAAGCCCTTTTACCGTAAAACCGGCAAAAGGGCTTTTTGAAAAGACGGAACCGGTGGATTATTCGGATTTTTTATCTACTTCTCCGGCATCCAGCTCGGCAGCGTCTTGCTGTTCATTGCCGGTATCTGCTTCGGCAGCGGAAGCCTCCTGCTGCGCAGGGGTAGCCTCCAGGGCTTCCCCAGCAGCTTCCTCTACAGGGCCGGCGGTGTCAGGTTCGACAGCCTCTGCCTGCGCTAAGGCCTCCGGGGCTTGTTCATCTGGGCTTGCCGCAGGTTTTGCCTTGACGGCTTCCTGCTTGGGCGCTTCGGTTTTCTTGGGCGCCGCTTTGGTTTTTTTCTTTTTCTTCTTGGCCTGGTCATCTGATGAGACCAATTCAATCATCGAGATGAGCGCTGCGTCGCCGGGGCGCCGTCCTAACTTGATGACCCGCGTATATCCGCCGTTGCGCTGCCCGAAGCGCTCTTTGGCCTCTTCAAAGATTTTGTGGACGACATCTTTTTCGCGGACGATGGCCATGGCCTGACGGCGAGCATGCAGATCCCCAATCTTGGCAAGGGTGATAATATGATCGGCCCAGCGGCTCACTTCCTTAGCGCGCGTATCAGTGGTCTTGATACGGTCATGCTTGAGTAAGGAGGTCACCATGTTGCGAAACATGGCTTTGCGGTGACTGCTGTTTCTATTGAGTTTAACTCCGGCTTTTCTATGTCTCATGGAATCAACTACTCCCCTTCTTCTTCGCTGTCTTCTGACGGGGGAACAAACCCCTCTAATTTCATGCCGAGCGTCAATCCCATATCGGTCAGAACCTCTTTAATTTCATTGAGGGATTTTCGGCCAAAGTTCTTTGTTTTGAGCATTTCCGCTTCGGTCTTCTGGACGAGTTGATAAATCTTGTTTATTTCGGCGTTTTTCAGGCAGTTTGCACTTCGAACGGAAAGTTCAAGCTCTTCGACGCTTCGTTGAAGGTTCTCATTGTAATGGGGCCCGTCTTCATCTGAAGCACTCAGGGACGGCGTCGGTTCGGCTTCCTCGTCGAAATTGATAAAGAGGCTCATCTGGTCTTTGAAGATTTTGGCCGCGTAAGCAACGGCATCCTCAGGCGAAACACTGCCGTCGGTCCAAACTTCCAGCGTCAGCTTGTCGTAGTCCGTTCGTTGTCCGACCCGTGCGTTTCCAACAACATAATTCACCCGGTTGACCGGCGTAAATACAGCGTCGATGGGAATTGTGCCCACAGGGGCGTCTTCATCCTTGTTTTGCTCGGACAGCGTGTAGCCTTTGCCGACCCTCGCTGTCATTTCCATGGAAAGACGCCCTTCCCCGGAGAGGGTAGCGATGGGCAGTTCGGGGTTCAAAACTTCAATGGCGCCATCCGGACTGATGAAATCACCGGCCGTAACGGTTTTTTCACCGCTTTGATCGCACGTGAGCATGTGGACATTAATGTCTTTGGTCCTCAGTCGGACTTGTTTCAAATTAAGAATAATCTCGCTTACATCTTCAAGTACGCCGGGGATCGCACTGAACTCATGCTGAACCGAATCGATTTTAACGGCCGTAATCGCTGCACCATGCAATGAGGAGAGGATGATTCGACGCAGCGAGTTGCCCATAGTGGTTCCATAGCCTCGCTCGAGAGGCTCGCAAACGAATTTTCCATAAGTTTGCGTGCTGGACACTTGCACCTTTTCCGGCTTGATCATTTCACGCCAGTTCATGTACATAAGCTCATTTGATGACATATGGTTTCTCCAGCCTTAGGATTTAAAATTAACGAACCACATCATTTCGGCCAACAGTTCATTGGCGAATGTGTTATTTAGAATAAAGCTCAACGATCAATTGTTCTTGCATGGGCATGGTCAAATCATCCCGAACTGGGAAGTTTTTGACAGTGCCTTTCATCTGATCTTTATCCGTTTCGAGCCATTGGGGCACTCCTCTTCGAACGACGGCCTCCAACGCATCACCTATGGCCTGTACCTTTTTGGATTTCTCTCTTACAGTGACTTCATCACCGATCTTGATCTGGTAAGAGGGGACGTTCACCTTCTTGCCATTGACAAGGAAGTGATTGTGACGCACAAAGTGACGCCCCTGGGTGCGGGAATTGACAAACCCGAGCCGGAATACCACGTTGTCCAATCGACGCTCCAGCATGACCAGCAGGTTGGTGCCGGTGACCCCTTTGTGGCGGTCCGCCTTTTTAAAAACCAGCCGAAACTGTTTTTCTGAAAGGCCATACAATCGCTTGACTTTCTGTTTTTCACGGAGCTGGATGCCGTAGTCGGAAATCTTTCCGCGACGGCGCTGCCCATGATCGCCAGGAGCGTAACTGCGACGATCAAAGGCGCATTTGTCGCCGTAGCAACGATCACCTTTGAGGAATAATTTCAAGTTTTCTCTTCGGCATATTCTGCAAACCGAACCAGTATAGCGTGCCAAAATTGCCTCCTTCAGCTCTTACAGCTAAACAATATGGATAAATGGTCCACGGGAGAATCCCAAAACCATTTAATGGTGAATCCAACTTACAAACAATCGTCTAAACACGACGGCGCTTGGGTGGTCTGCAGCCGTTGTGCGGAATAGGTGTAACGTCCTTTATCAGGGTAACGTTGAACCCAGCCGCCTGTAGTGCGCGAAGGGCCGATTCCCTGCCCGCACCTGGGCCTTTGACATACACTTCAACATTTTTCATGCCGTGATTGATGGCTTTTTTGGCGGCATCCTCAGCGGTCAACTGGGCAGCAAACGGGGTGCTTTTACGAGATCCTTTGAATCCCATAACACCGGAACTGGACCACGAGACAACATTCCCACCGGGGTCTGTAATGGTCACAATGGTGTTATTGAAAGTCGATTGGATGTGAACGACTCCGCTGGGAATATTTTTTTTCTCTTTTTTCTTCGTACGGGCTTTTCGAGGCATCTATGCTATCCCTTTGATATTAAATGGACTAATTACTTCTTTGAAGTAGAACCTTTTTTCTTGACGGCAGTACGTTTCGGCCCCTTGCGGGTTCGAGCGTTGGTGCTGGTGCGCTGGCCGTGTACCGGCAATCCTCTGCGGTGACGCAGTCCACGGTAACAGCCAAGATCCATGAGACGTTTGATATTCATGGAGATCTCGGTGCGCAATTCACCCTCAACCTTGCATCGGCCGTCAATGACCTTGCGGATGTTGTTGATCTCTTCATCCGTCAATTCATCTGTCGAGGTTCCCGGATCAATATTCAATTGCGCAAGGATCTTTGTCGATGTTGACCGACCGATTCCGAAAATATAGGTCAATCCGATCTCAATCCGTTTGCGTCTTGGTAAGTCTACGCCCGCAATACGTGCCAAAGCTTTTCCTCCTGTAGAATGCCGGCCTTAACCTTGTTTTTGTTTATGCCGTTTGTTTTCGCAAATGATCCGCACCACGCCTTTCCGGCGTACGACTTTACATTTGCTGCAAATTTTCTTTACCGATGTCCTGACTTTCATTCTATTTACTCCTTAAATCGGCAGGCCCACCTAAAAATTGCATCCGCATCATGGGCAATACTTCCATGGCGAAGCTTCAATTGGGTTATTTTGAACGATAAGTGATCCGGCCGCGCGTCAAATCGTAGGGAGACAGCTCTAAGGTAACCGTATCTCCGGGCAAAATCTTTATAAAATGCATCCGCATCTTTCCGCTGATGTGAGCAAGGACCTGATGCTTGTTTTCCAGTTCGACCTTGAACATTGCATTGGGCAATGTCTCCAGGACCGTTCCCTCAACCCTGATGGGTTCCTCTTTGGCCATGAATTCCCCCTATGCGGCGCGCTGCTGTCTCAGGGCCGGCACCGCTACCGACGGCCTTTAATTCCGCCTTTTTTTAAAAAGCCCTCATAGTGCCGGCTGAGCATGTGAGATTCCATCTGGGCCATCGTGTCGATGGCCACGCCGACAACAATCAAAAGCGCCGTACCACCAAAGTAGAACGGCACATTGAATTGGCCGATCAGTATAGTGGGCAGAACGCAAACTGCGGATACATAAACAGCACCGCCAAGGGTAATGCGGGTCAGCACGCGATCAATATAGTCAGCGGTGCGCTTACCCGGCCTGATGCCGGGAATATACCCACCGTTCTTTTTCATATTATCGGCGACATCCACCGGGTTGAAGGTCACCGCCGTGTAGAAGTAGCAGAAGAATATGATAAAACCGACAAACAGCAGGTTGTAATAGATTCCTCCGGGCGACATGATGGCCGAAAAGTTTTGCAGCCAGGACACCTGGGTAAACTGGGCAATGGTGGCCGGAAACATCAGGATTGAGGATGCAAAAATCGGCGGGATAACCCCGGACGAATTGATCTTCAATGGCAAATGGGTGCTCTGCCCGCCATACATTCTGCGGCCGACCACCCGCTTGGCATATTGCACTGGGATTCGCCGCTGCCCCTGTTCGACGTAAATGATGAAACCGATGACCCCCATCATGACCACCGCCAGGATAACAACCGTAAAGATACTCATTTCATCCTGGCTCATCAGTCTAAAGGTGTTGCCGATAGCACCGGGAAGGCGGGCAACGATGCCGGCAAAAATGATCAGGGAAATCCCGTTTCCGATACCGCGCTCGGTGATCTGCTCACCCAGCCACATGATAAAGGCTGTACCGGCGGTAAGGGTAATAACCGTCATCAAGCGGAAACTCCAACCAGCGTTGAAGACAACTGCTGCACCGGTAGGAGACTGCATGCTTTCAAGTCCGACAGCAATACCAAACCCCTGGATAATGCTAAGGACAACCGTTCCATAGCGGGTGTACTGGGTAATTTTCTTGCGGCCTTGCTCACCCTCTTTTTTCAGCTGCTCCAGGTGCGGAATGACAACGGTCAGCAATTGGATGATAATGGAGGCACTGATGTATGGCATGATCCCCAGGGCAAATACGGACAACTGCTCCATGGCACCGCCGGTGAACATGTTGACGACACCGAAAATGGTCCCCTGCATGGAGTCGAAGAAAGACTTCAGGGCTCCGCCGTCGATGCCCGGCGTCGGGACATGTACCCCAACCCGGTAGACCGCCAGCAACGCCGCGGTGTAAAGCAATCGGCGTTTGAGCTCCGGGATTTTCAGTATATTGCCGAATCCACTGCCAACCATAATTAGACCACCTCTACGGTGCCTCCTGCCGCTTCGATTTTCTGTCTGGCAGAAGCGCTGATAGCATTGATTTTGACAGTCAAGGCAGAGCCGATATCCCCTTGGCCGAGCAATTTGATGCCGTCACGGGGTCCTTTGACCAGCCCGCTGCGCACAAGGGCAGCCTCGTCGACAACACTGCCCGATTCAAAACGGGCAAGGTCCTGTAAATTGACAATGGCCCATTCTTTTTTGAATATATTGGTGAAGCCGCGCTTGGGAAGCCTGCGATGCAATGGCATCTGGCCGCCTTCATAACCGGGGCGCACACCGCCGCCGGAGCGACTGTTGTGGCCTTTGGTTCCACGGCCGGCAGTCTTGCCAAAGCCGGAGCCGACACCACGGCCGAGGCGCTTGCGATTCTTGGTGGCCCCTGCGGCCGGTTTTAATTGGTGCAATCTCATGACTTGATCTCCTCGGCCTTTACCAGATGGGATACTTTGAAAATCATTCCTCTGATTGCCGGCGTATCTTCCAGCCGAACCGTCTTATTCATCTTGGTCAAACCCATTCCGCGCAAGACCTTGCGGTGTTTCTCCGGCCTGCCGATCATGCTTTTAACCAAGGTAATGTCTAATTTGCCAGCCATGTCCATATCCTCTATTGTAAATCTGCAGTCTGAATGCCGCGGCGGGCCGCCACTTGATCGGCACTCTGTAATTGCTGTAAGCCTTCAATGGTCGCCTTGACTACATTGTGCGGGTTGTTGGTTCCCATGATTTTTGTCAAAATATTCTGGATACCCACCGCTTCAAGCACAGCCCGAACCGCTCCGCCGGCAATAACGCCGGTACCTTCGGAGGCCGGCTTCAACAGCACCCGGCCGGCGCCAAATTTTCCGATCACCTGATAAGGAATCGTTCCTTCTTTCAAGGGGACTCGAACCATGGCTTTTTTGGCTTTTTCGACCCCCTTGCGGATCGCCTCGGGAACTTCGCCCGCCTTTCCGAGACCGAAACCAACGGACCCTTCGCCATCGCCAACCACTACAATGGCACTGAAACTAAACCGACGGCCACCTTTGACAACTTTGGCAACACGGCTGATGTGCACCACCTTATCAATTAATTGGGAATCTTCTGTATCCTGCTTGTACAAGAGTTTGCCTCCTTATAAACGGATCGACTCAGTATGGTAGACTACAATTTAAGCCCTGCTTTGCGGGCGCCATCGGAAAGTGCTTTAACACGACCATGGTACAGGAATCCGTTGCGATCGAACACGACCTTTTTGATTCCCTTTTCCAATGCCCGTTCAGCAAGCAATTTGCCTACATAAGTTGCCGCGGCCTTTTTGTTCTCAAATTTTTCCTGCTCTTTGAAACCCTTTTCAACACTGGACGCAGTCGCCAGCGTAATGCCGGTCGTGTCGTCGATGATTTGGGCATAGACGTGCCGGGCGCTTCTGAAAACCGACATTCTCGGCTGGTCGGAAGTTCCAGTGATCTTTTTTCGGATTCGCGCTTTGCGTTTTATTCTGGCAACCGCTCTCGGATTGGTCAAACTCATGATAATCCCCGCATACATCCTGTAGTATGGAATAATTCCTTTGGGGCATCTGCCGCCAAAGCTCGTGTCATTGTCTATTTGGTTCCAGTTTTTCCAGCTTTGCGCTGGATATACTCTTCAGCATATTTGACGCCTTTGCCCTTGTAGGGCTCGGGCGGCCGCAGCTGGCGGATACGGGCAGCCGTCTGTCCAACCAGTTGCTTGTCGATACCGGTCAGCTTCACCGTATTGGCCTTGTCCACGGTTGCACTGATGCCGTCGGGAAGCGGAAAATCGATGGGGTGCGAGAAGCCCAGGTTAAACACAATGCTCTTTCCCTTTGCCTCGGCTCGGTAGCCGATACCGTTGATCTCCAGTATGCGTTCAAAACCCTGGCTGACGCCGATGACCATGTTGTTGATCAGGCTGCGCGTCATCCCTTGGAGCGCCACTGTCTTTCGGCTGCTATCTGCCGAGCCGACCTGAATCGCTTCATTGTCTATGTCCACGGTGACGGCCGGGTGAATCTCCTGGGTCAGCGTACCGTTTTTTCCCTGTACAGTGACGACCCCGTCTTTATGGGTGACCTTGATCTTTTCCGGAATAGAAATTGGTTTTTTACCTACTCGTGACATTTCTCACTCACCTTTATTATGCGTCGGCCTTGCAATGCCTGCAGTGGCTGCAAAACTAGAAAATGCTGCAAAGAACCTCGCCACCGACATTTTCCTTGCGCGCTTGCTTGTCTGAGATGACGCCTTTGGAAGTAGACAGTACAGCAACACCCAGCCCATTGTAAACCGGCTTCACTTCTCCCGCTCCGACATAAACCCGGCGGGACGGTTTGCTGACACGCACCAGCTCCTGGATAACGTGAGCCTGGTCGTCTGTATACTTCAAATACACTCGTAAAATTCCCTGCTTGTTGTCCTTGATGAATTTATAATTGCGGATGAAGCCTTCATCCTTCATCACTCTGGCAAGTTCCACTTTTACCCTGGAACCAGGGATATCCACACTGTTAAATTTGGCCTTACCGGCATTGCGGACTCTGGTCAGCATATCGGCAATCGGGTCTGTCATCGCCATGGTTTTCTCCGTTTATCTACGAAATCATTTTAAGCTGTTATCAGCGCATCCTGTCTGCGCTGTTTACCAGCTTGACTTAATCACCCCGGGCAGCTTTCCCTGGGATGCCATATTGCGAAAGCATATACGGCAGATGCCGAATTTCCTGATGAAGCCACGCGGGCGTCCACAGAGCGGACAGCGATTGTAGGCTCTTACCCTGAACTTCGGCGGCCGTTGATGTTTCATACGCAATGCGGTCTTAGCCAAACCTACCTCCTTAATACGCCTTTACTTGCGGAAAGGCATTCCCATCAGCGTCAGCAATTCACGGCCCTCATCATCCGTTTTTGCCGAGGTGACGATCGTGATATTCATTCCCTTGATTTTGTCGATTTTATCATAGTCGACTTCGGGGAAAATGATGTGTTCCTTGATTCCAAGGGAATAATTGCCGGATCCATCGAAGGCCTTTGGTGAAATACCGCGGAAATCGCGTACGCGGGGAAGCGCAATATTCACCAACTTGTTGTAGAAGTCGTACATGCGCCCACGCCGCAGCGTTACCATGCACCCTATGGGCATGCCTTCACGCAGCTTGAATGCCGCAATGGACTTTCTGGCCCGGGTCACCACCGGGCGCTGCCCTGCGATCACCATCAACTCCTCAACGGCCGAATCGAGTATTTTAATGTTTTGAATGGCCTCGCCCAATCCCATGTTTAATACGATCTTTTCAAGACGTGGGATCTGGTTTACGTTGGAAAAGTTAAACTTTTCCTTGAGTTTGGGCACCACCTGCTCGCTATAAAAGCTTTGAAGCTCTGACATTCCTATCCTCCGCAAAAACGCGCCGCTCTACCTTTTTTCAGGTATCGATCTGCTCATTGCATTTACGGCATACGCGAACTTTTTTACCGTCATCAAGCTGTTGCATTTTGATCCGGGCCGGTTTGATGCACTTGTTGCACATCAGCATGATATTGGAGCTGTGCAAAGGTGCTTCACTTTCAATGATCCCACCCTGGCGGTTCTGGGCGGTGGGACGGGTATGCCGTTTGGCAATATTGACATTTTCGACCAGAATGCGCTGCTTTTTACGGTCCACTTTAAGGACCTTGCCGATTTTTCCTTTGTCTTTGCCGGCAAGCACCTTGACCTTGTCATCTTTTTTGATATGGCATTTAGTCCTGACCATCATGACTTACTCCATCGCTTCCTACAGAACCTCGGGTGCCAGCGAAACAATCTTCATAAAGCGCTTGGCTCTCAGTTCACGGGCAATCGGGCCAAAGATACGCGTACCTAAGGGCTCACCCTGGTTGTTGATTAATACAGCTGAGTTGTCATCAAAACGGATGAAAGATCCGTCCGGGCGCCTGATTTCCTTGGCCGTTCGCACGACAACGGCTTTTAACACGTCACCTTTTTTCACTTTCGCGTTGGGGATGGCGTCTTTGACGGAAACAACGATAATATCACCCAGACTGGCATATCGGCGCTTGGAACCGCCGAGCACCTTGATGCAGTATAGAACACGCGCACCGGAATTGTCTGCTACCGTTAATCTCGTTTCGCTCTGAATCATTTTCTCTTCCCCTTATACCTAATACCTAAACGGCCTTTTCGATAATTCGGCTTACACGCCACCGCTTGGTCTTGCTCAAGGGGCGGGACTCCGTAATTTCAACGCGATCACCAATTCCGCAGGCATTGTCAGTGTCATGCGCCGTAAATTTATTCCGGCGGCGGATGTATTTTTTGTATAACGGGTGCTTGACCAGCCGCTCGGCTTCGACGACCACGGTTTTGTCCATTTTGTTGCTGACGATGATCCCGCTAACCTGTCTTTTCATTCCACGTGTTTTCATATGCGCCCTTAGTTATCCGCTTCCTTTGGTTCTCGTGCCAATTCCGATAAAACGGTCCTGATCCTGGCAATATCTTTCCGGGTCTCTTTCATCTTGCTCGGATTCTCCAATTGGCCGACCTCATGTTGAAAACGCAAATTGAACAGCTCGTGTTTCAAATCTTTGAGCTTCTGCTGCCTTTCGTCGGGGCTGAGCGCTCTGATTTCGCTTGTCTTCATAGCAGATCGCTCCTCTCAATAAACTTGGTTTTGACGGGAAGCTTGTGCATGGCCAGCCGCAGCGCTTCCTGGGCTACTTCTCTGGGCACACCGGTCATTTCATAGAGGATGCGCCCCGGCTTGATGACGGCCACCCAACCCTCAGGTGCGCCCTTGCCTTTGCCCATTCGAACTTCGGCGGGTTTCTTGGTAAACGGTTTGTCCGGAAAAATTCGAATCCAAATCTTGCCCCCCCTCTTAACGTGACGGGTCATGGCGATACGGGCAGCTTCGATCTGTTTTGAACTGATGGTTCCGCAGTCGGTCGCCTGCAGCCCGAACTCTCCGAAATTCAGACTGGTGCCGCCTTTGGCCTTTCCTCTCATCTTGCCCTTTTGCCGTTTACGGAATTTTACTTTTTTTGGGCTCAGCATAACAATTTATCTCCTGATCAATTAGCTCACAACCGCCGGTTGATCCTTTTTCAGAATTTCACCCTTGAAAATATAGACTTTAATGCCGATGGTGCCGTACGTTGTGCGGGCTTCGGTAAACCCGTAATCGATATCGGCCCGCAGGGTGTGCAGCGGTACACGACCTTCGCGATACCATTCCGTTCGAGCCATTTCAGCACCGCCCAGGCGGCCGGCGCAGTTTATCTTAATTCCAAGGGCCCCAAAACGGATGGCCGAAGTAACCCCCCGTTTCATGGCTCGGCGGAAGGCCACGCGACGCTCGATCTGCATGGCCACATTTTCGGCAACCAGTTGGGCATCGATCTCGGGTTTGCGTACCTCCTGGATGTCGATCATCACAGCCTGGGAAACTTTCTGTTCAATCTCGGTCTTGAGCTTTTCAATCTCGGAACCTTTTTTCCCGATGACGATCCCGGGCCGGGCGGTGTGGATGCGCAGACGAATCCGCTTGGCAGACCGCTCGATCTCGATTTTACTGATACCGGCATGGTGGAGCTTTTTCTTGATGAAATTTCGCAGATGGAAATCCATACGGATGTAATCGGCGTATTTCTTGTCTGCATACCACCGGGAGTCCCAAGTCTTGACGATCCCCAGTCTTAATCCAATGGGGTTAACTTTCTGGCCCAAACTGCTACCTCCTTCTATGCCGTCGCTTCGGTCAGGATGACCGTCACATGGCTGGTCCGTTTTAAAATTCGGGTGCCGCGACCTCGTGCTCTGGCGCGAAATCGCTTGAACGTTGGGCCGCTGTCAACGACCAGGTTACCCACAACCAGTGTATCAATATCGACGTCAGGCTGCTGATCTGCATTGGCCACGGCTGATCGAAGCACTTTCTCAATGATTCCGGCCGCCTTCTGGGGCATAAACCGAAGCATATCCATTGCTTTGTCTACCGGTTGGCCTTTTATGGCGTCCGCCAGCATGCGAACCTTCAGCGGTGAAATACGCACATATCGGGCGACTGCTTTAACCTCCATTGTTGCCACTCCTTGACCGTTGCCTATTTGCGTTTCGATTTTTTATCGGCGGCATGACCATAATAGGTGCGTGTGGGAGAAAACTCGCCCAGCTTGTGCCCTACCATGTTCTCGCTGACAAATACGGGGATAAATTTTCGGCCATTATGCACGGCCAGCGTCAATCCGACCATCTCGGGGATGATAGTAGAGCGTCGCGACCAGGTTTTGATCACCATGTTGCTGCGTGTCTCTTGAGCCGAAAGTACTCTGCTATACAGCTTGTCTTCGATAAACGGACCTTTTTTCAATGACCGTGGCATAACTTCTCCTGTTTAAATCACACCGGGTATACCCAACTGAAAGGCTGTAAACCACCTGGTAGGGGCGGCGCGTTATTTCCTGCGTTTGACGATGTAGCGATCCGTCTGCTTGTTGTTGCGGGTGCGATACCCTTTGCTGGGAAGGCCCCAGGGGGAACAGGGGTGCCGTCCACCGGAAGACCGGCCTTCACCGCCGCCCATGGGATGGTCGACCGGGTTCATGGCAACGCCCCTGACTTTGGGCCGACGGCCTTTCCAGCGGGAACGCCCAGCTTTACCTAAGTCCATATTCTCGTGGGAGATATTTCCCAGCTGCCCAATGGTCGCCTTGCAGCGCAGCAGCACCATGCGAACTTCGCCAGAAGGCAGCTTGACCAGTGCATAGCGGTCTTCTTTGGCCATTAATTGAGCATACCCGCCGGCGCTGCGCACAATCTGTCCGCCCTTGCCCAGTTTCAGCTCAATATTGTGAATCTGGGTTCCCAGGGGAATGTTGGCCAGAGGCAGCGCGTTGCCCGGTTTGATATCCGCTTCGGGCCCAGACAAAACCTCATCGCCGACGTTCAATTTGAGCGGTGCCAGAATATAGCGCTTTTCCCCATCGGCGTAGTGCAGTAGAGCAATCCGCGCACTGCGGTTGGGATCGTACTCGATGGATGCCACCTTAGCCGGAATGCCGTCTTTGTCGCGCTTGAAATCGATGATACGGTAGTAGCGCTTGTGACCGCCACCACGCCGCCTGGCGGTAATCCGGCCATTGTTGTTGCGGCCGCCGCTTTTTTTCAAAATTTTAACCAAGCTTTTCTCTGGCGCCGATCTGGTGATTTCCTCAAATGTGGAATACGTTTGGAATCGACGACCCGGAGATGTTGGTTTTACTCTTTTAACTGCCATTGGAAATTACTCCTAGCTTTAAGCCCCTTCAAAGAATTCAATCCGCTCACCGGGCATAAGGGTTACAACCGCTTTCTTCCAGTCACGGCGTTTACCGAGAATCCGGCCGCGCCGCTTGATTTTACCTTTAACCTGCATCGTGCGGGTTGTGGCGACCTTCACGTTGAAAATCTGCTCGATGGCGCGCTTTACTTCAATTCGGTTGGCGCGCGGATCGATCTCGAATGTGATCTGGTTGGCTGTATCCTTCTGGATGTTGGTCTTTTCCGTGATGATCGGCCGACGGATAATATCATAGTCGATCATGAGAGCAGTCTCCCTTCTAAACCCTTGATGGCCCCTTCGAGCACAATCAGCTTTTCATACTTGAGAATGTCATACACATTGAGACCTTCAGTGCGAATCACCTTTACACCGGGAACATTGCGCGAAGAGAGCTCCAAAGTGTGGTCCTTATCCACGGTGACAATGAGCGCTTTTCCGGCTTGAAGGGTCCCGATGGCATCGACAAAGTGCCGAGTTTTGATTTCGGGAAGTTCGAAACGATCCAGTACTACCAGCTCTTTATCCTGCAACTTGCTGGTCAGTGCCATCTTCAGTGCCAGCTTGCGCACCTTTTTCGACACCTTCTGCTCATAAGAACGCGGATGAGGACCGAAAACGACGCCTCCACCTCTCAATAGAGGGGACTTGATGTTGCCTTTGCGCGCCCGGCCGGTTCCCTTTTGACGGTACAATTTACGCTGGCTGCCAACGATGTCGGAACGATTCTTGACACAGGCGGTGCCCGATCGCCTTTTGGCGAGCTGCGCCTTGACCACCTGGTGCAGTACCGGCGACTTTACAGGCACGTTAAAGATCTCATCCGCTAATTCGGCCTGGGATACTGTGTCACCTTTTATATTGATTACATCTACTGTTGCCATGACATTCCTCACAGAGGGCTGGTCGCGGTGCCGGTTAGAGGCCACTGGATCGTGACCGCAGCGGCCTCCGCCGGTCAGCTATTGGTTGCAAATTTCAATTTCTTCAGCAGTACCATCGCCTGCCGATGACCGGGTACGGGCCCTTTCACCAGAATCAGGTTTTCATCCGGTCGAATATCGACAATCTCCAGATTTCTAACGGTCTTGCGATCAACGCCATAATGACCCGGCATTTTCTTGCCTTTGACAACCTTTGCCGGCCATGCGCTGCAACCGATGGATCCGGGGATGCGTTTGCACTTGCTGCCGTGTGACATCCGACCGCCGCCGAAGCCGTGGCGTTTCATGACACCGGCGAAGCCGCGCCCCTTGGTTGTGCCGATCACGTCAACGCGCTCACCGATTTTGAAGACGTCGGGCCCAATGATTTGGCCCAGTTCGTATTCTGTCGGGTCGTCTACTTCCACTTCCCGTAAAAAGGCAAAATTACGCCCCCCGCTCTTCTTGAAATGGCCTTTGAGTGGCTTGGTGGTGCGGGATTCCTTTTTTTCACCGAACCCGACCTGGAGGGCATTGTACCCGTCGGTTTCAACGGTCTTGATCTGGGTCACCACGCAAGGGCCGGCGAGGATTACCGTTACCGGTAAATAGTGGCCGTCCTGGGTAAACACGCTGGTCATCCCCAGTTTCTTTCCGATCAGTCCTTTACTCATGGCTCATCACCCCTACGCTACAGTTTGATCTCCACGTCGACCCCGGGAGACAGATCAAGCTTCATCAAGGCGTCCACTGTCTGCTGGGTCGGCTCCAGAATATCCAGCACACGTTTGTGGGTCCGCATCTCGAATTGCTCGCGTGATTTCTTATCCACGTGGGGTGATCGCAGCACGCAATATTTATTGATTTGGGTCGGCAACGGTATTGGGCCCACCACTTTTGCCCCTGTTTTACGGGCAGTGTCCAAAATGTCTGTGGCCGACTGGTCCAATAGTTTGTGATCGTAGGCCTTGAGCCGAATTCTAATCTTGGCGTTCATTATCATGGGTTATCTCTCTTATTCGATAATCTCGCTGACCACGCCAGCACCAACCGTGCGTCCGCCTTCGCGAATCGCAAAACGCAGTTCTTTTTCCATGGCGATCGGAGTGATCAAATCACCGGTGATCGCAACGTTGTCTCCGGGCATGACCATCTCTACCCCCTCGGGCAGATTCAATATGCCGGTCACATCCGTGGTGCGAAAATAAAACTGCGGACGATATCCAGTGAAAAACGGGGTGTGACGACCGCCTTCCTCTTTGCTCAATATGTAGCACTCGGCCTTGAACTTGGTGTGCGGGGTGATCGATCCGGGCGCCGACACCACCTGGCCACGCTCGACCTCATCCCGCTTGGTCCCGCGCAGCAACACGCCGATGTTGTCGCCGGCCTGGCCTTCGTCAAGCAGTTTGCGGAACATCTCGACACCGGTACACACCGTCTTGGTGGTCTCGCGGATACCCACGATCTCCACGGTGTCGCCCACGTGGATGATGCCACGCTCCACACGGCCGGTCACAACCGTGCCGCGGCCGGAAATGGAAAACACATCCTCGATGGGCATCAAAAACGGCTTGTCCACATCCCGCTTGGGCTCGGGAATGTAAGAGTCGATGGCCGCCAGAAGCTCGAATATCGGCTTGGCATCCTCACTGTCGGCATCGTCACTTTCCAGCGCCTTCAGGGCGCTGCCCATGATGATCGGGGTGTCGTCGCCGGGAAACTCATACTTGCTCAGCAACTCGCGAAGCTCCAGCTCCACCAGCTCGATCAGCTCCTCGTCGTCCACCATGTCGCATTTGTTCATGAACACCAGGATGCACGGTACACCAACCTGACGCGCCAGCAAAATGTGCTCGCGGGTCTGGGGCATGGGACCGTCGTCGGCCGCCACCACCAAAATCGCCCCGTCCATCTGCGCTGCACCGGTGATCATGTTCTTGATATAGTCCGCATGGCCCGGGCAGTCCACGTGTGCGTAATGGCGGGTGTCGGTCTCATACTCTACGTGGGCCGTGGCGATCGTAATGCCACGCTCTTTTTCCTCAGGCGCCTTGTCAATCTGATCAAACGGGATAAACTCGGCTTTGCCTTTCAACCCGCTGTGCTTGGTGATCGCTGCCGTCAACGTCGTCTTGCCATGATCGATGTGACCGATGGTCCCGACGTTTACGTGTGGCTTGGTCCTCTCAAATTTTGCTTTGGCCATTTCGTCCTCCCGTAATACGGACTATTGTATAGACAAAAGAATAGGTTTTAAATTATTGGGGCCAGCCGGCGAAGTCGAATTTAAAACCTATTGTGTATTCGTCCCTATTCCAGTTACCAGCGGTAATGCGCAAAAGCCTTGTTGGCCTCCGCCATCTTGTGGGTATCTTCTTTCTTCTTGACCGCGCCGCCGCGTCGGTTGGCGGCATCCATCAATTCTCCGGCAAGCTTGCTGGCAAATCCGCGTTCAGATCTGCTGCGGGCATATCCGATCACCCATCGCATGGCCAGTGCCGTTCTTCGCGACGGTCGGATCTCTGTAGGCACTTGGTAGGTGGAGCCGCCCACGCGCCTGGACTTGACCTCGATCATGGGGCGCACATTTTCAAGGGCTTGTTCGAAAACCTTGAGTGGCTCACTCTTGGCTTTCTGTTCGATCATGTCAAAGGCGCTGTAAAAAATTGACTCGGCAACACTTTTTTTACCGTCGCGCATGATGGAAGCGATGAACTTGGCCACCTGGGTACTGTTGTACTTTGCATCTGGGATGATGGTCCTTTTAGGGACCTCTCTTCTTCTCGGCATTTCCTACACCTGACTGTTACTCGGTTATCGAAATTGGCTGCTGCTTATTTGGGCCTGCGCGCACCGTACTTAGAACGTCCCTGCTTGCGATCTTCGACACCCAGCGTATCGAGTGTGCCCCGCACGATATGGTAACGGACGCCGGGAAGGTCTTTGACGCGGCCGCCGCGCACCAGCACCACGGAGTGCTCTTGAAGATTATGGCCGATACCCGGAATGTAGGCGGTCACTTCAATTCCGGTGGTCAACCGCACACGGGCAACTTTGCGCAACGCAGAGTTTGGCTTTTTGGGTGTCGAGGTATACACACGGGTACAAACACCCCTTTTTTGCGGTGCCCCTTTCAGGGCCGGGGTGTTGGTCTTTTTCTTGATCCGCTTGCGCCCTTTTTTGACTAACTGGTTGATCGTCGGCATTTCATCCTCATATCGCTGGATTTTAGATCACGCAAAACTGCGACTTCGCAAAAATCGTTTTTGTATATAGGTGGCCGCCCATTGTCAAGCTATTTTAGCGGACCCTTACGATTTTTTCGAATTCTCAGGCCCAGCCGCCAAAACTGTATCGATTCAGCAACAGTTTGCGCACCGGAGGCCTGAAATGCAGCACTCCAACAGTCTGCTGGAGCTGTGGGTCACTCCACGGTTTCGCTGGAGGTGACCTCGAGTCCCATGTATTCTGCCAACCCGGTGCCGGCGGGGATCAGACGGCCCATGATGACATTTTCCTTCAATCCGTGCAGGTAATCCTCGGCCCCGGAGATGGAGGCATCCGTCAGCACCTTGGTGGTCTCTTGGAAAGAGGCCGCCGAAATAAAACTGTCCGTGCTCAGCGACGCCTTGGTAATGCCTAAGATCAAGGGTTCAGCCGTGGCCGGTTTGCCACCGCCATGGATGACCGCGTTGTTGGCATCTTCGAAAACGATGCGATCGACCTGCTCCTCGACGATGAAATCGGTATCGCCCACATCCATTATCTTGACCCGGCGCATCATCTGGCGAACGATCACCTCGATGTGCTTGTCATTGATGCGAACCCCCTGGAGCCGATACACCTCCTGCACCTCGTCCACCAGGTATCGGGCCAGCGATACTTCGCCCTTGATGCGCAGAATGTCCTGGGGAACGGCGGCACCGCCAACCAGGGGCTCACCTGCTTTGACATAGTCCCCTTCGTAAACATTGATATGCTTGCCACGGGGAATGAGATACTCTTTCTTATCCCCGACGTCCACAGGTGTCACCGACAACCGCTGCTTGCCTTTCTTGGTGGACTTGGCGATGCTGACGTACCCTTCAATTTCACTCAGCACGGCCGTCTCCTTAGGCTTGCGCACCTCGAACAGTTCGGCGACTCTGGGGAGGCCGCCGGTGATGTCCTTGGTTTTGGTGGTGGCCCTGGGCAGCTTGGCGATGACATCGCCGGCGCGCACCGGGTCACCCTCTTCCACCATCAAAATGGCCTCCACCGGGAGGATGTATCGGGCCATACCACTGCCGGTGGACAGCTTGGCGGTCTTGCCGTCTTCGGCTTTGATGGAAATGCGCGGGCGTTCCTCGCCGGTTTTCGACTCGATGACGGTTCGACTGGATTTTCCGGTCACCGCATCCACTTTTTCCTGCATGGTTTTCCCGGGAACCAGGTCGCCGAATTTAACGGCACCACTAACCTCGGTGATAATGGGGGTAGTAAACGGGTCCCAGGTGGCCAGCAGGTCGCCCGGCTCGATGGATTGTCCTTCTTTGACCAGAATATGGGCGCCGTAGATGACCGGGAAACGCTCGCGCTCACGCCCGGTTTTGCCGACAATGGCAAATTCCCCGCCTCGCCGGTTCATGACGACGTTGTGGCCTTCGGCATTGGTCACCAGGGTTAAATCGATAAATTTGACCTTTCCTGCCGTACGGGAGCGGATATCGGCCTGTTCGACACGCCGACTGGCCGTGCCGCCGATATGAAACGTCCGCATGGTGAGCTGAGTGCCCGGCTCACCAATAGACTGCGCGGCGAGAATACCGATGGCCTGGCCGATCTCTACACGATTGCCGTGGGACAGATCTCGCCCATAGCATGCCGCACAGACGCCGTGCTTGGTCTGGCAGGTCAGCACGCTGCGAATCTTCGCATGGGTGATGCCGGCCTCCTCGATGATCTTGACCCGCTTTTCATCGATCTCCACGCCAGCTGGAATGAGCACCTCATCGGTGAACGGGTCAAGGATGTCTTCCACGGTGAGGCGGCCCAAGACGCGTTCGCCCAGGCGTTGGATGATCTCGCCGCCCTCCATCAGGGGTTCGACTTCCACACCCATCAAGGTGCCGCAATCATGTTCGGAAATGGTGCAGTCCTGGGCGACGTCGGCCAGCCGGCGGGTCAGGTATCCCGAGTTGGCTGTCTTGAGTGCCGTATCCGCAAGCCCCTTACGGGCACCATGGGTGGAGATGAAGTACTGCAGCACGGAAAGCCCTTCCCGGAAGCAGGCCTGGATGGGCGTTTCGATAATCTCGCCCGATGGTTTGGCCATCAGGCCGCGCATTCCGGCGAGCTGGCGCATCTGGTCCTTGCTGCCGCGCGCGCCGGAGTCAGCCATCATGTAAATGGGATTCAGGCTCTCGGCGATGATATTATTGCCGTCCTCATCTTTTACGGGTCTGCCCTGGTCGTCGTAAACCGGGGCGTTCTTCATGGCTTCCATCATCTCGTTGGCCACATCATCAGTGGCTTTAGCCCAGATGTCCACCACTTTGTTGTACTTCTCACCCTGGGTAATCAAACCCTCGGTATACTGCCGGCCGATCTCAGTGACTTGGCTTTCGGCACTCGTGAGAAGGTCCCATTTGGCATCGGGAATGATCATGTCGTTGATGGAAATGGATAGCCCGCCCTTGGTGGAATACTTATAACCGGTATCTTTCAGGCGGTCCGATAAAATGACCGTGGCCTTGGGGCCGAGGTTACGGTAAGCAAAATCCACCAGCTCGCGAAGGGCGCCTTTGTCCAAAACCTTGTTAACCGATTCAAAGGGCATGGCAGGCCGCTTCTCCACCACCTGGAACAGGTGGTAGGTTTTCCCCATGGTGATCACCGGGCTGACGTCGTTCTCTTCCAATCCGAATACGGTTGAGGCATCTTTGGCCTGGGCATCGAACACGCGTTGAAATTCATCATTGCGCAGCAGTCCGATGTACCCGCCATCAGCCTTATCGGCGCTGAGCGAGTGCTCTGCCACCATGGCTTCAAAATCCGCTCCGTCCTGAATCTGTTTAGAGATCGTCTTTGCCATTTCGCCATCGTTGACCCTCAAGTGGCGCATCGCCATCAGGTTGTCTTTGGGCATGATCTCCCAGAGCAGCACCCGGCCGACCGTAGTGTCATAGCGATTGCCGCTGATCCGCACGGATATTTTGGCATGCAGGTCAACTTCGCGGGAGTCATAGGCAATGCGGACCTCTTCGGCGCTTGAAAAAACCTTGCCTTCTCCTCTGCGGCCATCGATGTCCCGGGTCATGTAATAGGTGCCCAGCACGATGTCCTGGCTGGGAACGATGATGGGGCTGCCGTTGGCCGGTGACAGGATATTGTTGGACGACAACATCAGGGCGCGGGCTTCGATCTGGGATTCGACCGAAAGCGGCACATGCACCGCCATCTGGTCGCCGTCAAAGTCGGCGTTGAAGGCCGTGCAGACCAGAGGATGCAGCTGGATGGCCTTGCCCTCGATCAGGATCGGTTCAAACGCCTGGATACCCAGTCGGTGAAGGGTGGGAGCACGGTTGAGCATCACCGGGTATTCCTTGACGACCTCGTCAAGGGTATCCCATACCTCCGGGACTTCTCGCTCGACCATCTTCTTGGCGCTCTTAACGGTGGAAACCAATCCCTTCTGCTCCAGTCGGTAGTAGACAAAAGGTTTGAACAGCTCCAAGGCCATTTTCTTGGGAAGGCCGCATTGGTGCAGGCGCAGGTTGGGGCCAACGGTAATGACGGTACGGCCGGAGTAGTCCACGCGCTTGCCCAGAAGGTTCTGGCGAAAGCGGCCCTGTTTGCCCTTGAGCGTATCGCTGAGGGATTTAAGCGGGCGTTTATTGGTGCCGGTGATCACCCGCCCGTGCCTCCCGTTGTCGAACAGTACGTCCACGGATTCCTGCAGCATGCGCTTTTCATTGCGCACGATGATGTCCGGAGCTTTGAGGTCCACCAGCCGTTTGAGTCGATTGTTACGGTTGATGACGCGTCGATACAGGTCGTTCAGATCCGATGTGGCGAAACGGCCACCCTCTAATGGCACCAACGGCCGCAGGTCGGGCGGTAACACCGGAATGACATCCATGATCATCCATACCGGATTGAGTCCGCTGCGACGGAAGGCGTCCACGATGCGAAGCCGTTTGGCCAACTTCTGGCGTTTGGCCACCGACTTTGTCGCCCGAACCTCTTCACGCAGCTCATTGTAAAGAACTTCCAGGTCGAGCTCTTCGAGCAATCTCTTGACGGCTTCGGCACCAATACCGGCTTCGAATTTGCCCTCGAACTCCTCCATGGCTTCGCGGTATTTCTCTTCGCTGAGCAGCTGGCACCTGGCCAGTGGGGTCTCCCTGGGGTCGATGACGATATAGGAATCGAAGTAGAGAACCTTTTCAACACCTTTGAGGGTGAGGTCCAACAGATTTCCCAACTTGCTGGGTAAGCTCTTAAGGAACCAGATATGCGATACGGGGGTGGCCAATTCGATATGGCCCATGCGCTCGCGACGCACCTTTGACTGAATGACTTCGACGCCGCATTTCTCGCAGATCACCCCGCGGTGCTTCATGCGTTTATACTTTCCGCAGTTACATTCGTAGTCTTTGGTGGGGCCAAAGATTTTTGCACAAAACAACCCTTCACGTTCCGGTTTGAACGTTCTGTAATTGATGGTTTCCGGCTTTTTAATCTCGCCATGGGACCATTGCCGGATCTGTTCCGGAGAGGCCAGGGCGAGCCTAACGCCTTTATACATGCGGGGATCGGTGGGTTTTGCAAAAAAATCGTATAGAGTTTCCATATATGTATTTCCTTTTAGTTAGGAAATTGACGAAAAAGGACGCCCCGGTGGCAGTGGAGCTGGCGACCTATCGCTTCAACAAATTAGATTTTCTCTTCTGTTCGAGAAGAAGAACATCCAGTCCCAGAGCCTGCAGTTCTTTAGTCAACACCTTGAACGATTCGGGCAGTCCGGGCTCCAAAATATTCTGTCCCTTGACGATTTTCTCGTACATGCGGGTCCGGCCGGCCATGTCGTCAGACTTCACCGTCAGGAATTCCTGCAGGGCATGGGCGGCACCATATGCCTCCATGGCCCATACTTCCATCTCGCCCAGGCGCTGGCCACCGAACTGAGCCTTGCCGCCCAAGGGCTGCTGGGTCACGAGGGAGTAGGGCCCAATAGAGCGGGCATGGATTTTATCGTCGACGAGGTGATGCAATTTGAGCATGTACATGGTGCCCACCGTCACCTTCTCTTTGAATTGTTCCCCGGTGTGGCCGTCAAACAGGGTCGCTTGACCGCTGGATTCAAGACCGGCCTCCCGCAACAGGGACTTGATCTCGTCTTCTTTGGCGCCATCAAATACAGGAGTCGCCATGAAAACGCCGTTTTTATAATTGTGCGCCATTGTCATGACATCGGCATCATCGGCATCATCGATCTTCTTGGCAGCCGGTGTCTTGGTAAAAACCGATTTCAGCTTTTTGCGCAATTCGGACGCCTGGTTTTCTTCGATCATGGCGTTGATCTGGTCCCCCAGCCCTTTGGCGGCACGTCCGAGGTGAATCTCCAGAATCTGGCCAACGTTCATACGGGACGGAACACCCAGTGGGTTGAGCACCATGTCCACCGGTCGGCCGTCTTCGAAATAGGGCATATCTTCCAGTGGCAGGATTCGCGAAACGACGCCTTTGTTGCCGTGGCGTCCAGCCATTTTGTCGCCGACGGAGAGTTTGCGCTTCATGGCCACGTAAACCTTGACCATCTTGATCACACCTGGAGGTAGTTCGTCGCCGCGCTCGAAACGCGTCAGATGACGCTCGAACTCATCCCTGACATGATCGCACTGGCGACGATACTGTTCCAGGGTGTCGTGGACCGATTCGGTCAACTCAGCATCGTCAAGCACCAGCGTCTCCATCTGGGCCATTGGTACCTCAGCCAGGTCACCCTCGGCGACGGCGGCGTCTTTGGCGATGAAGACCTTCTTACCCTTTTTCAACGGTGCGGCCAGTTTCTGGCCAAGAATCAGCTGCTCGATCTGGTCTTTTACGATCATCTCGATAATCCGCAGTTCTTCATCGCGGTTGCGCTCCAGGGTGGTGATCTCTTCCATCTCGATAGCCTGGGTGCGGTCGTCCTTGTCGGTTCCGCGTCGGGCAAAGACCTTGGCATCGATGACCGTTCCTTCTACTCCGGGAGGGACCCGCAGGGAGGTGTCTTTGACATCTCCGGCCTTTTCGCCAAAGATGGCCCGCAGCAATTTTTCTTCAGGTGAAAGCTGAGTTTCGCCTTTGGGGGTGATTTTCCCAACCAGCACATCACCCTGGACAACTTCGGCCCCCAGGCGAATAATGCCGCTTTCATCCAGGTTCTTGAGGGCCTCTTCCCCGACATTCGGAATGTCCCTGGTAATCTCTTCCTTGCCCAGTTTGGTATCCCTGGCAACCACCTCGAACTCTTCGATGTGTACCGAGGTATAGACACCGTCGCGGACAAGGCGTTCAGAAACGAGGATAGAGTCCTCAAAATTGTAACCGCCCCAGGGCATGAAGGCCACGGTGACGTTTTTCCCCAGGGCCAATTCGCCATGGTCGGTGGCAGGGCCGTCGGCGATGATGTCGCCGGCGAACACGCGCTCACCCTTTTTGACGATAGGACGGTGATTGAAACAAGTGTTCTGGTTGGACCGGATAAATTTTGCAAGGTTGTGGATGGTCACCGGCTTTTGCTCGCCTTTGGAATCCGGTTCATGCTGAATTACAATGCGGGAAGCATCCACGTCCACGACCACGCCATCGCGTTTAGCCACAATGGTCACGCCGGAATCCTTGGCAACGACGCCTTCGATGCCGGTGCCCACCAGGGGGGCTTCACTGATCATCAGGGGTACAGCCTGGCGCTGCATATTGGACCCCATCAGGGCACGGTTGGCGTCATCGTTTTCCAAAAAGGGGATCAGCGAAGCAGAGACACTCACCAGCTGATTGGGCGAGATATCCATCAATTCGATCTTCTCCTGGTCCACCATCATAAATTCCCCGGCAACACGGGAGGTTACCAGAGGATTGATGTATTGATCTTTGGCATTGACCGGCGCATTGGCCTGGGCAATGGGGTGGTCTTTTTCTTCGAAAGCGCTGAGGAACTTGACCTCCTTGGACACTTTGCCCTCGTTGACCACACGGTAGGGTGTTTCAATGAAACCAAAGTCATTTACCCGCGCATAGGTGCTCAACGAGACAATCAGTCCGATGTTGGGTCCTTCAGGGGTCTCGATGGGGCAGATGCGACCGTAGTGGGACGGATGGACGTCGCGCACTTCAAAACCGGCCCGTTCGCGGGTCAATCCACCCGGCCCCAGTGCGCTCAGTCTGCGTTTATGGGTCGTTTCGGAAAGCGGATTGGTTTGATCCATGAACTGGCTCAGCTGGCTGGTGCCGAAGAACTCCTTGACCACAGCCGATACCGGCTTGGGATTGATCAAGTCGTGCGGCATGAGCGCATCGACTTCCTGGAGGCTCATGCGTTCTTTAATGGCGCGCTCCATGCGCACTAAACCAATACGGTACTGGTTCTCCAACAGTTCGCCCACCGCTCGAACGCGGCGGTTGCCCAGGTGGTCGATATCGTCTACGACCCCTTGGGTATCGCGCAATTCGATGAGGGTCTTGGCCGTCAGCAGGATGTCTTCCTTGCGCAGGGTCCGCAGATCTACGGGAGCCTCGATCCCCAGCCGCAGGTTGATTTTCAGGCGTCCCACGCCGGACAGATCATAATAGGCCGACTTGAAGAAAAGGTGGTCCACAAAATCCTGGGCAACCTCGGGAGTTGCAGGATTGCCCGGTCGCATCAGGCGGTAGATTTCGATGAGGGCGTCTTCCTTGGTGGAGACTTTGTCCATCAGCAGGGTTTTGCGAATGGAGTCACTGCTGGCGACGCCGTCGATTCGCAGGATATCAAACTCGTTGACCTTGGCCTCTTTCAAGCGGGCCAGGGCTTCATCATCGATCTCTTCATTGGAAGCAGCCAGTGGCTCGCCGGTCTTGGGGTCATTGACCGTGTAAGCAAATACCTTGCTGAGCAGCTCCTCCGGAGCAATGGGGTAGGCCTGCATTTTTGCCGCCATCATCTGCTTGATGGCCCTCTGGGTGAACATGCGGCCTTTTTTGACCAGCACGTCACCAGTCTCCGGATGGACGACATCCTTGCTTGCCCGCTGGCCTTTAAGATGGCCCGCGTTTAACCCTTTAAGGACTTTGCGGCCTTTGACGAAAATTCTTTCCGTTTCGTAAAAATAGGATAGCAGGTCCGCCGTGCTGAAGCCCAGCGCCTTGAATAGAGTCGTCACGGGGAATTTGCGCCGGCGATCAATGCGGATATAGACGATGTCTTTGGGATCGATCTCGAGGTCGATCCAGGACCCGCGCACGGGAATGACACGGGAGCTGTAGATAATTTTCCCGCTGGAATGGCTCTTGCCTTTGTCATGGTCGAAAAACACGCCGGAGGACCGATGCAGCTGGCTGACAACGACACGCTCGGTGCCGTTGATGATAAAGGTCCCTTTTTCGGTCATCAGGGGAATAGTGCCGAAATAAATCTCCTGCTCTTTGATGTCGCGGATGTTGGAAACCCCGGTCTCTTTGTCAACGTCATAAACAACCAGCCGGACAGTAATGCGAATGGGCAGCTCGTAGGTCATGCCCCTTTGGACGCATTCGCCCTCGCTGTGTTTGACTTCTGAGAAACGGTAGGAAACAAATTCGAGAGAGGCGCTGCCGGTAAAGTCTTTAATGGGAAATACGGATTTGAATACCGCCTGCAGTCCGATGTCTTCTCGTTTTTCAATGGGCGTGTCAAACTGCAAAAAACGCCGGTAAGACTCTTTCTGCATTCCAATAAGGTCCGGGATTTCGACAATCTTTTTGATCTTGCCGAAACTCTTCCTGATGCGCTTTTCGAGCGATAACCGTTCAGCCATGGCTTCTCCATTTTCTTGGTTTCGATTCAACTGGCGTTTACTGCAGTTGAACGCATATACGCTGGTCGCCGTGCTATCTATTTTCAAGGCCCGCGGACGATCCGAAAATCATCTAGCTGCGGACCACATCTTCCAGTTTATAGGGCTTAATTCACTGAGGTTTAGGAAACGCGAAAATGGGATAAAAGGATTTTAGGCCTTTCTACCCCATTTTCGCATGGTATCGAATTATTTTGGCCTATAGGTCGCGTATGCTGATCCTCCAGGCAGGTTGAACTACTTGAGTTCCACTTGTGCTCCAGCTTCTTCCAACTGGGTCTTGAGCTGCTCTGCTTCTTCTTTGGCAATGCCTTCTTTAACAGCCTTGGGGGCCGAGTCGACCAGCTCTTTGGCTTCTTTGAGTCCTAAGCCGGTAATGGCGCGGACTTCTTTGATAACGGCGATTTTCTTGTCGCCGGGGGCCAGCAGCATGACGTCAAACTCGGTCTGTTCTTCGGCAGCGGCACCGCCGGCATCTCCAGCCGGTCCTGCTGCCATCATGGCTACGGGTGCAGCCGCGGATACACCGAATTTCTCTTCAAGTTCCTTTACAAGTTCGGAAAGGTCCAGTACGGACATGTTTGCAATAAAATCGATAACATCCTGTTTGCTGATATCAGCCATTGTAGTGTTCCTCCAAAAAAAACCTTGTTTCGTTACCCCCTGTCTTGAATCAGGGGTTGATTCGGTTCGTTAAACTCACAGTGCGGTCAGGCCGCTTCCCTCTGGTCCTTGATGGCTTGCAGTACGTTAACCATCCTGCGCGGCACATCACTGAGCGCGGTAACCAGCGACGTGGGTACGGCGTTCATTGCTGAAAGTACGGTTGCCAGCAGCTGCTCTCGGGACGGCAGATCGGAAAGGGCCTTGATGGATGCTGTATCCAACACCTTGCCGTTCATGACACCGACTTTGATCTCCAATTTATTGTTGGTCTTGGCAAAATCGGTCAGGACTTTTGCCGGGGCGACCGGATCCTCGAAGCTCAGAGCAATGGCACTCGGCCCAATAAAATTCTCCTTGATGGGCTCGATGTCGGTCCCTTCGGATGCCAGGCGAAGCATGGTGTTCTTGATCACCTGGTACTCGATTTGAGCCTCGCGCAGTTTAGCCCGCAACTCGGTCATGGCCTCTACGTCCAGTCCTTTATAGTCCGTCAGAATGGCAATCTTGGCCTTTGCAAAGCGCTCTTTCAGCTCTTGGACAAATTGTTTTTTCTCTTCGATATTCAAATTAGACTCACACCTCCCTCCATCACTGCAAATAACCGAACATTGTAACGAATGGGTATTTGTTACGCGCGGCGGCGGCCCGGCGAATTCAGTCAAACTGAATTGATCAGGACGTCAACCGCTTGTCTCGGTAGGCCGGCTCAGCCGATTATGCACGAGCTTGATCGTTCTGTAGACGTGCACCTACGGTCTTTGACAGCGTTATTTATTTGATCAAATCTTTTACCAGGGTGGTATCCACCTTGATGCCGGGTCCCATAGTCGTTGAAATGGCGAGTCCCTTGAGATAGGTACCCTTGCTGGATGACGGTTTGAGTCGAACGATAGTTTCCAAAAAGGCCACCAGGTTCTGCAAGATCTTCTCAGCGCCAAAAGAAACTTTACCCATGGGAACATGGACAATGCCTGTCTTTTC
>Ga0316201_10000223_pt1 | contig 28402 bp, 27 predicted proteins | sample CS6wburrow_MG_FD_204516 | JGI IMG/M metagenome (GOLD analysis project Ga0316201, IMG submission 204516) | Coastal sediment microbial communities from Delaware Bay, Delaware, United States - CS-6 worm burrow | ecosystem: Environmental > Aquatic > Marine > Coastal > Sediment | place: USA...
AGCCACGGTGCTCGTTGCTGAAGCTGTCGTACTGGTAGCCGCCGCCCAAGGCGACGCGGTCGTTGACCTGGTAGTCGACGCGCACCCCGGCGCCGGCGAAGCTGCCGTCGCGCAGCGCCGCGTCGGCGCGGAGGGTCAAGTCTTCGGTCGGCCGCACGTCCACGCCGAGGCCGGTGGTGACCCCATCGGGCGCATAGCCTGGCCGCGGCGTGCGATCCTCGAGCGGCACGCGCACGCCGGCGTGGAGGTCGACCTGATCGCGGCCGAACAGCGACAGCACGCTCACGTCGGCCGAGACCGAGTGGTCGTTGACCACATGGCCGATGGTCGGATCGTCGAGCTCGTACTCCAGGTTGTGGGTGACGCCGACCTCGACCTTGTCGGACACGCCGTAGGCGGCGCGGGTGGAGGCGCTGACGCTCAGCTCCGAGAAGCCGGTGGTCTTGCCGAGATCAAAGGCGCTGAAGTTCATACCACGGCTGAACGCGGTGCGCGCCTCGTCCGACGGGTTGGGCTCGATGAAGATGTCGGCGCTGACGCCATAGCGGCCGGTCACGTCCACGCCGCGCTCGCCGCCGATCGAGGTGTCCAGCTGCAGCCCGTACTTCAGCCCGACGCCGACCAGGGTCATGTCCTCGTCGAGGCCATTGCGCACCGCGCGCGAGCGCGGGAAGTGGAACGCGCCCACCTTGGCGGTGAGGTTGTGGGACAGGGGCCCGGCCAGGCGCCAGTCACGCGAGTCGAGCTGCAGCTTGGTCATCACCGCGCCGCCGGCGGTCTCCTCGCTGAGGGCGCTGGTGCCGACCTTGGCCGAGAGGCGGTGACCGCCCGCGGTGAAGCGCTCGAGCTCGACGTGGGCGCGGCGCAGCCCCTCGGCGTCCGCGTCCACGCGCGCGCTCAGGTTGGTCGACTCGCCGAGCGCGTGGTCTACGGTGACCGTGGCGTTGTCCGGCCCCCCGCTGGTGGTCACCTCGGTCTGGCCATCGGTGACGCGGCGCTCCGTGGTCGGCTCGGCGCTGCGGTCGGGGGCGGGGGTGCTGGTGTTGCGGGTGATGGTGGTCATGCGCCCTCTCTGATCGTCCAATGAGTATTGTACACCTTCAGCCCCAGATCTGGCGCCCCGGACCTTCGGCGGCCTTGTGCACCGGAGATCAAGCGAGCGCAGCCGCGCACACTCTGAGCTGTCTCGCGGGCGAGACCTTGTGCTAATGTCGCCGCGCAGCGACGGAGGCATGCATGTCCATCATCGCGCTCTTCAGCGGGGAATACTGCGCCGCCGAGGAGATCGTGCAGCGGGTGGCGACCCGCCTCGGCTACACCCCGGTGGGCGATGAGCTCCTGGTCGAGGCGGCGAGGCGCTCGGGGCTCTCGAGACAGAGCGTCGCGCGCGCGCTGTCTGGCGAGCGAGGCCTGCTCAACACCTTCACCCACGAGTGGGAGAAGAGCCTGATCCACGTGCGGGCCGCGCTGGCGGAGACGCTCAAGACTGATCAGCAGATCGTTCACGGCCCAGCGGCGCTGCTGATCCCCGCGCGCATCACCCACAGCCTCTGGGTGGAGGTGACCGCGGACCAAGACTTCCGCATCGCCCAGGCCAAGGCGCAGCACGGGCTGGACGCCGACGCCGCGGCGGAGCGCCTGCGCGAGAATGACGAGGACGTGTCCCAGTGGCTGCAGGCCCTCATCGCCGCGCGGCAGTGGGAGCCGACACGCTATGACCTCCGCATCCCGCTGCCCACGACGACTATCGAGGCGGCGGTCGAGGCCATCTGCGAGGCCGTCAGCAGCGACGCCGTCAAACCCACCGACCGCTCCATCCAGGCGGTGCTCGACTTCCAGCTCGCCACCTCGGTCAACCTCGCCCTGCTCGAGCGCGGCCATCACTACTGCGAGGTCGAGGCCGACGCCGGCCGGGTCAAGGTGGTGGTGACGCGCAAGAGCGGCCAGGGAAAGCTCGCGCGCACCCTGCACTCGCTGCGCTACGACAACCTCGAGCGCGAGGTGCGCGAGATCGCCGCCGTCATGGACGGGGTCCAGTCTGTCGAGGTGCGCCCCGGCGCCGGCTTCGATCGCCCGGCCCGCACCCTGCTCGTCGACGACGAGCGCGACTACGTGATGACCCTGTCCGAGCGCCTGCAGATGCGTGAGATCGCGTCGAACGTGGTGCACGACGGCGAGGCCGCCCTCACCTTCGTCAAGACCGAGGTCCCCGATGTGATGGTGCTCGACCTGCGCATGCCGGGGCTCGATGGCCTCGAGGTCTTGCGCCGCACAAAGCGCGAGCACCCGCAGGTCGAGGTCATCGTGGTCACCGGCCACGGCAGCGTCGAGGACGAGAAGGCGGCGCGCGAGCTGGGCGCGTTCGACTACCTCTCGAAGCCGGTAGACATCGGCGTGCTCTCGGAGAGGATCCGCGCGGCGTCCAAGAAGGCCCAGTCCGGGGGCCAGGATTGAGCCGCGTCATGGTGAACGCGTGGGCCCTGCCCATCCTCCCTGTGCTGCTGCTCGCCGCGCCCGACCTGCGCGCCGACACCGACCGGCGCGCCGATGCTGAGGCGCGCGCCCAGCCCGAGGTGGCGCCGCTCGAGAGCACGCTGCGCGAGGTCATCGCGCGCGTCGACGGCAAGCCCACGCTGAGCGCCGGGGAGCGCGGCGCGCTCGAGGTGCACCTCGAGCTGCCGACGGCGGCGACCGGCGCGCCCGGCCACCTCGCCTGGGCCGGCGGCGATGGCCTGACCGTGCGCGTCGCCGCGCCGCCCGAGAGCGGTATCCTGTTCGATGAGGAGCAGCAGCTGCTCGAGACCGAGGTCCAGGTTTCGCCGCCCGCAGGCGGCGCCGCGGCCACCGTCAGCATCCCCTACCGCATGAGCTCCCGCGTCCGGGTCAAGGACTACACCCTCCAGCTGTTCGTCACCGCGCCCCTGGTCGACGCGCGCGGGGGCCAGGTGCAAGACAGCGGGCTGGTGGCCCTGCCGGTGCGGGTCGAGACCCAGCTGCGCACCAAGCTGCTGGTGCTCGCCATCATCGCCCTCGCCATCTTCCTGTTCGTGGTCGAGTGGGTGCGCGTCGACGTGGTGGCCATCTTGATGATGGTCTCGCTGCCGCTGCTCAACCTGCTGAGCTCGCGGCTCACCTTCACCGGCCTCAGCAGCAACGCGGTGGTGGCCATCATCGGCGTGATGGTGGTGAGCGCCGGCCTCAACAAGGTCGGCCTGGTCTCGCGCGTGGTGCGGCCGGTGATCAAGCTGGCGGGGAGCAGCGCCTCGCGGCTGATGGTCTCGCTCTCTGCGCTGATCGCGGTGATCTCCAGCGTGATGCAGAACACCGGCGCCGCGGTGCTGTTCCTGCCGGGCATCCGCCACGCCTGCAAGGAGATCAAGACGCCGATCTCCGGCATCCTCATGCCGATCGGCATGTGCGCTATCCTCGGTGGCACGCTCACCATGATCGGCACCAGCCCGCTGATCCTCCTCAACGACATCCTGCCCGCGGGCATGGAGAAGTTCGGCCTGCTCGAGCTCACTCCGATCGGGGCCGCCTTCGTCATCAGCGGTATCATCTACTTCTCTACCGTGGGGAGGTTCTTCCTCAAGAAGATCATCGCGGACCAGGCGACGCGCGGGGGCGGGGCGGGCGCGACCGAGGCCGTGGCCGACGCGCGCTCCTTCTACCACGAGCTCGACGGCCCCTTCGAGCTGAGCCTGCCCGAGAGCTTCGCGCTCGCGGGCGACGCCGCCACCGTGGACAGCATCCGCCACGACCACCTGGTGAACATCGTCGCGGTGGCGGACGGCAAGGACCTCTACCAGGTGGCTCCAGCCCAGGAGACCAGGATCCGGCCGAGCTATGACCTGTGCGTGTACGGACCAGCTGAGGCAGTGCGGGAGTTCGCCGAGCTGACCCAGGCGACGCTGCACGAGCGCCCGCAGCGCTTCCGCGAGCTGTTCAACCCCGCGGTCGCCGGCACCGTCGAGGCGGTGGTCTCACCGCGCTCGGACATGGCCGGCCACACCATCCGGGAGATCGGCATCCGCAAGGCCTTCGGGGTCACCGCCCTGGCGCTGTTCCGCGAGGGCAAGACCTACTACGAGGAGATGTCGGACATCCCGCTCATGCCGGGCGACGCCTTCCTGCTGCACGCGACCTGGGAGCAGTTCCAGCAGCTGCAGGAGGCGCACCGCAACATGACCATCATCACGCCGCTCGAGGTGGAGGTGCAGAAGCCGAGCAAGGCGACGCCGGCGATCATCACCTTCGGCATCACCCTGGCGCTGATGCTGGTGTCGAGCTTCTACTTCCAGAAGCTGCCCTACAACCCGATCCCGCTCTCGGTCTGCCTGATGACCGGCGCCCTGCTCATGGTCCTCACCCGCGTGCTGTCGATCAAAGAGGTCTACGCCGCCGTCGACTGGCGCACCGTGTTCCTGCTCGGTGGGCTGATCCCACTGGGGATGGCCGTGGACCGCACCGGCACCGCCGAGTGGATCGCCACCGGCGTGGTGGGCGCGCTCGGCGACTCGCTCACGCCCCTGCTGCTGCTCTCGGTGCTGGCCGTGATGAGCGGCGCCTTCTGCCTGGTGATCTCCAACGTCGGCGCCTGCACCCTGCTGGTGCCGCTCGGGGTCTCCATGGCCTCCCAGATCGGCATCGATCCACGGGTGGCGGCGATCGTCGTAGGGCTCGGGGTGTCGAACTCCTTCCTGCTGCCGACCCATCAGGTGAACGCGCTCTACATGGGGCCTGGTGACTACCGCACCAAGGACTACATGAAGATCGGCGGCGTCATGAGCCTGGTCTACGTGGCCGTCCTGGTCTCGATGACCTACCTCTTCTATACTTGAGTCGCGCGACGGGGCGCGCGGTGCGTCAAGGCGCGCCGCTGAAGACGGGGGACAGCGAGAACAAGATGCCGGCGAAGTTCCTGCTCGTGGACGACGAAGAGGACTACATCAACACGCTCTCCGAGCGCCTGGAGCTGCGCGGGCTGGGGGCCGACGTGGTGCACGACGGCGCAGGGGCGCTGTCCTACCTGGCCAGGCACGAGCCCGACGTGGTGGTGCTCGACATCCGCATGCCCGGGATGGACGGCATCGAGGTGCTGCGCCAGATCAAGCGCGACCACCCCACGGTCGAGGTGGTGATGGCCACAGGACACGGCAGCGCGGTCGAGGAGAAGCTCGCGCGCCAGCTCGGCGCCTTCGCCTACTTCGGCAAGCCGGTGGACATCGCGGAGCTCTCGGCCACCATGAAGGAAGCGAGCGCGGCGCGCCGCCGTCAGGGGCAGGGATGACCGAGAGCAAGCGAGCGGCCAAGGTCAAGAAGAAGGAGTGGTGGACGGTCGACGAGGAGATCGGCGGCCGGCCGCTGTTCCGCTACCGGCGGCTGTGGGGGGCCATCGTCACCTCGACGCTGCTGATCGCGATCCTGCCCCTGCTCGTCATGGTGGTGGCCAACTACTACCAGTACCACAAGGCCTTCGAGGAGGAGATCAAGCAGCCCATCCACCTGCTGGCCTCCAACGCGCGCCGCTCGCTCCACTTCTTCTTCGACGAGCGGCTGGCGGCCCTCAACTTCATCATCCACGAGAAGAGCTACGACGAGCTGTGCGACCAGCGCGAGCTCACCCGCATCTTCAAGATCCTCAAGGAGAACTACGCCGACCTCGTCGACGTCGGGCTGATCGACGCCGACGGCATGCAGCGCACCTACGTGGGCCCGTTCGGGCTGCGGGACAAGGACTACAGCAAGCAGGAGTGGTTCAAGAACGCCATGCTGCGCGGCCGCGCGGTGAGCGACGTGTTCCTCGGCTACCGGCAGTTCCCCCACTTCGCCTTGGCGGTACGCACCGAGAACGAGGAGGGCCAGGCCTACGTGCTGCGCGCCACCCTCGACGCCGACATCCTGACCACCCTGCTCGAGGATAAGGAGCGCCCCGACCTCCGCGACGCCTTCATCCTCAGCCGCCAGGGCGTACTGCAGACCCCGTCCAAGACCCAGGGCGAGATCCTCACCAGCGCGGCCGTCACCCTCCCGCCCCTGGCCGCCGAGTCTCGCGTCATCGAGCAGCCCGGCGCGGGCGGGCGCATCCAGGTGCTCGGCTACGCCTACATCACCAACACACCGTTCATCTACATGGTGCTGGAGCAGCGCGACACCTTGCTCAAGGGGTGGTTCGCGCTGCGCAACCAGCTGCTGCTGTTCCTCGGGCTCAGCATCATCCTGATCGTCATCGTCGTGCTGGTGGGATCGACCTACACCATCAACAAGATCCGGGAGGCCGACGACAAGCGGCTGGCGCTGCTGCACAAGGTCGAGTACACGGCCAAGATGGCCTCGATCGGCCGGCTCGCGGCGGGGGTGGCGCACGAGATCAACAACCCGCTGGCGATCATCAACGAGAAAGCCGGGCTGATGACGGACATCCTGGACGCGACCGAGGACTTCCCCACCAAGGAGAAGATCAAGAGCTCGGTGCAGCCGATCATCGACTCGGTGGACCGCTGCGCCAAGATCACCCGGCGCCTGCTGCGCTTCGCCAAGCACATCGACCTGCGGCGCGAGATCATCCAGATGGAGTTCCTGATCAAGGAGGTGCTGAGCTTCCTCGACAAGGAGGCCACCTACCGCGCCCTCGACGTCTCCGTCGATGTGCAGGAGCGCGTGCCCAGCATCGAGAGCGACCGCGGGCGGCTGCAGCAGGTGTTCCTCAACATCATCAACAACGCCTTCGGCGCGGTGGAGGACGGCGGCCGCGTCAACATCTTCATCGCGCGCGAGGGCGACAACCACGTCAGCGTCACGGTGCGGGACAACGGCGTGGGCATCCCGCCTGAGAACCTGCACAACATCTTCGAGCCGTTCTTCACCACCAAGGAGAAGCACGGCACGGGCCTGGGGCTCTCCATCACCTACGGCCTGGTCGAGAAGCTCGGCGGCAAAATCACGGTGGACAGCCAGGTCGGTGAGTGGACCAAGTTCACGGTCATCCTGCCGACGAAGCCAGAGGTGAAAGATGAGTCGAGCGAGGCTGCTGCTGGTTGACGACGAGCCTGAGCTCGTCTTCACGATGGCCGAGCGGCTCGAGCTACGCGGCTTCGAGGTCGACGCGGTGACCAGCGGCGAGGAGGCGCTGAAGCGCATCGAGGAGCACGACTACCACGTTGCCGTGGTGGACGTGAAGATGCCGGGCCTGGACGGGCATCAGGTCCTCGAGCAGATCAAGGCGCGCTTCCCCGACATCTCGGTGATCCTGCTCACCGGCCACGGCGGCGATGAGGAGGGCGAGGTGGGCATGCGCCTGGGCGCCTGCGCCTACCTGTTCAAGCCGGTCAACATCGCCGACCTGATCGAGACCATGCGTGAGTGCGCCGGGGGCTTCAGTGATGAGTGAGCGCCCAGCCGCCCTGGCCAAGAAGCTCGCCTTCTTCGGCGCCATCACCGCCAGCCTCTCGCACGAGCTCAAGAACGTGCTGGCCACCATCAACGAGTTCTCCGGGCTGCTCGACGATCTGTGTCAGGCCGCGGCCGGGGGCAAGGCCCCGAGCCCCGAGAGGCTGGTGAACATCAGCGGCAAGATCAGCAAGCAGGTCAAGCGCGGCGAGACCCTCATCCAGCGCCTCAACCGCTTCGCTCACAGCGTCGATGAGCCCCGGGCGAGCGTCGAGCTCAAGGAGCTGCTCGAGCGCATCTGCATCATCTGCGACCGCTTCGCCAAGCTCGGCCAGGCCACCCTCGAGCGGCGCTTCCCGGAGGGCGAGAGAGAGATCACCTCCGATCCCTTCACGCTGCAGCAGGTGGTCTACCTGGGGGTGCGCGCGGCGCTCGCCACCGCTGGCCAGCAGCGCCGCATCACGGTGGCGCTCGAGCTCGACGCGCCGCGACCGACGATCGCGATCGAGAGCGCAGATCCAATCGGACCGGAGGACCCCGAGAACACGGAGCACGCCCTGCTGCGCGAGCTCGCCACCGAGCTCGGGGCCGAGCTGCAGTGGACGGGCAGCGCTACCCCGGCGCGCATCGCGCTTGCCCTACCAGGGTGACGCTGCGCACACGAGCGGCTAGAATATGAGGTAAGGAGTCACCAGCCATGTCAGACACCGCAGAGGGCAGGATCCTGATCGTTGATGACGAGGTCGACTTCGTCGAGGCGCTGTCAGCGCGCCTAGAGGCGCGCGGGCTCACCGTCCGCACCGCGGAGAGCGGGCGTGAGGCGGTCGACCAGGTGAAGGCGCGGCGCTTCGACGCCATCATCCTCGACCTCGCCATGCCGGGTATGGACGGCATCGAGACCCTGCAGGCGATGCGCGAGATGCAGCCCGAGCTGCAGGTCATCCTGCTCACCGGCCACGGTACGCTACAGCAGAGCGTCGAGGCCATGAAGCTCGGCGCCATGGACTTCCTGGAGAAGCCGGTCGAGCTCGACGTGCTGATGAGCAAGATCCGGGAGGCCAAGACCAACACCGACGACGCCACTGAGAAGAAGGCGCAGGATCTGGTCAGCGAGATCCTCGCCACCAAAGGCTGGTAACCTGAGGTGCCGATCATCGCCATCTCCCGGGGCTCCTACAGCCAGGGCCAGGAGGTCGCGGAGCTCGTCGCCGAGAAGCTCGGCTACCCCTGCCTCGCGCGCGAGGTCGTGCTCGACGCCTCCGAGCGCTACCACGTACCCGAGGTCAAGCTAATACACGCGATCGAGGATCCGCCGACCCTATTCGAGCGCCTGTTGCACGGCAAGGAGGGCTACATCGACTATGTCCGCGCGGCGCTGCTCAAGCGCTTTCAGGCGGACAACCTGGTCTACTACGGCCTGCTCGGCCACTACTTCCTCCCGGACGTCTCTCACGTGGTCAGGGTCCGGGTCACGGCCGACTTCGCGCTGCGCACCGCGGTGGTGATGGAGCGCGACCACGTCTCCGAGGAGGAGGCCAGGAATATCCTCCAGAAGAGCGATCACGCCCGACATCAGTGGGCCATGCACCTATACGGGATCGACCCGGCAGACCCCTCACTCTATGACCTGATGGTGCACGTCGGCAGGGTCAGCACGGCGGACACCGCGGAGATCATCTGCCGCTTCGCGGAGCTCTCCACCTTCCGGGCAACGCCGGCGTCGCGGGCCCTGGTCAACGACCTGGCGCTGGCCGCGGAGGTGTTGGCCATCTTGCGCGAGCACGTGCCCGGCGTCGAGGTGTCGGCCAGCGCCGGCGAGGTCCTGGTCACCGCACCTCCTGCTCGCGTCCGTGCCGGCACCTCAAACGAGTTCTCGTCGCGCTACCAGGGGGATCTCGAACGGCGGGTTCGCGAGTACACCCTGCCGATCGAGGGCATCGCCAAGATCGCGGTGAAGGTCCTCGCGCGCGACTAAGTCAGCATCGTCACCGGCAAGATGACGGTGAAGGTGGACCCGATCCCCTCCCGGCTGTCGACCAGCATCCGGCCACCGTGCTTGGCGATGATGCCTTGAGACACGCTGAGGCCGAGCCCGGTGCCCTTGCCCCTCTCCTTGGTCGTGAAGAAGGGATCCCAGACCCGATCCAGGATGTGCTTGGGGATCCCGGTACCGTAGTCGATCACCTTGACGGAGAGGTTATCGCGCTCGTCTGAGGGGTGGACCAGGATCTGGATCTTGCCGCCCCGCGACGACGCGGCGATGGCGTTGAGGATCAGGTTGAGGAAGACCTGGATCAGCTGCTGGCTGTCCCCGAGGATGCGGGGCGGCTCCTCCATCGTGCTCAGCTCCACCTTTATTCCCGCGATCTTGATCTGGTTGGCCAGCAGCTCGATGGTGTCGCTCACCAGCGAGACCAGGTCGAGCGGCTGCAGCTTGGTCTCGCTCTCGCGGGTAAAGTCGAGCAGGTTGGAGACGATCTTCTTCGCGCGGTCTCCCTCCTTGATGACGTCCTGGACCATCTCCCGGCGCTCCTCGTCGGTCAGCGCCGAGAAGTCCTCGAGCAGCATGTGGGTGGTGAGCGTGATGTTGTTGAGCGGGTTGGTCAGCTCGTGCGCGACGCCCGCGGTCAGGGTGCCGATCGCCTTCATCTTGTGCGCCTGGATCAGCATGGCCTCATGCTTCTGGATCTCGAGCACCATGTCGTTGATGGCCATCGACAGATCAGTGAACTCGTCGCGATAGCGTCGCGTTGGTGTGATCGGCGTGAAGTCGCCGCCCGCGATGCGCTGGGTGTAGAGCTCGTAGCGCTCGATGTTGCGCACGATACTTCCGCTGATCAGGACCGCGGTGGTTATCACGAACAGCAGCAGGGAGACCAGCAGGTAGAGCTGTATGCGCAGCGAGCTTGCGACCGCGCGCTCGATGGACCTGCGCTCCTTGCGCTGAAGATCCTGAGCCAGCAAGACCATCTGCTTGCCGAGCTTTCTAAGCTGGATCGAGAGCTCCTGCGCCTGCGCCTTGTCTTCGTTGAGGGTCCCGCTCCGCTGTAGCTCGGAGATCCTCTCCAGCAGCCGCTCATAGCCGGCGATGTTCTGCAGCACGTCGCCCAGGTGCCTCGTGCCTATCACCTTGGAGAGCTGAACATCGTTCCCCTCGAGGATCGCCCTGGCCTTGTAGACCGAGTCGAGCGACTCGCCAAGATCGGTACCGTAGAGGAAGAAGTTCTTCTCGAAGCGCCGCGCCTGCTCGATCTCGAGCACGTAGTCGCTCACGATCTCCAGGAACTGTACCTTGTTTTCCACCTTGTACATCGAGGTGACGATGGTCGCGGTGATGCCGAGCGCGAACACGAACACCAGCAAGAACCCAAGGAGTAGCTGCAGCCGCAAGCTGACGCGGGGACGGGCCAGGAAGGTCCTGCGGACCTCGTCATACTCCTTGACGCGCTCGAAGTGGTCCTCGACCTCTGGAGAGAGGTCGTGGAGGTCGTGCGGGGCAGAGTTGTTGTCTGCGGACATGTCTCTTCGTCCCTCGCTCAGCGATCGCCCAGCTCGCTACTTCTCGCCGACCAGCGGATAGTTGAGCTCAAAGCCGAGCTCCTTTCCTGCTCTGGCGATGACCTGGCGCAGATCATCTGGCTTGAACGGCTTGGAGATAAAATCGTACGCGCCCTTCTGCATCGCCTCCCGCGCCAGCGACATCATGGCGTAGCCGGTGATGATGACCACTTTGGCCCCGGGGCACTCCTGCTTGGCGTGCTCGAGGACCTGGATGCCGTCGATCTCGTCCATGCGGACATCGGTGACTACGACATCGAACTTCTTCTCCCCCATTCGCTGCAGGGCGGCCTTCGGGTCCTGGTACGCCTCCACCTCGCAGCCAATCTTCTCGATCGCGGGCTTCAGCCGCTTGCAGACAATCTCCTCGTCGTCGATCAGCATCACTTCCATCGGCGTGGACATGGTCGCATCCTCCTTCGCGACGACGGTCGCGGGTCGGCAACGCTATTTCTTTTCCAGATCCCGCGACCTCTGGACCGCGTGGACCTCCACCCTGCGCACGCCGGGCACCTGGCCGGCGACGCTCTTCACCGCCTCGGCCGTGCACTGCTTCTGACGCTTGGAGCAGCGCACGTGCACGATCGCGGCGTCGCCGTCTGCCCTGACGTTGATCTCCGGGAATGTGGGGAGCAGGGCCGTCCTCACCGCGGCCGCCGTCGCCTGGTCCTGCAGGCACCTCTTCGAGTAGGTCATGGGCTGGAACTTTCGATACCCCACCATGTCGCCGATCAGCTCGACCAGCTTGCGCTTGTCGATGTTGTTCAGGCTGATCACCATGTCGTAGTTGGCCGGATCCTCGCCGTTGACACCGAAGGTCTCGAGCGACCACCGAGCCCGCCGCGCGCGCTTACGCTGCGCTCTCTTCTGCTCCCTGGGAGGGAGCCCCTGCGGTGCCTCCGGGCCCGCCAAGACGCGCATCATGAGGATGTGGGAGACGTCCTTGACATAGAGGTGCGCCGCCAGGCCAGTGCACACCACGCTGTCTGCGAGCAGCGCAGCTGTTGTTCGACTCTGGACCGCGCTCCTGAGCAGGTTACCACCCCGGGTCGCTGGCCGGCGAACAGCGGGCTCGAGCGCGCGCGACAGCTTCTCCTCCTGGACTCCGCGCTCGGCCGCTATCTCCGCCAGCAGCGCTCTCCCGACGTGCTGATAGTCGAGCGCCTTGGCGAGTCGCTCACCGAGCTGTTGCTCAAGCGCGGGGTCATCTGACGATAGAATGATGGAAGTCATCCACCACCTCCTTAGACCGCGGTGTCCGGCGGCTCCACGTCCGCGTGGACCTCGATGTTGTTCATTCCTTCGATGTCGGAGCCGAGCTCGTCGATGCCAGCCTTGAGCTTGTGAGCCTGGCGATCACCGGACGCGCCGTACACCACCACGTTGCCATAGCGGCTGACCACCGAGATGGAGGGGTGGTCCTCAACCAGCGCCGCCTTGATGCGGCAAGCCAGGGCCAGGTCCTCCATCTGCCGCTGCGACTCGGGCGTGGTCTTGAAAGGCTCAAACTCGACCGAGCGGCAGATCAGGTCGGCGGCCGCGTCGATGCTGTAGCGCGGCAGGCTGATCTGCAGATCGTACAGCGACGAGTCACCCGGATCGGCGTCATACAGGCTGCGAGTCCAGCGCTGGCGCTGACCGTCCAGGGTCGCGATCATGCGCGCCGCCTCGGCCTGCCCAACGCGATCGCGCTTCATCACCAACTCGACACGGCTGTCGTGGTCCGCCTGGATGCGCACCTTGAGGACGTGCGAGACGTTCTTCAACAGCAGGTGGCCGGCGAGGCCGTGGTAGATGATCTTGTCCTGGATGACGTGTCGAGTCAGCGCGCTCTGGATGAATGCGATGTACTTCTGCTTGCCATGGGTAAAGCGGTCCAGGAAGGACGGTGCGTCGGCGATGGCGCTCTGCAGCTGCACCTCGGGCTGGTTGTAGAGCTCGCTGGCCTCGAGCAGCACGTCGCGACTGAGGCAGGCGTAGCCCAGGCGCGCGGCCGCCTTCTCCGCGACCGCCTTCCCCATGCTACCGGAGCCTCTCGAGATGGTGACGACTGTCATCTGTCCTCCCCTTGCTTTGGCTAGATGCCGAAGACGAGATACATCATCGCGACCATGACGATGATGAACACCACGCTGACGATCGCGCCCGCCTTCATGAAGTCCCGGCTGCTGTACTTGCCAGGCCCCATGTAGAGCGCGTTGACCTGGTGAGTCGGCAGCACGAACGAGTTGCTCGCAGCCAGGCCGACCGCGAGCGCGGCCATACGCGGATCCACGCCGGCGGTGAACGCCATGTTGACCACCAGCGGGACCAGCAGCACGGTGGCCCCCACGTTGGAGATGACCAGCGTGAAGAAGGTCGTCATCACGCCGATCACCATGATGAGCACGATCGGCGACACCGTGCCGATGGCGCCCAGGATGGTCTGCGCGATCCAGGAGGCGGCCCCGGTCTTCTCTGTCGCCAGCCCGAGGGGGATGAGGCCCGCGAGCAAGAACACGGTGCGCCAGTCGACCGCCTCGTAGGCCTCGTCGATCGTGATCACGCGGGTGATGATCATACCCAGGGCGCCGGTCATGAGGCAGACCGAGAGCTGCAGCTTGAAGAACATGACCATGGAGAGCGCGACCACCAGCCAGACCACGGCGAGGGCGGCCTTGTCCTGCGCCGTCTCCTCTATCTCGACCGGCACGGTGAAGAGGAGGTCGCGATCGCGCTGTAGGAAGTGGAGGCGTCGCCAGGTGCCGTGCAGCTCGAGCACATCGCCCGCGCGCAGCTGCACCTCCGTGATCTCCGAGCGGTAGGTCTCCTGGTGACGATAGAGCGTCATCGGCACGACCTGATGGCGCTCCTCGAACGCGACCTCTCGAAGCGTCTTGCCGACGAGGCTGGAGCGCGGCGCCACCACCGCCTCGACGCTGCCGGAGTTCTGCTGGCTCAGCTCATCGGAGAAGACCTCGAGCTGTGGCTTGAGGACAAAGCCCTCCTGCTCGGCCATGCGGCGCACGTCCTCCGCCTTGCCGTGGGCGACGAAGTCGACGTCCGAGTGCAGCTCGGTTGTTCCGACCGGTGAGATGATCTTGAAGTCGGGTGGCTCGACGATCGCGGTGACGTTGACCAGGTAGCGCTCGCGCAAATCGGCCACCGTCAGAGGCTCGCGATAGTGGGTGAAGTCCTTGGGGGTGCGCAGCTCGTGGGCGTCGTCCGCTGGCGCGGAGGCCGGCTCGCCTGCCTTGGCGGTCCTGGTCTCGGCGACCTCTGCCACCGCGGCGTCACTGGCACCTCCGGGCAGGATGAACCTCCCGAGCAGGATGAAGCAGAGGATGCCGCTGCCGACGAGCGCGAGGCCGATGGGCGTGACATCGAACAGGCCGAACGGCTCGAGCTTGAACGGCAGCAGCAGGTCGTTCAGCAAGATCAACGGGCTGCAGCCCACCAGGGTGATGGTTCCGCCGAGGATCGCGGAGAAGCCGATGGGCATCAGCAGCTGGGAGATCGGGATGTTCAGCTTCTTGCTGATGCGCTGGATGGCGGGCAGGAACAGCGCCGCCGCGCCGATGTTCTGCATGAAGCTGGAGATCACGGCGACGGTGACCGAGATCGCGATCACCACGCGCGACTGGCTCTCGCCAGCGACGCGCAGCACCGGCCTGACCAGGTTGTTGACCACGCCGGTCTTGTCGAGCCCGGCGCCGATGATGATCACGGCGATGATGGAGACCACCGCGTTGCTGCTGAGCCCGGAGAAGGCCTCGCTCGGAGTCACCAGCCGCAGCAGCGGCAGGGTGACCATCACCAGGATGGCGACGACGTCGACGCGCACCCACTCGACGACGAACAGGAAGACCGCGACTGCGATCATCGCCATCACGAGGATCATGTCTAGCGTGAGCGCGTCCATGCTGCCCTCGTCCCCTCTCTAGTCCGGCTCGTCCGCGGGGGGCGCTTGCCCGGCCGCCCGCCGCGCGATATCCAGGAGCTTGTTGAGGTCGACCGGCTTCTGCAGGTAGTCGTAGGCGCCGTGCCGGAGACCCTCTTCCTTGTACTCTGGCGATCCGTGGCCGCTGAGCAGGATCACCGCCGGTCGCGGGTCCATGCGCTCGATCTGACACAGCACGCCCAGACCGCCCGAGCCTGGCATGCGCACGTCCAGCACCACCACGTCGTAGGGCCTGGCGGAGATCTCCGCCAAACCGTCAGCGCAGGTCGTCACGCCACGCGCGTCCACGTCCCGCAGCTGCAGCCGCTCGACCACCGCCGAGACCAGCTCCTCCTCGTCGTCAACGAACAGAATCCGGAGCCTATCCATGGTGCTGTTCCCCCACTGCGCGAGGCAGGGTCACGGTGAAACACGTGCCCTGACTCACCTGGCTGTCGACCGAGATGGTGCCGCCGAGCCTCTGGACAATCCCGTGCGTGATCGAGAGCCCCAGCCCGGTCCCCGAGCCCTCTTTGGTCGTGAAGAATGGCTCGAAGATGCGACCGAGGTTCTCCTTGGGGATCCCGATGCCGTTGTCCGCGATCAGCACGGACACGGGCCCGCCCTCGGTGGCCTTGATCGAGATCTTCACCTCGCCGCCGTCCGACACCGCTCCGATCGCGTTGTTGATGAGGTTGACGAACACCTGCTGCAGCTGACCGCGATCGCTCACCACGGTGGCATCGACGTCCTGACAGGAGACCGAGAGCGTGATGCTCCGATACTCCGCCTCCTTGTGCAGGAAGCCGACCACCTCCTCGAGCAGGGCGGAGATGTCGAGCTCCTCATGCCCGATGTCCATCCTCTTGGCGAAGCCGAGCAGCCGATGCGTGATCGTCTTGCAGCGGCTGACCGACGCCAGCACCGAGTCGGTGAGCGCGAGGTACTTGGAGCGGGCGGGCTCCTCACCTCGCATCGAGATCAGATCCTGGAGTAGCCCCGTCTTCTCGTTGATCACCGCCAGCGGGTTGTTGATCTCATGGGCCACGCCAGCGGCGAGGCGACCGATGGACGCCAGCTTGTTGTTGTACTCGACGTTGTGCATGAGCTTGGCCCGCCGCTCGTTCTCCGCTCTGATCCGTCGCACGAACTGGCTGGAGCCCCAGAGGATGACCGCCAGGATCAGCACCGTGCTGGCGCAGAGGAAACCGAGCAGACGAGCCGAGACCTGCCAGCCCACTCCGCCCTCGCGCGCCGGCTTGACGAACACCAGCACGAACGGGGAGCCCGCGATGTTGGCGTAGCCGAGCAGGATCGCCTGGCCAAGCTCGTCCGCGTGCCGGAACACCTCCACGCCAGGGGCGTTGTGAGGAGGATCAAGCGGCACCTGCTTGAGGACCTCGCCGTACTTCCGCGACGGCGTCTGCAGTGTCCCGCTGCGATCGGTCAGGAAGATGTCGTCGTGCAGGCCGAGCCCTGCGGAGTGGATCTGCTGGCGCAGCATCTCGGCGTCGAAGGTCGCGCGCAGGACGAAGTCGACGCCGTCCTGGCGCGTGTGCCGCGTGGCGATGGCGAAGTGAGGCGAGTTGCGGAAGCCGAGGAAGACCTCGCTGACGTGGCGCCCGTGCCTCCTCGCCTGGCGAAACCACTCTTGGTCGCGGTAGGACCTCCCGGAGAGGTCAAACGGACCCTCGTAGCAGCGCTGCGCGCCGGCCGCGTCGATCACGCCCAGATCCACGAACGCCCCCAGGGCGAAGGACTGGTTCATGTTGCGCATGATCCGCCCCAGCGCTCCGGGCTCGCACAGCTCCTGGTAGCTGCGGTCACGGATGAGGTAGCTGAGCGCGGACATGCGCTCGGCGAGGAAGAACTCGAGCGAGCGCTTGTTGTTGGTCAGCAGACGGCTGATCCCCTGGAGCTGAGTGTCCTCGAGGGTCTCCTGGTAATGGTTGTAGTGGACCAGGGTCAAGACGAAGAGCGGGATCAACGCCACCGACGCGGTCGCCATGACCACGGTGCGCCGCAGCTGCTGGTAGCCGGTCGCGGATAGCAGCAACCGTGCCTCAGCGTCATCGCTGTGTTCGCGCTCTGCGCTGTGGTCATGGCGGGTCATTCAGTCCCTGCGCGCTGCGCGGGCCCTCGGACCAAGGGTCTTCAGGTGTTCCCGACTGACGGTCTGGCGACTACGGGCTAGTGAGGGAGAGGTGTCAGGAGTGCAGGGGCGGGCTGGTCTTGGGTGCACGATCCAGGAGCTCTTCGTCCGTCAGCGCGCAGGTTGAACCCTTGCCTTGTGCGCAGAGAGGACTCCAGAGGTGCTGCCCCGCGCGGAGGCGCGAACGCATGCGGTCGTCGTCATCGTCGTTCTCTTCGCACTCGACGAACCGCTCTAGCGCTTCGACCTCTGAGCCCGTATCGCGGTCGAGCTGTGCGCGCTCAGAGAGGCTGACGAAAACGCACGGCGAGCCCTCGGCGTGCGCGTACGGCGCGGCCAGCGGGAGGGGCGCGTTGACCAGGACGCGCGTGACGAGCAAGGCCGCCGCGAGGGTGGCGACTTGGCTGACCCTATTTCTTGTCTCACTCATGATGCGGGTCGAATTATCGAGCATCGGTCTGGACCGCGCAAGCACGACGGCGGCGGCCGCGATCAGCGTGCGTCCAGCTCACGCAGCCGCGCAGCTGCCACGCGCTTGACCTTGATCCCCTCCGCGTGGTCGTCCGCGGCCTCTGGCAGCTTGGCGATGAGCGACTCGAGGCGGCGACGCGCCTCCTCGCGATTACCCTCGTTGATGGCCGTCTCGGCGAAGAACAGATCGACGCGAGGGTCGCCGGGGAAGCGGCGCCCGATCTCGGCCATGATCAGCGACTCGGCCGGGGTCCCGGCCCGGATGCGCGCTCCCTGAACCGTCACCTCCACCTGGCCATCCTTGGCCGAGACCTCGACGCCCGGCAGGTGCTTGACGAGGATCGCCTCCACATCTGCCGCCAGCGCCAGATCGTCGATCTTGGCCTGCGAGCTCTTGGTCGGCTGGAACTCGGGCAGCTCGGCCATCTTGCAGATCATGTCCGCGGCGTACTCCGCGCTGACCCGGCCGACGTGCACCACCAGGTGGTAGAGATCGGGATCAGCCGGGTCGACCCCGTACAGGTGCATCGCCCAGCGGCGCCGTCCCTCGTCGCTCTGCTCCAGGATCTTGCCAGCTTCCCTCCTGGAGACGCCATCGCGCTTCATCACCACGGCCGCGCGGAGCTCTGGATCGGCGAGGACCCTCACGTTGATGACGTGGGAGATCCCGGGCAGGAAGTAGTGGCCGAGCAGCCCGTGATAGACAACCTTGTCATGCTGGAAGTGCCTGAGCAGCGCGGCGCGGAGGTAGGAGATGTAGTGCTCCTTGCCGTGGGACAGGCGATCGAAGATCGAGGGCGGGTCATCGATCGCGTGAGTCAGCTTGACCTCGGGGACGTCGTAGTCCTTGGAGGCCTCGATGACGACGTCACGCGCGAGACAAGAATAGCCGAGCTTGTCCGCGACCAGCTCGGCCACCTCTCTGCCCTGACTGTACGATCCCCGGGAAATGGTGATGATCGGCATCGTTCCCCCGCGCTCCATCTTCCTCAGTGAGCTGCAGCGCTCCGGGCACGCGTTCTCCACAGTTAACTACGAAGAGGGCCTCCGGACAAACTCCGCGCGACCCGCTAGACGATGACCCGCACTCCGCCGAGGTTCTCGAGCGTGTACTCGAAGCGATCGCTGGGCGCCCCGATGAACATGTAGTTCTTGGGGACGCCAAACTCGCGCGAGATCTGCTCGATGCTCTCGGGGGTGAAGCTGCCCTTGCGAAGGACCAGCTCGATCTTGATCTCGGGGTAGACCTCGTCGAGCACGCGCAGATCCTCCTCGAGGCGCTCTGGCACCGGGTGCGCGTCATCGTAGAAATGGAAGGCCTTGAGCCGCTGGCTGAACTCGTTCTTGCGCACATACAGGCAGGCGCTGTTGAGCGTGGCGAGGTTGTCACCGCGGGTGAAGAAGATCACCACCTGGGAGTTGATCTCGTCGAGCTTGCCGATCACCCACTGGCCGATGGCGGTGCTGACGCGGATCGCGCTGGAGGCGATCCCGCGCACCAGCACGAGGACCAGGTTGAGCAGGTGAGTGCGCATGAACATCAACCCCACCACCAGCGCCGTGGGGATGAAGTAGGTCGCGAAATAGACCAGGTTGCTGGGGGAGACCAGGATGTTGCCCACCAGACCCACGCTGGTCGCCACCGCCGCCAGCAACACCGTCAACCAGCCCGCGCGGGACGGTCGGGGCAGCCGCCCTCGCCGCACCTTGAGCAGCATGTTGCCGATCGCGAACAGGGTCATCACACACAGGAAGGAGATGGTGTAGACGCCGGCCAGCGCCAGGGTGTCGCCTTGGGTGAGCAACACGATCGAGGCGCACAGCGCCAAGAAGACCAGGAAGATACGGTGGTTGGTCCCGCGCCGGTTCTCTCGCAGCAGGAGCTGAGGCAGACATCGGTCCAGCGCCATGCGCCGCACCAGCCCGCTCACGCCGACGAATGAGGTGAGCACCGCGCCGCACAGCACCAGGGTCGCGTCCACGACGATAACGACCTCGATCACGGGCCCGCCGGCGACCTGCCCCAGAGAAGCGAGCAGGAAGTCGCGCTGCTCCTCGCTCACGATGACGGCCAGCGGTAGCACCCCGAGCGCGATCAACGCCATGAGCGGGTTGAGCACGCTGACCGCCACCCACATGTTGCGCAAGGTCTTGGGGAACACCCCCGGCCGCTGTTCCTCGACGAAGTTGGCCGAGGACTCGAAGCCGCTGATCCCGAGCAGACCGACTGATACGCCGATGAACAGGGCCTCGGCGAGGGAGCGCCCTCCTGGGAATGGCTGTGCCAGGTTGGCCGATATGATGTCGGTGTGGTGCAGCGCGTACCAGCCACCGATGACCGCAAGCAGCGTGAGAGACACCATATGGAAGGTGAAGATCCCAACCGCCACGCGCGCAGACTCGGTGATGCCCAGGATCGCGAGCAGCGTGAAGATCCCGAGCACCGCGATGGTGACCGGGATCACCGGCACGTGAACGAGGCTGCCGAAGTACTCGACCGCGGTCTTGGCGCTGATCACCGAGGTCGCCATGTACGACAGGATCGTCATGCAGGCCGCGATGGACGCCTTGAACTTGGTGGTCGAGTTCAACAGCGCGTTGTATGCGCCGCCGTTGAGTGGCAGCGCGCCCACGACTTCGGCGTAGACCTGGCGGTAGAGATAGAGCACCGCGGCCACGATCAGCAGACAGACGGGCGCCAACCAGCCGGCGAAGGTGGCGACGATCGCCGCGACGTAGAGGCAGGAGGAGGTGATGTCATTGCCGCAGATCGCGGTGGCCAGCCATTGGCCGAGCTTGTCCCGCTGGGGCGTGACCGTGGGGCCGAGTGAGCTCAGTGTATGTGGTTCTGGGTGCGGCTCGCTGTAGGCGATGTCGACGCCGCGCGCCTGCCGACGGGGGAGCGCGTGCTCTCCTGATGCCCGAATGAGCTCCACGTTGCTGTCTTGGCAGACCGGTGTCATCGATGACTCGATCGCTGACCGCTCAGCCACAGATCTGTATCGAGGCTGCTCGCGTCGCCTCCTGCGGTGGAGCTCTCAAACAACCCACCCGCGGGGCGGCGGGACGGCTCTCTGGTCTTCGCTGCCTTGTCGCGGTACATGGCGACGTCCGCGCGCCACAGCAGGTCCTCGCCGCTGTCCTCGTGGCGCCGCTCCGCGGTCCCGACTGAAATATCGGCGTCATTGACCCCGAGCGCCTTGAACAGCGGCCTCGCTCGATCCCGGACACGGCGCACGATCTCTCTCGCAGCGGAGAGGTCGGCACCTGGGCAGATCATGACGAACTCGTCGCCGCCGACGCGGTAGCTGGAGTCGACGTCGCGCCGTCCCTCGCGCGTCATGATCTCCGCCATCGCGCGCAGCGTCCGGTCGCCCTGCTGGTGGCCGAGTCGATCGTTTATCGCCTTGAAGCGATCGAGGTCGATGAAGACCAGGGAGAGCGGATGCCCGAGCCGCCTCGAGCGCGTCAGCTCCCGCTCGACCTGCTGCGTCAACGCTCTTCGGTTACCGAGCTTGGTGAGCGGGTCGGTCATCGCCGCGCGCGCGAGCCGCGTCGCCTGGCGGTTGATGATCAAGACCGAGAGCGCGAGGAGCAGCGTCATCACGACCTCGGTGACCGAGACACGAGGCGCGCGTGACAGCTCCCCACCCTCGAGCAGCTCGGTGACGAGCGGCACCAGGATCAGCAGGTAGAGCCAGGCAGTGCCGCGGCGCCCCCCGCGCTCCCGAGGATGGGCAGCGCTGTTCATGAGCACCGCTTGCGCTGATGACGCGTGGCTGCCTCCTCGGCCGCGATGCGGACTGACGCCACACGGTCTCCCCTCAGCACCTCGATCGCCTCCGGGACACCTACCTCGTCGGCCATGTGGGCGAGCACCATTGCCAACGTGTGCCGGAGCTGGTCGCTCGGGGAGAGCGCCCAGGAGCAGATCAGGTCGACTCGCTCCAGCCCACCTCGTTGTCGCAGCAGCAGGCCGACAGCGTCGGCGGTGCTGTTGGGCGCGCGCGGATAGCCGAGCGCCACCATCGCCTCGAGCTTCACCTCCTCGTCCGCGGGCGCGAGCTCCTGCGGCACCTCCGCCGCGACCACCAGCGCGCCGACCGCCGCGGTGCTGACTCCCCGCACCAGCTGCTGTCTCCATCCAGGTCTCGTCATCACATCCTCCCGCGCCGTCAGCTCGTGCCGATCAGCAGTGGTCCTCACACAGCCTCCGTTGCGACCTGCAGACGACGATTGCCTCGTCGGGACCGCTTGCGCCGCATCGCAGAGGAGACCAGGCGATGCGCGGCGCGAAAGGCGTCCGCGCCGCGGACCCTGCCGCGGCGACGTCACCTGACGGCTTCAGCGAAGTGAGGGAGGGCTCTGCTTGGGGGCGTGGAGAAGCAACGAGCGCGCGCGATATCCCACCGAGCGCGAGGTGGGCGGGGCAGCTGCCCCGACGCGCATGTTCATCGCCACGCTGTTGGAGACGCAGCAGTGTGAGTCGAGCGGCGGGCTCTCATCGACGGTCGAGTCGTCGCCCGCGAACGCGGCGCACAGCGCTGTAGCTGGGAGGCCCGCGCACGCGCTCATCTTTTTGGAGGAGTCTCGAAGGGTTGCAGCGAAGAGGGATGCAGCCAGAGCGAGCAGCGCGACCGGCAGCGCGCCGATATACCAGCGGGGCGCCAGGTGTTCGCGCGCGCAGGACCGAGCGATCGGTTTCGCCATGGCTTTCTCCAACGTACCGCTCAACACGGGCGCCTGGTCCCTTATTCCCGTCTTGTGCAGAAAGCGCGTCGCGTTCACCGGGGCGGAGAAAGCAGGTCATGATCGCCGAGGAAACGCTCCACCCGGCCTGCGATCTCCTCCCCGTCCTCCAGCAGGCCGGTGTGATAGCCGTCGGGGATGAGGTGATACTCGGCGCCCGGGATGCGGCGCGCCATCTCCTCGCCTAGCCGCACCGGGGTGAAGGTGTCGCGCCCCCCGGCCACGATCAGCGTCGGGACCTCGATCGACTCCAGCACGTCCTCGGCGCTGTGCCCCTGCGCGGCCAGCCCCATGGCGCGCCAGGTGGAGCCGTCGATGTGGCGCATGTGCTCGAAGAATGGCCGCATGTCGCGCTTGGTGGCGCGCCGGCCGATGGAGCCGGTGAGCTGGCTGAGCGCGAAGGCGCCTGGCACCAGGGTGCTGTAGCCGCCGAGCTTCAGCCCCAGCCCGGCGAGGCGCCCTGGCAGGCGCTGCATGAAGGCGTGCGCGAGCGCGCCGAAGCGCGGGTCTATCAGGTTGTCGAGCGGCCGGCCGTAGGTGCCGAGGATGGGGACCAGCGCCGTGATGCGCTGCGGCAGCTGGCGCCAGGCCTCGAGGATGATCTGGCAGCCGAGCGAGAAGGCGAGCAGCACCGCGCGCTCGACCCCGGCCGCGTCCATCACCCGGCGCAGATCGTCGACCGAGTCCTCGACCGTGACCGCGTCCAGCGTGCGCGCCGGGCCCGACAGGCCGTGGCCCTTGAGATCCCACACGACTTGCTGCGCACGCCCCTCGAAGTGGGCGAACAGGTGGCGCCAGTAGAAGTCCGAGGCGGTGAAGCCGTTGGTGTAGATCAGCGCGGTGCCCGCGCCCCAGCTCTTGAAGGCGATGGGCGTGCCGTCCCTGGCCGAGATGTAGGAGAGGCTCATGGCGCGATCCATAGCTCATGATCCGGCCGTCGACGAGCGCAGACTTTTCACCTTTACACGGCGCGGTCCTTCTCATTTCATGGCGGCGGCAGCGCGCAGCGCAGACCGAGGAGAGGTACCGATGAGCGAAGAGGGGCAGGCTGGGGGAGCTGCGGCTGAGGCGACGAACGCGAGCAGCTGGCAGGACGACTTCTTTCTGTATGCCTTCCTCAGCCTGATCCAGGCCGACCGCAAGGTCGAGCGGCGCGAGCTGGTCTGGATCAAGCGCTTCTTCCAGCGCCAGCGGCGCGCCGAGCTCTATCCGCGCCTGCTCGAGGCGATCGAAGCGGACGGCTACGATCCGGCCGCGCTCGACGCGCTGCTGTCGAAGGCGGCGGAGCGGCTGCCCACGGCCGAGAAGCGACGCTTCATCTACAACCTGGCCCAGCTGTGCGAGTCCAAGGGCGAGATGGGCGACGAGGAGTACGCCAGCGTGCTCGACCTGGCGCAGCGGCTCGGCGTCGAGGAGACCGAGGCCGACGCCATCATCACCTCGGTCTACAACGTCAACAACACCTTCCTGGCCATCATCGGCGTGCTGGCCATGGGCTTCATCCTGTTCGTCACGCGCTCGGTCATCGTGCCCTTCGTCATCGCCCTGTTCCTCGCCATGATCATCAACAAGGTCGAGGGCCTGGTCACCCGCGCGCTGCACTGGCACCGCTTCCGCTGGATCAACCAGCTCGCGGCCATGGTCCTGATCATGACCGCCCTGTTCGGCCTGCTGCTGGCCGGCTTCGTCTCGGGCAAGGACATCGCCACCCGCTTCCCGTTCTACCAGGACAAGCTGGTCGCCGGCGTCAACGAGGTGCAGCGCGCGGCCGCGGCGCGCGGCATCGACTGGCTCGAGGGGGCGGGGCTGACCGAGCAGCTCTCCCAGCTGCCCATCGCCAGCACCGTCGGCGGCTTCGTCAGCTCGCTGCTCTCCTTCCTCGGCAACTTCTTCCTGGTGATGGTGTTCACCGGCTTCATGGTGTTCTCGATCACCCGCTTCGACGGTGTGCTGCAGGAGATGAACGAGAAGATCAGCGCCTACATCAGCATCAAGACCATGGTGAGCGCCCTCACCGGCACCGGGGTCTACCTCATCTGCCTCGCCTTCGGCGTCGACTTCGCGCTGTTCTGGGCAATCTTCGCCTTCCTGCTCAACTTCATACCCAGCGTCGGCTCCATCATCGCCACCATCCCGCCCATCCTGCTGGCCGCGGTACAGCTGGCGTCGCCAGGCACCGTCGTGGTGTTCGGCGCCCTCATGATCGGCCTGCAGATGGGGATCGGCAACGTGCTCGAGCCGCGCCTCATGGGCAGCAAGCTGGCGGTCAAGCCGCTCGCCATCCTGCTCGGCCTCATCTTCTGGGGCTTCCTCTGGGGCATCCCGGGCATGTTCCTGGCCGCGCCGCTGATGGCGCTGATGCGGGTGCTCACCTCGTACTTCAACTTCAGCCGCTCGGTCGAGCAGCTGCTCGCCGCCGACTAGCGTTTCTGCACGCGATCCACGTAGCCGCGCATGGCGTTGGCGAAGGGGTGGCCCGGGCTGATGGCCAGGGTCTGCTCAAGCGCGACTCGCGCGTGATCGAAGCGGCGCATGGAGAGGTAGTTGAGCGCCAGGTAGTACTGCGCCTTGGTGAACTTGATGTCCTTGGCCACCGCCTCTTTCAGGAAGCGCTCGGCCGCGTGGTAGTCCTTGTCGCGGCTGTAGGCCACCACACCCTTCAAGAAGCGTAGCCCGTTGGAGTCGGGGTTGCGCGCCTCCAGCTTCTTGATGAAGCCGTCGTGCTGTCCCCAGTCCTTGGTGAGCCGGAACAGGTCGGCGGCGAGGCGGTAGCCCTCGTAGGTCTCCTGGTTGGTCTTGAGGATGGCCAGGGACTTCTCGGCGCCGACCTTGAGCTTCTCCTCGCTCACCTCGTCGAGGTCGGAGATCACCTCCTCGGCCAGCGCGGTGATGCCCGACGCGCCGTCGCCCTGCTCCAGCGATCGCTCGATGCTCTGGCGGGTGACCAGGGCCGAGTCGGCCCAGGCCAGGTAGAGCTGGGCGTGCCAGGTGAGGTTGGTGACGTCGTCGGGGTGGCCCTTGAGGTACTCGGTGAAGACCTTGTCGGCCTTGACGAACAGCGCGATGTTGTCCGAGCGTACGATGTCCTGGGCGTCGGCCACGGTCTTGGGCTCGCGCAGCCGCGCCGGGATCTCGGCGTCCGCCGGCACGTCGAACATGTTGCGGAACACCTGCTCGAGCGCCTGGCGCTCCCCCTCCTCCTCGGGGCTCAGGGCCGGCGCGTCGACCGGACGCGCCTCATCGGGCCGCGCCTGCGGGGTGCCGGCGCAGGCCGCCAGGATGAGCGCGAGCGAGACCACCGTCAGGCGCGCACGCCGCCCCTCTGCCACGACCAGTCCGCTCGAGTACTGCACGACACCTCCTGCTGCAACGGGCCCTGTGCCTTCACGCGAGCATAGCGTCGCGCCGAGGGGCCGGACAAGGTCCGGGCGCCGTCGCTTCGCGCTTCCCCGCCTCTCGCGGTATATTGGAGGGCAGCCGTGAATGTCTTCATCACCACCACCCGCGTGCGCTACGCCGAGACCGACGCCTCGGGCATCGTCTACTACGCCAACTACTTCATCTACTTCGAGGTCGGCCGCCTGGAGATGTTCCGCGCCCTCGGGCTCCCCTACGACAAGCGGCTGCCGATCGCCGACACCTACTGCCGCTACCTCGCCTCGGCGCGCTTCGGCGACGAGCTGGAGATCCACACCAGCGTGGACGAGCTCCGCAGCTGCGGCTTCCGCCTCGGCCACCAGGTCTACCGGATGACCCCGGGCGCCGAGGCCGAGCTGCTGGTCGAGGGCTACACCGCGATGGTCACCACCGACGAGGAGGGGCGTCCTACACCGCTGCCTCCGGCCTTCCAGCGCGCGCTCACTGCTCCGGCGGAGAGAGGCGAGGATCCATGAGAGGCCTCACCTCCAGCGCGCTCGCCGCCGCGCTTGGCCTCTCGCTGCTCGCCTGCCCGCGCACCGAAGAAGCAGCCGCGGACGCGTCCAGCGCCCGGCCGCCGATCGTGTTCCATGAATTTACCACGACCCCAGGAAAGAGCGCGCCCGAGGCTACTCACGCAGCGATCGCAGAAGCGCCAAAGAGCGCTGTGCCAACAACGCCCGGGGTCGCGCGCAGTGAGATGCCCGCAGCCGCTCCTGCGATCACGAACACGGACGCGGGAGCGGACCTCGACGCGGAGGTGGCCGATCTGAACCGGTCGCTGGACATCGAGATCTACCGCGCGCCCGAGGCCGGCATAGATCCGGCGAACTTCGGCTGGCTCACCGTGATCACGGAACCACGCGGGGTGCCGATCGAGATCGCAGATCCCGGCTTTGCGCCCAGGGTGATAGGGCAGTCGCCGGTGGAGTCCTACCGGCTGGTGCCGGGTAAGTACGACATCTCGATCAGGACCAAGTGCTACTACCCGGCCATGGATCGTTTTCAGGTCGGCCGCGGGGAGAAGAAGAGCTTCACCCTGGAGCTCGAGCCACGCGTCGGCCAGCTCAAGGTCAGGGCCGCGACCCGGCGTGGGCGCTCCGTCAAGGCGGTCGTCTACGTCGACGGTGAGAAGGTGGGCAAGACCCCAGGCGTGTTCACGGTGCCGATCTGCGCCGAGCAGCTCCGCGTCGTGCACCCTCGCCTCGGCGCCAAGAAGCGCAAGATCTATATCAAGGAGAGCGGGGTCACGAGCGTGCGGGTGAAGCTCTAGTCGAGATCCTTCAGCAGCTTCTGGGCTTGCTTGACGTAGAACTTGTTCTTGCACTTCAGGGTCTTCTGCAGCACCGCCTTGGCGCGCTCCTCGTCGCCCTTGTCGTCGCGATCGATCAGCGCCTCGGCCAGGTAGACCTGCCCCTCGCAGTTGTTGGGGTAGGCCTTCTCGTACTCATCCAGGTACTTCATGCCCTTCTTGAGGTCCTTGAGCGGCCAGGGGAGCACGGTCCAGTAGCGGCCGAGGGCCTTGATCGGCCCGCCGGTGGAGTAGCGCTTGTCGATCTTGTAGGCGGTCTCGAAGCCGACCTTGGTCTTGTCGGCCAGCCCCTCGGAGAGCGCGGTGACAATGCTCACGCCGTCAGCGTAGGTGCCGGCGGCACAGCCATACCAGAAGTGCCCCTCCATCCCCTTGGGCTTGAGCTGGGTGGCCTTGCCGGCGTAGTTCAGCGCCTTCTTGCCATACTCCTTGCAAATGCCCTTCCAGCCGTTGACGTTGCGCTCCATCGAGAGGTTCGCGTACTCACGGTAGGCGCGGCCCATCTTCCAGTTGGCCTCGTAGTCATCAGGTTTCGCGGCCACCACCTTCTCGTAGAGAGGCAGGGACTCCTTGACGTTCTTGAGCCCACCCTTGTCATAGATGGCGTCGGCCTTCGCCAAGTCGTCCAGCTCCGCCGGCGCGGGCTCGGCCGCAGCGGTCTCGGCCGCGGCAGGAGCGTCCTGGGCGAAGGCGCCCAGCGGCGCCAGGGTGAGCACAGAGATCAGAAACCATCGCACTGCAGTACGGGTCATGTCGTCACCTCTCTCCTTGGACCGCCGCGGTGCTGCTTTTATGCACCACACGGCCGGGCAGGCTGATTTTTACCGCGGGGCTCACGCTCGACGCAAGCAGGGCGCAGAGGTCGGGCCGCTCATTCGAGATCGACGACGATCGGCCCCTGGTCGAGCTCCCAGCAGCTGGCGTTGACGAAGGTGGTGCCGTCTCGCTCCCAGACACCGCGCGCCTCGTGGATGTGGCCGAACACGTGCAGCCGCGGCCGCAGCTGGCGCAGGCGCGCGCGCAGGTCGTCGCAGCCGAGGAGCTCGCCATCGCGGCCGGCGTCGCCGACACCGCGCGGCGGCCCATGGGTCACCAGGAGCTCGGTGTCGTCCGGGATCTCGGCCCACTTGGCCGCCAGCTCAGGGCCGCGCGGCAGGTTGAACGACCAGTCGAGGAACCAGGGCTGCCAGGGGCTGCCAAAGACCTTGAGCCCCGCCGCCACGCAGGGCTCGTGCATCAGGTAGGTCGCGTTGCTGAGGCATGCACGCGCCTCGTCCGGACGCTCCTGGAAGATCCAGTCGTGGTTGCCGGCGATGACGATCTTGTGGAGGTGAGGCAGCGTCCCGAGCCAGGCGTCGAGCTCGGACACCTCCTCCAGGGTCCCGCTGCGCGTGAGGTCGCCGGCGTGGATCAGCAGGTCGCCGTCAGGGACCTC
>Ga0316201_10000224_pt1 | contig 28396 bp, 25 predicted proteins | sample CS6wburrow_MG_FD_204516 | JGI IMG/M metagenome (GOLD analysis project Ga0316201, IMG submission 204516) | Coastal sediment microbial communities from Delaware Bay, Delaware, United States - CS-6 worm burrow | ecosystem: Environmental > Aquatic > Marine > Coastal > Sediment | place: USA...
TTCAACCGGGTGAGGAGAAGATTCCCGGCGGGGCAAAACGGATGCTGGAGGAAGGCATTTTCGAGGACCGTTTACCCCAAATGATCATTGCCCAGCATATTCTTCCCGAAATGGAAACCGGGCATGTAGGGTTCAAACCCGGGATCTACATGGCCGCCAACGACGAGATCTTTATCACGGTGAAAGGCAAAGGGGGACACGCCGCATTGCGGCAGGAAATCAAGGACCCGGTTCTGATGGCAGCACAGATCCTGCTCTCCCTGCAGGAGGAGATCAGGCTCCGGGCTCCGGGGGACTCCCCAACCGTATTGTCCTTTGGAAAAGTACTTGCCAATGGTGCCACCAATGTGATCCCGGATGAGGTATACCTGGAAGGGACCTTCCGGACCATGAACGAACCCTGGAGGAGAGAAGCCCACAGGCTTATGAAAAAGATTGCAGCAGACATCGCTGAAGCAGCAGGAGGTTCCGTTGAACTGGAGGTCCGCCATGGCTACCCCCTTCTTCACAATCATGAACAGATCACCCTGGAATCAAAAAAACTGGCCATAAAACTGCTGGGGAAAGAGAAGGTAGAGGATATGAATATCCGGATGACTGCCGAGGACTTTGCCTGGTTTACCCAGACTATCCCCGGGATGATGTACCGGCTGGGGGTGGGAAATCCGGGTTCATCACAAGCCTACAGTCTCCACTCACCCCTGTTAAGAGTCAATGAAGCCGCCCTGCGCACCGGAATATCCCTGATGACCTTCCTGGCCATAGAATTACTCAAAATAGAGGCTGTTGAAAAAATAAAACCCTGAGAGAGATTGCGGAATAGAAATTAGAAACTAAATTTGCCCCTTTAGAAATTAAATTATAAGATATGGCTTACGTAATTTCAGATGATTGTACTGCATGTGGCACCTGTATCGATGAGTGTCCGGTTGAAGCGATCAGCGAAGGAGATATTTATCTAATTGACCCCGAACTGTGTACTGACTGTGGCGCCTGCGCCGATGTTTGTCCCGTTGAAGCGATCAGCCCGGAATAGGGTCGGGAAGCAACAACTGAAAAAAGACTGCCTCCAGGGGCGGTCTTTTTTTTTCTAACTTTGATACAGGATGAAACTCAGGAAAAGGATATTTGTAATCATTTTTGGTACGGATACCCCGGCCGGAAAAACATTTGATGTGCTGCTCCTGTGGATGATCATCCTGAGTGTGAGCGCTGTTATACTGGAAAGCGTCTCCACTTTAAGGGAATCCTATCACGAGATTTTTTTCTCTGTAGAGTGGTTTTTCACCCTGGTATTCAGTCTGGAATATATACTCAGAATATATAGCTCCCCCCATCCCTGGAAGTATATCAGCAGCTTTTATGGGGTAATTGATCTTCTGGCTATTCTTCCCACCTATCTGGGGCTTATTACCGATCAGGCAACTTTCCTGCTTACCATTCGCGCTCTCCGCCTGCTCCGAATGTTCAGGGTGCTGAAACTTGGAAGGTATATCAAGGAAGCCGCAGTCCTGGTGCGGGCATTGAAAGAGAGTATCCATAAAATAATCCTCTTTTTCGGCGTGGTGCTTGCCCTGGTGCTGATCCTGGGCTCTGTACTCTACCTGGTTGAAGGAGAAGAGAACGGATTTACCTCCATTCCCCAGAGTATTTACTGGGCCATAGTGACCATTACCACTGTAGGCTACGGAGATATTGCCCCAGTCACGGTCCTGGGTAAAATCCTGGCCTCCATTGCCATGCTCACCGGTTATTCCATCATTGCTGTTCCAACCGGTATTATAACCGTGGAGATGGGAAAGGCGGCCAAAGCAAGTCAGGATGAAAATCAGTTGAGCTGCAGCAGTTGTGGCCACAAGCAGCACGACAACGATGCCCGCTACTGCAAGATATGCGGCACCAGGATCCAGGAACTTTAAGTAGCCGGCAGGGTACGGCTAAGGGGGACCTTTAAAAGAGGGGGGCACTTTTTTTTATCTTTGTTAAACGAAGACCTTCGTTTGAAGTCAAAGATCAGAAACCAACCAAACTGCTATGAAAACCATCAACAACTTTCTTCTATTATTCTTTGGACCCGCCATGCTTCTGCTAAGCGGATGTGGTCCCAAATACACGGTTGAGGAACAGGAGACCTATGCCCTGGTAATAAATCAGGGCGGACAAACCCTTGGATATGCTCCAGGTTCAGGGATCACCCTGATTGAAAAAAACGGTTTTGCTTTCAAAGACCTGAATAAAAACGGAGAGCTGGATATCTATGAAGACTGGAGAAAGCCGGCGGATGACAGGGCCAGGGACCTGGTGAGCCAGATGAGTGTAGAGCAAATGGCCGGACTGATGCTATACAGCGCACACCAGTCCATACCATCCAGCGGCCGCGGCTTCGGAGGCGGAGCGACCTACAATGAAAAAGGATTCGAAGAAAGTGGTGCGGAAGCTTACGATCTGAGCGATCAGCAGCTTAAATTCCTTACCAGTGACCATCTGCGTCATGTGCTGATCACCACCGTGTCCAGTCCTGCAGATGCTGCGAAGTGGAATAATAAGGCCCAGGCACTGGTAGAAGGGCTGGGATTGGGCATTCCCGTGAATACCAGCTCGGATCCCCGCCACAGGACCCGTTCAAGCGCCGAATTTGATTTCGGATCTGGGGGTGATATTTCCATGTGGCCTGCCTCTCTGGGAATTGCTGCTTCTTTCGATCCGGACTTAATGAAACAATTTGGAGAGATTGCATCCACCGAATACAGGGCTCTGGGTATTGCCACGGCCCTTTCGCCGCAAATTGACCTGGCTACCGAGCCGCGGTGGAGCAGGTTTAACGGAACCATGGGAGAAGATCCCGACCTGACCACCGATATGGCCCGCGCCTATGTGGATGGATTCCAGACTTCATCCGGTGAATCCGAGATCCTGGACGGCTGGGGGTATCACAGTGTAAATGCCATGGTAAAGCACTGGCCCGGCGGAGGTCCTGAAGAAGGGGGCCGGGATGCCCATTTCGGGTATGGAGCCTATGCCGTGTATCCGGGCAACAACCTGGAGGATCATCTCAAGTCCTTTACCGAAGGAGCCTTTAAACTGGACGGAGCCACTGGTATGGCCTCGGCCGTAATGCCCTACTATACCATTTCAACCGGTATCGATACAAGCTACGGAGAGAATGTGGGCAATGCATACAACAAGTATATCATAAGTGACCTCTTACGCAATAAATATGGATACGACGGAGTGGTCTGCTCCGACTGGGGGATCACCCGGGATATGGGAAGCATTGAAAGTTTTGGAGGAATGTGCTGGGGGGTGGAAACCCTGAGTGTGGCTGAAAGGCACTACAAGGCCATTGAAGCGGGCATCGACCAGTTTGGCGGTAACAACGATATGGGACCGGTGCTGGAAGCCTATCAAATGGGAGTTGAGGAACATGGAGAGGAAGCCATGAGACAGCGTTTTGAACTATCTGCCATCAGACTGCTTCGCAATATATTCAGGACCGGACTCTTTGAGAATGCTTATCTGGATCCTGCAGAAACAGAGGCAATTGTTGGCAATCCGGAGTTTATGCAGGCCGGTTATGAAGCCCAGCTGCGCTCTGTGGTTTTGTTAAAAAACAGTCAGCAGGTCCTTCCCCTGGAGAAGCAATTGAAAGTATATATCCCCCAGCGTTTTATCCCTGCTTCGTCCAACTGGTTCGGAAGAAGTACCCCGGAGCGATGGGCAGATGCATTTAACAAGGAGATCGTTTCCAAATTCTTCCAGCTGGTGGATACTCCTGAAGAGGCGGACTTTGCCCTGGTGGGGATCCAGAGCCCCGATGGAGGCAGTGGCTATGATAATACCGACGTGGAGAAGGGAGGGAACGGTTATGTTCCCATCACCCTGCAGTACGGACCCTATAAGGCAGAACACGCCAGGGAGACCAGTCTGGCCGGAGGAAGTCCGCTGGAGGAGTTCACCAACCGGAGTTACAAAGATAAAAGCATTTCGGCAGTGAATGCCCCGGATATGGATCTGGCAAACGAAACCCGTAAACTTATGGGGGCTAAGCCGGTGGTGGTCCTGGTCCATGTTTCCAAGCCCATGGTATTTAAGGAGATTGAAGCGGCAGCCGATGCCATCCTTGTCCATATGGGTGTCCAGGACCAGGCGCTGATGGACCTGATCTCGGGTGCTGCAGAGCCCTCTGCATTATTGCCTTTCCAGATGCCTGCCCATATGAAGACCGTGGAAGAACAGTTCGAAGATGTCCCCCGGGATATGGAGTGCCATGTGGACTCGGAAGGCAACACCTACGATTTTGCCTTTGGACTGAACTGGAGTGGGGTTATAAGCGACAAAAGGGTAAACAAATACAGGTAGATCCACTGCTCAGCGGGTTAGAATAACGAGGCTGTCTCAAAAGATGCGGCCTCTTCTAACTTCTAAGGGAGACTTATTTACTGCGTAAAAAATGCCAGCTTACTTCTTAAGCCTCCCTTAGAATTAACTGAAAACAGACTTTTGAGACAGCCTCATTTTTTTCATGGATTATACCTGGACAGCCGGAGCAGCTCCTGGAAATTGCGCTGAGCCATAAGCTGTGGAACGCTCCGATTCGGATTCTGGCCCACATAGGCCCGGATGATCTGCCACCCCTGCCATACGGCGGCCCTTCCCGGTGATTCGGAGGTATAAAAGCGAGTACTTGGAGCATCCTCGACCAGCTTTCGGATATTCATGGGATCGGTGGAAAAGAGCAGTTTTTCCTCTACCAGGTGGGTCCACATCTGCTTTTCATTGTTTCTGCACCAAAGCATCTGGTCCTCCGTGAAGCCCATAATCTCCTGATCCTCCAGCTCCGGGAACATGGCCCCCACAAACCAGGCCAGCTGACCATGATAAATCATCCTCGACAGAACATTATCTACCGAATCGTTAAAGGGATAAAGTTGGGTGGCCCAGGCAAACATAACATCCACGGGCACTCTTTGCGGTTCTTTTTTCCTGGCCAGGTATACGGGCACTCCCATTTTCTGGTAGTAGCTGCAATCGCTCCCCAGGTACTGATCCAGACCTACGCCTACAAAATTACCGACGGTAAACAGTCCCTGGTTAAACCTGCTTACATACCCGACCACCCGGGGTAGCAGTGAATCGGGATAATGATACCTATAGTGCCGGAAGCCATCATTCAGGCGCTCTTCAATTCCGGAAGTTGAGGCAAAAACCTGATCGGTGTATTCAAATACCTCCCTGTTTGTGGGATCATTTATAAACATGGATAAATAGGAGGAGTACCTTCTGGAAGAGGCCTGACCAATGCTGATCACATGCACATTAAACACATCAAAAAAATCTCCATAACGGCTGTACAGGTCTCCAATAGCGGCATCCATGGTATCCTGGTCCATAGTAAACAGATCCCGGTCGAAACGTTCCAGCTCCATGCTTAGTTCGATTCCGGAGATATCAACATCCAGGGGGTCCCGCTTGCATCCGGCGATCATCAGGGAGATAGCCGACAGAAAAAGTACTGTCCGTAGAACAGGTCTCAGCATAATCATTAAATTTGAATGCTTAATTTGGGAACAAAAGTATAAAATAATCTAAACAGGTAGCAATGAAACGAATACTCGCAATATCCGTCTTACTGGGCGCTATGATCTCCATCCAGGCCCAGTCCTATATCAGATTCAACGTACATTTCGACCCCCAGTTCTCCTGGTTCAATTCCGATCTGAATTCGGTAGATCCTGATGGTTCCCTGATGCACCTGCAGGCTGGACTGCAGGCGGACTATTTCTTTGCTGAAAATTATGCCTTATCCTTCGGGGTGAGCCTCACCAATATCGGGGGAAAGCTGTTCTATACCGATTCTACCGAATTCAACTCCAAGGAAGAAATAATCTGGGTGGCCCCGGCTCAGTCCGTGAAACTGAATCTGCAGTACCTGGATTTCCCGGTTGGACTCAAACTGAAGACCGAAGAGCTGGGATACGCCACCTTCTTTTTGAAGCTTGGATTTAATCCCATGGTCAATATCAATGCCAAAGCTACTTCCAACGAAGCTTCCATGGATAAAAAGGATGTTAGCGATAATATCAACCTGTTTAACCTGGGCTACCATGCCGGGCTCGGGGTAGAATACAAACTTGGTGGCAGTACCGCAGCCATTGGAGGGCTCCGCTGGACCTCAGGGCTAACGGATGTGACCAAACACGACCAGGCCAACGTGAAGACAAATACCCTCTCCATTCACCTGGGAATCCTCTTCTGATCTGTCATGAAGATTGCCCTGGCTCAGCTGAACTATCTGATTGGTGATTTTGAAGGTAACCTCTCCAAAATCACCGCCGCGGCCTCCAGTGCTGCTTCTTCAGGTGCCGAACTGGTAGTTTTTTCAGAGCTTTCCATATGTGGCTATCCTCCCCTGGACCTTCTGGAGAGAAAAGAGTTTGTCGCCAGTTGTATGGAATCCGTGGAAAAGCTGGCCCTTATGCTGGATCCGGACATCGGAGTCCTGGTTGGAGGTCCTGAGTTTAATACAGGCAGCGATGGCAAACTGCTTTTTAATTCAGCTTTTTTCCTCTGCGAAGGAAAGGTGCAACAGGTATTCAGAAAAGCCCTTCTTCCCACCTATGACATTTTTGATGAGTACCGTTACTTTGAACCCAACCGCGAATTCCATATTCTCGAGTTTAAGCAGAAGAAGCTGGCTGTGACCATTTGCGAAGACCTGTGGGATGAACAGCCTTTCGAGAATGAGTTTTCACGCAGCAGGCTCTACACCACCAATCCCCTGGAAGAATTATCCGGGTTTGGACCGGATGTCATTATCAATATGGCTGCTTCACCCTTTTCTCACAGGAAGATGGAAATCAAACAAGCGATTTTCACAGGGAAGGCTAAACGATACGGGCTCCCCGTATTGTATTGCAACCAGGTGGGGGCACAGACAGAACTCATTTTTGAAGGTGGTTCCATGGCGGTGAATCCGCTTGGTCAGATAGCCGCCAGGCTCCCTTACTTCAAAGAGGATATTCTTATCTCTGATCTGGAGGAATTGAGTTCCTCCAGGGCTGCTCTCCCGGTGGGTATGATCCCGGAGCGGATAGGAGCCATGGCCGATGCATTGATTTGCGGGATCAGGGATTACTTTGGAAAACTGGGATTCCCTGACGCCACCCTTGGACTTTCAGGGGGAATCGACTCGGCAGTTACCCTCGCCCTGGCAGCTGAAGCTGTGGGGCCGGCTAACCTTCTTGTTTTGTTGCTTCCCTCTCAATACTCCTCTGATCACTGTGTGAACGACTCGGTAGATCTTTCCCGGAACCTGGGAGTAAAATATACGATCCTGCCCATAGAAGAACTCTTTAACCAGTTTCGAACAACGCTTCAGCCACTTTTTAAAGACCTGCCGGAGGATATTACAGAAGAAAACATCCAGGCACGTATCCGGGCAACCCTGCTTATGGCTCTCTCCAACAAACTGGGAAATATCCTGCTGAATACCAGCAATAAAAGTGAAACTGCTGTAGGCTACGGTACACTTTACGGGGATATGAGCGGTGGACTCTCCGTCCTTGGGGATGTATATAAGACCGATGTGTATTTGCTGGCAGAATACCTCAATCGTGAAAAGGAGGTGATCCCGGCAAACATCATCCACAAAGCTCCCTCGGCTGAACTTAAACCCGACCAGAAAGACAGTGACTCTCTGCCCCCGTACGAAGTGCTGGACCAGATCCTGGAAGCCTATATTGAGAGGCAGCTTCCTCCGGGAAAAGTCTCGGAGATGGGCTTTGCAGAAGAGCAGGTGCTTAAGATCATCCGAATGGTAAATCAAAACGAATACAAACGCTACCAGACTCCACCCATCCTTCGAATATCCTCAAAAGCTTTCGGGATCGGCCGGCGCCTGCCACTGGTAGCCAGATATTAACGCGAAATCGATATTTTTTTCTAATTTTGTCTGTTATTCAACATAGAAGGACCAAACCAGAAGATTACAATGCAGGAAAGGAACTATAATGCAGATGATTGTATCGACAATCCAAAATCTGTATTTACGGTACTTACTCCCAAAGAAAAAGAATTCCTGAAGCAGAATTATACCTGCGCTTTCTACAAAAAGGGTGAGATCATTTTTAAGGAGGGGGATAAACCCATGGGATTGATGATCCTGGCTGAAGGCAAGGTAAAGATTTTTAAAGAGGGTGTAGGAGGAAGAGAGCAGATAGTGAGGATGGCTAAACCGGTTGGATTTATAGGGTACCGGGCGCTTTTCGCAGAAGAGAATCACACGGCCACCGCTGTAGCCATTGAAGATTGTGTATCCTGCATCGTGGACAAAGAGAGTGTGTTCAGAGTGATGCGCAGCAATGCAGAATTAAGCATGAGTGTCATCCAGTCCTTTGCATCCGAACTCGGATTTTCGCATGACCGGACTGTAACCCTCACGCAAAAGCATATCAGGGGACGGCTCGCCGAATCACTGATCTTTCTCAAGGACACCTATGGCTATGAAGATGACAATAAAACCATTAAAATATACCTCTCCCGCGAAGATGTAGCCAATCTCTCCAACATGACCACATCCAATGCCATCCGCACCCTGTCCACTTTTGCACAGGAGGGCGTGATCTCCATCGATGGAAGGAAGATCAGGATCCTGGACCTGCCCAAGCTGGAACGCATCAGTGAGCTGGGCTAAAAGATGAAGTTCCTGGGTTATATCCTGACCTACAGCTTTGTCTGGCTGCTCCACCTCCTGCCCGAATCCATCCTTTATCTTTTATCGGATCTTCTCTACCTGCTAATGTACCATGTGGCAGGCTACAGGAAAAAGGTGGTCTACGACAATCTGAAACAAGCCTTCCCGGAGTATGACAGGTCCGAAATAAGGCGCATCGCAAAGCAATTTTACCACCACCTCAGTGACGTGATCCTGGAAAGTGCCGTTTTCCATTTCTATTCAGAGACCAAAGCACGAAGCAGGTTCCGCTTCAAAAATCCCGAACTGCTTGATGACCTGTATAAAAAAGGCAAACAGGTGATGGCTGTCATGGGGCACTATGGGAACTGGGAATACATTACCGCCCTGGGATTGCATATCGATTACCCGGTTCTTGCCATCTACAAACCTCTTCATAACCAGTATTTCGACAGGATGGTCCAGAAGAACAGACAAGCCTTTGGGGTGATTCCGGTCCCCATGGCGAAGATCGGGAGGAAACTCATAGAGTATCACAGGAACAGCACGGCGGTTCTCACTCTGTTCCTGTCCGACCAGCGCCCACAGTTTCATCAGATCCAATACTGGACCAAATTCCTGGGCCGTGATACTCCCCTTTTCCTGGGAACAGAGAAGCTGGCCAGGAAACTGGATGCTGCGGTGGTTTTCCTGAAGTTCAGAAAGCGTAAAAGGGGCCGGTACGAAGTGGAAGCAGAACTAATCTGTGAAAGCCCCGAAGGTCTCCCATCTTATGAAATTACAGAACGCCATGTCCGTATCCTCGAGAATATGATCAGGGAAGAACCCGCCTACTGGTTGTGGTCGCACGAGCGTTGGAAACACTCCTACGAAAGATACAAACTGGAACACGGAGAATGATTACTTGGCCTCTTTGTAGAGGTTCCTGAGTTTAACGAAGCGCAGAAACACGGCATAGGCCGAATTAATGCTGACCACAAATCCATAATACCCATCCATAAATCCCCTTTGAATAAAAAAGTCCTTGAAGAACCGCCAGAAGGGTCTGAATACCAGTGTAAGAAAATTGACTTTTACGCCTCGTTCATAATAGGTACGGGCCATTATGGAAGAGAATGAATTTATCTGCTGCAGGTGCTCACTCACAGAATAGTAGGAGTAGTGCAGCAGATCTCCCTTCAATACAGAACTGCTCGCTCCCGGATCCAGGATAAATCTGTCATGAGGATTGTACCCTCCCCAGCTTCCCTTCCGGGAGTCCCACAACCTCAGTTTCCTCGAGGGGTACCAGCTGGTATGCCGGATCCATTTACCGCAATAGGAGGTCAGGCGGCTAAAGGAATAGCCATCCTCTCGCCAGTCCTCCTTCACCCGCAGAATGGCATCTTTCAACTCAAAAGAGAGGGCCTCGTCGGCGTCCAGAGACAGGATATGCGGGAAACTGGCCTGAAGAATCGCCCAATTTTTTTGCTGAATATGACCGTAAAATCTATGCGGAAGGAATACGGTATCGTAAGAGCGGCAGATCTCTTCGGTCCGGTCCGTCGAATAACTGTCCACCACCACGATCTCATCTACCACCCCCACCAGTGAATCCAGGCAGCGTTTTATATTTTTCTCCTCGTTGAAGGTGATTATTACGGCTGAGATTTTTACCTGCATCCTTATTCCTGTATATAAATCCGTTTCACCCGCTCTGGAACAGCGGTCAGTATTTCATAGGGAATGGTCCCGGCCTGCCTGGCCAGTTCGGAGACAGCCTGTTGTTTTCCAAACAATTCCACGGTATCGCCCTCTGAGACCTTTAGCCCGGTTACATCAATCATGGCCATATCCATACAGATCTCTCCAATGGTAGGTGCAGGCTGGCCATTTACGTAGACCTTTCCTGCTCCCCTTCCCAGGCTGCGGTGAAATCCATCTGCATACCCCACCGGTATGGTGGCAATGAAGCTGGGCCGCCTGCATACTCCACTCCGGGAATAGCCAAGGGTTTCCCCGGCATCCACAAATCTCAGCTGCGAAATGGTGGTCTTAAAAGAGCTGACTGCCTTCAGTGAGGAGCCTTCTCCTATCCCATGCAGTCCAATACCCAGCCTGACCATGTCATACTGCGCTTCCCCAAACCGTTCAATCCCTGAAGAGTTTAATATATGTCGCTTAAACGATTCTCCCAGTGCCAGCCTGAGCCGGGAGCTTTTACTTTCAAAATCTTTGATTTGCTCCCTTGTAAACCCGTCATGTTCCGGCTCGCCGGAAGCTGCCAGGTGACTGAATACCGTTTCCACTTTCATCTCGGGTTTCAGTAAGCAGGGAATCAGTTGGGGGAGGTCCTCTTTACCAAATCCAAGACGGTGCATGCCCGTATCCAGTTTCACATGAACCGGAAGATTTTTGATGCCCCGCCGGTGCAGTATGGTATAGAGTTCCTGGGCGCCCCTCAGGTTGTATATCTCAGGTTCCAGGTTGTAATCCAGCATGGAGCTGAATCCGGAGGGATCGGGATTTAATACCATGATGGGCAGATAGATCCCGGCCTTCCGCAGCTCCACACCCTCATCAATAAAAGCCACCGCCAGGTAATCCACCTGATGATACTGCAATAGCTTTGCAATCTCAATATTTCCGCTGCCGTAGGAGAGAGCCTTGACCATTACCATGGTCTGCACTCCCGGTTTCAGCAGGGACCTGAAATAGTTCAGGTTATGAACCATGGCATTCAGGTCCGTTTCAAGCCTGGTCTGATGGGTCTTCAATTGAAGTTCCCGGGTAATCCTCTCGAATCCAAATTTCCTGGATCCCTTGATCAGTATGGTCTTTCCATTATACATCCCTCTGTCCAATCGAACCAGGAATTCTTCGGTATCCGGGTAGAAAAGCGAGGCAGCGGGGAACAAAGCTTTTTGACCGGACAGAGCAGGTCCGATCCCAATAAACTGATCCACCTTTTTGCTCCTGAGCAGAGAAGCGATTTCGCCGTAAAGTTCCTGAGCTTTCATCCCGCTTTGAAACAGGTCGGAAAGGATCACCACCCGTCCTGTTTTGGTATCCTGCTGCCCCATGAGGTCCAGAGCAGCTGCCACTCCACCGATATCGGAGTTATAGGTATCATTTATAAGAATGCTTCCTGCTCTTCCCTGCAGTATCTCCAGACGCATGGATACCGGTTCAAGCGCTCCGATTCTCTCCTTCACAAACTCCATTGGCATGCCTTTTTCCAAACAGTAGGTACTAACGTGCAGGGCATTTTCCACAGAAGCATCATCCGCAAAGGGCAGCTTAAATTCGATTTCACCCCCCTGATATCTGAGGTGAACAGTGGTTTGAAAGACTTTCTGACCGATAATCCGGTAAATATATCTGGCCTCACCCTCCAGGCTCCAGTCTACAATTTCAGCCTTTAGTTCTTTCAGAAAGGAGAGCAGGGTCCGGGATCCGATCTTCGTATCCGCTCTGCAAATCACCTTTTTGCATGCCTGGAAAAGAAGCAGCTTTTCCCTTAACTTTTCCTCCTGGCTGGAGAACTGCTCCTGGTGAGCACTACCCAGATTGGTAAATATTCCGGTATCGGGCTGAATGATCTTAAAAAGTTTTTCCATTTCACCGGGTCTGGAAATTCCAGCCTCGATCAGGGCCAGTTCAAAACTAGCATCCATGCCCCACACGGAAAGCGGGACGCCAACCTGGCTGTTATAGCTCTTGGGACTTCTGTGGATCCGGATCCTCTCGCCCAGACATTGATGAATCCACTCCTTCACAATTGTTTTTCCATTGCTTCCGGTAATGGCCAGAACCTCTCCCTGGAATTGCCGTCTCCTGAGCCCTGCAAGCGCCTGCAATCCGGCAAGCGTATCTTCCACCAGGCAGAAACCAGCCTGAGGAAAAGAGAGATAATCAGGGAGGCTGGAAACAAGGAAAGAGCGTATCCCATGCTGGTAGAGCTCAGGGATATAATTGTGCCCATCGTGCTGTTCACCGGAGAGGGCCACAAAGAGGGTTCCGGCCGGCCGGGGAAGTACACGGCTGTCGGTGGCAAGTCTGGTAAGGGGGAGCTCCCCCCTTCCATAGACGGTCCCATGAATGAGGGGTGCCAGCTTTTCCAGTGTCCAGTCAAGTATCATGAATTGCTATCTTCCAGCTTTTCCTTTTGCGTAGCATACCCGGCAAAGGGCTTCGTAAATATCCGTTTCGCCGAGGACAATCAACTTGTCATCCTCCGACATCCTGTGCGTGTAATTGGCCAGATTCCCGCATCTGAGACAAATAGCATGAACCTTGGTCACGTATTCGGCAATGGACATCAGACCGGGCATAGGTCCGAAGGGCTCACCTTTGTAGTCCATATCCAGTCCGGCCACAATTACACGCACTCCACTGTTTGCCAGCTGATTACACACATCAATCAACCCATCGTCAAAAAATTGTGCTTCGTCAATGCCGACCACCTCCACCCCGCTTGCCAGAAGCAGGATGTTGGCCGAGGAATCCACCGGGGTGCTGTGGATGGCATTTTCATCATGGGAAACCACCTCTTCAAGCGAGTATCTCACTTCAATACGGGGTTTAAATATCTCCAACTTCTGCTTGGCAAATCTGGCCCTTCGGAGTCGACGGATCAGCTCCTCCGTTTTTCCTGAAAACATAGATCCGGTAATCACCTCGATCCAACCCTGTTCGCTGGAGCTTCCAGCTGTATTTTCAAGAAACATGATACAAGATTATATGAAGATTATCGTTAGTTTTGTAATGCCCCGACCAAATTTTTTAGAAAATCATGGAGATAAAATACACCATTGAAATCCTGACTAAAGATATACAAGATATCGAAAAACTGGTGGGGAACCTCCGGAATTCTGAGGATGATTCGACCATTGATCTGGACCTCGCACTCTCCAAAATCCGGAATGTCTATGAGATCCTTACCATGATCAAAGCGGACCGTCTCAGTGAGCTGATCAAAGAGCAAGAGGTTCATAAACAGGGCGAAACAAAAAGGGAGGCTATAATACCTGAGGCAGTTGCAGAAAGTAAACCCGAAGCTGAACCAGCGCCCCTTGCTGAACCCCTCCCCAAGCCGGAAGACAGCACAGCGAGTAAACCCGAAGCTGCAGAGGCACCCATTCTGGCCGAAAAGTTTTCTGCAGAATCGAGTATCAATGAGAATCTGGCCGGGAAACACAGCAAAGATCTGGAGTCCAGATTAAAGGGGCAACCCATTGATAATATCAGCCGGAATATTGGGATCAATGACCGTTTTTTGATTATCCGGGAACTCTTCCAGGGAGATGCTGAAAAATTCAGTGAGCTTATAGGCAGACTGGACCGGGCGGAAAACTTTGAGGCGGCAAGAGGAATTATGGAGAAGCAGTTTTCAGAAAGTATGGATCACGAGGGGGTTGCCATCCTGGAGGGCCTGGTTAAAAGACGACATATCCGCTAAGCTTATGTCAAAACTCTACCTGGTTCCAACGCCCATAGGAAACCTGGGAGATATGACCCTCAGGGCCATTGAAGTGCTGAAAGAAGTGGACCTGGTGCTGGCTGAGGATACGCGGAAATCCGGAATTCTGATGAAACACTTCCAGATCAGCAAACCGCTGTATTCCCACCATAAGTTTAATGAGCACCGTACCCTGGAAAACCTGGTAGATCGTATTCTGGGCGGCACGACCATTGCCCTGATCACCGATGCGGGAAGCCCTGGCATTTCTGATCCCGGATTTCTTCTGGTAAGGGCCTGCATAAAGCAGGAAATCCCCGTGGAGTCCCTCCCCGGTCCAACTGCTTTTGTCCCGGCCCTGGTAAATTCAGGGCTTCCTTGTGAAAGATTTGTTTTCGAAGGCTTTCTGCCACAAAAAAAAGGCAGGCAGAAGCGGCTCACTGAGCTATCCCTTGAAAGCCGGACGATGGTACTTTATGAATCGCCATACAGGCTGGTAAAAACCCTGAACCAGATGGCTGAGCATTTTGGTCCTGAAAGAAAGGGATCGGTCTCCAGGGAACTCACAAAAGTGCACGAGGAGACCGTGAGAGGAAGCCTGAAAGAGCTTGCTCAACACTTTGAAAAAGCTGGCGTTAAAGGTGAAATCGTTATTGTAGTTGAAGGATCCGGAAGCTAATATGCCCTGAGCTTCCCACTACCGCTGATATTGCTTGTGATTGCCGGATTTCCCATAAAAACAATATCGCCTGATCCTGTGATGGTCGCATCCAGCAAATCACTGGCCCAGACATAGATGTCCCCGGACCCTGAATTGGTCGCATCCACCTCTGCCATTTCCATGTCAAAGGCATCAATGCGGCCTGAGGAATGAAGCGAATACTCCCCAAACTCACCGTACCCGCCAAGTTCAACCCTGCCGGACCCGCTGAGCCGAATATCTAATTCTGCCACATCCAGAATGACCGCGCTGATGCGGCCGGAGGAACTATGCCTGATATGGACGACGCCGGCTCCGGAAAGGCTTCCAAGCAGGATCGTTCCTGAACCGGATTGTATCATATCTGCCTGGCCTGCCACACTTTCATCCACTTCGATGGATCCTGAACCGGAATTTTCCACAAAGAAAGACTCAGCCACTGTTGAACCAATCTCCATATATCCCGATCCTGAATTGGAGATCTCTGCCTCAGGACTATCCATCACATCCGCAAATACCCTGCCTGAGCCGGTAAGCCTCAGCAACTCGGTCTCGGGCATGCTAATATGTACCTCTACGGGTGAGCCCGATCTGTAACAAACATCATTCTCCGTCTCCACGATAAGTGAAGATCCTGAAACATAGGTTTCAATGATGGGCAGAAGGTTTTCCTGCGCTCTTACCTCCACACTGAAATTGTCCGCGCGGGTAATATAAAGATCAAATGAGCCTGTATTCACCACACCCGTGAAATCCACATTCCCGCGTTGTTCACTTATCACCGGACCAGAACCGTCCAGACAGGGTCCGAAGTAAGTACATCCGGATATCACTGCCAGTGAAAAGGCCAATCCTGTTAGCCACCATTTATTCATCATTTGCTCGTATTAATTATTCTTGTGAAATCCTGTTTAACTAAAAGGACAAAAGAAAGGAATTAAGGATGCACAGAAGGGCCGAAAAAGCAAAATCCGGGTATACGAAATCGAACAGAACTGTCCCACTACCGGTCAGAATTATTCTATTTTAACACTTGTTAATTTGCAGGTATATATCTCATATTCTGCTATTTAAGATATATGGCACACAATATGAATATTTTAATAAGGTAATGTTAAAATGAAATTGGAAGGCCATGAAAACATTAAAAATTATGCTTTGTATCGCAGGATTTGGGCTTACTCCTATTTGCCTCAGCCAGCTATTTTCCCAAAATAACAGTGACATACTTTATTACACAGCTTTTTACAATACGGGAAAGGACCGGGTAATTCACCAGGTAAGTGCCTTACCGGATTCATTCAACTCCGAAGATCAAGTTGGTGCCCCTAGAGTTTTGCGAAGCTATTTTGTCCCCTTCGAAAACATAATTTATGAAGAGGATGTGCGGCTTGAATCGTGGATGTTTTCCCCTTTCGAAAACACCTTTGTCGAAGGAGATATGCCGGTAGAGTCCTGGATGACCTCACCTTTTGAAAGCAGCTACCAGGAACCGGATCTGGTGCTGGAATCGTGGATGTTTTCCCCTTTCGAAAACAGCTACCGGGAACCGGAGCTTGTATTGGAATCATGGATGACCCATCCATGGATTTAGAGGCTTAATTTCAGAGCAATAAACAGTGTTTTTAGAAGGGTGCCGGACCATCAAAGCCATTGTTCATTCCAATATCATTATTGGCCAGGCCCTCACCCTCCTGATTCATCTTGGAGGAAATTGTAATCCCATTTTCTTCCTCATCCATCATGGCCAGGGTATCATCCATATCCACAAACTTGGCAAATTCACGAACAAACTTCAGGAAAATATCCCCGGTTGGACCGTTCCGGTGTTTGGCAACAATGATTTCTGCAATCCCTTTTAAGGAGTTGCCTTCCTCATCCACATCAATTCCATAGTATTCCGGCCGGTGAATAAACAGGACCAGGTCGGCATCCTGCTCAATGGCCCCTGACTCACGAAGGTCAGATAGCTGGGGACGTTTGTTCCCTGAACGCATTTCCACACTCCGGTTCAGCTGAGACAGGGCAATAACGGGTATATCCAGTTCCTTGGCCACACTTTTCAGGGAGCGGGATATATTACTGACCTCCTGTTCCCGGCTCCCCGAATCTTTGGAGCCAGTCATTAGCTGAAGGTAGTCTATCACAACCGCCTGTATATCATACTTTTGTTTAAGCCTGCGGCATTTAGCCCGGAATTCAAAAATGGAGATGGCGGGTGTATCATCCACATAGACCGGAGCCTTCTCCAGATCCTTGATCTTATATTCCAGTTGCTCCCATTCGTAATTCTCCAGGCGTCCGGTACGGATCTTATCCGATGCAAGTTGCGTTTCAGCAATGATCAGGCGGTTTACCAGCTGTATGGAGGACATCTCCAGGGAGAAAAAAGCCACCGGGCGGTTGTGGTCCACTGCCATGTTCCTGGCCATTGAAAGTACAAATGCCGTTTTCCCCATGGAAGGACGGGCTGCCAGAATAATTAGGTCAGATTTTTGCCATCCCGAAGTAAGCCGGTCGAGACGTGTAAACCCCGAGGGCACCCCGCTCAGGCTATCCTTTCTTTTCCCCGCCTCATCAATCTGTTCCAGGGCGGTCTTTATCAGGTTGTTTAACTTAATGGTCTCCTTCTTGATATGGCCTTCAGCAATATTCAATAACTCCCTTTCAGAATAATCCAGCAGGTCATCCACATCTGAACCTTCATCAAATGCCCGTTCCTGGATATCGGAGGAGACCCGGATCAATTCCCGCTGGATATACTTCTGAGCGACAATCCGTGCATGGTACTCCAGGTGAGCAGCCGATCCGATGCGTGAAGTAAGCTGGGAAATATAAACCGCACCCCCTACGGCCTCCAGTTGGTCAGTCTTCCTTAACTCCTCGGTAACCGTCAGCAGGTCAATGGGTTTTTCTTCCTGGGAAAGGGACTCTGCTACTTCATAAATACGCTGGTGAGCCTCTTTATAAAAACTGGCTGGTTCCAGGATATCCAGAACCGATAGAATAGCATCCTTCTCCAGCATAATGGCTCCAAGTACCGCTTCTTCAAGATCAAGTGCCTGAGGAGGTATTTTACCATAATCGAGGGCTATAGCCGGATTCTTTTTTGGGGTGCTGTTTTGCTGTTTAGCCATAAATTTCGGTTTTGGGCTGTAAAGGTAAGAAACCACCCTCAGCGGCTCTTTGAGCCATCTGTTTACTTTTGCACACAGACACCAAAGTTTTAATTAACATTTGTTGAAAAATGCAATATCTTTATGAGAAATGATACTCTTTTCACCAGCCAAGATCAACCTTGGATTACAGATCCTGGAACGAAGAGACGATGGATTCCATAATCTCCGATCGCTGATGTACCCCACAGGTCTATGTGATATCATTGAAATCTATCAGCTTGCAGAGGGTCACAATCCGGTCCGCTTCTCCCAATCTGGAATCCGTTTCGACAATGACCTGGAGGAAAATCTTTGTATTAAAGCATGGAAACTTATGGCTACGGAATGTCCGCTGCCTCCTGTATCCATCCATCTTCACAAACAGATTCCGGTGGGTGCGGGGCTGGGCGGAGGATCTTCCAATGCATCCACCACCCTGAAAGGCCTGAACCAACTTGCCGGCTCCCCGCTTCCGGAAAAACAAATAGCCGCCCTGGCAGGCCGGCTGGGCAGTGATTGTCCCTTTTTTCTTCATCAGGGCCCTATGATGATGGAAGGACGAGGGGAGGTCCTCAGCCGGATGGCTGTCTCACTTGAGGGGTACTACCTGGCCATACTCTTTCCGGGAATTCATATATCAAGTGCTGAAGCCTACAGGGCCGTTTCCCCTGCTATTCCCGAAACTGACCTGCGAGAAATAATTCAATTGCCCACGGATCAGTGGGAGGGTCAGATTAGAAATGACTTTGAAGTGAGTGCCTTTCAGAGACACCCCCTGCTTGAAGAATTGAAAAGCTGCCTTTACCAGGCCGGGGCAAGCTATGCTTCCCTGAGCGGAAGCGGATCAGCCCTTTATGGAATATTCGAGTCAGATCCTGAACTTCCGGAACAGCTTCAAAACTATATGATCTGGAAGGGTCCGGCCTAATCCAGCTCCAGAAGCAGGTGTGATTTTGGCACCATTTCTCCCTCACTTACATGGATCCCGGTAATCGTTCCGGCCACAGGTGCCAGTACTTCATTCCTCATCTTCATAGCCTCCAGGATCAGGAGCGGAGTCCCGGCCTGGACCTTTTCCCCCTTCTGCACCATGATCCTTTGAATGGTGCCCGGTATAACTGAGACAACTTTCCGCTCATCGTGCTTTTTCCAATTCTCCCTGTTCTTGAACTTTTTGGTAAGCCTGGTTTTATACAGGGCCCCTCCTATCTCAAGTGATTCCATCCTGGTTTCCCCCATGGGGCTTTTTTTCGAAGATTTCTCTTTTTTGCTCATGTATAAGTTTTAAAAAGGTGGTATCCCATGTTTTTTCATGGGCATTCCGACGCTCTTCTCTCCGGATACCTCCAGGGCATGAAGCAGGGACTTACGGGACTCCCAGGGTTCGATGACAGAATCTATATAGCCCTTCGCTGCAGCCACATAAGGATTTGCAAACTTCTCCTTATACTCCTGAACCTTCTGGGCCCTCATCTTATCGGGATCCTTTGCGGTGGCAATTTCTTTCCTGAATATAATATTAGCGGCTCCCTCCGGGCCCATAACCGCCACCTCGGCATCGGGCCAGGCAAATACGAAGTCGGCTCTGAGGTGCCTGGAATTCATGGCAATATATCCTCCCCCGTAAGCCTTGCGGAGGATCAGAGTGATCTTTGGAACGGTAGCTTCACTGTAGGCGTAAAGCACCTTGGCTCCATGCCGGATCACTCCTGCATGTTCCTGGTCCACTCCCGGCAGGTAGCCCGGCAGGTCAACCAGGGTGACAATGGGAATATTAAAGGCATCACAATAGCGGATGAACCTCCCGGCCTTATCCGATGAATCCACATCCAGCACTCCCGCCAGCACCAGGGGCTGGTTGGCCACAAAACCAACGGTGCGCCCACCCATGGTCCCAAATCCAATCACGATGTTGGCAGCCCAGCTCTCCTGTACCTCGAAGAAATCAGATCCGTCGGTCACCGCTCTGATCACGTTCCGGACATCATAGGGTTGTCTTTTGTCTGCCGGAACGATCTTCTCTATATTGTAATCCTCCAGGGGCTCTGATAATTCTTTCCTCGCCGGCACATCCGTATTGGACCAGGGAAGATAACTGAGCAAGGATTTTATCTGATCAAAACATTCGTCCTCAGATTCTGCAAAAAAGTGGGCATTTCCCGTTGTTTCACTATGAACCCGGGCACCTCCCAGCTCCTCCATGGAGATATCCTCACCCAGCACTGTCTTGATAACCTCCGGGCCGGTAATGAACATCTTGGATATACTATCGACCACAAACACAAAGTCGGTGAGCGCGGGGGAATAAACTGCCCCACCGGCACAGGGACCAAGGATTACCGATATCTGCGGGATCACCCCTGAAGCCAGGGTATTCCTGAAAAAAATCTCACCATATCCAGCCAGCGAGTTCACGCCCTCCTGAATTCTCGCTCCTCCGGAATCATTGATCCCGATCAGTGGCATGCGCATCTTCAGGGAGTGGTCCATGATCTTGGTAATTTTCCGGGCATGCATAAAACCCAGCGACCCCCCGGCAACAGTGAAATCCTGCGCGTAGATACAGACCGGCCTGCCGCCCATGGTGCCGGTTCCCACGATAACCCCGTCACCATGAAGCGTCTTTCGGTCCATCCCGAAGTCTCTCGCTTCGTGCTCAACAAACATATCATATTCGTTAAAAGATCCTTCGTCCAGAAGTTTGATGATGCGCTCCCGGGCAGTCAGCTTCCCCATGGCAACCTGCTTCTGAATGGCCTGTTCGCCACCCCCCTGCTGCACCTCTTTCCGTCGTTTCTTAAGTTCTTGAACTTTTTTGTTTGAGGACATTATGATTGATTTTAGTTTGTGCTACAATCTTACAAAAAAAATACCGGCCAGAAAGCTGTTTCATAAAACATCAGGGCAGCATGCCGGCGGCTCCTATCGGGGAGCCATTCGCATCAGGAAAACAGCAATGATCGTATAAAAAATATTGGGGAGCCATACAGCTAACATAACCGGCAACATACCCCCAATGGCGAACTGTTTAGAAAACTGGGTAAAGAGGATATAGGTAAAACAGAATACCACCCCTATGGCTATCTGCAAACCGATGCCTCCCCGCAGTTTTCTGGAGGATACAGCCACACCTATCAGGGTCAGAATGAAAGTGGAAAAAGGGAATGCAATGCGGTTATGTCTCTCAATCTGGTAGGAGGTTACATTGGTCTCTCCCTGCATCCGCTGTTTCTGGATAAATTCGTCCAACTCTTTCAGGCTCATGGTTTCCACAATGGTCAGCCTCATTTTGAAATCATCCGGATGCATGGCCAGAGTCGTGTCAATCTGTTTCCCCTCCTCAATGGTTTCTTTCAGGCCATCAATGGTTCGAATATAATACCTGCGGGCTCTCCACTTATTTACAGTAGTATCCCATCGAATCTGATCTGCAACCATTTTGGAGACCAGTTCCCCATCCTCAAATTTCTCAATGGTGAATTGGTAACCCACCTTGGACACATTGCTGTAGCTATGCAGGTAAACATATACTCCCGGTTCTATCTGCCTGTGGAAATCTTTCGCTTTAAAACGGATGGGACGTTTTCTCACATACTGTTCTTCAAATTCAAGCTTCACCTTATTGGCACCGGGTATCACCTGGTCGCTGAGATAAAATGAGACCAAAGCAATCAGAGTGGCTGAAATGAAATAGGGAAGCAGAAACCTCCGGAAACTCATGCCACTGTTGAGAATGGCGATAATTTCCGTATTGTAGGCCATCCTGCTGGTAAAATAGATTACTGCAAGAAAGGCAAACAGGGAACTGAACAGCACTCCAAAATAGGGGATAAAATTCAGATAATAGTCAAAGAGTATCACCTTTAGTTTTGCCCCGCTTTCAAGAAAATCGTCGATCTTTTCGGAGAGGTCAAAGATCACCACAATGGAAAGGATCAAGAGGATAGAAAGCAGAAAGGTGCTCAGAAATTTCCGGATCACGTAAAAGTCCAGGATTTTCAGCCCAAAAAACCTTATAATCTTGTACTTATAGCTGGTATCATTTTTTCTTTCCATGCAGTGAATGTGCCACTTTTAATTTCTTCAAATGCTGTTCTTACCAGCCAGAGATAAAATGCCAGGTTGTGCAGACTCGCAATCTGGGCACCGAGCATCTCCCCAGATATGATTAAATGACGCAAATAAGCCCGGGTATATTGCATATCCACAAAACTACTACCATTGGGATCGATGGGGGTGTAATCGTCCATCCATTTCCGGTTCTTTATATTGATAATGCCCTGAGAGGTGTATAACATCCCGTTTCTGCCATTCCGGGTAGGCATGACACAATCGAACATATCCACTCCCAGAGAAATGGCCTCCAGGATATTTGCAGGAGTTCCAACTCCCATCAGGTAGCGAGGTTTATGGTCCGGTAATATTTCATTGACCACCTCCAGCATGGCGTACATCTCCTCTGCAGGCTCCCCCACCGAAAGGCCTCCGATGGCATTTCCCTCGGCGCCCAGCCCGGCAATATACTCGGATGATTCCCTCCTGAGCTCTTTATATACACTTCCCTGGACAATGGGGAAGAATGCCTGCCTGTGCCCATACAGCGGCTGGGTTTCCTTAAAACGTTTCATTCCCCGGTCGAGCCATTGATGGGTCAGGCTCAGCGAATCCCTGGCATAGTTCAGATCACAGGGCCAGGGGGTACACTCATCAAAGGCCATCATAATATCTGCACCGATGATCCGCTGTGTATCAACAACATTCTCGGGGGTAAAGAGGTGTTTCGAACCATCAATATGGGAACTGAACCAGGCTCCCTCAGGTTTTAATTTACGGTTGGCAGCCAGGGAAAATACCTGGTAGCCCCCACTGTCCGTAAGAAGGGAACGATCCCAGTTCATAAAGCCATGCAGTCCCCCGGCACCCTTCAGTACCTCCAGCCCTGGCCGCAGGTAGAGGTGGTATGTATTCCCCAGGATGATGGATGCATCAATATCCTTTTGCAGCTCACGCTGATGCACCCCTTTTACGCTTCCGGCAGTACCCACCGGCATAAATACCGGGGTCTGGATCACAGAATGATCCGTAATAAGAGTTCCAGCTCTTGCTTGACTTCTTTTGTCCCGGTGTAATATTTTAAATTCCATGAAAATCCAAGAGAACAGCCAAAGATAAGCAATTGTTGAAAACCTGCTTTTTCTTTTATCCATTTGCCAGTTAAATTTACACCTTCATGTACCTAAAAGAAATAATTGCCGGATCACTCCTGCATCACTGGATCGTACTTGCTTTTTTTCTGCTTGCATTCCTGATACAAATGGGGATCTATCTATTTGTTTTTCTGAGATTTCCGCTCTATAAACAAGAAAAGAAGAGCTCCGGCACCCCGGGGATCTCGGTGATCATTTGCGCAAAAAATGAAGAAAAGAACCTGGAACGATATTTACCCGGGATCATGCAGCAGGACTACCCTGAATTTGAAGTGGTGGTGGTCAACGATAGTTCAACGGATGAGACGGAAGAGGTACTTAGCCGGCTGGCAGCACAGTTCAAAGAGCTCCGGTATACTTCCATCCCGGCCAATGATAAACACAGGAGGGGGAAAAAGCTGGCACTGACCATCGGATTGAAATCGGCCAGATACGACCTGGTCGTGCTGAGCGATGCAGATTGTTATCCGGCCAGCGATCAGTGGTTAAGGAGAATGGGGAGCCATTTCTCGGAAGAGAAAAAGATTGTGCTGGGTTACGGAGCCTATGAACGGAATAAAGGGCTCCTCAATCTACTCGTTCGCTACGAAACAACATTCACAGCCATTCAGTATCTCTCCTATGCCATAATTGGGAAACCCTACATGGGCGTGGGTCGTAATCTCGCCTACCATAAAGGACTTTTTTTTGAGAATAATGGATTCGCGGGACACTACCATTTACTGTCCGGAGATGACGATCTTTTCGTCAATAAGAATGCCACAAAAACAAACTGTGCCGTGGAATTCTCACCCGAGAGCCATACACGCTCCCAGGCTGAAACAACATTCAGAGCCTGGGTCAAACAGAAGAAAAGGCATGTATCGGCAGGGAGTTTCTACCATACGGGATCCAGGATCAGGCTTGCCAGTGAATGGATCAGCCGGATCATCCTCTATACCACGGGGATCTGGCTCTGTACCTCATCCACCTGGGCCCTGCCCGCAGGCACACTCCTGGGCCTGGTTCTTGTAACTCATCTCATCGTTTTTAAATTAGGAATGACCCGGTTGGATGAAAAATATTTATTACTACCTTCGCTGCTGTTTGATCCAATAATACCATTATTCCTGGGAGTGATCTGGTTCAGTGGCCGATTTGATAAAAAGTACCCGACATGGAGATAAATACCAATCTTTCCCTAAAAGCACAACAGGACATTCAACTGGTGGAAAAAGCCAGGGAAGGTGACCAGCAGGCTTATGCTGAATTGTTAGGAAGGTATCGCGATGCCATCTATTTTATGTTACTGAAAATGGTAAACAGTCCGGTGGATGCCGAGGACCTTACCATAGAAGCTTTTGGAAAAGCCTTTAAGAATATTGATCAATATACCCCTAATTTTGCCTTTTCAACCTGGCTGTTCAAGATCGCCACGAACAACTGCATTGATTTTATCAGGAAAAAGAGAGCCAGCCATGTTTCTCTGGACCAGACCATAGACGGCGAAGACTCTCTCTCCCCCTCGACCCTGATTCAATCAGACGATCCGGACCCCGAATCCTATATGATCAATAAACAAAAGATCAAGCATATGCGAAAAATTGTATCGCGCCTGAAGCCGCGATACAGACAACTGGTTGAATTGCGTTACTTTAAGGAGTACTCCTACGATGAAATCGCTGTAGAACTTGATATCCCCATAGGTACTGTAAAGGCGCAATTATTCAGGGCCCGGGAGCTGCTACTGAACATCCTGAACCGCTCCCAGGAAAAGCCCTGATACAATCCGGATCCTCATGGAGCTGATCAGAAAATACTTTCCTGATCTAAATACACAGCAGATCAAACAGTTTGAAAAGCTGATGACGATTGTCCCTCAGCTGAATCAAGAGGTGAACGTAATCTCCAGAAAGGATATCTCTCATCTGGAGGAAAGGCACATTCTTCATTCGCTCTCCATTGCCAGGTTCTTCCGGTTTGACTCCAGGGCCAGGGTTATAGATGTGGGAACCGGAGGAGGCTTTCCAGGAATCCCCCTGGCAATCCTTTTTCCGAAGACCTCCTTTACCCTGGTAGACTCCATTGCAAAAAAGATTAAGCTGGTCAGAGACATCAGGGAGCACCTGGATTTGAAAAATGTGACCCCGGTAAACCAGCGCATGGAGCAGCTGACTCTAAAGGCTGACTTCGTAGTTTCCAGGGCCGTCACTTCTTTTCCCAAATTGGTACACTGGACCAAAAAGCTCCTGGAGCCCGGAAAAAAGCAGCCCAGGCCCAATGGTTTGATTTCTTTGAAGGGAGGAGACCTGGAACAGGAGCTGACAGCCTTTAAAAATCAGGTGGAACTTTTCCCGCTCTCCAGCTGCTTTGATGAGCCTTTTTTTTATACAAAAATGATTGTATATCTAAAAAAATGAGTTATTTTTGCACCCTCAAAACAAAGATCGTATGAAGCGTACATTTCAGCCATCCAACAGGAAAAGAAAGAATAAGCATGGTTTCAGGGAGCGGATGTCATCGGCCAGTGGACGAGGCGTAATTGCCTCCAGGAGAAAAAAAGGACGCAAAAAGCTGACTGTCTCTGACGAGCCACGGCATAAAGCATAACGAATAGCCTATACTCTTTGCTGAATAACTGACCGAATCCCGGTTGGTTATTTTTTTGTCTGCTTTTTTACAAGAAACATTACCTTTGAGCAAAGCTCGAACTATGGATTTCTTCAGGTTTCTAATTACTAAAAAGTTCCTGCGGCATCTTGGCCTGGCAGCTGCCATCTCCATTATCCTGCTTCTGGGAACACTCCTCTGGATTAAAATTTACACCCATCATGGGAAGACCATAGTGGTGCCCGATCTGGCAGGACTCACCCTGGAGGAAGTGGCTGATGTAAGCTCCTCCAGGCGGCTGAGATTTGAAGTGGTGGATTCGGTTTTCTCCAATGAAATGCCCAGGGGCACAGTAATTAAACAAAATCCACGTGCCACTTCCCGGGTAAAGAAAAACAGGAAGATCTTCCTGACCATGAATGCAGTTAATCCGGAAATGGTATCCATGCCGCAGCTGATTGGGCTCTCCTTTCGCCAGGCCCGGCTTGCACTCCAGAATGCCGGATTAGTTCAGGGCACCATTGAATACAGACCCGACTTTGCCAAAAATAATGTGCTACAACAAATGCACGGCGACTCCGTTATTACTGAAGGAACCGTAATCACCAAGGGAGCGGTCATCGATCTGGTTCTGGGGATGGGTTTGAGCAGCAAAACAACCCGGGTCCCCGACCTTGTGGGACTTGGACTTGAAGAAGCGGCCGGAATCATATCTGATTACTTTCTGAATCTGGGTGCTGTTACCTATGATGAAAGTGTAGAAGAGGCGGGGGACAGTTCAGCGGCTTTTATCTGGAGGCAGTATCCTGATTTTGACGAGTTTAAAAGACTGAACATGGGTATGGAAATGGATATTTGGCTCACTTTGGATTCAAGCCTTCTGCCTCTTACCGATGCTCCCCTCCCTGGTGATGACACAGAATGATTGAATGAACAGAACCAAATGTGTATTAGCATCTATCCTGATCGCTCTTCCTGGAATTATCAGGCTTCAGGCGCAGGAGCATATTACTCCCCTTTACCACAATCCGCGGGCCGCACAACAGCACCAAAAATTTCAAAGTGCCAAAAAAGCTTACGCGGAATCCCTGCTGGAACTTCCCATATTTGACGACTTTTCAAACTCGGCTTTAATTGCCGATACCGGCAGCTGGAGCGATGCCTACGCTTTTGTAAATAATAACTTCTCCGTAAATCCGGTCTCCAATGGAGTGGCTACTCTGGATGCGCTGGATGCAGATGGTTCCATCTACGCAAATGCCGTCCTTTCCCCCAACACCTTTGAGGCAGATCTCCTTACCAGCCACCCTGTTAACCTGGAGTACCCTGCTTCCGACAGTATCTACCTCAGCTTCCTTTACCAGCCAGGAGGCCTTTGCGACCTGCCGGAGCCGGAAGACTCGCTGATGGTGGATTTCTTCGCCAGCGATTCAAGCCGCTGGATCAATGTCTGGCGTGCACCCGGTACCGGGCTTCACCCCTTTCGGCAGGTAATGATCCCCATTCACGAGGAGCGGTATTTGAACAATGAATTCAGGTTCAGATTCAGAAACCGGGCCAGTCTTCCCAGGAACAATGAGACCCCGGACAAGAGGAGCAATGTGGACTACTGGCATGTGGACTATGTGCGTCTCCACCGAAACAGGACTGTTTCTGACACGATCCTGAGAGATGTTGCTTTTAATACAGAGCTCTCCTCCGTCTTTAAAGAGCTCAGTGCGGTCCCCTGGGCCCATTTTGAACAGGCTTACAATACAAGTCTGGCACCCTTTGTAACTGCAGGATACAGGAACAATGACTCCATCACCAGAAATGTAACCCGCTCTCTGAGCATTCTGGAACCCTATTATGGGGAATCGGAAGCAATCGGAACCCCTACCGCCCTGGACGTCCCCGCTTTTGAAGAGTCGGAAGTCAGCTTCCCCTTCCCTTACGATCTGGACTTTAACCGGGGAGACTCTGCCTTGCTCAGGTTTAAAGCAGCATTGCGCACCGATGAATTTGATCCCAAAGTCAACGACACGGTGATTCATGACCAGCTCTTCCGGGATTATTACGCCTACGACGATGGAACTGCAGAAGCTGGATATGGCCTCCGGGGTGACGGGACGGCCTACGGAACTGTAGCCATTCGTTTTAACTCCTATGTCCCCGATAAATTAGGCGGCATCTATATCTTTTTTAACCAGGTCTATGATTCCATAACTTTTAAGGAGTACACCTTTAACCTGATGGTCTGGGCGGATGCGAACGGGATCCCGGGCACCATCCTCTGGGATGACGAAACTCTTTACAGGCCACAGTACACCTCCACTTACACCGGATTTGTGAAATATGAATTTTCCGAACCCGTTCCCGTTAACGGACCCTTTTATGTGGGATGGAGGCAACATCAGGAGTTTTTGCTGAATGTGGGGCTGGACCTGAACAATCCTCCTGAAACGCCCGTAATGTTTTACAACCTGGGCGCCTGGGAAAGTTCTGAAGCACCGGGCATGTTGCTCTTCAGGCCCTATATGGAAGAGCTAAGCACAGAAGTGGATCCCCCGGATGCCGCTTTGACTCCCCTGACCCTCTATCCCAATCCGGCCAGTGACCGGATCTGGATCC
>Ga0316201_10000225_pt1 | contig 28369 bp, 29 predicted proteins | sample CS6wburrow_MG_FD_204516 | JGI IMG/M metagenome (GOLD analysis project Ga0316201, IMG submission 204516) | Coastal sediment microbial communities from Delaware Bay, Delaware, United States - CS-6 worm burrow | ecosystem: Environmental > Aquatic > Marine > Coastal > Sediment | place: USA...
CTTACCTGAAGAACTTCAACGTCGATACGCTCAAGATCGATGGCAGCTTCATCCGCGACATTAGCGAGAATCGGATCTCCGAATCGATGGTTGCCGCTATCACGCAGGTTGCTGAGGTGATGGGGCTACAAACCGTGGCCGAGTACGTCGAGACAGACATGACGCGTCAACTGATTACCAAGCTTGGTGTCGATTTTGCTCAGGGCCATCTCGTCGGCAAGCCTGTGCCTCTTACAGACGTGCTGGCCGGGTTTTCTGCAAAAGCGAGTTCTTCGGCGCGGTAGGCGCCCAGGGGTTCCCTAGAATACGCCGGCCTCGAGTCCGGCGGCCATCGTCAATCCCAGTTCCTCACAGTCAGCCAGCCTGGCCTCGTCAAATTCGCCCATTATGAGTACCGGTTCCTGCACTTCTCTTACGGCGAGGCCGGTGAGTATTCGGCGTATGCTGGAAATGGCCCCCGTACCATCGTTGCCTGCCCTGACAAAGAGCGCCCAGGGGCGACCGCTGATCTTTCCTTCGCAGGGATAGTAGATGCGATCAAGGAAGTATTTCATCGCGCCACTCATGTAGCCAAAATTCTCGGGAGTGCCGAGAATGAATCCGTCCGCCCACAGCATATCGTCGGCGTCGGCATCAAGCGCCGTCTTGACGCGTACCTCGACGCCGTCAACGTCTATGTGTGTCGCGCCGCGGATGACAGCCTCCGCCATTCGGCTCGTGGTACCGGATTGCGAGTGATAAACGATGAGTAGATGTTTGTCTGGCATGCCGCCAATAGTGCCGGAGTCACGCCTGTTTTTCGATAGACTGCGCTACATGGGAAGCACAGTGGAAAGCCGGGTTGCCACCGCCACGGATTCGTTGCCGGTGGATTTGCAACGTCCGGTAAAACGGTGGTTCGAGCGACTGCGTGAGCAACACGACTTATCCCCGCTGACCGGCGATGACGCCGAAGCGCTGGTGCGGCTCGTTGCCTGCAGTGAGTTCGGTGCACAGGTCATATTGCAGAACTGGCAATGGTTCGTCGACAGTGTTGCGTCGTTTGCCGACGTCCGTGACTCCGATAACAACCTCCCGGGTGTTGTCACGGACGGCGAATTCGATATCGATGTGCTTAAATCGGCGCTTCGTCGATTTCGTAATCGCGCACTGTTGCGTATTCTCTGGCGAGAGATTTTTGGCCTGGCAGATCTTGACGAAACGCTGGCGCAGCTAACGCGCCTGGCGGATTTGATGCTGGATGTGGCGGCGCGCTGCGCGGCACAGTCGCTCGAACCTCGTTTTGGCGTTGTGCGCGATAGCGCCGGTCAGGCGGTGCCTCTCGTGATCCTCGGGATGGGAAAGCTGGGGGGGCACGAACTCAATTTCTCGTCGGATATCGACCTGATCTTCCTGTTTACGCAGGATGGCGAAACGGATGGCGCCAGGACAGTGAGTGCGCAGGAGTACTTCGGGCGACTGACGCGTCTGATCATCGCCCTGATCGACGAAGTAACGGTTGATGGCATCGTGTTCCGCATCGATACCAGGCTGAGACCGTTTGGCGCCAGTGGCCCACCGGTTGTCAGTTTTGCCGCGCTGGAGTCCTATCTCTTGCAGCATGGGCGGAATTGGGAGCGTTATGCCTACGTAAAAGCACGGGTTGTTGGCCCGCAGCCGGCAGCGGATGTGCAAATCGAGCTCTACAGTAACCTGATCACGCCCTTCGTCTATCGACGATACCTTGACTACGGTGTGTTCGAGTCCTTGCGCGAAATGCACGCGATGATCGCCGCCGAGGTCAAGCGTCGCGAACTCATGGACAACGTGAAGCTGGGTCCCGGCGGCATCCGTGAAGCGGAGTTCATCGTGCAGTCGCTGCAGTTGGTGCGTGGCGGCAGTGAAGTCGCGCTACAGGGCCGCGAGTTGCAGAAGGTGTTGCCAAATCTTGTTGGAAGTCGCGGCTTGTCGGCACAAAGCGCCGAGTGCTTGCAGCAAGCGTACCGGTTCCTGCGTCGCGTCGAGAATTTTATCCAGGCGATTCGCGATCAGCAGACCCACGATCTGCCGCGCGATGCCGCCGATCAGGCGCGACTCTACCTGGCGATGCGTTACCCGGACTGGAAGGCACTGCAGTCGGACCTTACACAACATCGTGCGGTGATTTCGCGAGAATTCGACAAGGTCGCTTTTCGCGACGACGTCGATGACTCGCCGTTGCAGAAGCAGGTGGCGCGCGCATGGGAGTCGACCGCTTCAGAAGAAGAGTGGCGCGAGTTGCTGCGGCGCGCGGACACCAAGGATAGTGCTGAACTAGCCGCGCACCTCGTGTCGTTTGCCAGAGCGGCGACGACACAACAAATCGATTCCATCGCGATGGACCGGCTGCAACGATTCATGCCCGCGCTTGTCCTGGAAATTATCGGGTCCGAAAAGCCGCTATCAGCATTGAAACGCACTTTGAGCGTGGTCGAGAGAATCTTGCGCCGAAGCGCCTACCTGTCACTGCTAAATGAAAACCGGGCGGCGATGAGTCGGCTCGTCGATCTCTGCGGACGGAGTCAGTATATCGCGGAGCAGATTGCACTCCACCCGGTGCTTCTCGACGAGCTGTTGGACCCGCAGGTTTATTCGATAGCCGTAACCAGGGCAGATTTTTCCGCGGAACTCGGGCAGCGACTCGCCACGCTGGCTGCGAGCGACAGCGAGATGGTGATGGACTCGATTGTGCAGTATCAATCGGCCACCAAGTTCCGGATCGCGGTCGCCGATTTCACGGGTAACCTGCCGATTATGAAAGTCAGCGACGGTTTGACCTGGCTGGCCGAAGCGGTGCTCGAGGAGGCGCTGCGTGTTGCCTGGCGGGATATGACGGCGCGTCACGGAGTCCCGTGTTACGTGATCGACGGCGTCAAGCACGAGGCGGGCTTCGGTATCGTCGGCTATGGCAAGCTGGGTGGCCTCGAGCTGTCGTATGGATCCGATCTCGATATCGTTTTTCTGCACGATTCACACGGGGACGCGCGGATGACGGATGGCGATAAGCCTCTCGACAATACGATGTTCTTTGCGCGCCTCGTCAGGCGCCTGGTCCTTTTTCTGACCACACAGACAGGATCCGGAGGTCTGTATGAAATCGATACCCGGTTGCGACCCGACGGTCGCTCCGGCCTGCTCGTCACCAGTACCGACGCATTTGAGCGCTACCAGGAGGAGAATGCCTGGACGTGGGAACACCAGGCGCTGCTGCGCGCGCGCGCGGTTGCAGGAAGTGCTGCAGTGGCCAGGGAGTTCGAGCGCGTTCGCGAAGACACGCTGATTGGTCGAGTGAAGCGAGACTCGCTCCGCCAGGATGTGATTTTGATGCGGGCGAGGATGCGTAAGGAGCTGGATCGAAGTAACGAGCGGCACTTCGACCTGAAGAACGGCGTCGGCGGAATCGGCGATATCGAATTTCTGGTTCAGTACCTTGTGCTCAATGAGGCGAAAGCGCATCCGGACGTTATCTACTACACCGACAATATCCGGCAACTCGATGCCCTGGTCGTGGCGGGCTGTCTCGACTTTGCCGCAGGGCAAAGGCTCCAGGACTGTTACCGTGCTTACCGCCTGCGGCAGCATCATATGGTGATCGACAATCAGGCGCCCCTTGTCGGCGCCGAAGAATTTCGGCTTGAGCGAGAGTTTGTTGAGAAGGTCTGGACCCAGTGGCTGGATTGAGCATGGCCGCGGCGTGGCGTAGCGCTTATAATTTGCGCTTAAACGATCTTTTTGCACAGAGGAATCCCGTGGCAGCCAGAGCAGGAACCGTCGACCAGAATCTGATTCCGGCCAACGCACAACACAGTTACAGAGTCCGACCCAGGGACCTGCCGCTAAGCTGTCCGATGCCCGGCATGTATCTTTGGAATTCGCACCCCAAGGTCTTCCTGCCGATCGAGCCGACGGGCGAGGCCAAATGCCCGTATTGTGGGGCGCAATATCACATGACGGATGCGGGCGACTAGTGCCCTGTCCGGTGTGCCGCATCCCTTAAGGGAGTCATTAGAATGCATATCGTAACCGGCGGAGCCGGTTTTATCGGCAGCAACCTCGTTCGCGCGCTGGCCGATCGTGGCCACGACGATGTCGTCGTCGTCGATGATCTCGAAGATGGCCACAAGTTCGTCAACATATCGGATTTGCCGATTGCCGATTACCTGGACAAAGACGATTTTCTGAGCCGGCTGGACTCGGACAAGGCGTTCATGAGCGGGGTCAAAAGCGTTTTTCATCAGGGCGCATGCTCGGAAACAACCGAGTGGAATGGTCGTTACATGATGAAAAACAACTATGAGTATTCACAGCGGCTTTTGCATCACTGCCTGCAGCATGGCACGCCTTACATCTATGCGTCGTCCGCAGCGGTTTACGGCGGCTCGAAATCGTTTGTGGAAGACCCGCTCTTCGAGAACCCCCTGAACGTTTATGGTTACTCAAAGCTGCAGTTCGACCGTTACGTGCGTCGCGTAGCCGCCAAGCCTGACAGCCAGGTTGTGGGCCTGCGTTACTTCAATGTTTATGGCCAGCGCGAGCAGCATAAGGGCGCGATGGCGAGTGTTGCTTTCCACTTTAACAAGCAGATTCTGAACGACGGCGAAGCGCGCCTGTTTTCGGGCTCGGATGGCTACAAAGATGGCGAGCAGCTGCGCGACTTCGTTTATGTCGATGACGTCTGCGATGTCAACCTGTGGTTTCTCGATAACCCAGGCGTCTCAGGTATTTTCAACACCGGCACTGGCCGCGCGCAGAGCTTCAACGATGTGGCGAACGCAGTGATCAAATGGCACGGCAAGGGCAAGATTCGCTACATTCCGTTCCCGGATCACCTGAAAGGTGCCTACCAGAGCTATACGCAGGCAGACCTGACAGAGCTGCGTGCATCGGGATGCGACGTTGAGTTCAGGCCTGTCGAGAGCGGGGTAAAGGACTACCTGGACCAACTTTGCGACCGCCAGCAACTCTGATTCCTGCAACGCTGATCGTAGGGCCTTCCTGGGTCGGCGACATGGTCATGGCGCAGGCCCTGTTCAAGCATCTCAAGGCCGAGGAGCCGGACAGGGCGCTGGATGTTCTGGCGCCCGCCTGGTCGCTGCCCATCGTCGCGCGCATGCCGGAAATCCGGCGCGGTATCGCGGCAGAGACCGGTCACGGAGAGGTCGGCCTCGCGAAGCGCTGGCGTATCGCCACGTCCCTGAAAGGCGAAGGCTATGAACGGGCCATCGTGCTACCCAGGTCCTTCAAGTCGGCACTGATTCCGTGGCTCGCCGGCATTCCGCATCGAACGGGCTTTCGCGGCGAATCCAGGTTCGGTCTGATCAATGATGTCAGAGCCTTCGATCGTGCCGTACTCGACCAGACCGTGAAGCGATTTGTCGCCCTGGGCGTGCGCAACGGGCAGCCACTCCCGGCCGTGCCACATCCAAGGCTGTCGATCGACGCCGAGCGTCAGCGAGCACTGATTGTCGAGTTAATGCTCGACAGTCAAAGACCGGTTGTCGCGATGATGCCCGGCGCCGAATATGGACCCGCGAAATGCTGGCCACTGGATTATTTCGCCGAGCTCGCGCGGGGCCTGCACCATGCCGGGTACACGATCTGGGTCATGGGTTCTGAAAAGGATCGTCGATCGGGAGATTACATCGCCGAGCAAAGCGCGGCGATCAACGTCTGTGGCAAGACGTCGCTCGCGGACGTCATCGACCTGCTCGGTGCTACGGAGCAGGCCATCAGCAATGACTCCGGGCTGATGCACATCGCGGCAGCGGTGGGTACGCACGTTCATGGTCTCTATGGTTCTTCGTCACCCCATTTCACGCCGCCGTTGACCGATCGGCATGATGTTCATTACCTGGACCTGGAGTGCAGCCCCTGTTTTGAGCGGGAATGTCCGCTCGGGCATTTGAAATGCCTGAGGGAGCTTCTGCCAGAGACCGTGTTGAGACGAGTGCAGATTGCCAGAGCCGAATCCGGCCATATCGGCGACGAAGGCAACAAAGCATGACTATTTGGCGAAAAAGTCGTCGATCTTGTCGGTAACGTCGCCAATTGTAATCAGATCCATCGCTCCGGGATTGCGCACCCGCCGGCCCCACCGAAGGTCACCCGCGCTGCGTCCCAAGTATTTCTTAACCGCGTCCGGATAGCGGTTGACGGTGAGATTCCGTGACAGATACGGCCCGGTTCGCTCTGGATTAGAGGTGGCATAAAGCCCGATCACCGGTGTACCCGCGGCGGTCGCTATGTGCGCGGGTCCGGAATCCGGGCAAATAACCAGGTCGGCGGCACGGATAAGCGCGAACAGTTCTTGCAGCGAAGTCTTTCCTACCAGGTTCATGGCGTCGTCAGCTGCGCCCGTGGTCAGTGCCGCTCCGTACTGTTGCTCGATCGCAGTGTTACCGCCTGTCAGTACGACTATGCAGCCATGCTTTTGCTGCAGGTGTCGAATAGTCGCCGCGTAATTGTTGATGCCCCAGTTTCTGAAGTTGCGGCTGCGCTGACTCGTGCAGGCACTAATAACAACCAGCGGTTTTCTTGCGTCAACGAACTGACCTGCAAATTCTCGAGCACCTTTTGGCGAAGGAATGTCCCAGCGCAGATCGCGAGGCTCGGCGCCAATAGCTGTCGCGAACGACATCATGGCCTCGAGCGCGTGTTCATGCTCCGCGGCAGGAATGCGCCGGTTGGTAAACAGCCACTGGAAGTCGCGCGCCCTCGCTTTGTCGAAGCCCAGTCGCGCCTCGGCGGGAATCATGCGACAGAGCAGGTTGGCTCGAAGTGACGCATGCATGCACAAGGCAATGTCATAATGATTTGCACCCAGCTGCGCATTAACCGCTTTGTAAGCCCGACGGCCTTTGGACTTGTCGAAGATGATAAACTTGATATCGGCGATGTCGGACATGAGTGACGCTTCGGTCTTGCCGATGATCCACGTAATACGGACGTCAGGCCAGTTGTCTTGCAAGCGTCGAATGACCGCGAGGGCATGGCAGGTGTCGCCGATCGCCGAGAGGCGCACAACGCAGAGTGTTTCTGGCTTCGATTGAACGGCTAATTCAGGCATCATCAAATCAGACAAGTCGACGAAAGAGGGCGGGAGGTTTGACCGAGACCGTCGAAAAAACTGCGACCGGCGCCATCCTATACGATAAGGCCATTATCAACCAGATATCGGAAGCGCGGTTCTCGCCAGGAGGATGGCCGCACGCCGAGGCATTGACGGGTGCTTTACGATCGGGCGGACGCGGCAATACGATGTTCGTCGGCAACGTGCCGCGCCAGTTCGTTTTGCGTCATTACATGCGTGGTGGCCTGATCGGCAAACTCGTTCGCGACACTTTCATTTTTTCCGGGGCTGACAAGACCCGTTCGTTCATGGAATGGCGTTTGCTGGACAAGTTGTCGTCCAATAATTTTCAAGTGCCACGTCCGGCGGCTGCGCGCTATCGGCAGCACGGCACGTTCTATACGGCCGACATCATCACCGTTCGCATTCCGGATGTGGTCTCATTATCGCAGTACATCGCCGACAACAATCCCGACGCATCATTCTGGCAGTCCGTCGGCGCATCAATTTATGCGTTTCATGCGGCCGGCGTATATCACGCCGACATGAACGCCTATAACCTGCAGATTGATGCGTCCGGCACGCTGTGGATGCTCGATTTCGACAAGGGGTTGCTTAGGCCGCGCGGCCCCTGGCAGCAAGCAACGTTGGCCCGGCTGCATCGCTCCCTCAGGAAGATAATCGGTCTGGACCCAACATTGAATTTTCGTTCCGCGAACTGGGAGCAACTGCTCGAAGGTTATTTTAACGCGTCAAGGTCGGCGTAGTAGTCGGGGTAGCCGTCCGGCAAATCCTTGAACTTGCGATGTATCCAGAAATATTGCTCCGGGCAAGATCGCACGTGTTGCTCGAGAAGGTCGACATAGCGTTTCGTATCCGCGACCGGGTCGTTGCTCGGAAAATCTTCCAAGGCCGGCAGCAGCGTCAGTTCGTAGGTCGAGTCCCGGCGTCTGCGGGGGAAAAACGGCACGACCGCAGCTTCTCCCAGGCGCGCCAGCGTCGACGTGGCCGTCGTGTGCATGGCCGGTATTCCAAAGAATTCGATGACCTCCGAGCCCTTGCGGTTGTAGCTCTGGTCCGGCGCGTACCAGACCGCGCGGTTGGCGCGCAGGCTGCGGACCATCTTCTTGATGTCACGTTTCTCGATCGTTGATTCGGCCGAGCGCTCACGGCCGCTGCGCTGCAACTCGGTCATAAACTCGCTGCGGTTGCGCCGGAATACCGCGTCGAACGGCGGCATGTTTTTAGCCAGCACGCGTCCCATGATTTCGAGGGTCGTGAAGTGAGCGCTGAGCAGAATGACACCCTTCCCCGACGCGAGCGCGTTTTGCACGTGCTCGATGCCGGTGAGTTTGGTGATCGACCGCAAGTGTCGGTCACTGGCCCAGCGCCCAAGTCCCATCTCGATAACGGTCATGCCAAGTGCTTTGAAGTGTTCGAAAGCGAGCGCGTCCCGTTCCTCGGGCGTCAATTCCGGAAAGCAGAGTTCAATGTTGCGCCGAACGACGGCGCGGCGGGAACCGCCCACGCGGTGTGCAACCCGACCCAGGACACGTCCTGTCGCGAGCGCCACCCGATGTGGCAGGAGACAGATGAGTCTCAAAATACCCATGCCCAACCAGACGGGCCAATAACGCGGGCTCCAGTAACTGGATAGGGGTTTGCGTTCACCGCTCATGGGAAACGCAGTTTACTCGGACATACCGTCTACGTAACCACCGGTGACCGGCTTCTGTGTGACCTCAGGAGTTTCGTCATCAAAGACAATAGCTTCGGCTTCGATACCGACGTGGAAGGCGGCGAATCCGGGCATGACAACCTGGTTGCGAGCCAGGCCGATGATGCGCCCGGCGAAAGGAGAATACAGATCGGAGCGTTGGTTATTCATCGGGTCGGTAATCGTACCGAGCAGGTCACCTTTGCGAACCGTGCTGCCGAGGCTGACGTCGGCGAGCAGGATGCCGCCATTGTCCGCACGGACCCAGGATGACTTGTAATAGACCGGCTCCGGGTCGCCCCAGGAGCGCCGTTTCCTGGTCATGTCGAGCGTGCTCAACAAGGTCTCGATTCCCTTGACGCCGCGCTTAACTTCGGCCAGCTCGAGTTGCGAAGGCCCGCCTGCTTCGACGGTCACCGCGGGAATCCCGGCGAGAGTCGCTGCATGGCGCAAGGTGCCGGCTGACGGTGTGCTGTGCAGCACGACCATTGAGCCAAATCCCTGCGTCAATGTCACGACATCGGGGTTTCTCAAATCGGCACGAATTTGTGGCAGGTTGGCTCGCTCGAACGATCCGGTGTGCAGATCGACAAGGGCATCGCAATGGGCGATAACGTCATTGAATAGCGCATAAGCGATTCTGGCCGCAGCGCTGCCGTTGGGATTGCCGGGGAAATAGCGATTCAGATCACGCCTGTCGGGCAGGTAACGGGAGCCGCGGCGAAAACCCTGGACGTTCACGATCGGTACGCCAATGACCGCGCCGGACAGCTTGACCGGCGCGATCTCGTGCATTACGCGCCGAACCATCTCGATGCCATTTAGCTCGTCACCGTGTACAGCAGCGGTCAGGCAAAGCGTAGGCCCCGGCATCGCGCCGTTGACGACCAGCACAGGTGTTGACACCGGCACGCCCTCGAATAACTCCGTGGCGGACCAGGACAGGCGATGTGCCGTGCCGGGCATGATTTCCGTATTCAGGAGAATGAGTGGCTCTGCCTGTCCCTCAGCGGTCGTTACGGCGTCAGCGAGCGGTACCAGGTGCTCATGGGCAGGAACCGCTTCGACCATTTCTTCGGCAGCCACGGCCGTTTCGGCGGAACGTGAGTCCTTATCTAAAGTCGAATCCTGAAGCACGTCGGTGCCACTGTCTGGCGGCTCGACGGTGGGCTCGCCCGCGTGGGTCGAAGTCACGGGCAGCAGCAGCAGCAGGCAGGCCACGTATTGGCAGACGCTGGATGAAGTGTCGGGTTGTCGCTGTGATAGGCTCATTATTATTATTGACGATACGGCAACGTACCGTGATTTTCTGTGAACTAATCAATGGATTACGATTGAAACCTGAAATAGTCCAAAAGACAAGGATTTACCCAACTTTTTTTGCGGTTTTTGTCCTCATGACGGGCTTCGCGAGCGCCGAAGAGACGTTTCCGCAGCCAGCGGAGCTGCAGCCGGACGTCGATTTCTGGGTCTCGATATTCACTCGCTATTCGACGGACGAAGGCGTGCTGCACGACAATCGCAATCTCGCCGTTGTCTACGAGCGCGTCGCCATGCCGTCGACGCTGTCGCGCCGCGAGCGGCAAAGACGCGTCGAAGCGCGCCGCAAAAAGATCCAGTCCGCGCTGCGCTCGCTGGCGTCGGGAAAACGCGAAAACCTGAGCGACGCTGAGTCGCAGGTGCTCGCGCGGTGGCCAGACGGTGTCAGTAATGACACGCTCAAATCGGCGGTAAAGCGTATTCGTTTTCAGCAAGGTCTCCGGGATCGCTTTCGTGAGGGCCTGGCGCGCTCCGGCCGCTGGCGGGATTTTGTGACCAAGGAATTCACTGCGCTGGGTATTCCGATCGAGATCGCAGCGCTGCCGCATGTCGAGTCGTCCTACAACCCGGATGCTCGCTCGCATGTCGGCGCATCCGGCATCTGGCAATTCACGCGCAGTACCGGTCGGCGATTCATGCGCGTAGATCACGTCATTGATGAGCGCAACGATCCGTACGCGGCTACGCGCGCGGCGGGCCGGTTGATGGCCTACAACTATTCAATTACCGGCAACTGGCCGATGGCGATTACGGCATACAACCACGGTTTGGCCGGTGTGCGTCGTGCAATGAACAAGTATGGGGACACAGCCTACGTCGACATACTGCGAAAATACAACGGTCGAACGTTCGGGTTTGCGTCAAGAAACTTCTACGTCGCCTTCCTGGCCGCCAAGGAAGTGGATCAAAACGTCGAAACGTATTTTTCCGGCCTCGTCTTTGAAAAACCGACGGACTATGCAACGGTTAAGCTGCCGGCTTTCGTCGCGGTACCGGGCCTGACCCGCGTATTGGGAACAACATCGAGGGAACTCGCGAAGCACAACCCGGGCCTGCAGGCGACCGTCTGGCAAGGCAGCAAGTACGTACCCAAGGGCTATGCGCTGCGGTTGCCTGCCGACTCGTTGAGCCAGCCGCTTGCTGAGCTTTTGTCGGAACTGCCGGCAGACAGCAAGCATGATAAACAGTTGCCGGACCTGTTTCACAAGGTCGCTCGTGGAGACACGCTCTCACAAATTGCAAAAAGCTACGACACGCGCGTATCGACCCTGGTTGCGTTGAACAACCTCAATAGCAGTCATCGAATTCGCATCGGTCAAAACATTCGGCTTCCGGCCGCCGGTCCGGCACCGTCGAGCAAGCCAGCCGTACAGGCGTCGGTGGTTGAGCCAGCTGTGACTGTTGAGCCCACTGTCGTGGCAAGCGTCGCAAGTGCCGCGCAAGAGATAGAGGTTGCGGAAATGACACCGCCGACCCTCGCCGATGATCTCGCGACGGTGCCGCCGGAAGCGATTCAGACCGACCTCCTGTCGGATCCGAGCGACTACAGCGTCGCTGCGGACGGCAGTATCGAGGTGCAGCCCCTCGAAACGTTGGGGCACTACGGCGACTGGCTGGAAATAAAAACGCAGCGACTCAGGGACCTTAATGGACTCTCATTTCGGGCGTCCGTCGACGTGGGCCGACGAATCACGCTGGATCTCAACAGGGTTGACGCAAGGACTTTCGAGGAACGGCGAATCGCCTATCACCGGCTGCAACAAGATAACTTCTTTAGAAATCATGTTATCAGCGGCATTACCGAGCACACGATCCGCGCCGGCGAGTCCATCTGGGTGCTGGCTCTACGCAAGTATGACGTGCCCATTTGGCTGTTTCGGCAATACAATCCGGGCCTCGATTTACAAAAGGTCCGTCCGGGGATCAAGGTACAATTTCCGACGCTGTCAAACGTGGAAAGCGGTTGAAGGGCGGCCAGGCGAAGACGCTGTCGATAAGACTACTGCCGGTTTTACTTATCTTGCTGGCGGCAGCGTTCTGGTTTGAAGACGTCGAAGAGCGCGGCCCGTTCCTGCTGCGCAACCTGTTTCCGCTGTTGGTTCTGCTGTTGCTGGCCGCAGTTACATTGCACCGCGGAGGTGGTCTCTGGTCGGGAGCGGGCATGCGAATGCCGCTCGGGACTCTGGGATTCGCGATTCCGGCGCTGGGCTTGTCCGCGTACATTCACTATGCGTATTCCGTTAATCTCAATGACATGTTCAGCGACGCACAATATCCGGGGCGCGTTTTTCGCTATCTGCCCTTGTACACGTTGTTCGCCGGTGGCATTGGTTTCGCCATTGGCTGGATTGTTGGCCGCAACGTGTAGTGTGATGCGGGGCGTATGCGGCGAGTGCAAGGTTTGTTAGGCTTGCGGCTTGACCATTGCATACCTTTGTCTATGAAGAAAAGTCGATCACTAAGATTACTGTTTAGCCAACTGTTGTTGGGCCTGCTGATGACAATGCCGCCGTCCGTCATGCGGGCGGATGGGTTCCCGATCGCCGACAAGGTGCTGATTGAGAAAGCGGCCCGCAAGCTGCACCTGTTTCAGAATGGCAAGGCCTTTCGTACCTTCAAAATCGCTCTCGGTATCAGGCCCGTGGGCGACAAGAAGAAGGAAGGCGATTTCAAAACGCCGGAGGGCCGCTATCTGCTCGATGGCCGCAATCAAAACAGCGACTTTTTCCTGGCCATCCATGTCTCATACCCCAGCGAGGCGGATCGGCGCGAAGCCAGGCGGCTTGGTGTCGATCCAGGCGGTGCGATCATGATTCACGGTCAGCCTAACGAGCCGACAAGGTCTGAGACTTATTACCGTACTCGGGACTGGACAAATGGCTGTATCGCGGTTTCCAATTCCGACATGATCGATATCTGGCTCATGACCGACGAGAATACCCCGATTGAAATTCGCCCCTGAGGATGCGTGACCCGGTCATGAGCAACGCCGCCGATTTCATCGACGCCGAGGTATGGCCCGAGGGCAGTCTCGAAGTCCTCTCCCAGTTTGAGGTCGACCAGTTGAAAAACGGCGGCGCAGGCGGACTGTATCCGCTGCTGCGTCGCTGCATGCTCGCGGTGCTGCATGCCGACAGTCAGAACGACGATGCGCGCGCACTCTTGAATACCTATAAGAATTTCGAAGTCGGATTTATACAGCAGGATCGCGGCCTGAAAGTCTCCCTGACGAGTGCGCCGGCCGAAGCATTCGTCGACGGCAAGATGATACGCGGCACGCGAGAGCTGCTGTTTGCGGTGCTTCGCGACATAGTTTTCACGCGTAACGAAATAATGGAAAGCGGTCGGTTTGATCTGAGCACATCGGATGGCATCACGAACGCGGTCTTTCATATCGTTCGAAACGCGAAAATGCTGCATTTGCCCGCAGAGGTGAACCTCGTTGTTTGTTGGGGAGGGCATGCGATCAACCGACTCGAATACGACTACTCGAAAAGAGTCGGTTACGAGTTGGGTCTGCGCGCACTGAACGTCTGCACCGGCTGCGGTCCCGGCGCCATGAAGGGTCCCATGAAAGGCGCGACAATTGGTCACGCGAAACAGCGCATACGGGGTGGACGCTATATCGGCGTCACCGAACCGGGCATTATTGCTGCCGAGTCGCCGAACCCGATCGTCAATTCACTCGTCATCATGCCGGACATGGAGAAGCGCCTTGAAGCGTTCGTGCGGCTCGGGCACGGGATTATCGTGTTTCCTGGGGGCGTCGGCACGGCGGAGGAAATACTCTACTTGCTCGGTGTCCTGTTGCATCCCGACAACCAGGCGCAACCCATGCCGATGATCATGACCGGACCGGCATCTTCCGAAAGTTATTTCCGGCAAATCGATGAATTCGTCGCGGCGACACTGGGCGATGAAGCGCGAAATTGCTACCAGATTATCATCGATGATCCGCACGACGTAGCGTACCAGATGAAACAGCGTCTGAGCGACGTGCTCGAGTTTCGAGACAAGCACGGCGATGCGTACTATTTTAACTGGCGTCTGCGAATCGACCGGTATTTCCAGCAACCCTTTCGTGCAACTCATGAGTCGATGCGAGACCTCGATCTCAGCGAGGACTTACCGAAGCACATCCTCGCGGCGAATCTGCGCCGAGTCTTTTCAGGAATTGTATCGGGTAACGTGCGTGAAGATACGGCGGAGCTCATCGACCGCAACGGTCCGTTCGAGATCGACGGCTCACAACGAATCATGACGCTGCTCGATGACCTGCTGTCCGGTTTCGTTGCCAACAAGCGCATGAAGATTTCCACTGGCGAATACCATCCTTGCTACGTGATTAAGTAAAACCGTAAGCTAAGTAATTGAAAATAATAATAAAAAAGGATTTCGCACTGTGATGTAGTTCCTGTGATTCTGGGGCCACCGGACTTAGTATTTAGTCAAAGGACTGACCGAGCAAACTCAATGCCAGATAGCAAAAACATGAGATGGGTCGATGGCTTTGGCACGGATGCTGAACCTGACACCAAAACCGAAGACGCGACGGTGGACCCCGTTGAACCGGCCGCGAATGATGCGGACGGTTGGAAGCAATACCGCCGCTGGATCACAAAAGCACCCGCTACGCGCAGTCGGCGCGCGGGCATAGATCCCGCACTGTATTCGTGGAAGGGCTATCGTGACTGGTCGGACCAGGTAAAACGCAATTGGATAAAGGACTCCGACAGCGATTAGGTGTAACGATTTAACATATGCAAAACGCCGGCTAGATGCCGGCGTTTTTCATTCCGCTTTGCATTTACTTTCCGTTTCAGAGAACCGAACAAGAACAAAACCGATGTGTGAATTATGTCCCCAGAGAAACGGGAACTGCGTCTGATTTCCATACTATTTATTGGCTGATTCAGAAGTTCTGCAACAAGCTGTGATCTGTCTCACGGCCCGGTTATTTCGACCGCCCTATAGTCAATCCTACTATCTGACCAACGTGCTATTCAGAGTATGTCAAACAATTGCAAGAAATCGGAATCACCTCTCGACGCGTTAAAAAGCGAGTCCGCTCGCCAGCGTTGGGAACTATTCCATCGTGCGATCGCGCATGCCAAGGAATCCAACAATGCCTCGCTGCTCGAAGCAGACACCCACGGCGGTGAAGCGGAAAGCACCGGGCCCCTTCTGTCGATCATCCGTTAGACGCGATTCGATGGAGCGACTGCTGCAATACATGGACGATCTCGACGACCTAATCGGCGCGTTTGGCCTGGTTTATGAGCGGCTTCGCCAGCTATTTCTTACCGCCATCGCAGTGCTCTCGGGCCTGATCTCGATGGCTTTGGGTATTTGGCTCGCGCTCGTGCATCCACCTATCGCGCTGGCAACCTGCCTGCTCTTGTTCGTAACGCTGCTGTACCGCGCAGTCACCTCACCGTCAAACGAGCGACTGCAGATCAACTGACAGCGCGTGATTGGCTTCGCCCGCCGGGCTTGAATTCGCCAGATAAGTCCCCATGCTGTCTGCCTTTGGCCAAAAGGGGTATTGGGCGTGGCGGACAGTTCAAAGCGTGAAACACTGGGATTTCAGACCGAGGTTCGTCAACTCTTAAAGTTGATGATTCACTCCTTGTACAGCAACAAGGAGATTTTTCTTCGCGAATTGATATCTAACGCGTCTGACGCGGCCGATAAATTGCGCTTCGAATCATTGGCCAGCCCTGAGTTGTTAGGTGGCGACACCGATCTTTCGATTCGCATCGAGTTGGACAAGGACAAACGACAGCTGTCGATCATCGACAACGGCATCGGTATGTCTCGCGATGAGCTTGTCGACAATCTTGGCACCATCGCCAGGTCGGGAACGGCCGAATTCCTCGAAAAGATGACCGGTGACGAGAAGCACGATGCGCAACTGATTGGTCAATTTGGCGTGGGTTTTTACTCGAGCTTCATCGTCGCCGACAAAGTGATTGTCGAAACTCGCCGTGCCGGGCTGTCCGAGAGTGATGCCGTGCGATGGGAGTCAGACGGACAGGGTGAGTTTTCGGTCGAAAAGATCGAGCGCGCCGAGCGCGGCACGCGTGTGACGCTGCACCTCAAGGAAGATCAGGTCGAGTTTGTGGAGTCGTTCCGTATTGAGTCCCTGATCCGGAAGTACTCGGACCACATCGGTTTCCCAGTGTCGTTGTTCGTCGTCGGTGGCGAAGACGAAGATGCAAAGCTGGTCAATTCGGCGACAGCACTATGGACACGCCCGCGCAGCGAAATCACTGACGAGGAGTACAAGGAGTTCTTCAAGTACCTGTCACATGATTTCGCCGATCCCCTGGCCTGGAGTCACAACCGTGTCGAAGGAAAGCGGGAATACACGAGTTTGCTCTACATCCCGGCGGCGGCACCTTTCGACCTCTGGAATCGCGAGGCGCCCAGGGGCCTCAAACTTTATGTCCAGCGCGTGTTTATCATGGACGATGCCGAGCAGTTCCTGCCGTTGTACTTGCGCTTTGTCAAAGGCGTCGTCGATTCATCGGATCTGCCACTGAACGTCTCGCGCGAGTTACTTCAGCAAAACCCGAAGCTGGTTGCGATGCGCAGCGCATTAACCCGGCGCGTGCTCGACATGTTGGAAAAAATGGCGTCCGCTGACTCGGACGACTATCAGGCTGTCTGGAGTGAGTTCGGACAGGTGCTCAAGGAAGGCGTGATAGAAGATCATGCGAATAAAGACAAGCTGGCCAAACTGCTGCGTTTTGCAACAACCCATAGCGGCAATGACACGCAGGATCAGTCGCTCGAAGATTACGTCGGACGAGCCGGTCCCGGCCAGGACAAGATTTACTTCATGCTTGCCGAAAACTATGAGACAGCGACCTCGAGCCCTCATTTGGAACAGCTGCGCAAGCGCGGTCTAGAAGTGTTGCTTTTGACGGACCGAATCGACCCGTGGCTCGTCGATGGTCTTGCAGAGTTCGATGGCAAGGCGCTGGTTGATGTGGCGCGAGCGGCGCTCGACTTGCCGGAGGGTGACGACGAGGCAGCCCAGGACGAGATCAAGGACGAACACAAAGCGCTTCTCGAAAAGATCAAGACGGCCTTGAGTGACAGGGTTGACGCGGTGAAGGTGAGCCACCGTCTCGTCGATTCGCCTGCCTGTGTGGTGGCGGGGGACGATGACCTGAATCCGCAGCTTCGGCGCATGCTCGAAGCCAGCGGTCAGGCAATCCCGGCGTCGAAACCTATTCTCGAAATCAACGTCGAGCACCCCCTGGTGAACAGACTGTCCACAGAGCCTGATGATGAACGTTTCGGCGATCTTTCACATATCGTAATGGACCACGCGCTGCTTGCTGAGGGCTCTCAGCTGGATAATCCGGCACAATACGTGCGGCGTATGAACAAATTATTGCTCGATATCGACTCGGGAGCGACCAATGAGTAGCAACTCAAGTGACAAGGGCCTTCGTGACAAGCTCACGCAAGAGCAGTTCCAGGTGACGCAGAACGCAGCGACCGAACGGCCGTTCACAGGCAAGTATGTCGATCACAAGGGCGATGGCAGCTACCGCTGTATTTGCTGCGATGCGCCGCTTTTCAGCTCGGATCACAAGTACGATTCCGGTTCCGGCTGGCCCAGTTTCTGGCTGCCGCTTGCTGGCGACGCGGTGCGCACAAAGACCGATACGACGCACGGCATGACACGCGTGGAGGCCGTTTGTGCGAACTGCGATGCTCATCTCGGGCACGTGTTTGAAGATGGTCCGCAGCCGACCGGTCTGCGATACTGCATCAATTCGGCATCGCTGGAATTTGAGGACAAAAGCGAATGAAACTAAGCGATGTATTGGCGACTTCGATTGTCGCGCTAACGCTGGCCGGTTGTGGTCCGGCTGAGCAGCAGTCGGCAAAAGAAGGTGACGCGACAAGCGTCGCGCAAGTCGCCTGCCCGACGGCTGATGACAACGGCAATGTCGAAATCGCGCCGGGATTGTCCGCCAGGATTACGAATAAGGGATACGGCCGCGTGGCGGTTTCGGGTGACTACGCGGATGTGCATACCACGCTCTGGCTATACGACGAAAATGCGGCGGCCGGTCGAGGCACCGAGATATGGTCCTCCGGTGGCGAGCAGCCTTTTCAGTTCCAGCTCGACGCCGGCCAGGTCATCCGGGGCTGGGATCTTGGTGTTGCCTGCATGCTGGTTGGCGAGACCCGGGAACTAAAAATCGCCCCGGATCTGGGTTACGGCGCACGTGGAAAACCGCCTGTACCGCCGAACGCGACGCTTTTGTTCGAGATCGAACTCGTGAAGCTGACGGAATCGCGTGATCCGGCGTCGTAACGTAACTAGTTCGGCCCGCCTTCTACCACTTCGGTGTTTTGACGCAGGCGGATATCGATCCGGCGGTTCAGACCGCGGCCGTAGCGTGTCGTGTTGTCGGCCACGGGCTGTGACGACCCTGCGCCAATCGTGATCAGTCGCTCGCGTGCGATGCCACGTTCAGCGACGTAGTCGGCGACCGCGTTCGCTCGGGCCAGGCTTAGCTGAATATTCCAGGCTTCGTTGCCCGACGAATCCGTATGGCCGGTGACAGAAATGGTCGAGTGGCGACAGGCATCCGCCAGTGAAATCACCCTGTCGAGGACCGGTTTCGCTGAGCTGCGCAGAACCGTCTTTGACTCCTCGAACCCAACCGCCCCGTGTTCGTGCATGGCGAATGCGCGCGAACACAGATCCTGAGGGTGCACACTGCCGTCAGGAATGATCATTTCAACATCGAGTTCAATCGTCTCTGGCAACGCCGCACGCAGGGACTGAAACTCGTCGTGCCAGTGGTCTGTGCCCACGCCACGAATCTGCAGCACCTTATCGATTAGCAGGGCATGCGATGAACGTGTTGCGGAGAGTGCTTTGAGCAAGCCTATGGAGGCGGCCGTCCAGTAATCCGGTGCCGGCCCGAGCGGCTTGAAGGTCGAGCTGGTCCGCGCGCCCGAAAAGAGGCGATCGGCCGTCTGCAAAAGCTGACGTTCGTGATTGGTAGATGCGGTATAGCCGTTGAGCCGCAGGGACTCCCGGCGAAACGACATTTCGAAACGAGGCGAAACGATCGCCGAGTAGTCCGAGATAGCCGGAGTGTCACCTGACAGGCCCTTGTCGAGGGACACAAAGGAGAAAACGCCGCAAAGCAGTGCGGAGGATGCGACTAGTATGCGGTTATAACGCGACAAGCGGACTACGCGCGTCTGTCGTGGTCTTTAAGTTCTCTCGCCTGCCCGATCCAGTTTTCGCGATAGATTCGGGTGTGAAAGCCCTTCAGGCGTTCGGCGACGCGATCGATGTCGTATTCTGTCATGTCCGCGATTTGTTGAAGGCGAAAAATACCCATCTCATTAAGGGTCTTCTCGATCGCCGGTCCGATCCCCTTTATTTGCTTCAGATCGTCGCGAAGTGAGTGTTGGCCGTCTTCGTGACTGGCAGTTTCGACCGAGCCCACCTGAGGACCGTTCTGGTGTTCGGTTGGATCGTTTGAGGCGTCACGGCCATTCGTCAGCGAGTCGGGGTCGTGGACCGGCTCTATGCGCGTCTGATCATTACTATTCGCTGTTTCAAGCTCTTCTATACGGCGGCAAGCTTTAGCAAGATCCGCCTCAAGCTGCACAGCTTCCTCATTTCGGTCCCTGTATCGTTCGATCAGCGGCGGCAGGCGATTGTGCCAGCTTTCCAGTTCACGGCTGAGTTGGAATATTTTCTCGTCTTTTTGTTCGGAGGCCGCCTTTTCAAAGTCTTGGTTCGCGATATCCGATCGCAGCTTGTCTCGCTGACTCAAGACGGTTTCAAGGTTGCTGCGAACATCCTTGATTTCGCGCTGCAGTTCGTCGCGGCGCGCGTGGGCATTTTGCGCAACCTCCGACAGTTCCTTTGCACGCTTCTTCGCATCCTGATTGGAGGCCTGGTACTGGCTGATCTGGTCCATCAGACTTTTGTTCTGGCCGACAAGGCGTCCATGCTCGGTTCTTTGCGCCTCCATCTGCTCGTGCCAGCCTGCGTTGATCGCCGCTTTTTCCTGGCGAGCCCGATTGCCGCGCACGATCCACCCGGTGACACCGCCGACTACGACGGCCAGCGCCGGCAACGCAATGTGTATGGTAGTGATCTCAGGCATTCAACGAATCCAGTGCCAACGTCAGGACGCAAGCCGTTGCGGGTTCAGCTCGTCAAGTACATCCCGAATTTGTATGACGGCCCAGTCTATCTCTGCTTTGCTAATCACGAGCGGGGGCGCCAACCGAACGACCGTGTCGTGCGTTTCCTTGCTAAGGAGTCCGCGCTTCATGAGCGCCTTGCATACATCACGTGCAGTTGCATAGCCTGGGTCTATCTCGACACCAATGAAAAGCCCCTTGCCCCGTATCTCGAGTACTAACGGCGTGTCGATCGCGCGCAGTTGATTAATGAGGTCATCACCCATCGCCGCACTGTTGGCAGCCAGGTCTTCGTCGATCAATATATTGAGCGCCTCGAGTCCCACGGCCGCGGCAAGTGGGTTGCCGCCGAACGTGCTGCCGTGATCACCGGGAGTGAATACCTCCATGACATCGCGACGCGCAAGCAACATCGACACGGGCAATATGCCGCCACCCAGGGCCTTGCCGAGAATCAGGGCATCGGGTTTCAGACCTTCGTGTTCGCATGCCAGTAGTTTGCCCGTCCGACCCAGTCCCGTTTGAATTTCATCCGCGATGAACAGTACGTTCGTTGCCCTGCACAGCCGGGCGGCCGCCTTCAGGTAACCAGGAGGCGGCATGATGATGCCGCCTTCACCCTGAATAGGCTCGACAATGAACGCGGCGGTGTTCGCATTGATCGCGGCCTCAAGCGCGCCTATGTCACCATACGCCACGTTGAGAAAGCCTCGAGGAAAGGGTCCAAAGCCACTTTGATACTGCGGCTCGTCCGACATCGCGACCGCCGCCATAGTGCGGCCGTGGAAGTTACCGTTGCAGCTGATAATCTCAGCCTGGTCCTGCGGCACGCCTTTGACGGTGTAGGCCCATTTGCGCGCGGCCTTGATGGCTGTTTCGACGGCCTCGGCACCCGTGTTCATCGGGAGGGCCATATCCTGCCCGGTCAGCAGGCAAGCGCGCTCGAGGAAGGGCCCAAGCGTGTCCGAGTAAAAAGCGCGCGATACGATCGTCAGACGAGCAACCTGCTTCTGAACAAGGCGCACCAGCCGTGGGTTTGCATGCCCGTGACTGACGGCCGAATACGCACTCATCATATCGAGGTACTTATTTCCTTCGTCATCCCAGACGAATACACCTTCGCCACGCGTGAGAACCACCGGCAGCGGATGGTAGTTATGAGCGCAATATTGCTTCTCGAGGCTCATCGTGGAACTCATCGCATCACCCGTTTTATTTTGCAGTCCTTATTAAAGAGGACCAGTATTGCATAAGGTCATAATTTTACAGCAATAACCACGGAACAGGCCACCTTTGATCAGGCCGGAGCCGGGACGCCAAATGTCACAACAACCCATAACAGAGTCGTTTTTCATCGCTGGTCCGGTTGGACAGCTGGAGGCAGCGCTGGAAACTCCCTCAAACACCGAATTGCCTGGAACGGTCGTCGTCTGCCATCCGCACCCGCAGCATGGGGGCACCATGCACAATAAGGTCGTCCATACGCTGGCGCGAACTTTTGTTCGTTCCGGCTTCGCTGCGCTTCGATTCAATTTTCGTGGTACCGAGAAAAGCGACGGTCGTTTCGATGACGGTGTCGGGGAGCTGGACGATGCGTTGGCCGCCGTTGACTGGATGCGCGGAAGGCTGCCAGGCAACGGTTTGTGGCTGGCAGGATTCTCATTTGGCGCGGCCATTGCGATTCGCGCTGCTGTCGAAAGAGACGTGGACGGTCTGGTCAGCGTGGCTCCGGCCGTGTCGCGCTTCGCATCGGGGCTGGCCAAACAGCCGGCTTGTCCCTGGCTGATTGTGCAAGGTGACGAAGATGAACTCGTCGACATTGACGAGACTATCGACTGGGTAAACAGCCTTGAGCCAGGGCCCGAGTTGCTGATCCTGGAGAATGCCGAGCATTTTTTTCATGGTCGGTTGATGGATTTGCGCGAGGTCGTGACGAAGTTCGTCAACGGCAAAGGCCGAGTAGATTCGCAGACATAAAAAAAGCCGGGGAATCCCCGGCTTTTCATTCAGAAAATCTCTGAATATCAGACCATGTCTTTCAGGCCCTTCAAGGCAGAAACCTTAACTACTTTCGAAGCAGGCTTTGCTTTGAACATCATTTCTTCGCCCGTGAACGGGTTAGTACCCTTGCGAGCTGCACGAGCCGGTTTCTTTACGACTCGAAGCTTCAAAAGACCAGGTACCGTGAACATACCCGGGGCACCACGACCGCCAAGGTTCTTCTTGATCTGACCGTTAAGCGATTCGAAAACTGCAGCGACATCTTTGCGCGACAGACCGGTATCGTCAACGATCTTTGCGTAGATTTCAGACTTGGTGGGTGGCTTGTTGGTGTTTGTGGCCATGAAAAACTGACTCCTAAAAAGAAAAACGAGCGCAAGCTCGTGGCAAAAACGGGCTTGGCCCGCGTCAAAAAGCAGCGCGACGATAACACATGTCTTACAGTCGTGTAAGACAAAAAAGGCCTTTTTTATAAGGTTTTTTTGGCGAACGACGTCCAGATGCAGGGTGGACGATCGAAAGACGCCTTCAACTATTCGTCACCAAAAGCACGACGCGACGCGAAAACGATTAGTCCGTATAGAACTGACGCTTGAATCGAACCTCGGCCGCTCTATCCTCACCTTCGGGTACGACGCTGATATCAAAGACCAGGGTCTCGCGGTTGGCGACCGCGGTTTCACCGATGTAGTAAATCGCTTCCTGTTCATCGATTTGACGCATCGTGACGTTCTTGAGCTGTCCGGTGAGATTAACCGTTTTGACATTGATGGTCGCGGTAACCGGTGCGTTGTCCGCCTTACGGATGACCGAAACATTGAGCATCGCGCGGTTCTTGCTACGGAGTATGTTATACGCGCGGGCGACTTCCGGAGGCAGCTGGTCTGTGGACAGGGCGCTGAAGTGAATAACATGGTTGCCAATATCGGCCGACGTGGCGCCGGCTGGTTGCGCCTCAGGCACGTCTCCAGAGTCGCCGGACCCGCCGCATGCCGCGGCGAGCACGAGCAAAGACAAACAGACCATCGTTCGGATAATCGTCATGATACTCGCCCCCTTTTCCCTGACTATAAACCATTGGTGGCCATTTGCGCACGCATCGGTGCTAACAATACGGCTGTGGTCTGCACTAGATTCCCAATGGCTTGAATCCGTTGACAACAATTGTCGCAGCAAGCAGAAGAATGACGGCGAAAATCGGCGAGATGTCGAATCCGCCCATTGGCGGGAGGATTCGCCGAAAGGGCCGCAACAGCGGCTCGGTAAGTGTCGTGATTATCGCTGTCGCTGGATTGTAGCCGCCTTGCGAAATCCAGCTGAGAATGATCCGGATAAATATCGCATAGACAAAAAGGTTGATGGAAAGCACGACGAGTTTGACGATCGACGTGACAGCAATCGTCGCGATACCTGCTGTTTGTCCCAGGATCAGCAACAACAGCAGAACCGTCAGATACTGAATAACAAAAGCAACGAGCACGGTCGCGGTGTCCATGCGGCCGAACGATGGCACGATGCGGCGCACGGGAATGACAATCGGCGATGTGAAGCGCAGGATTCCCTGAGCCAGCGGATTGCGAAAATCTGCCCGAAGCCACGGCATCCAAAAGCGCAGTAGCAGAACCAGCAAGTAAAGGCTGGTAACCGCGTTGACGACAAATACGATAGCGGATGAGATATTGGATGGCATATTTCAGTCCTTGCCTGCTTCGTGCGCCCGATCAGCGAGCTCGACCGCGCGATCGCGGGCAGCAATTACCGCCGCGCTGAAGATATCACGAAATCCATTGGATTCGAGACTATCGAAGGCGGCCGCTGTCGTACCCCCCGGCGAGCGTACGCGGGCAATCAATGTGTCCATGGTTTCCCCGGATTGCTCCGCCAGCTCGCCGGCGCCACGTGCTGTTTCGAGCGACAACTTTAGCGCCGAGTCGTGGTCCAGTCCGAGTTGTTCCGCAACTTTCACGAGCATGTCCACCAGGAGGTAGAAATAGGCCGGGCCCGTGCCGGAAACGGCTGTTACCGTGTCGATGTCTTCTTCGGTCTGCACAGGAATGACAGGTCCGGTCGTCGCGATGATGCTACTCGCGATCTGAAGTTGTTCGGGTGTAGTGCGCTCGTTGGCGTACATCCCGGAAATTCCAAGGCGCAGCAGCGCGGCTTGATTCGGCATGACACGTACCACCGACAGGCCGCCCCCCAGCCACGTATCGATGTCATGACTGCGCACGCCGGCCGCAATTGAGATGATTAGCGGTTTCGTGCGCTGCACTGTATCAGCCAGCGGTTTGCAGACCTGGCTGAGTATCTGGGGTTTGACCGCGAGCACGACGCACTCGGCTTCGCCGACGACGACCTCGTTGATTTCATGAATGATCGAATTCGGGAGCTCTTCGGCCAGGCTCTCGCGATGATCGGAAAGCGGCTCGGAAACCAGAATGTGCGTGGGTTCGTATCCTGCCGCGAGCATTCCGCCGGCAAGCGCCCGTGTCATGTTACCGCCGCCCACAAAGGCGACTTTTCCATAGTCCATCGGTTTTCCTGTCGTTACGCTCGTTCGCCAAACACCGCGGTGCCTATACGCACGATTGTCGCCCCTTCGAATATCGCAGCTCGGTAGTCTGCCGTCATGCCCATTGACAACGTGTCGATCGGGACTGCGCTGCGCTGCAATGCCTCCGCGAGTTCGCGGAGCTTTGCGAATGGTTTGCGCTGTGCTTCGAATTCCTCTCGAATGGCCGGCAGACACATCAGCCCGCGAAGTCGAATGTTTGGCAATTCGCTGCAGGCCGCCGCAAGATCGCCCAACTCGTCGATGCCGGCACCTGACTTGCTCGGTTCATTGTCGATATTAACCTGTATACAGACATTGAGCGGTGCCAGTTCGGCGGGACGCTGCTGACTCAGGCGCTTTGCTATTTTTAGCTTGTCGATTGTGTGCACCCAGTCAAAGTTTTCAGCGACGGCTCGTGTTTTATTGCTCTGCAGGTGGCCGATGAAGTGCCAGGTAAGGCCCTCGTCGGCCGTGGCCCGAATCTTGTCCAAACCCTCCTGAACCGTATTTTCGCCGAAATCCCGCTGACCAAGAGCGGCGGCGGCGAGAACGCTGTCCAAGGGATGTTTCTTGCTCACAGCGAGCAATTTGACAGTATCCGGGTCACGATCGGCCTCGACGGCCGCGATCACCAGCAAATCGCGGATTTTTCGCAAGTTTTCCGTGACTCTAATCACGTTTTAGTCCGGTTGCTTCGCTATACTAGGTTCAGTTCGTTCCGGGTTATGGTAAGTCCGGAACCCAATCTTATGAGGGAGAAATATGGCTGTCGACGTCGCCCAGTTGTTGTCGTTCGCTGTAAAAAACAACGCGTCTGACCTGCACTTGTCAGCCGGTGTGCCGCCCATGATTCGAGTTGATGGCGACATCAAACGTGTCAACATGCCGGCGCTCACCCACAAAGACGTCAATAGCATGGTGTACGACATCATGAATGACAAGCAGCGCAAGGACTACGAAGAATTTCTGGAGACTGACTTTTCCTTCGAAATCCCGAAGCTGGCACGTTTTCGCGTCAACGCCTTTAACCAGAATCGTGGTTCAGCCGCCGTGTTTCGAACCATTCCCTCCGAGATCCTGAGTCTGGAAGACCTCGGCGCACCACCTATTTTCAAAGATGTATCCATGCACCCCCGCGGTATCGTTCTGGTCACCGGCCCTACCGGCTCGGGTAAGTCGACAACGCTCGCGGCCATGGTCGATTATATCAACGACAACAAGCCCGACCACATTCTCACGATTGAGGACCCCATCGAATTCGTCCATGAGTCGAAGAAATCGCTTATAAATCAGCGCGAGGTGCACCGCGATACGCTCGGCTTTAATGAAGCGCTGCGTTCGGCACTTCGCGAGGACCCGGACGTCGTACTTGTCGGCGAGCTTCGCGACCTCGAGACGATTCGATTGGCACTAACCGCAGCGGAAACCGGTCACCTCGTTTTCGGAACGCTGCATACCAGTTCAGCGGCGAAGACCATTGACCGCGTTGTTGACGTGTTTCCTGCCGCCGAGAAAGAAATGGTGCGTGCAATGCTCTCCGAATCACTGCGTGCCGTAGTTTCGCAGACACTTTTGAAGAAAGTGGGTGGCGGCCGTATTGCGGCGCACGAGATCATGATCGGTACGCCAGCGATACGCAACCTGATTCGTGAAGGCAAAATCGCCCAGATGTATTCGGCAATCCAAACGGGCCAGGGATCCGGTATGCACACGCTGGATCAAAACCTCGCCGAACTATTGAAGAAGGGATTGATCAACAAGGAAGAAGCACGCTTCCGGGCGGTCAACAAGGAGAATTTCTAAGGCAGGCCGCTAGTTGCTGCTTAGAGGGAGATACAAAGAATGGAACGCGAACAAGCGGTACGACTGACACAGAACCTGTTGCGAAAAATGGTCGAACGAGATGGTTCCGACCTCTTTTTGACAGCGGCGTTTCCGCCAGCGATCAAAGTCGACGGCACGGTCCATAAAGCGACAGATACACCCTTGTCTCCGGAACAAGCGGCGATGATGGTTCGTTCGATAATGAACGACAAACAAATCAAAGAGTTTGACGCGACCAAGGAATGTAATTTTGCGATCGCGCCACAGGGCATCGGCCGTTTTCGTGTCAGCGCGTTTATTCAGCAGGGCATGGTCGGCGCGGTTCTACGAACGATCACTACCGAAATACCGACACTGGAAGATCTCGACCTGCCGCCCATTCTCAAAGACATCGTCATGAACAAGCGAGGTCTTTGTATCGTTGTTGGTGGCACAGGATCGGGTAAGTCGACCACGCTGGCCGCCATGATTGGCCATCGCAACGCGAACTCGCGTGGCCACATTATTTCTATTGAGGATCCGGTCGAGTACGTTCATCCACATGATGGCTGCGTAATCACGCAGCGAGAGGTTGGTGTCGATACCGAGACCTGGCACGCGGCCCTGAAAAACACGCTACGCCAGGCACCGGACGTCATTCTGATCGGCGAGATACGCGACAAAGAAACAATGGAATACGGCATACAGTTTGCGGAGACCGGCCACCTTTGTCTCGCGACACTTCATGCCAACAGCGCCAACCAGGCAATGGACCGCATAATCAACTTCTTCCCGGAGGAACGGCGTCAACAGCTGTTGATGGATTTGTCTCTGAACACCAAAGCGTTCATCGCGCAGCGGCTCATTCCACGTGAAGGCGGCATAGGTCGTGTCGCGGCCATGGAAATCATGCTCAACACGCCGCTGGTTCAGGACTTGATCTTCAAGGGCGAGGTTGGGCAGATCAAAGAGATCATGTCGAAGTCGACGCGACTGGGTATGCAGACATTCGACCAGGCACTTTTCTACCTGTACGAAGAGGGCGTCATTACGTACGAAGAAGCGATGCGAAATGCCGACTCGAAGAATGAGCTCAGGTTGCGCATCAAGTTGGAAAGCAAGCGCGATTCGTCGGCCGCGGAACAGCAAGCTGAGAGCCTCGCAATCATGGAAGAAGACACCGCTCGGACATTCTGAGCGGCACAGGGACGACCCACAGATGAACGTCAAACCGCTATTCAAGTTGATGGTTGAGAAAAACGCATCCGACCTTTTCTTTGCGCCATTCACGCCGGCCAAGATCAAGATCGAAGGCAAGATCATGCCCGTCAACAAGCTCGAAATGACGCCGAAAATGGTGAAGCAGGCCGCACTCGAGTTGATGACTGAAGATCAAATGGAACAGTTCAATAAGGACCTGGAGATCGACTTTGCGTTGTCCGAACAGGGCCTGGGCCGTTTTCGTGTCAATGTTTTTCACCAGCGCGGCAGCGTATCCATGGTATTGCGTTACATCACCTCAGAAATGCCGACGCTCGAGGAACTCGGGATGCCGAAGCAGCTCAAAGAGCTGGTGATGCTGCGGCGCGGCCTGATCCTTATGTGCGGTTCAACCGGGGCCGGCAAGTCGACCACGCTTGCGGCAATGATCAACCATCGCAATGAAAAAACCTCGTCGCATATC